>Ga0190367_1000593_pt1 | contig 25277 bp, 28 predicted proteins | sample 4872181011_MG_FD_171838 | JGI IMG/M metagenome (GOLD analysis project Ga0190367, IMG submission 171838) | Hydrothermal vent microbial mat bacterial communities from Southern Trench, Guaymas Basin, Mexico - 4872-18-10-11_MG | ecosystem: Environmental > Aquatic > Marine > Hydrothermal vents >...
GGAGGGTAGATTCGCTGGTGCCGCCGTAGGTCTTGTTAGCGCCTATGGCCACGTGCACTGAGCCCCCTATCTTCTCATCCGTGAGTATGTAGCCTATGGCCTTTTTTATGGCGCCGTTCAGTCCTATGCCGAGCTCGGCCACGTTCGCCGTGCGGACCTCCGGTATCTCGCCTTTCCGCACCTTCTCCTCGTCTATCCTCATGCAGCGCTGGATGGTCTGCTTAAGGTCCTCCGCGTTCTCCTCCGCACTGCACTCATCTAGGACCAGGTGGCCCTCCTTGAACACGAGCGTCACGCCCTTAATGAGGCGCCTGGTGAAGCGGTCGCGCGTCAGCGGGCAGTAGAGCTTCCCCTCGCCCACTGTCTCTATAGGCGCTATGAAGACCTCGCCAGCCGGCAGGTTAGAGCCCGTATCGCCCTTCGCCACGTCCTCATCGCTTATTATGGCGTCGTCCGTGTTGATGCGGCGGCCGCTGATGCGGAGCTCTAGATCTGTGCCGAACTCATCTGTTATGCGGACCCAATCGGCTCCCCTGAGCGCCCGCGCTATTTTCTCGCAATCGGAGCGGAGCCTCTCTGGGTCATAGAGCATGCCCCCTATTATGAGCTCTTTGAGCTCCCCGTAGGGCACGCCTAGAGAGCGGGCCATGGGCTCGCTCGGGTAGCCCACGTAACACCACTTCTTAGCTAAGATGGTCTTCCTGACTGGGTAGAAGCCCATTGTCCGCGCGTCTAACTTCTCCCTCGGAACCCTGGCCATCACGAGGGGGTCCCAAGGCTGCTCTATGGTGATCACGCCATCCACGGCCTCGGCCAGGGCTCTCTCTTCCTTCGGCGTCATGGACAAGTAGCGCTCAGGGGCATCCACGTAAGCGTGTTCCACGAACCAATCGCTCGTGAAGGTGGCCACGCTGGATACGCCGCGCATGAGGAGCTCGTAGCGGATGCGCTCAGCGAAGCGCCAGGCATGGAGGCCAGCTCTTATCCAGACAGCCTCGCCCTCACGCATGTTCATGCACCTGACAACTACCTCCGCCATCTTCGCTAGAGTTTCATCGTCTATATCGGTGATTAGGAAGCCTGGTACCTCGCCCATCCTCATCCACCACCTCCATCTTAACCCGGCCTCATAATAAGAGGATTGCTGACAACTGTTTACGCTAAGTCGCGTAATACTAATAAGTTGAATATTTAACTTTGTTAGAGGGTCGGTCACGCAGACAACCAAAGTGCATGAGATAACTAGTAGAAATAGCACCAGGCCCGTATGCGTGGGCTGCGGGAGCGAGGCCAGCTATTGCGTCATAATAGAGGACCTCTCTAACGGGGGCGTAGCCCGGGGACTTACTTGTGTGAGGCATGCCTGGCCCCGAAGTTTACGTGCACGAGGCCTCACTTAGCCAAGACGAAGCCCGTGTCTTCGATAATCTCGTGTATAAGGGCATCATTTAGTCGCCGGAAAAATCTTATCTAGTTGTCCTCACCCGCTCCCATCGGCCATGTCGGTTGATGGGGAGCGGACTACCAGCGAGAGGCCGCCCGGAAGGCCCAGGTTCATAACGGCCATAGGGAGGGCATTCGGCAGGCTCCGTTTGCGCTTCCGTTGGCGCCACAGGCTCAGACACAGGCGTAGGGCGCGCAGGAGGAGAGGCTGGTCGCGTTCCCCGTGGTAAGCCTTATGAGGGTCCGGCGCTAACAGCGGTCAACGGGCGTGCCGTGACGAACACCAGGCTTGGCTGAGGGATGATGCCTTCCCGCCCCCAGGAGCACGCCTATCCCAGCTTAAATACCCGGGGAGGCAGCTATGCCCGTGATGTGCCAGCCCAGGGAGACAGCTGATCTGTTTGCCCCGCTGAGGCGTTACGAGAGCATAATACCGCGGTTCAGCGAGTTCCTCAAGTGTGTGGCTAGCCCGCTTCCCAAGACAGTTCGCATAAACACGCTGAAAGCGTCTTTAGAAGATGTGTTAGCCAGCTTGGAGGAACGCGGTATAAAATTTAAGCCCTTAGGCTGGTACGAGCACGGCATAAAGCTGCTAGGCGTGGAGAAGCCAGGAAACCTATTTGAGTACTTCCTGGGCCTCATTCACCCGCAGGAGGAGGTATCTATGATACCTCCGCTCCTCATGGACCTCGAGCCCAGTGAACTCGTCTTAGACCTCTGTGCCGCGCCGGGCAGCAAGGCGACGCAGATAGCCCAGCTCATGGGTAATACCGGTCACGTGGTAGCTAATGACGTGAGCCTCTCGCGCCTCTCCCTGCTGAGGGACAACTACGAGCGCTTAGGCGTGATGAACATGAGCGCTACCCTCTACGATGGCCGTAGGTTCCCAGCTGTCTGCCAGTTCGATAAGGTCCTAGTGGACGCGCCATGCAGTTGCGAGGGCGTGGTGAGGAAAGACCTGAGCGTTCTGAGGGCGTTGGGGCCGCGTCTCTACTGGCGTATGCACAAGCTCCAGAGAGCGCTGCTCCTGAGGGCCGTGAGGCTTGTGAGGCCGGGGGGCCTGGTGGTCTACTCGACATGCACCTTCGCGCCAGAGGAGAACGAGCTAGTGGTGGATTACGTGCTAAGGCGCGTGGAGGGCCTGGAGGTGCTGCCCGTGGAGCTAGAAAGCCTGCGTTACGAGCCAGGCCTGACGGAGTGGGATGGGCATGAGCTCCACCCCGACCTAGCCTACTGCGCCCGCTTCTACCCACACCTCAACGACACGGGCGGTCTCTTCGTGGCCGTGCTGAGGCGCCTGCGGTAATATGGCGTCTCCAGGCTTTTTAGAGGGGCTCCCTAGGCCCCTAAGGGCGGCTGGGCTACTCAGGGAAGCGCTTGCTTTCCTAAGGTGCCCGGCTTGCGGCGGCGAGCTCGAGCTCAGGAGCCGTGAGAGCGGCGGGGAAATCCTGAATGGAGCCCTAGTATGCCGTGCTTACGTTTGCTCCTTCCGGATAAGAGAAGGCCTGCCTGTCCTGAGGCTGCCGGAATGCCTCCGGGCTTTTAACACTCTCTCGAGGGCACTTTACAGTCTCTACGCGCCTCTCTACGATAGGCTTGGGGTATGCGTGATGGGCGGCAACCTGCCCTACATACGCGCCAGGACGGGCTGCCTGCTCGTCGGCCTTGTTATCTCAGAGGAGATGTTGCGCATTTATGCCCGCAAGGTCGAGCAACTCGGCCTTGGCCCTGTCCACCTCTTCCTGGGCTGCGCGGAACACTTGCCCTTCGCCCCTGGCACGTTCAATAAGGTGCTCATAGGAGGGGTGTCTCTTACTTCAGCGACCCAGGGCGCGCTTTAGCAGAAGCCGCCCGTGTGGCCAAGGAAGGCGGCTTAATAGTGGTCTTCGAGCAGGTCACCATCCTTGAGCGATTCCTCGGGAAGGTGGACCTGCCCTATGCTTCCTCCCGCCCGGCCTGAAGGCGTTAGCTCCCTACGCTTCACGGGGCCTCGGGGCTCCTCTTCCTCGAAGATTATGGCCTGGAAACGGTAGATGCGTGTGTCCGGGTCCAGCCAGGCATCGGGGTAAAGGCCGGCTTTCATGCAGGTCTGGCTCAGGAAGGTCTGTTCATCCCAGCCCCACTCGACCGGCACTTGGGGGAGGAGGAGGCCTCTGAAGACGCCTTTCTCTACGATGAGGCCATCACGGCCTACCTTTATGGCCTTCGGGTATTCCCTCGGGTCGCTCACGCGCACCAGCTCGGGCTGGGTGAGCACACTCACCTCCACCACTACCTCGTCCATCTCGTCCGGCTGGACGGGCGGGAAACGCGGGTCCTCCGTGGCCGAGGCTATAGCGGCTTCTATCGTGGCCCTCACGAGCGGCTTCTGAGGATATGGGAACCCTATACAGCCCCTGAGCATCTTCCGGCCTCCCACGAGCTTGTTCAGCGTGACGAAGACCCCCATGGGCTCCCAGAGACGCTGGGGCGTGTCGGCTGGCGGCTCTACCACAGTCCCGGAGCGCAGGTATTCCTCTATTGCCTTCCTGGCCAAGCGGACCAAGAAAGCACCGTGCTCGTCTGTTAGCTGGGCCGACATGGCCGACTTGAGTACGCGGCGCCAGCATATAAGTCGTGAGAAGACCCGAGTTAGCTGTGGGAAGCCCTTTAAGGACCAGCGCGCGATATGTGCTGAAAAAGGAGGGGACCCTGCCCTTGCCCCAGGACACTAAGAGGCTGTGTTTTCCCCGTGCTCTCGTTGAGGGGCTTAAGCACCCGGCGGACGAACGGGCGTTAGAGGCCCTTAAGAAGATGAAGGGCTTGGACTCCCTGACGAGGAAGATCATCGAGTGGGGCCTTGAGGGCAAGATAAGGCGGGAGCTCTTGGCCAGCTGCCTCAGGGTGGGCGAGAAGCAGTGCCCCAGCCTCTACGAGCTCTACTTGGACTGCGCTAGGACCTTGGGCGTGCCTAAGCCCCCCGAGCTCTTCGTGGAGTGCAACCCCCATCCGTTCTCTTACATCGTGGGCGTCACGCAGGCTATGATAGTGGTCAGCACGGGCCTCGTAGACGTGCTGGGCGATGACGAACTCCGTTTCGTGTTAGGCCACGAGCTGGGCCACTTCATTTACGAGCACACGCTCTACCAGACCATGGCCCATTACATATCGCAGATCCTGGCCCTGGTGGGCAGGATGACGCTCGGCATAGGCGAGATAATAGGCAAGGGCCTTGAGGCCGCCCTCCTGAGCTGGAGCCGTGTCTCCGACTTCAGCGCTGACAGAGCTGGCTTGCTGGCCTGCCAAGATCTAGATGCCGCTGTGAGAGCGCTCGTCAAGTTAGGCGCTCCTTCTAAGAAGCTCTGGAGCGAGATAAACATCGAAGAATTACTGAGGCAGGCAGAAGAGCTCGAGGCCCAACAGGAGCAGGAGGCCCCCGAGGGGAAGCTCGCTAAGCTCCGTAGCAAGGTATCCGGGGCCATAGACAAGCTTAGGGGCCTCACCATAGGCAGGAGGACACAGCCCTGGCCCGTGCTTAGGATCAGGGAGCTCGTGAAATGGGCTCGCTCGCCCCAGTATAAGGCCGTGTTGGCCGCTGGCCTTCCTCTGGAGGCCTGAGGAAGGCCGCTCCCGAGCTTTTTATACATCTAGGGCGAATTCTGGGCGGTGCGCTAGCTTGAGCGGGAGCGGGCCACCCGGCTGGCAGGTGGTAGAGGAAGCCCTTTGGGCCAAGACCGAGAAAGGCCTGAAAGAGCTTAAGGGCCTCAGGAAGCCGGAGATAAACGATGTTTTCGAGAGGGCTGCTTATTTAGGGCCTAGCGACTTCTACATCACGAACTACCACAGGCGCTTCCCGATAGCAGCTTTTAACCCCGGCGCGGCTCTCGTGGGCGACGAGCTCTACATCTTCGCCAGGCTAATCTTCGAGTTCTACAATTACGTCTCCAGCGTGGGAGTGGCGAGGGCGCCAGCTGAGGGCTTGCTCGCGGGCCAGGTGGGCCGGACGCCTCTACCCACGCGCATAGTGCTCTGGCCCAAGAACCCCTGGGAGCGCCTGGGTTGCGAGGACCCCCGGGTGCTCAAGGTGCCCGGCAGGTGGTTGGTGCTCTACTGCGGCAAGGGCCTCTACAAGCTGGGGGGCCAGACGGTCAAGACAGATGCCCTGGCCCTGGCCGAGTTAGATGAGGATTTCAATGTGCTAAGGAGGGGCTACTTCTCGGCCCGTAAGGGCGATAACGTCTGGGCGCCCTCTAACCGCGATAGCGCCTTTCTGCGCCTCGAGGGGCGGGAGGCCACCCTGGCCACTAGGCCCGTCGTGAGGGGCGTGAAGCTCTGTTGGCGGGCCCGGGCCGACCTAGAGACCTTTGAGATGCCGGAGGAGCACTTAGAGCCCGTCATGGGGCCTGAGGAATGGGAGAGCCATGTGGGTTGGTCCACGAACGCTGTCAAGCTATCGGGAGACGAGTATCTAATCGGCTGGCACAGCGTCTCCAAGCTTGATTTCACTTACAGGAACGGCCTGGCCGTGCTGGACGCGGATGGCGAGCTCCTGGCCGTGAGCGATTACGTGCTCTCGCCTAGGGGTCTCTACGAGGAATACGGGGAGACCTGCTCTTGCCTCTTCGGCTGCGGTTTGCTGCGCTACAAGGAGTTCCTGGTGTGGGTCGGGGGGGTCTGTGATGCCTGTGTTGGTGTCTTCAAGGCGGAGTTGGATAAGGCTCTAGAGACGCTTAGGTGGCTGAAGGGCTGAAATCAGGACAGGGCAAGTGTGCTATATTCAATATACGTGCCCAAGGGCCAGCTCGCTAACGGGCTCTTACATGCCTACCTGTTTCTCGTAGATGTAGATACCGTCTAAGAAGACACGCGTGTCCTTGCCCTTCACCTTCGTGGCCTGTTCTATATTAGCCGCTGTCTGCCCCACGGCCTCTATATCTATGCCCTTCACGATCACGTCCTCCTTCTGGACCTCCACGCGCACGCCCGGCATTATCTTGGCCACGCGCGGCGCCCTCTCGCCCAAGAAGTTCTTTATCACTACTTTATCACCTTCCACGCTCACTTGGATCGGGAAGTGCGTGAACACTATCTTCATCTTATACGTGAAGCCCTTCGTGACTCCCGTTATCATGTTCCTTATGTGGGCTGCTACCGTCCCTACCATGGCCCTCTCGCGTTTCCTGGGCCAAAAGGCCTCTACGACCACTTTATTACCGTCCAGCCTTATCTCCACGGGCGCGTGGGAGAAATCACGCTTGAGCTCACCCAGAGGCCCTTTAACGCGCACTACCTTGCCTTCCACGCTCACCTGGACGCCGTCCGGTATCTCCACCACCCTGAACTCCCGGTAAGCCATGGCTGACACGCACCCCTAGCACAGGCCACCTCCCGGGCCTAATAGACGTAGGCCACCAGGCGGCCGCCTATCCCGCGTTTCTTCGCCTCGTGGTGCGACATCACGCCCTGGGAGGTCGAGACTATGAGGATACCCACGTCCCTGGCTGGTAGGTAGCGCTTCTCCCATTCCTCGAACTCGTCCTTGCGCACGGGGAAACGCGGCTTTATAGCACCGCACTTGTTGATGCGGCCTAAGAGCTGGACCCTGAACTTGCCAGCCCGGCCATCATCAATATACTCGAATTCCCCTATGTAGCCGTACTTCTGCATGACCTTGAGTATGGCGCCCAGCAGCTTGGAGGCAGGGCATATCACAACCTCCTTCTTGCGCACCATCTCCGCGTTCTTTATGGCCGTGAGCCCGTTGGCCACGGGATCCATCATCACCATTTCGGCCACCTTACCGGCTGGGGCCTTAGGGCATTATATAAGTGTTCCACGAGGGGCCAGGACAAAAAAGCGGGCCGACCGGGCGGGGCAAGCCCTTAAGAACCTAACACGCTCTTTATGCGCTCCATGGCCTCGCTGATGAGCTCGGGCTTCTCAACGGTGGGCGCGTAGGCCAGCCTGAGCCAGCCTTCCATGCCGAAGTCCTTCCCGGGCGCCAGGGCGACCTGGACTTCCTCTAACAGCCTACGGCAGAGCCTCCTAGATTGCGGGTCATAAGCCGAGGCATCGAAGAAGACGTAGAAGCCTCCCTGGGGCTCTAGCGGCACGGCCTTAGGCATGGCATCCTGGACGGCCTCGTAAGCTAGCTTGGCCACACGGGCGTACTTCTGCCTGCCAGCGTCGTAATAGGCCCTGATGGCCTTGAGGCGCTCGTCCGTCGAGAGCGCCCTGACCAGGATCTTCTGGGCCAGCGTGCTGGGGCAGAGGACCCTGGCCTGCTCTATGGCGTTCATGGCCTCCACGAGCCCGGGATCGGCTATGGCATAGGCCAGCCTCCAACCGGGTACCCTGAACTCCTTAGAGAGCGTACACATGAGTATCTCGTTAGGCCTCCTGGGCCTCGATAGGTACTTGGGCTCCTCATCGAAGAAGTAAGCCCTGTAGGCCAGGTCGAGCATGACCCATATGTCCTTCTCCTCGGCCACGTCCATCACGCCCTCGAGGACGTCCTCAGGCATGACCTTGCTGTCCGGGTTGCCGGGTGTCGTGATTATCACGAGCCTGGTCCGGTCCGTGATGATATCCGCCAGCTCGCCGGGATCGGGCGCGTACTCTTGGTCCTTGACGATAGGCCACCACTTTACCTGGACGCCCAGGAGACTCTCTATCTCGACCTGGCGCTTGTAGTTCAGGTAGCCGGGGCAGGTGATGATGAGCTCATCGCCGGGGTCTAGGCAGGCCATCATGGCGGCGGCCGTGAGGTCCGTACTGCCTGAGCCCACTATGATGGCATCTTCACCCTCCCTCACGCGCCTGCCCCAGACGGCTTCCTCGTAGCGGACGAGGGCCTCGATGAAATCGGGATCGCCTTTAGTAGGGCAGTAGCGGGCTGAGAGGTTAAAGGCCCCCTCGTCCTCGGCCAGCTCCCGCGCGGCCTCCCTTAGCACGGGCGGAGGGGGGTCCTGGGGCCAGCCCCCTGCTAAGTAAATGAGCTTCCTGGGGTACTTCTCGGGGTGCTTCTCGAAATCGGCTACGACGGAGAGTATCTCCCTGATGGCGCTCGGGTTCTTGACGGCGTACTTGCCGATCTTTGAGATGTGCGGCACTTCGCCCCACCGCAAGGTGGTGGGCACCCCTTAAAATTAACTTAACCTAAAGAATGCCGGAGGACACATGAAAATTACTGAGAAGCATTTCCTTCTGGCTCGAGTTGCTCCCCGCCGCTATCCCCCGGTCCCCCGCTCAGCTTGGCCCTCAGCCTGTAGCGCACGTACTTGTCCTCCGGCGAGAACCTAGGCGGGTGCGGTACCCTGACCTCCGAGCCGCAGACGGGGCAGCGGTCCTGCCTGAGCGTGTAACGGCCACAGTTCACGCACTTCCTCATGAGCCACTTCACTTCTTCTCCCTCTCGAAAGAGCCCTCACCCCCCAGCTCTTTTATGGCTTTTAAAGCCGCGTCCACCACGGCTCTCAGCGCTTTCTCGGCCACCTTATAATCATCCGCCATGACCTCGACCCTATACTTGGGCGCCCCTATGATGTATATCCTAGCCCTCGTCCCCTCGGGGCAGGCGCCCTCTGCCTCCACCAGGGCTTTCTTTATGCGTTCCACGCCGTCAGGGGCCAGGGAGGTAAGCGTCAAGACGCCGGCTATCTTCACCTCCCTCTTCTTTATGCGCTCTTCAGCTACCTCAGCCACGGCCTTAGCTATGTTATCTGGTATGCCGAGTTCTACCAGGGCCTCAGGGCCTTCGTCGGCCGCTACCTCAAGGCCCCCGAGAGCGTCCTCGAATTCCTCCACCAACTTAGGCCAGACGGCCTTTACGACCTTTTCCACAGGCATGTTGAGCCTAGTGGCGGCCGAGGCCAGGAGGCTCAGGGCGCGCCTGTTCCTCTTCCACTCTAAGAACTTCTCCCTCCTCTCGTACTCGCTCACGCGCCTGAGCGAGAGGTCTATGTGGCCCTTCTTCGGGTCCACCCTTATCACGCGCAGGACGACCTTCTGCCCCTCGCGCACCCAATCGCGTATGTTACGCACCCAACGCGATGATATCTCGGATATGTGAAGCAATCCTTCCTTGTTATCGTACTCGTCCAACAACACGTAGGCCCCATAATCCGTTATCCTATCTACAGTGGCCACCACGAGCTCGCCCACACGTGGCCACTCGCGTTTCCTCAGCACGTGCACGCCAGCCACCTCCACCCGAGCTTGCGTCAGGCCCGCTTAAGCGGTTCGTCTGGGTCATAAGGCGCCTTGCCTGGCTCGAAGTAGTCTATCTCCTCAAGCAGCTCGTAGCGGAAGCCCATTTCCCTTATATCGCTTAACACTTCGTGCACGTAATCGGTGTGAGCCGCGTAAGAGATATCGAAGATACCCTTCCCGCCCGCGTGTGAGATTATCTCGGCCACGGTCCGGGCGCGATCGCGCTCCTCCAAGATGACCATTATGGAGGCCGTGCTACTCGTCCTGAAGAAGAACTTCTCGCCCAAGATGATGCCCAGGAGGCGTCCGTCCTCGAGCCTCAAGCACCTCCTGAAGCAGTTCCCGTGCCTCCTGGCGAGGCCACGATATAGGTCGGCGAAGGGCGCGTGAACTAGGACTCGCGCGTAATGGGCCGATGGGGGCACCTATAGCACACCTCAGGAAATGGCACTTACCAGCAGATATAAGGTCTCGTGGCCCGGGGGTCTCACTCGAGCACCTCGACTATTATGCCGAGTATCTTAGCCTTCCCGCCCCTGGGCTCGGCGAGCTGGGTGCCGCACACGAAGCATTTCACGCGCGTGGTGGCGTGACTGAACACTATCTGCTCGTTACCGCACCTGGGGCAGCGGACGCGCAGGAACTTGCTCCTGGGCTTAGGTATCAGCTCCCTCAGCCTCGAGCCCAAGGCCAGCCCCGCCAGTTACGGGGCTGAGAGCGTGTTTTTAACCTTTGTGGGCCAACATGAGCTGTGAGGGGCGCAAAAAGCTTATCTGAGGGAGCCGCGCCCGACGGCCCAGCCATGAGCAGCGTTAAAGTAGAGGAGCGCGACGGCGAGCTAGTGGTCAGGGTGGGCGGTAAGGAAATCGTGATCAACGAGGAGACGCTCGAGATACTCCAGGAGTACGTGCGGACGGCCATGCCGCTCGAGGAGCTAGCCAGGAAACTGGGCCTCAGGAACTGGATGGAGGCCTTCGAGTTCGTCAAGGCCGTCCCGGCCTGGGTCTTGTGGACGCCGCCAGCCTTCTGGAAGAGCCAAGTTCGCCAACAGGGCGCTTGAGGTTTGATGACCGGAGGGCACTTCTTATAGGCTGGGCTTAGCGGTGTTTAGTGGTGTACCAGTTGGGGCAGCCAGAGCCATATCGCGGTAGGATAGAGCGTTTCCAAGAGCTGATGCGCGAGGCAGGTGTGGATGCTTCTATGATAAGGACCCTCTCCTCCTTCGCCTATTTCACGGGCGTGAAATGGCTGAGGCCAGCCCTCTTAGTGCCAGCCGAGGGCGAGCCGATAGCTTTCGCTTTCGAGGACGAGGCTCCCGAGCTGAAGGAGCAGACGGGCATAGAAGACGTAAGGACTTGGAGGAGGGCCGAGGAGCTCATGAGGGCCGTAAGCGGGGCCATACGCGATGGGGGCTTCAAGGTCGTGGGCTTCGATTACAGCCTGGAACGCGATGCCTACGTGCTTTTCTTCGAGCTCTTCAAGAAGCTTAACCGCCAAGTGGAGGTGGGGGACGTCCACGGCCTTATCATGAAATTACGCATGATTAAGGATCGGCGGGAGATAACCCTCATAGAGAGGGCCTCCGAGACCTGCGCGAAGGGCATGGAAGCAGCTGTTGAAGCCGTGGAGCCCGGCGCTACGGAGCTGGAGGTGGCGGCCGAGGCCTATTACGTCCTCATGAAGAGCGGGGCACGGCACCCGCTCGTCTACGTGAATGCTGGCCCATCCATCAGGATACACGCTGAGCCCCTGCCGGACGTACACGTGAGGGAGGGCTACCCCGTGGTCATCGTGGTAGCGGCCGACCAAGGCGGTTATTACGCGGACATGACCAGGACGGTCTTCGTGGGCAAGCCGAAGGAAGGAGCTGAGGAGGCCTTAAGGGCTTTCTTAGAAGCGCATTCTCTGGCCGAGGAGGGCCTTAGGCCCAGGGTCAAGTTAATCGAGGTCCAGAAGGCTATAGAAGCCCACTTCAGGGAGAAGGGTTACGAGAAGCATTTCGTGCTCGGCTTCGCACATGGAGTAGGCCTGCTGGTGGAGGAGGACCCTATAACTACCATAGTCGCGGCCCATAGGCAATACACGGTGGAGCGCGGCATGGTTCTGGCATCTGTCCACTCGCCTATAACTATACCGGGCCTCGGGGCCATCAAGGTCGAGGACACCTACGTGATCGAGGAAGACCGGGCTAGGAGGCTCACGGCCTACGATTACGAACTCTTTAAATGAGACAGGCCCCCGACCTGCCCTCCTTTTTCCTCTTGCTGAGATTGGCGCCGCCGGTGGGACTCGAACCCACGACCTACGGGTTAACAGCCCGCCGCTCTACCACCTGAGCTACGGCGGCACCCAGGGACTCGGGGCCTCGGGGCTCTTATTAGCTTTGCCCGATCGCATCGGCCTTGTAGAAGGGCTCCCTGAGCTCTACCGCGCGCTTGAAGATGGCCTTTAGCTCTTCATCACTGACGCCGGCCCTCAGGGGTCCTAACAGGTCGAGCGCGTCAGGCCTCATGAGACAGAGCTTGAGGCGGCCATCAGCCGTGAGCCTGAGGCGCCTGCACTTCGCGCAGAAACGGCTGTTATGCACGGGCCTGACGAGCTCTACCTCAGCCCCATCAGGCAAGAAGAACTTGGGCCTGTCCTGTAACTCGCGCCTGATTACGCGCTCGGCGCGCCTGGCTAGCTCGGCCTCAAGGCCAGCTAGGTCGGCGTGATAAGCTGCGTAAAAGCGCTCCGGGACGCCGGGGGCGCGCACCAGCTCTATGACCTGCAGGATAGCGCCTTTCTCCCGCGCGAACTCCACCATACGCCATACCTCGTGGTCGTTGAGGCCCCTGAGGAGGACCATGTTGAGTTTCAGGGGCCTTAGGCCCGCGTCCAAGGCCGCTTCTATGCCGGCCAGGACTTCTGGCAAGCAATCCCGGCCCGTTATGAACTTGAACTTAGCAGGGTCGAGCGTGTCCAAGCTCACGTTAACCCTCATCAGGCCTGCCTCGGCCAACTCGTAGGCCAGGTCAGCCAGCCTCGAGCCGTTGGTGGTCATGGAGAGGTCCACTAAGCCGGGCGCGGCGGCTATCTCGGCTACCACGTCCACTACGTCAGGCCTGAGGGTGGGCTCCCCGCCCGTGAGCTTCACCTTGACGATGCCTAACTCGGCGGCCACGCGCGCGATACGGCCCAGCTCCTCGGGGCTCATGAGGCGCTCCTGCCCAGCTGGGCCAGCCCCAGGCCTGACGCCCTCCCTATGGCAATATATGCAGGCGAAATTACAGGCATCAGTTATGGAAATCCTAAGCCCGTCCACGGGCCTCCCGAACCTATCGATTAAGAGGGGCGTCTTAGGGCTCAATATCAGACCTCCCCAGCGGCCAGGCGGGCCAGAAGAGCACTACTTCGACCTCCGCGCCCTCGGGCAGGAACTCGGTGCCCTCCGGCATCTCAACGTAGCCATGGGCGCTCCCCAGGGCCGTTATGGCGGCCGCGTCCTTGAACACGGGCCGGGCTAGGAAGCGGCCAGAAGCGGCCCCCTTAGATAGCACCACGGGCACGAAATTGTGGCGCCCGGCGTCCGGCACCACCCTAGCGGCCAGCGTGGCCTTGACGGTCGGCCTGGCTATGCCCTTGAGGCCCGCTAACTTGGCCAGGATGGGCTCTACGAAGACGGTGAATGTCACCAGGGCCGATGTGGGCTTGCCGGGCAGGCAGAAGACGGGCTTGCCCCCTGCCTCGGCTATTATGGTGGGCTTACCGGGCTTGCACCTCACGCCGTCTACGATCACCCGCGCCCCCAGGGCCGCTAGAGCTTCACGCATGAGGTCAGAGGCGCCCACTGAGGAAGCGCCTGTGGCCACCACTAAATCGGCTAGCTCAAGGCCCTTGGACAGGAGGCTCGTTAGCTCATCCAGCCTGTCCCTGGCTATGCCGAGGAAGACGGGCTCCCCGCCCGCTAACCTCACAGCCCCGTGGAGGCTGGCCCAATTAATGTCGTATACCTGGCCTGGCCCGAGGCGCCCTCCAGGCGGCACGAGCTCCACGCCCGTGGATATTATGGCCACCTTAGGGCGCCTGAACACCTTCACGGACCTCAAGCCCAGGGCCGACAAGATGCCGAGCCTCTGAGGCGTTATCAAATCGCCAGCCCTCAGGATCACGTCGCCGGCTTTCACGTCCGCGTCCGCCGCCATCACGTTCTGGCCCGGGGCCACGGCCTCGAAGGCCAGCACGCGGTCATCCTCCCTCGTGGTCGCCTCCACTTTCACGACTGCGTCCGCGCCCTCAGGCAACATGGCGCCTGTTGAGATGGCCGCGCACTCCCCCGGCCCTATTTTGATGTCCGCTGCCCTCCCGACCTCTACCTCGCCCACGAGCTTCAGCTCGACCGGCGCTTCTAGGCTGGCTCCGAAGGTATCCTCTGCCCTGACTGCGTAACCGTCCATGAGGGCTCTCCTAAAGCCCGGCACGTCTATGGGCGCTACCACGTCCTCGGCTAATACGCGCCCTAACGCGCCCTCGAGCCTTACTTCCTCGGTTCCCAGGGGCTCAGCCCTGAAGGCGCGTCTAACGGCCTCTAAGGCCTCCTTAAGGCTGGCGAGCTCCCTCACGCGCATCAAGCATGCACCTCCGCCAGCTCCGGGCAGGAGAGCAAAAGGACCTCTACTTCCTCGCCTTCCTCTAACACGTCGAGTTCGCCCGGGATAGCTAGGATGCCATTGGCCCTCGCCAGCGAGGATATTATGCCCGCGCCCCTCGCGGCCAGGGGCTCAGCTATCAGGCCCCCACTTGGCCCCCTCAGCAGCCTGACGCGCACCAAGTCGGTGAAGCCTACCTTGGAAGGCACCCTCCTGGCCAAGCGCGCCCTCACAGTTGGCCAGATGGGCTCTAAGCCTTCCCTCACGCCCATCAGCTTCAGCAGCACGGGCCTGGCGAACACCTGAAAGGCCAGGAAACAGGCGGCCGGCGGGCCGGGGAGGGCTATAATAGGCTTGCCCCTCGCCAGCGCGAGCGCCACAGGCCTCCCAGGCCTCATGGCCACCCGGTGGACTATTACCTCGGCCCCCTCCAGGCCCCTTATGGCTTCCACGGCCAGGTCGGCGCGGCCCACGGAGGCACCGCCCGTGGTAAGCACGACATCGCAGGCCTCCAGGCCCCTGAGGAGCACTTCCCTTATGGCCCCGGCATCGTCGGGCGCTATGCCCAGGTCAACGGGCTCGGCCCCCAGCTCCATGGCCATGAGCATGATCATGGGCCTGTCCACGTCCCTGATCTGCCCTGGCCCAGGCTCTTCGCTAACGTTCACGAGTTCGCTCCCGATAGCTAACACGCCCACCTTAGGGCGCCTGAACACCTTCACGGACCTCAAGCCCAGGGCCAGCAGGAGGGCGATGTCCGGCGCCCTGAGCAGCCTACCGCGCTCTAAAGCCGCCTGGCCGGCTTTCACATCTCTTCCGGCTTCATCCACCGATTCGCCTGGCGATACGGGCATGTAGACCTCGACCACGCCAGAGTCCGAGTCAGCCCTAGCGTATTCTGCCCTCACGACCGCGTTCGCCCCCTCAGGCAGCGCAGCGCCCGTCGCCACCTCAGCGCACTCCCCCGGCCCTATCTTCAGGCCGGGAGAGGCCTGCCCGGCTGCCACGCGGCCTACCAGCTTCAGCCTGGCGGGCTTATCCGGTTTAGCCCCGAAGGTATCCTCTGCCCTAACTGCGTAACCGTCCATCACGGCCCTGTTAAAGGGCGGCAGGTCAACTGGTGCTACCACGTCCTCGGCTAATACGCGCCCTAACGCGCCCTCGGGCACCGGGACCTCCTCGGCGGGCAGCGGCTTAAGGGCCTCTGAGAGCCTGCTGAGGTAGGCCTTGAGGGCTTCCTCAACGGGCGTTAGCACCTGGGCCGCCATTCAAATCACCCTCACGCTCGATGCCTTGAAGGCCAGGTAGATATCCGCGCCCACTTCCATGCTTAGCTCGGCCCTTGAAGCAGGCGTTATGACCGAGACCAGCTCCACGCCTGAGCCCACGTCGGCCCTCACCTTGATAAGCGGGCCAGCGGGCTCAAGCGCTACCACATGCCCCTTCAGCACGTTCCTGGCGCTCGTCCTGGGCGCTTCCCTAGAGAGGAAGATGTCCTCGGCCCTGAGGCACATTAGCACATCGCCTTCGCGTCCCTCGGCGGCCACGAAGGTCAAATCGCCCACGTTCAGCTCATATAAATCGCCCGCTCGCCTACAACGGCACCTCAGCACGTTCTCGTAGCCTAAGAACCTGGCCACCAGCTCGCTGGACGGCTTACGCAGCACCTCGCTTACCTCGCCGGCCTGGAGGAGGCGGCCAGCATCTATGAAAGCCAGGTCGTCGGCTAGCTTCAGGGCCTCGAGCCTGTCGTGCGTGACGTGGATGGCCGTAAGGCCTAATTCTTCCTTCAGCTCGCCGAGCCGGGCCAGTAGCTCTTCCCTGGAGCGTTCATCTATATGCGCTAGGGGCTCATCCAGGAGAAGGAGCTTGGGCCTGAGGGCCAGGGCCCTGGCCAAGGCTATCTTCTTGGCTTCCCCGCCGCTCAGCTGGTGGGGTCTCCTATCGGCTAGGTGCTCGGCCCCCACGAGCTCTAACGCCCACCTCACGGCCTCCTTTAGCTCCCTGCCCCTGAGTCTCCTAGCTTTAGGGCCGAAGGCCACGTTTTCCCAGGCCGTCAGATGCGGGAAGAGCTTGTTGTCCTGGAACACGTAGCCTATCGGCCTTTTCTCGGGTGGAAGGTCCGTGATATCACGTCCGTTTAACAGGACGCGGCCGCTTAAGGGCTTGAGGAGACCGGCCACCACGTTAAGGAGCGTGGTCTTGCCGGCGCCCGTGGGCCCCATGAGGACCATGTAGCGCCCCTCGCCGAGTTCTAAATCCACGTCCGAGAGCTCAAAGGAGCCAACCTTGGCCCTCACGCCCTCAAGAGCTAACACGCCCTATCCCCCCTCGCCCGTAAGGGCTCACGCCCAAGCACGTCAGGCAGGCGAGTATAACAGCCGTGAGGAGCACGAGCAGGGCCACCACGGGCTGGGAGCCCCTCAGCCCCCAGGCCAAGAAGCGGTGGTAGACCAACACGGGTACCGTCATGGGGTAATAGGCCAGCACTACCACGGCCCCGAACTCGCTGAGGGCGCGGGCCCACGTCAGGAGGGCGCCGGCCAAGATGCCCCTCCTAGCCAGGGGGAGGCTGACCCAGAAGAAGGTCCTCAGCCTGGAGGCGCCTAGGCTCCTGGCCGCGAGTTCTAGGTCCACGGGCACGTCATCAAAGGCCGCACGGGCCGAGAAGATGAGGAGCGGGGCGCTCACGAAGGCCTGGGCAGCTATTATGCCCAGCGGCGCGTCGAGCACGATGTCCCTAAGGCCCCTAAAGGGGCTTGCCGGCCCCAGCACGCTCAAGAGGGCCACGCCAGCTGCCGAGTGGGGGAGCAGCACGGGCACGGCCAATACGGCCTCGGCCACGGAGCGCATCCTCCTCCCGGCCCTAGAGAGCGCGTAAGCAAGGGGTGTCCCGAGGGCCAGCGACAAGAGGGTGGTTATGGTGGCCGTGGCGAAGCTAGTGGCCAGAGCCCTGAGGACCTCTGGGTCAGAAGCCACCTTAATTAGCTCGCCCGGGGGGCAAGAAATAAAGGCGGAGGCCACGGGCACCGCCAACAAGGCGAAGCTCACGGCCGCGAGGGCCAACACGGGCCAGGGCAGGAGGCCAGGCCTACGTGCCACGCTCCCACCTCACCGCGTATGGCTTCAGGTCCTCGGGCAAGTTATCGTAGCCTAAGGCCAGCGCGGGCCTGACGGCGTTCTGGCCACAGGACGTGAGCACGTCGGTACCTTCCTCGCTCAAGAGGAATTCCACGAACTTCAAGGCCAGGTCGGGCTTCTCGGCGACCTTCGGGATGGTGATGGCGTATCTTATCGGCTCGCCCTTCACCTCGCCCAGGCCCGTTGCCTCCACGCTGGCGCTCGCGTAGAAGTTCGCGTATTCCTCGTGGCCCAGGTCTATCTCGGGCGGGAGGTCCACGAACTTGAGGTCGTGTTGGACGGCGACCGACTTGTAGAGGAAGGCGTAATCCAGCTGCCCCATCTGGAGCAGCGCTACTAGGTCGTGGCTCTTGGGCCTAGTGGGCTGGGGGCACTTGGCCATCAAACGCTCGTAGAGGCCATCGAGGCCGTAATAGGCCTCGGCTAACTTCCATACTAACAGGGTCCTGTAGCCACAGGGGTCGCGGGCCGGGTCAGCCCGCCCTATGCGCACGCCCTCCCGGCAGAGCACGTCGGGCCAGTTATCGGGCCCTATCTCGTCCGCGTAGAGGCTGTTGTCCGTGTAGGCGATTACTATCTCGTTAGTCGCGAAGATCAGGCACCAACCCGCATAATCAGGCCACATGAGCTGTGGTATGAGTTTGTAGTCTGCTACCGCCAGCACATCGCACGACCGGCCGTGCTCGATTATCTGCCTGATGGCGTCCACGCTCCCGTAGGCCTCTAAGTGGACTTCAACACCGTAAGCGGCCTCAAAGCGCTTGGCCAGCTCCTTAAAGGGGACCGTCAGGCTGCCGGCGTGGAAGACCACGAGCACGGGCTTGTTGGGCCTCCATCCCAGCCACAGCACCGCCGCTGATGCGGTCAGCGCGACCAGAACTGCTGCCAGCACTATGGCGTGCTTCCCCGTCATGCCGATAGGCACGGCTATGCACATCGCTTATAAGCCTTACTGTAGTCCCCTTGGTCTGATGAGCGTGCCAGAAACCCATAAGCGCGGGGCGCCCAAGCGCGTGAGGTTCGCGGTCGTGGTGGTAAGCACATCGCGTTACCAGGCCCTCCAGGAGGGCCGGGAGCCGCCCCCCGATATCACGGGCGATACTATATGCAGGCTGCTAGAAGAGGCAGGGCACGTGGTCATCTCCAGGCGCGTGGTCCCAGATAAGGTAGCCGCTATCAGGCTGGCCTTGGCCGAGGAGACGGCTAAGGGCGCGGACGCCATCATCTTCGCCGGAGGGACGGGCCTTAGCCCGGACGACATGACCGTGGAGGCCATAAGGCCCTTATTAGATAAGGAGTTGCCCGGCTTCGGCGAGTTCTTCAGGATGCTCTCCTACCAGCGCGTGGGCTCTGCCGCCATGCTCACAAGGGCCCTGGCCGGCGTGAGGGCTGGCACGGCTGTCTTCTGCATACCCGGCTCACCTGACGCGGCTGAGCTAGCCGTTAAGGAGCTCATAGGGCCCGAGGTAGGGCATTTGTTGAAGCACGCCAGGGAGAGGAAGGTGGCTTGAGCGAGGGCAGGGGCATCTTAATTTGCATAGAGGGCATAGACGCGAGCGGCAAGACCACCCAGGCCCGCCTCTTGGCCTCTGAGCTGAGGTCAAGGGGCCTAGATGTCGTTCTCTCCACCGAGCCCACCGAGGGGCGTATCGGGAAGCTCATCAAAGCCTTGCTGAGGGGCCAGGAGCGCCCTCCCGCGATGATAGAGGCCGTGCTCTTCGCGCTCGATAGGTTCTGGCACGTAGAGCGCGTTATCAAGCCAGCGCTTGAGGCAGGCAAGGTGGTCATATTGGACCGCTATTACTACTCCTCCTTAGCCTACCAGGGCTCGGCTGGCCTAGACATGGCCTGGTTAAGGCAGCTCAACTCCTTCGCGCCTAAGCCCGACCTGGCCATCTACTTGGACGTGAGGCCCGAGGTAGCCTTGGCTAGGAAGAGCAAAGCGGGCCAGGCTAGGACAGTGCTTGAGGAGGAGTCCATTCAGGAGGCCGTCAGGCGTGTTTACCTGGCCCTGGTGGAGGCCAGCGAGCTAGTCCTAGTGAATGGCGAGCCGCCTGTGGATGAGGTAGCCCGTGACGTGTTAGAACTCGTATTGGCCAAGCTGGGGGAGTGCGGCTTCCCGGGAAATCTTATCGGGCAGCCACGGGACAGGAGATAGCGGAGGTGGATAAATTTGGAGGAAGCAGCTCACGAGGCCGATAGGCTGGCCAGGGAGTACCTCCACAGGTACTATGGTTGCGCCCAGACCGTCTTGGCGGCCGTAACCGATGCCCTGGGCCTGGCGGGCGCGGCCAGCCAGGCGGCGTTTAAGGCCATGGTGGGCTTAGCCGGCGGGGTAGGCCTGACGGGCTGGGGCACCTGCGGGGCTCTGACTGGCGCGGCGGCCGCCGTGGGCCTCTGTGTATCCCCCGAGCGTGAGGAGTACGAGGAAACGCCCGAGGCCAGGTTTGAGGTCTATGAGCTAGCGGCCGAGCTGGCCGAGAAGTTCAAGGAGAGGTTCGGGGGCATCACGTGCCGGGAAGTTCAGCGCGCCCTCTTCGGCCGGCACTTTGACCTTAGGGACCCGGACCAGATGAGGGAGTTCGTGGAAGGCGGCTTCCTCTGGCAGTGCGAGGAGGTAGTGGGCGCCGCCGCCAGGTGGGCTGTGGAAGTCGTGAAGAAGGCCACGAGGATGCCATGACGCTCCACCATCTTATTAAGGCCTCAAGGCGTATCATGGTGGGGCGCCCGCTTGAGGCTTGAGCACGAGGTTAAGGACCCCGTCCACGGCTTCATAAGGTTCAGCGAAGCCGAGAGGGCTATCATAGATTCGCGGCCCATCCAGCGCTTGAGGCGCATAAGGCAGCTCGCCAAGGCCGACCTAACCTATCCCGGTGCCACCCACGACCGCTTCCTCCACTCCTTAGGCGTCATGCATGTGGCTGGCCTGATGGCCTCCCGGTTAGCCGAGCTAGGCCACCTCTCGGCCGAGGGTATTCGCCTGGCCCGCTTAGTGGGCCTCATCCATGACGTGGGCCACGGGCCGTACTCGCACGTCTTCGAGGAGGTGTTGGCCAAGAAGGGCCTCACGCACGAGCACGTTGGCCGCTGGTTGCTCGAGGTCAGCGAGCTAGGCGATCTGGTAGAGGAACAGGGTTTCGCGAGGCACGAGGTAGCCTCAGTGGCCTTTGGGGGGCAGGTAGGGCATGGAAGCGAGGCGGAAGTGGTTGCCAAGATATTCTGGGGCGCCCTCTCGCCGGACACCATGGATTACCTGGTCCGCGATTCCCACTTCGCCGGCGTGGGCTACGGCCGCATAGACATAGGGCGCTTAGTGGGCACGCTCGACCTAGTGGAGGGCGAGCTAGCCGTAGAATACCCCGGCGGCCTCATCAGCTTCGAGGACTACGTGCTCTCCAGGCTCCAGATGTTCAACGCCGTTTACTTCCATAAGACCGTGAGGGCAGCGAACGTCATGCTGGCACGCGCCATGGAGTGGGCAGATGAGCACTTAGGCCTCACGGAGCTAAATGACGTGGATTTCTTCCTCAAGCTAGATGATTGCTATATAAGGACAGCTTTGATAACGCTTGAGGCCGATGATGAACCCTCTAAGTTGGCCAAGGAACTCGCGGAACGCCTGGAGGCCCGCAGGCTCTTGAAGTGCGTTTTCGAGAGACCCGTTCACGGCCGGGAGGGCCTTCTAGCTAACGTACTCAACCGCTCGAGCGTGAGGAAGAAGCTCGAGGCCGAGATAGCCGAGGAAGCGGGCGTTAGGCCCGAGCTGGTGTTCATAGACGCGCCCTCAGTGCCATCGGTGCCCATGAGACCTGGTGGCGAGCTGACGGAAGTACGCTTCTTCGACGCTCGGGGCGGCCGGAGGAGGCTCTTAGACCGGTCGGAAGTGCACTCCCTCATCTTAGGCCTGACGCGCTACGTAGATATAGTGCGCGTTTACGCTTTCCCCGAGCACAGAGAAGCCGTCCGGAGGGCCTGCGGGAAGGTGCTGGGCGTAGAGCCGCCGACCAGGAGGATGGCGACTTGAGGCGCTCAGGCCGTGAGGGCTTGGTGCTGAAGGGCAAGGGCGTGGTAGAAGGACGGTGCGTGGGTGAGGCTCTAGTATCGCACACACCTATCAGCTTTCTAAGCGGCGTGGACCCCAATACCGGCCTCGTGGTCGAGAGAGGCCATGATCTAGAAGGCGAGTGCGTGGCGGGCAAGGTGCTCTGCTTCCCGCACGGGAAGGGCTCAACGGTCGGCAGTTACGTCCTCCTAGCCCTGAAGAAGCGCGGCCTGGCCCCCGCGGCCATAGTGAACGAGGTAGCGGACCAGATAGTCGTTGTGGGGGCCATCATAGCTGGCGTGCCCATGGTAGTGAACGTGGACCTCGGGGCCCTGAGGACGGGCGATTTACTCGAGGTAGATGGCTCAGCTGGCACGGTGAGGGTGCTGAGGGCATGTTCTTGACGCGCGAGGAAGAGCGCGCCCTAGAGGGCGAATTCGGACCTGGCCTAGCGCTCGCCATGCGCATCTTAGTGAAGCTCGGCGACCTCTACGGGGCCGAGAAGCTCGTGCCCATCCAATCGGCACACGTCTCGGGCGTCTCTTACAAGACCGCTGGCGATGCGGCCATAGAGTTCCTTAAGGAGCTATGTGAGCTGGGCGCTAGGGCCTCTGTCCCGGCCACCACGAACCCCTGCGGCTTTAACGAGTGCATCTTGGACCTCCTGGACTTGCCCAGCGATGTGATAACACGGCAGGAGGAGCTCGTGGCCCTCTATGAGCGCCTGGGCGTGTCAAGGACCCTGACCTGCGTGCCTTACTACCAGCTGAGGCCTGGGGCTGGCTCCCACCTGGCCTGGGCCGAATCATCGGCCGTGGTCTACGCTAACTCGGTCATAGGCGCTCTGACGAACCGCGAGGGAGCACCAAGTGCCCTGGCGGCGGCCATAGCCGGCAAGGTGCCCGACCATGGCCTCCACAGGCCTGAGAATCGGAAGCCCGGCCTATTAATTGATGTGGATTTTAAGCCAAAAGACGAGGTAGAGCTCTGGGCCATCGGCTTCTTCGTAGGCCAAGTAGCTAAGGATACCGTCCCGCTCCTGAAAGACCTTAAGGGCCTCTCGGATTGGGAGCTGAAGGGCTTAGGCGCTGCTATGGCCTCGGGCGGCATGACCGCTATGTTCTCCTTGGCCGAAATCGGTCAGGAACAGGCCCGCAAGGAACTCGAGAAAATACAGGTAAGCCAGGAGGACGTGAGGACCGTGATAGACAAGCTCTCCTCAACGGGGGAGCCCGACTTAATATTCATAGGTTGCCCCCACTGTTCACGGGAGGAGCTAGAGCTGCTCGCGGCCCTCCTCAGGGACCGCAAGGTGAGGCCCGGCAAGCACCTATGGATATGCACGTCCAGGCACCTCAGGGACGCCTGTCCCAGTCTGGTGGAAGCCATAGAGGCCTCTGGCGCGCTCGTGGTAGCCGATACGTGTGTGGTGGTCTCCTGGGTGGAGCGGCTGGGCGTGGACCTGGTGGCCACGAACTCGCCGAAAGCTGCTTACTACTTGCCCGGCCTCTCGGGCGTCGAGGTCAGGTTAGCGAGCCTGAGGGAGTGCGTGGAGCTGGCTTGCTCTAAAAGCTCAAGCTAATAAGCTTCTACCCGGCCCTTGGCACCTCAAATTAGCTTTCTGATGTCCACTAGGGTGAGAGGTGAACCCTGCTGAGGGGGCATCGAACTCTACCCACCACCTCACGTACGAGTAGCCCTCGATAGCCCAGGAGTCAGTTATGAACACTAGCAGCGAGAGAGGCAACGTCAGACCGCCGGACACCACGCCCGCCGATATGAGCGAGGCTAGCATGACGCCCAGGCTGACGCCCACCTCATACCGCTGGGCAGCCTCGGTCCCGCTAGGGATGTACCGTTCCTCGATATCGTGACGGTCCACCTTGTACGTTCAGTAGGGCGCTGGCCTCCCTCTACCCTCATAGATGCCGTAAAGTTCGTAATCGTAGCCCTCATAGAGCTGGCTCAAGATGGTCGGGATCTCATCAGATTCAGCGAAGCCGCCTACGATGTCACTTCCATCAGTTTCGTAGTAGCTGATGTAGCTCTCGAACCACCATCTGTCTAGCGGGTACATTAATGGCGGCTCGAAGGGATTGTAATAAACGACATAATACAACTGGTACTCATCATAACGTATTTGAGCATATACGTATATCCAAGTGAACTCGCCCTGAATTATATAGCCTACTCCGGAATACCTCAACACTCGTCACGTTGTGGTCGGGGGGCGTGATAGCGAACAATCGTACCATCGCGCCCTCTGTGGGCTTCCCAGTCTCGTCCACCACTTGGATGGTCACAGCGCCGTTGTTTAGGCGGGCAACGTGGAGGAAAGCCGCCGTGGGTATGCTTATCAGCGTCGTTAAAGCTATGAGCAGAAGTTGGATCCTACGATTCCTCTGCACGGCGCCCTCTCGCAAGTATTTCCTCTCAGATATAAAAAGTTGAAGCCTTACGCTTATATGTTGGGCAGGACTTCTGAGCGTGGTGCATCTATTGCGGGAACTTTGGCGCCCCCTCCCTGAATAGCTTCTCCTTGTAAGCGAAGAGGTCTAGGAAGCCGTGGCCGCTTATGTTCATGGCTATGACTTTCTCCTCGCCCTTGTGCTCGAACTCAAGGGCCTTATCTATGGCAGCCCTTATGGCGTAGCTGCTCTCCGGCGCTGGTAGCCAGCCCTCAGTCTCCACGAAGAGCTTGGCGGCCTCGAATATCTCCCGCTCGTCTATGGCATAGGCCACGGCCTTGAGCAAGCCCTTGTGGCGCAGGTAGCTTATTATGGGCGCGGCCCCGTGGTAGCGCAGCCCATCGGCCCTTATGGGCGGCATCTCGACCTTGTGGCCGAGCGTATACATCTTTAGTAAGGGCGTGAACCCAGCCACGTCCGCGAAATCGTAGCGGTACTCGCCTTTGATGAGGTTGGGCGCGGCCCAGGATTGGGCGGCCAGGAACTCGCACTCCCTCTTGCCCTTGAGGACCTCGCCGGCGAAGGGCAGGATGAAGCCGCCGAAGTTAGAGCCGCCGCCCAAGCAACCTATCATGAGGTCCGGCTCGTCGTCGGCCAGCTCGAACTGCCTCATGGTCTCCAGGCCGATCACGGTCTGATGTATGAGGACGTGGTTCAGCACAGAGCCCAGGCAGTAGACGAAGCCCTCATGTTTATCCGCGTACTCCAGGCCCTCTGAGATAGCTATGCCTAAGCTGCCGGGATGCTCCGGGTTCTCAGCCTTTATCTTACGCCCGAACTCCGTGATATCGCTCGGGGAGGCGTGTACTTCCGCGCCGTAGAGGCGCATGAAGGTGCGCCGGTCCACCTTCCAATCGTGGATCGACCGGACCCAGAAGACCACGCACTTAAGGCCCATGAGGCGGGCGGCGTAGGAGAGGGCGGTGCCCCACTGGCCAGCGCCTGTCTCGGTTACCACGCCCTCACGCCCTTCCTCGGCCGCGTAGTAGCACTGGGCTAGGGCCGTGTTCACCTTGTGCGAGCCCGTGGGCGATAAGTCCTCGCGCTTGTAGTAGATACGTACGTGCTTCAGGCCCAGGCGCTTCTCCAGCCTCACGGCCCTGTAGAGCGGCCTCGGCCGGCCGGCGTGGATGTAGAACTCCATGAGCTCGTCAGGTATCGGAATCCACCTCTGGTCCGAGAACTCCTGGCGGAGGCACTCCTTGAGGCAGACGCGCTCGATGAACTCCAGCCTGGAGGGCCCCTCAGGAGGGTCCTTGTGCCTCGGCAAGGGCTCGGGCAAATCGGGCAGGATATTGTACCACTTATCCGGGTGCTCGTCGGCCGGTAAGTCGAACCTATAGACCTTCATCATGATCGCCTACC
>Ga0190367_1000594_pt1 | contig 25271 bp, 20 predicted proteins | sample 4872181011_MG_FD_171838 | JGI IMG/M metagenome (GOLD analysis project Ga0190367, IMG submission 171838) | Hydrothermal vent microbial mat bacterial communities from Southern Trench, Guaymas Basin, Mexico - 4872-18-10-11_MG | ecosystem: Environmental > Aquatic > Marine > Hydrothermal vents >...
CTTCCGACGGACTAATCGCCGTTCTTCACGCATGAGCGTATTCTTAGCGTGTTCAGCGTTAGAAAGAGATTCGGCGAGCTCGCGGGCGGTATCGCGGTACGCTCTACGATGCTCCTCATCGTGGAGAGCTAGATCCTCTAGATGTTGGAGGTGGTCAGCAAGTGCACGCAGACGTTCCCCGGTGTGTGCAGCAGAAACCAACCATGAAGGAAGCAGGAGAAAGGTTCCTTCACTCATCTGAAGAACTCGATACTCAGGATATTCGAGTGCGAGACCTGAGGGAGCGCGTATTCTAATCCTTCCTTCAGAGGTTCTTTCTTCGATTAGACCGAGAACCTTGCCCGTCGTCCAGTCGAGGAGTTGTGGTGCAGATTCGCTTTCTCGCCTACCCCCACGTGCAGCCAAAGGCGTATCGTCTGTCTATCGATGTTTTTGTGATTATCGCGAACTTTACGCTACCAGAACTCGACTCCTAGTGTCAGATTTCGAACGCGTTCTGCATGAAAGTAGCGCCCTCTAAGCCTGAAGGTGCTTATGGAAGGCGTGGCCTTCTTAAACCCGCCTTCTACCTCAACACGATCCCCTTTACGCACATACACAAGAGTGCTCGACTTATCGAAGACAACAAGAACCTCCTCAGGAGGCTCGGTTCCTTCGACAATTATGGGAAACATGGTTATGTAGCCGAGACGTGTAGAGAAACTACAGACAGGGTCGCCGTTTACACTACCTTTGAGCACGGTTGTGCGCGTGGATGAGCCTCCACTGGAGGGCACACCTCGCTGTGTTTTTGTTTTGATAAATATTGACTCGTTGCTTGGGGTACGCGGATTACCTGTGGGCTGCGCTGCTTCAGGCAGTAACTGAGTTTCTTCCCGTTAGTAGCAAGAGCATTGTGCTCCTGTACTTGACATTCGCTGGTTGGACGCCTGTACGAGCCTATCAGTTTGCGCTTCTCTTACACTTCCCGTCTGCTCTCGCGCTTATCGTAGTTTTGAGAAGGGAGCTTTGGGCAGCGTTATTCGATGCAGGATATCGGAGGAGCGTTTTGATAGCACTCGTGGCGTCTTTTGGGGTAGGGGTACCTCTCTACTGGCTAGTTCTAGCGTTTCTGGCGCAAGTGTCGTTGATAGAGGTAAGTCTTCTCATTGGAGCAATTTTAGTCGCCATAGGAGCAGTTCACATGCACTGGAAGGTAAGGGGTACTTCCACAATTACCGACAAGGCGGCGCTACTTTCGGGAATACTCCAAGGTGTAGCGGTGATTCCCGGCGTTACGCGTTTGGGAGCTACACTACTGGGGCTATTCCTCTATCGCACGAATCCAAAGGAAGCACTCTCCTTTTCCTACCTGATAGGTACACCGGTCATGATAGCAAGTGCCTTAGAGGTTTTAGTTCTCGAGTCTGTAGGAATTGGACTTAATGTAGTAGTTGCGCTTATTGTCTGTTGTATTGCCTCAGTAGGAGTTTGCGTGGGACTGCTTAAGTTAGCAGAGCGAACTCCTATGTGGGTGTTCACGCTTGGTACAGGGGTGTTGATTCTTGTGTTCTTTACAGCCCTAGCTATTACGGGGAAGTCGGGATAGAAGTCTGTTAAAGGGTAATAGGAGGACGGGGCGTGCTGAGGAGCATGCATAGAGACCCTCGGTCTACGCTAGTGGTCCTTGCTGTGCTAGGACTTCTGCTGCTTTCACTTGTTCCTGTTAGGATAGTACTACCAGTCCAGGACAGCACACCTACTGCGCGAGGGTTCAAGCGTCTTCCTCTCATCACGCTTCTTCGGTCATTTGAGACGGTTGAGGGGGTTCCTGCGGTTCCGGATCTAAGAGCAACTTATTTGGTGCAGGAGTGCCTGTTTGTTCTGGACGAGGGAGGATACTATGCGCCTCCACTTCGGTGGAAGCTCCTGAATAAGAGCTATCCGGAGAATGTTACGACCTTTGTATTGTTGCATTACAATCAGACAACAGGGGGGTTTGGTTTAACACCTGTAGCTTCTCCAACATCAGCAACTCTTGCTGCAACGGCTATGGCAATCAAGTTGATTCAGATTATAGGAAAGAACGCAACTGAAGTGCTTCAGGATGAAGGATTGTTATCTGCTGTTAGGGAGTTCGTGCTGGAACACTACAATTCAAGCAGCGGAGCATTTGCCGCGGTTCCCGGTGGAGATCCCGAAATGAAAGCAACCTATGATGCGGTGGAGGTTCTGACGACATTTCATCAAGGTATCGATGATACGATGCGTGTACAGATTATCAGATGGGTTAACTCATGCGAGATTGGAGGAGGTTATTCGGAGCAACCTGGAGAAAGCGCTTCCCTTGAAGCGACTTACTACGCTATTCGCATTTTCGAGCTGTTGAATGCAACTGATCAAATCAACGCTACGAAGGTTGCAGCGTTTGTAAACGGTACGTGGGTAGGAGATGGTAGTTTTAACGGAACCTTACGAGATACGTATTACGCGATATCCGCGCTTTATGCTGTAAACCAAAGCCGCGCGTTCTTCGAAGAGCTGAGGGCATTTACTGACTGGAATCTCACGATAGAGTTTGTAAAGAACCTTCGCGTTTATTGTTCAGAATACAGACCTCGACCCGTCTTCTCAGGCGGATTCGGTGAAGTAGGTCTACGATATTCCAGTCTGAAGGATACGATGATGGCTATCGGAGTACTGGATACTCTACGGCGCGTTTTTGAACTGGATAGAGCGTCAACAGGGTTGGTTCAGGATCCGCTTCTTCGAAGATATCTAGCGCATCATGTAACAGTACTTGGGCATGGATCGGAGGTCTCACCGGGTGATTACAATCCGGAGGAAGGAGGTAGTTATACGGTCGAGTTAGCGTTTTGCCTTGCTGATGCCTTGCATGCGCTCGGTCTAAAGCCTGCCAACGTTACAGGGATGATCGACTGGTTGCAGAGCTGTTACGTCGAGTGGATTGAAGAAGGCGTTCCGTACGGTGCCTTTGCCCCAGCGTCTGGTTTTATTGAGCTAGCGAACTACACAACTAGATGGACCTACTACGTCTCGCGAATCTACGAAATTGTTGGAGAGCAAATTCCTGAGGCTCTTCGAGAACCAGTAGCGCGATGGCTTGTTCGAATGCAGTTAGAGGACGGAGGCTTTGTTGAAGTATATGGTGGAGAAGAATCTCTGAGAGGAACTCTCTGGAGTTTAACAGCGCTCGATGTACTTGGTATGATTGATAGAATTAACAGAACTGCAGCCATCGATTGGCTTGAACAGTGCTACAACTCTACTGCGAGAGCTTATGCTGCAAACCCGCAAGCGGATCCGAATACGCTTCTCGCTGGTGTAGCGCAAGAGTGTTTTAGCAGACTGGATGCCATACTTCGTTTTAAGAAAGCTAGTCTTCAGGAACTCGCTAAGCAGCAGAATACAACGGAGGGTAGCGAATTGTACGGGAGTTGGTGGGGAGATGCGTACGCGACAGCGATAGCGCTCAAAACGCTGGGTGAAGCAAAGGAGGAGATTCAAGCACCACAGGCAGGTGTCGATTACCTTATGCGGTATCAGCACAACTGGGGTGGTTTTGGGATTACTAACGCAACGCTTCCAGAACTTAACCTTACGCGGTTGGTAGTTTACGCGCTTGTTGCTCTTAACGCGCTGCCGATACCTCGTATAGAGATACAGGTTGAGTGGCCTTCTGAAGTCATAGTGAGTTCAGAATATCATCGGTTTACGAGTAATGCATCCATCGAAATCCAGAACAGAGGTCGTGGTACTGCTTACGATGTAAATGTATCTCAGGTTCTATCAAAGAACTTGACCATCATTGCCTTGAAGGCACCAAATGCGTCTCAGATCGAGTGGGAAGCGGACTGCTTCTGGGTAGTCTTTGACGAGATACAGGTAAATCAGACAGTAATCATCAACCTAACCCTCGCCACCTGGCTTGAGGGCTCTATTGAAGCTAGTGTAAAAGCAAGGTATAGAGATGCAGAGGGTGCATGTTGGACCGAGGAGAAACCCGGTCTAATAGTAGAGGGACGGCGTGCCACTATCCAAGATCTTGAAATTGAACAAAGCATGCCTGAGGAGCCCCGTGCGGGAGAGGAGGTTGTGTGGCAGATAGCGTTGAAGAACCCCGGAGAAGGACCGCTTCTCAACATTAGTGTCAATGCGAATGCAACTCAGTTTATTCACGTTCTTGGAGTCAAACCGAACTACACGGTAGAATATTCGTCAACAAATGGAAGCTTCGCCTTAGAGATACCGCTAATCGAGGGCAATAGCTCTCTTACCGTAAACATAACCATCGAATGGGTGCGAACTGGTAACCAAACGATAGAGCAGCTAAGCGCTAGCTACCTCGATATGTACGGGGAGCTTCATTCGGTCAATGGTACGGACCTGACGCTTTTCGTAAGGTATCCAGCACCACCACCTCTTCGGATAAAGCGAAACGCACCAGAAAAAGCAGTTGTTCACGAGCCTTTCGAAGTTTCGATTGAAGTTGTAAACAACTCAACGGAACTGATTAGAAACCTAACGATAAGCGATCCAGTACCTGAGTGGGCGGAGATCGTCGAGGAAACCGATGCAAACTTCACGAACGTTGCACCAAACACGACTGTTATTTTCAGAAGAGTGCTGAAGTTTAACCTGGAGGGGGTTAGATACTTGGGCCCAACGACTATCTATGTTGTAGACGAGCTGAACTTTACACACAAGCTTGAGCTAGAGGCAGTAAAGATCTACGTATCACTCCCTGCGACGACTTCGTCCGTAGTAATGGGATACGTAATACTCGGTGTTGCTGTTGTTGCAGCTATTCTTTTCGTAGCTATTCGGTCCTCTACTCGGCGTCGATAATCCTAATCAGAGTACGCATCTTTTCTAAAACACGACCACCACACTCTGGGCAGCGTATCGTACCAGCGTAGCGGTAGACGCAGGAGGCTTCTACTATAGCACCGCAGCGTAAACACTTGTAGTAGATACCTTCGTAAACTCGTTCTTTGCTCTCTCGATACGGGTAGCTCATGCCTGGCTAAGCGCTAAAGACTGGTTTTTTACCTTAGCGGTGCTCGCTGCAAAGTCTGGTATCGGGCTTCTTGTGATTGCTCTGCTAGCGTTCCCTGTTTTGGCTCAGGGAACGTTGGTGGTTAATGCGGAGACCAAAATAGGAGAAGTTGTTCTGTACATCCACGTTCGCGTTGCTGGCAACTTTACTAGTGATGAAGCTCCTGGTGTGATAAAGTACGTTAATCGAACAGACGAGATCGAGACGAAGTTAAGCAAAACTATAGAGGTGGCAATAGAAATAGCAGATGCGCAAGCACGACCTAGGATTGAAGAACTCGTATACCAAGTAAGTGTAACCAACGATTCGAACTGGGTCTATGTTGAGGTGGAAATGGAGTCGGAGGTACATATCTGTGGAGTTTGCCGCCCTCTGGGTCTCTACCGTATGATAAGATGTCAGTGGCGAAGCGCGATGCTACCGCCAATTAGCATCGATAACAGTAGCCTAAATCCTGCGGAATTTTTGATACCAAATAGACTCGGTCCAGACGAGTCTGTGGAGGCATGGGAGAGGACGTATCTTGACGGTATCCTTGCTTTTCGAAGGAGCGTGTTAAGGGAGGTGAAGCACGTTCCCGTAAATTGTACGTGGGTATTGCTAACAGAGTATCGACCGCTGGACGTACGAGTGACCGGAGATGTGATTACTTACATTCCTTTGGAGAACGTTGCAGCTATTGTAACCGCGATTTTTTTCGTCGCGCTGGCTGTCATTGTAGCGGTATGGGGGAGACGCCGCGAAAGGCAGGCGACAGGACAGCCTTCCTAGAGGTTAACCTATTATCTGAGTTCGTTCAACACTTGCGATGAGTGAGTGGCGACGGAGGCGACGGCGGCGACCGTTTTGGCCGTTTATCAACATCGAGGACATCTTTGCTGACCTAATGGAAGAGCTTGAGGAGATGCATCGCTACATGGAGGAGATGATGCGGGGAGCGGAGGAAAGAGGACTTGTTCGAACCCGCCGAACACCCTATGGAGAAATCCGAGAGTTTGGACCCTTCGTATACGGATTCTCAGTACGCATTGGACCAGATGGAAAGCCGGAGATTCAGGAGTTTGGAAACGTAGTGCCTCGTCGATTCGGTCGACCGGAGATTAGAGAGGAAAGAGAACCTATCGTAGATGTATATGAGGAGGACGAAGAAGTGCGTGTTATTGCCGAACTACCTGGCGTGTCTAAAGACGATATCGAGCTTAGGGTGCTGGATGAGCGAAGGTTGGTAATCAAGGCCTCGGGTGAGGAGCGTAAGTACTACAAGGAAGTCGATCTACCGTGCCCAGTAGACCCAGATTCCGCTAAGGCCGCTTATCGCAACGGTATACTTGATGTAAAGCTCAAGAAGCGCGCTAAGCCGGAGGGACGACGCGTAAAGATCGAGTAGCGATTTCTATAGCCTCGCTTCCCTTTTTCCACACTCCGTATAAGTAAGCTATCAGAGCAACAACCGCTAGTATCGTGAGTATAAGCTGTGCATAGGCAGCATAGTATGCGCTCTGAGAACCGGTAAGTTCGTAGAGGAGAACCAGTACGCGAAAAGCCACTATCGATAACAAAACTGCGAGCACAACCGAGAGCGCGGTAGCGTGGTGTGGTTTCAACGTAGTTTTACGACTCGGCGACTTCCACAGTAGGGACACGTGACGTTTTCCTCAGTAGTGGTTGAGAAGTACCCGCCACCGCGCTTTCTGTTACAATCACGACAGACGTAACGGTGCTTTCCCATCGTGCTGGGTTGTTTGAGAATTGAGCTTAAGCTTTGTTAGTAGTGTAGGAGAGTAGCTGCTTGAGCCTCTGGGAGTTTACGTGGGAGGAGCGACTGGATCGGTTTGTAACAGAGCTCGGTCACCACTTTCCTGACAATCGCGTTCTAACTGATGAAGCATCTAAATACGCTTACGGCTTTGATGCATCAATACACTTTGCAAAGCCAGATGTCGTTGTTCTTGCAGAAACTCGTGAAGAGGTTCTGACGGTGGTTAACTTAGCGAATAGGTATCGGATACCACTGGTACCGCGTGGGGCGGGTACGGGTCTTTGTGGACACGCATTAGCGTGGTATGGAGGGTGCATTCTTGACCTAACCCATATGAACAAGATCCGAGAGATCTCCGTTGAGAACAAGTGGGTGCGCGTGGAGCCGGGAGTCGTATATGCAGACTTAAACAGAGCCCTCTCTCCTCATGGATACGCGTTCCCTCCCGAACCCGGTAGTGGAGATGTGTGTACGATAGGAGGAATGGTAGCCACTAATGCAAGCGGAAGTAGAGCACTAAAGTACGGTGCGACAAGAGAGCACGTACTTGCCTTAGAGGTCATACTGCCCAACGGAACGCGAGTAGCGCTGGGCTCTAGTACGTTAAAGCGGTCTGCTGGCTACACGCTAACCCACCTCATGGTGGGTAGTGAAGGAACTCTGGGCGTGATTACGGAAGTAGTGCTCCGTATAGCACCCGTTCCAACGCACTATGCTACAGCAGTAGCGGCCTTTGATCAGATTGAAAAGGCGGGGCGCGCGGTTGAAAGACTGGTACGCTTGCGTACTCTACCTGCTGCTATCGAAATCATGGATCGTACGTGCATTGAGGCAGTAAACCGCGCAATGGGATTGGATCTACCGGAGGTAGCGGGTATCGTTATTGTCGAGTTTGATGGGTTTTCTACGGATGAAGCCGAAAGACCGCTTGAAAAAGCGAAGCGCATCTGCCGGGAGGAGGGTGCAGAACAGTTTGAGTATACAACCGATCCTCAGGAGCGGGCGCGGCTTTGGGCAGGGCGTAAGGCAGTGCTACCGTCGTTATCTCGGGCAATAGGTGGTAAGTATTCTACGTCGCTTGCAGATGATATGATCGTTCCTGTATCCCGTGTAGCTGAAGCGGTGAAACGGTTTGCAGAAATAGCAAAACAGTATGGTGTCACTATAGGGACGTATGGTCATGCAGGAGATGGCAACCTTCACTGTAAGGTGATTTTTGATGTGAAATCGCCTGAGGCTTGGCAGCAAGCGTGGAAGGCATGCTGGGAGGTGTACAGAGTGTGTGTGGACCTAGGAGGGGATCTTTCGGGAGAGCATGGTATAGGGTTCACAAAAGCGCCTTTCCTTAGGTTGAGAAAGCCGCGGGAACTGGAGCTAATGCGCGCGATTAAACGGCTACTGGACCCTAACAACATCATGAATCCAGGAAAGCTCGGGCTTGAGGAGATACCTGACACTTTCCTTTACAAACTACGATATCCGGTAAAGCTTTGAGCGACGACGAAATCCTTCATCAGTACCTTACATGTACGATGTGCGGATTTTGCCGCCCTGTCTGCCCTGTTTACAGAGTATTTGAGAACGAAACTTGCACACCTCGTGCAATAGTTGGGCTTGCCTACGGACTGTTGCGCGGCGAACTGGACGTAGCACAAGCATCTGCTACAGCGCGTCTTTCGGTAAGCTGTAGGGCTTGTGAGGTGAAGTGTCCTTCGGGTGTTGAAATTCTGAAGGTAATACGGTGGTTAAGGCGATCAGCGTGGAGACAGGGTATTGGTCCTGAGAAGAAGCGATCTGCGGTCGAGTACCTGAAGAAGGGTCTCAGTATAAATGGGAAGCAGCCTCGTGTGGAGCAGCAGGAGGACGTTGAGGTTGTTTTGTTTACTGGATGTTGTGAGCGTACAGAGTACGCGGTAGTTGAGGAGGTTTTCAAACAACTTGGCGTAAGCTACTCTGTTGTAGAACAGCTTTGCTGCGGTCTTCCTCTTCTGCTAGAGGGTCTTGAAGACTTGCTGCAAGAACATCGGCAACGTGCATTCAGTAAACTACCTAGGGAAAAGCGCCTGGTAACAGCGTGTCCTGGTTGTGCTTACATGCTCAAGGAGGCAGACCTAGAGGTAGCGTGGCTTCCACGTTTTCTCAGCGAGAAGCTCAAACCCCACCAGCTTAAACCTGTAGATCAGAGGGTAGTGGTTCACGAACCTTGCTTTGGATTGAGATACCTTAACGCAGGAGAAGACTTGGATGCGCTTCTTAGGCAGATACCGGGTCTGACCGTAGTGAAACCAGAACCTTGGTGTGGTGCGATGTCGTTCTGCTGTGGTGCTGGATGCGGATGGGAACTGCGGCAAGAAGGGGACGGTCCGAAGCTGATTCGAAGAGAACGCGTAAACCAGCTACGTGGTGCTGCAGAAAAGGTGGTTACAGCGTGCCCACACTGCTATCGCTGGCTAAGTGAGGAGGTACCTGTCTTACGGATCGAGGAGCTCGTGCGGATGGCCTTAGCTTAGGTGCGGACTATACTGCCACGAACGACTCCACCGCGTTCGATGTGTACCGCACGTGCGCGGATGTTGTCAACTGCAGCGCCCTTCTCGATGTACACTACGCGCGCTTCAACATCCCGTAGCAAGCAGTTGCGCTTTACCAGAACCGCGCGATCACAAACCACCTTGCCGCTTACGATGGAGCTAGGACCGATGCGTATGTAGGTCTGTGAGCGAATCATTCCACCAATGTTAGCCTCATCGCCAGTATCGATCTCACCGCCAGCAATCAGATTGCCAGCTACATACAAATGACGCTCTGCGCGGAAGCTACCCTCTACTTCCACATCTCCTTCGAATCGAGCATTCCGACCTACGTAAGTCTCTCCGAGTCGGATGTTCCCGCGTACAACTAGGTCTCGATCAGCGCAGATGAGACGTTTAACGTAGCCACCTTCTAGAGTGCATCCTGCATCGGCAACCAGTAGATCAATTTCGGTGGCTCCTCGAATCTCGCTTCTGAAGTGAACACGAACCTCCGATGCTTTAAGCCCGTTGTTTGCCTGTAGCCCTGAATCTATGTGAAGGATGTCGCACACAACAGGTCCGTTAAAGACTGCAGACTCGTGGCATACGATTTCACGGGCCTTAACGTCTCCGTCAATGGTTAGGGAGGAGTTGCAGAAGAGCACACCTACTGAGAGGTTGCCCCTTACGACGAGGACCTGATCGATCTCAACAACATCGGCGGTTAGGCTACCCTCTACAACTAGAGAAGCTCTAGCGCGAACTCGTTTTGCTATGAGGTCGCCCTCTACTACACAGTTTTCGCCAGCGTGAAACTCTCCACATTCGACAGACCCCTCAACTCGGCAAGTATTGCCTAAAGTAAGCTTACCTGGTACGCGTATCCAACGCTCACCTTCAGGAGGACGAATTCGCGCGCGATCTCCTACTTTCAGGTCTTGCTCAACTGCGGATATTACAGCCTCACTATCCGGAGCTATAGATAGCTCAGGCATCGTAGCAGCGATACCCGCTGTTTTATGACTTTGACAAGGTTAAAACACGCAAGAACCCGCAACCGGATGCCTCTCGTCGAAGGAAAGCATCTACCGCTCCTCGCGGCTTTGATCGCGCTCTCAGTGAGCGTTATTCTTTACTGGGATGCTGCAGCAAATGTAGCGCAAACGCACATTCTCACGCTGGTTCTGATGCTGTTAGTGCCGTTTGTTTTTGTAGCGACGCTCTATTTTAGGAGGTCTGTTTTAGCCGCTTGTTTATCACTACGGGATGTAGATACAATAGATGCGATAGTTGGTAGTGTAGGCTTATTTGCCGCCGTTTTGCTCTACCTGTTTGGGCTATACGCAACCTACCGGTGCTTTTTGCACCTGTTCTCCCTCACGCTTCTCAGTATTTCAGCGCTTACCTTGTTATTAGGAAGACGTACACACACAGCGCTATACCCTGCTCTACTAGCGTTAGGGACACTACCATTTACCGATCCATGGCTTGCGGCTTCATTTGCTCAAAGTATAACACAAACACCATCGATAGCGAATCCTTTCTGGATTCCCAGCGCGGCTCTGTTAATTGTGCCGCTTGCTGCGTCTACACTATTGAGCGATAACGTAGGGAAGCCTGTTGCGGGGGCTGTCTTCAGTGCGTATCTTCCTGTAGCCGTAATCACCGCGTTATGGTGGCTGATGGGACTTGCCCTCGCAATAGCAGTAACCCTGTTTTCTGTAGCTGTTTTTCTAAAAAGACACCCTCGCGAGCAAGAGACTTGTATTCACCCGTTTCTTGTACTTGGTACTTGTACTCACTGCGGGTACTGGGCAGGAGGACCTGAGTGGCGGTGGCCGAGCAAACGCTACTTCTTGGGCGCGCTCCTATTCCTTGCAGTAGTTATGGGAAGCATAGCGCTAGTGTACTTACCGCTACTAACTACGGAACAGCAAGCCGTACTGATTGTGGACCCGGCGACCGGACAGGCACGGGGAGTTTTCGACAATCTAACGGGGGCGCGATGGGTCTGGAGCGTTGTTGAAGTGTATAACCCAGAGGTTCTATGGTCGAAGGATATAGAGCAGTGTACGGTGTATGAGCTAAGACCCGTGGGTGTGGATCTTCCGGAAAACTATACGCTTATTCGCATTGCTTTCGAAGTAGCACCTGCACGAATCTCACCAACGGCGCTCACCGTTCCTACACCACCGCCCTTAGTGCTTGAGACAGGAGTGGTGGTTCTAGCGAACAAACTACCTCGACCAGAAATAGCAACCTACATCGTGTATAGGACTAGAGAAGTGCTTCTCTACTGGGCAACACGACTGTACTTAAAGCTAGAGGATGGGATATTGCAAAAAACGGTTCGCATCTCAATTCGAGCAAAATCAGGAAGGTTCTACGATGCTGGCTTAACTGCAGATCGGTGGTCGGGGTATAAGGAGGTGAAGGAGGAGGTTGTCAACATAGGGCTGCTTATTGCACACCGAATTCTGGGAGCGCAGCCAGCAACAAAGTTTGCAGATAGCCTCATGTGGCTCTTCTACGAACGATGGGACTTTCTCGCAGCCGCCTTTTTCGTGCTGCTGGGAGTAGGAGTTGGGCTCATTCAAGCTAAGCAGAGCCGCACTCAGGAAAGAGTGAGCCGCGTTGTTGGCTACCTGGAGGAGGTTAGAGGCGACTTGAGCCGTGCATACCTTTCAGCATGTTACCTATACTTCATTGAAGAACGCAAGCAGTTTACTCTGAAGGAGCTGGCCGAAGACGCTCGACTCGATGAGCAAGCGGTAGGTATAGCAGTTCGCGTACTTCATCGTATAGGACTTCTCTCCGCCCAGCCAGAAGCGAGAGGTACAAGCTGCTTCGTGTATTGGAAGCCCGTTCAGGTACCCGGCTTCGAATAGCCGGGACACTTAGCTTATTAGCCTACGAAGAGAGGAGTGTGTGCGACAAGCGGTATTAGTAGTGATGGGGTTACTTGTCGTCTGTCTAGCGCCTCTACCTGTGCACATAAGAGGAGAAGAGGGGGAGGCTATCAGGTTTAGAACAACATTCACCTTCTTCGTTCGATCCAACCTGTCAAGGCGAGCGGAGGTAACCGTAGGGTGGACGTTAATGGAGTCCTCTTGGTCGCGAATCCTCAGCAAGCCACCGCGAACGTCTCCTCCAGCGGTAATAGCCTACGTTGATTGCCAAATGAATCAAGTCCCTGAAGGCGATCCAGATGGGTTCCTAGTGCTTATGTGGAGGAAGGAGGTAGATCCCTATCAGATATTTCAGGTTTCCCTCAGCGTTGACTATGAGGTATCATATCCCGAACCGATTCTCCTTACAGAGAACCTAACGGGCACTATAGAGGACTGTCAACGCGAGCTGGGCGACCGGTATGTTAGATATGTATCAGAGACGTATATCTGGGACTACAGCAACGGGACGGTTCAAGCAGCTATTGCAGATGTACGGCTGCGTGCAAACAACTCCACCAACGTAAAGGATCTCGTGCTTGCTGCACTTGGTTACATAGTGGATAACTTCGCCTATATGTACCCGTTTGAGTTCGACTACCCCTATGAGCGCCTACCAGTAAGCCAAATACTCCAGCAACGCGTCATCATGGGTAGATTCATCGGTGTGTGCCGACATGCCGCTGATGTCTTCGTTGCAATCCTTAGGGGGTTAGGAGTACCAGCAAGGTGGGTTGCAGGAGAAGTCTACGCGTACTCAGGGGATAGCATCGAGTTCCTAGGATGGCACGCTTGGGCTAGCGTCTACTTCCCTGGTTTGGGATGGCATCCTATTGAAGTAACTCTATCTTATCGGTCAACTCTGGATATTACACAGATAGGTCTCATGCCTCCACCCTTTTACTTCGTACCTGAGTATATCGAATACTGGAATGAGCGAATCGACAAGCATCCTCTTCGAGATGCCATAATCTATACGGCAGGAGTATCGGTAGACCTCATTGAGGAGACGATCGCACCAATCCCCTCAATCGATTGGAATCGCGTACTACCTTATACAGCCGCCGCGCTCTCCGTTCTTGCAGCAATTCTTAGTCTGTATGCTGCTGTGAAAGCATCGCGTACTGCGCGCTTGCTAGAGGAAAGGAAGTGGTGGTGAGGCGCTTTTATTTACCAGACTAACGCAAGTATGTGAGCGTCGTAGTAGAGCGTATTTCGACGGGAGTACCAGGGCTGGACCGCATACTTTCAGGAGGAATTCCTAAAGGCTTTCTAGTCGCTCTCGCAGGAGAACCAGGAACGGGGAAGACCATTCTCTGCATTCACTTTGTAGCGATAGGTCTTCAGGTTGGTGATCCTTGCGTCTACGTAACAACCGAGGAATCGCGAGAGTCGGTAATTCGCCAAGCTGCACAGTTCGGCTTTGACTTCCAATCAGGTATTAGAGCTGGGAAGCTTATCCTGATCGACGCACTTATGCGGGAAAAAGATCGGTGGTCTTTGCAGAGCTTAGATATAGAGGAACTTGTCCAGAAAGTTATTGATGCGAAGAAAAAACTAGGTCGAGGTCATGCCCGTCTTGTTATTGATTCTATGAGTGCGTTTTGGCTAGATCGTCCTGCGATGGCACGACGGTACTCCTATCAGGTTAAGCGAGTTTTAACACAGTGGAATTTTACAATAATGGCAACAACGCAGTATGCTATCACTACTGCGGAAGCATTCGGATTCGGTCTTGAACACATAGCAGATGGCATTATCAGGTTCAGAAAACGGCTCATCGGCGGTAGGCTCTGTAGGTTTATTATCTGCGAGAAGATGCGGCAAACTCCTCACGACCTTAGAGCATACGAGATCGATATTATAGATGGACGGGGGCTGGTAGTAAAACACCCTCTGCGTTTTCGCGTAGAGGACACACGATTGCCATACGTGGTGCTTTCACGAATACTGCGCGCAAAACGGCGCGCGGAAGAGGGCTTAACGCCTAGAGATAGACAAGAGTAGTATGGAGTACAGGGATGTAATTCGCCACTATACACGCCACGAAGTAAGACAGGAAATCGCGCGTTTCGCGCGCAGCCGCTGGGTAGCGCTTCACTGCATGGTAAAGACCAAGAAAGACAGCTTAACGATGGTACGATTCGATGCTGGTAGACCGCTAACTATAGAGAAAAGTGGCGATATAGGCGTTATTTTCCTCAAATTTAGCAAACTTCTTCCTCGAACTATTTATGCATCAGCTAATGTCTACCGAAGACTGCGTTATTCTGAAGATGTCTACGACCCTCAGAATATTGTAGGGTGTACACCCACCTGGGATATTGATGTACGAGACCAAGGTAAGAAAGGGTGGATTGCGGCGCTTAAGGCTGCCTACGAACTAGTCTGCTTTCTGGACAAGTGGGGAGTTCGCGAGTCGGTGTTTGTGAAAGTAAGTGGAAGAGGGCTACATGTTCACATCCATCATGAGGCTATCTCTGAAGATGTTCGTACGAAGTACCACCCGCTTGATGTGGCCTATGCGATTGTCGAATTTGGGGTACGGCGTTTAGAATCACAAATTAGAAGAATGGGGTTAGAGGAAGGAGTTCTTGTGAAAATTGAGAACTGTATGGATAAGCAACGTGTGTTTACATGTCCTCTTTCACTGCACAGGGAGTTGGATGTTGTTTGTGTGTGCATTAACCCGGATACGCTTCCTGATGTGGATTATCGGATAACCGATCCTGAAGGTTTTGTACACTATAGAGACTGGAACCGTTATGATAAAGGAGAGTGTGACGAGCTAGCATATGCCGCGCTAAACGCCGTAGGAGGGTACCCCTGGCCACGACGAACACGGAGACGAAAGCATCCGCCCATCGAGGAGCAAATTCTCAAGTACTTACCACCTTCAGATGCTGATATTTAGTCGAATTCTTTCAAGGACCCAACGGGGAAAGTAGTCAAATACGGAGCCGCGTGCTTCCGCTATCCTGAGAGTTTCTACGACAGGGGCGTGAACGCCGTTGCAGAGTCCGTCTGCAAGAATAGCAGCGCCCAACGAGGCTTCGCTAGCAGAGGGCGGGGGGGAAGGAGGAGTAGTTACTGAAGCACCGTAGGGAGCTGCAGCTGTTGTGAGCGCAGTTAATACCTCAGGACGTCGACCTAGAAGCCCGCTACAGATGATCAGGTCTATAGTATCATGAACCGCTAGAAGCCCCGCTGCGGTGCGAATGATACCCTCAAGGAAAGCTTCTGTTGCAGAGTGAGGAGAGTGCCAGTTAGCACCATATGCCACAGCACCAAGTCGAAGAAGATCGCGCTTTTTCGGCTTTACAAGAACAGCGAGTTCGGAGTCGAGACATCCGGCAGCTTGCCAGCCAAACTGAACATTCGCGCCACCAACACCATCTACAATTTCCCCCTCTTCAACTACAACAAAAGCCGTGTAATGAGACCCAACTTCTGCAAGAAGAAAGGAATGATTAAGCACACCGTTCCTCTCCCAAAGCTTAGCTAAGGCGAAGGCGGCTGCTGCAACTTTATCGGCGGTACCTATGTCGATACGGCCAAGCTTTCGATGTGCAGGTACAGTTGGTAGATGCTTAACCCCAGGTAGGATTACAGCTGGAAGGTTCTGCTCACGGATCCAATTTAACGCCTTACGCAGCCCCAGCAAGGAGGGAGCAAATGGTGGTTGTAATGTCACCTCAAAGAGCTTCTGTTCGTTCAGTTCTTCGACTCTTGTGAGAGGTAATCCAAATCCTGATGGAGCAGCAATTAGTTGGCACTCCGATAGACGCACACTGTTTCGCTCGAGCAGACATACTGGAGCCTGAGGAGACGAACATACCTCGCTGTCGCTGCAAACGTGCTTGCCATTCTCCAGGAACGATATACGCCACTCCGAGGAGCCAGGGTCTATACCCGCAACTAGCACAAAGCTACTTGCCCCCAAGCTTAAGACCGTCACGGCTTGTAAGAGGTGCGAGTTGCATGGTGTATCACAGGATCGGGATGGGGAATTAGTGAGGCGGTTAAACTAGTGGAACAATTGTCAAGCAGCGGCTGGGCCATTGATGGATTTGTTTCTGAAGCGGGGTTTTACGTTCTGAGGATGTATGGGCTCTGGAAGCGATTTGCACAGAACGTAACTAGCCTCGCTCTCGAGCATCTGGAGAAACCAGTATATCAGAGTGCGCTTCGGGTATGGGGAGGCACTTATGCAGCAGTCGTAATAGCACCCTGTACAACCAATACGGTAGCTAAGCTAGTAGAGGGAATAGCAGATACACTCGTGACCTGTGTAGCAACGTATGCACGGAAAACGAAAACGCCCCTTGTTGTTGCCCCAGCGGATGTAGGAGAAAGACGCCAAAGCCTTCTTCCGCCCTACATCGATCAGAGGAGGTGTAAGCGCTGTGAGGATTGTGTAGCGGCAAAAGCATGTCCACGAGAAGCGATATGGTTTGATGGGAGACAGTACCATATCGACTTACGATTGTGTAACGGGTGTGCACGCTGTAAGGAAGCTTGTCCCTATGAAGCGGTAGTCATACATGAACGGATAGAGATACGAATCAGACCCTTTGACAAGAGGCTTGTGGAGAGACTATATCAGTTCCCTGAAATAATGGTCGCAACTACCATAGAAAGAATTGCTACTATTCTTCAGCAGATAATGACTTCCGCTCAGGACCGATAAACGGTATGATGCAAAGGAAGCGGAGGAGCAGTTTGCCCGTGTTTTTGAAGTAATGCTCCTTATTCGGAGGTATGAACACCACGTAACCAGGTGCAATGCGATGCTCTTCGCCTTCGAACCATACAATACCCTCTCCTTCGAGGACAAAAACACCGTGTTCCCATGGGTGTTTGTGCTGAGGTGTTTGACCACCAGGGTCTAGTGTGAACATACGGAGTGCGAAGTTGTCTGTTCCGTCGATCCGTGAGATGAGCCAGCGTATGCGTGCACCTACAGCGCCTTCTTCTTCTACAGCTTTTTCTGAAATGTTTTCGTAATGGGTGGCTTTGAACGGCATCGTGGATTTTAGAGAGGCTGTTTTAGCGGTTAGGATACGGCAGTTCGAAGCTGCAGGACTGCATTAAAGATGTCCTCAGGGGTAGCGCCCACGAGGGTAGCATCGCTTTGTTGTATTGCTTGCTGGATGGCGATCCTAACTGCGTTTTCATCGTCTAGTGATTTATCGATAAGAGCAGATTCTATTCTTTTCACCACGGTATAAGGTATTGCAAAGAAATCACCTGCTATCGCTATATCGCGTATTTGATACCCGTCGAGCTGAGCGATAACACGGATCAGCTTACGTGCTTTGTACCTCACCTCAACGACCGTAACATCGTGAGCGACTTTGACACGGTGAAACAGTGCAGGGTGGTCAGAAGCGATGGCATGAAGCCATTCGTGCGATTTATGTCTAGGAAGCACTTCCTCGCTGAAGAAGCGTTCTTCCTCCGGAGTAACCTCTCCTGACTTCAGTTCAATACCTATTGTTTTGAAGCCTTCTATGGCCGCTTGTTTGATTTCTTCTAGTGGCGGTATGGTTCCCAACTCTCTTCTAATGGAGGTTATCCACTCGCGCATAGAACTAACGAGTTTATCTCTGAACTTTTCATCTGGTACGCGTAACACTCGAGCGGCTTCATCGAAGTTGAAGTCCATGATGAAGTTACCTACGACTATGACAGCATTCCCCCATATACCAGCACCCGTACCAGAGATCTTTCTTCCACGTACAACGATGTCATTAACAGGACGGTATTCAGCGGGAATCCCTAACCTCCGGTACGCAGCAACTATAGCGGTAAGGAAGTATCTAAACAGGTCGTCGACACGGGGAGGTACTTGAGGATGGTCTTTAGGTCCTATGATCTGAAAGAACAGTTGATGACTATTGAGAAAAACAGCACCACCACCTAAGGATCTTCGTATAATCGGATACCCTCGGGTCTTGCAGTAGTCTACATCAACAACGTTTTCGAGGATTTGATGCACTCCAATACATATGTAAGGAGAAATAGGAAGACAGAGGATTACTGTAGGAGGAGCGATGCCTTTGCCAACTGCAAGAGCTGTAGCTTCGTAAAAGCACTGGGCACGATAGGGATCTACGTAACCGAGGTCCAGGAGACGCCAAGCCACTAAATAGGAGACTAGTCCTGAGAAAAGACTTGCGCGATGCTAACTCTAATAATACAAGCAACGAGCGCCTAAGCATGAAGAGAAGGGCTCGCAGTACTCACATACCATTATTGCTGATCGGACTACTTCTCACAGTACCCCTTGCCGCTCTGGTGCTGAATGCAGTACATGTAAAGGGTATGAAAAGCTGGCCCTACCCCATAAACATAACCTCCGATAACGAGTTCACAGCGGATAACGGGGTCTCAGCAGGTTCGGGCACTAAAGAAGACCCGTACATCATCGAGAACTTGATTATAGACTATGGTGTGAGAATATACAGTACTACTAAGTACTTGATCATACGCAACTGTATTATACGCAGAGCGCCTGAAGGATCTATCTCTTACTTCCCAGTAATAGAAATCGGAAACGCGAGGAACATCCGATTTGAAAACTGCGTAATCACCTGTGGAGGATGGGGAGTTTTCCTAAACACTACAAAGCGAATCTCGCTCATCAATTGCACAATCCACGACCTCCTCTTCGGTGGGATATGGGCGTACTTCGACTACTGGGCATATAGTGATCTAGGAACGGAGGTGCTTAACAAGTACCTCGTGATCAACTCTTGCAATATATATAATGTAGAAGAATGTGCTATACTTCTAGACGCAGTCCATACCGGTGCAGTGACGAACTGTACCATATCTGACTGTGGTGAAGGTATTAGAGCGAGCTTTGCTGTAAACGTGACCATCTCAGGAAACCGCATAACAAATGTGGAAGAAGCTGCTATCTGGCTTGATACAACGGATACCGCGTGGTTCGACTTCAATTACACCTCAGGAATTGTAGCTGACAACAAGATACACAACTGCACTTATGGTCTAGTTGTTATGCTAGCAAGCAACCTAACGATAAGCGGCAACATTGTTGACGGATGCTCGTACGGGTTCGGTATTTGCGGTATTGGAGATAGCGCACAGCTGTACCACGATATAGATAGCAGTAACCTTGTAAACGGCAAACCGCTTCTGTGGCTCGTCGATCAGCAAAACGTAGTAATTGACGGAAGCCGAACGCCAGCCGCATGGATTGGTATAGTAGGTTGCTCTAACATAGTGATCAAAAACTACGAGATTTCAAACCAGTTCTGTGGAATAATGGTAGCAGATTCCAAAGGATGGGAGCTACGGAATGTAACAGTCAAGCACAATGTCTTAGGGGTTCTTTGCATAAATAGCGGTGGCAGTATGTACAATTGCCGGTTTCTAGGAAATAACTATCATTATGGATTAATAGCAGATATTTTGAAGCCTGTAGGAGGAGGGTATGTGGACATCTTTACATGGGAAAACATGAAGAGTAAGGGCTTCTGGGGGGCGTGCAGACTCTTCAATGTCTCCTTTGACGGGAGAAGCGGCGTGTCATTTGTAAGCGATCAGTTCTGTGCACCAGATGGATCGTTTGTAGCCTTCGAAAGCGCTAGAGTTACATCAACGGAGGTTGTTCTTTACACAACAGGAGGGACAGTATCGTACCCGATCCAAGGTCCGCCCATATGTCTATCGGCTATGGACTGCAGAAATCCAATAGTGGTGGAGGGAATGGTAGCACGACAGATGGTCACAGGGGTGTTAGTTGATTCCTGTAGTAATGTAACAGTAAAGGATTCGATGATAGAAGGTTGTTTGTTTGGAGTTATGCATCTGGGTACGTCCGGTACGATAGCAGGACTGCACATTATCGATACAACTGTAGAAAGGAACCACTGTGTAGGAGTGTTTCTCAATACGGCGGGGGGAGGGAAGTTAGATCTCACTCGCTGCATGGTGCGAGAGAATGGGGTGGGGGTATGTATATGGAACGGTATGCAGCTATCTACATGGAAAGACTCGATATTCATAAACAACACACGCATACTGTGGTGGATTACTGGGTACGCGCTGACAACACAGCTTCCGACGGCTGTCTTCGCGTTTGCTTACTCTCCAGGATACGACCTTTACAATTGCACCTTCGAAAACTTGCTGTTCGAGGGGCATATGATAGACATATTTTTTGAGGTGATGGGTGCAGGGCTAAACCGAAAGAACACGTTTAGGGGATGTGTCTTCAAATCATCAACAGGCATACTGGCGCTCCTCGGTAGCTTAGGTCCGAACCTGATTTACAACAACGCGTTCATGACTGGCTTTGGAATAGCGGCCTTTGAAGCAGGTCCACGACCCTTTGGCAGTATTACGTGGGTTAACCCTGGAGGTCTAGTGCGTGGCACCAATGTCGTTGGTGGTCCTTACATTGGAGGCAACTATTGGATGAGTTATGGGGGAGTGGATAAGGACTTTGATGGAATTGGTGATACCCCGTTCGTTGACGAGGAGCTTGGAATCAATGACGCATACCCGCTCGTCCTACCGCAGAAGCTCACTATAGAGGTGGAACAGCCATCGAACGGAACTGTTCTCATGGATAACGTAGTTCGTCTAGTTTGGAAGGGGTATGCTACATTAAACATCAGCCAGCCAGTTACTGTGGATTACGCAGTATATGTAGATGGCAACCTGGTTAACGATACTGTAAGAGGAGATCTGTTTAGTGCGGTCGAGTGCAGTATAGGCGGTGTTTCGGATGGGTGGCATACGGTGAAGATCGAAGGCGTGCCTCGCGGCTTTGATGAGTTCTACGGGAGCACGGAGCTGATGGTGGGTGTAGACTTGCAACCACCAGTTGTTGAAATAACATATCCCGCTAACGGAACGGTAACGGGTCCCGTTGCCGTACTGACATGGAATGGGTGGGATAGCGTAGGGATCGACCACTACGCTATACGAGTCGACGATGGCGAGTGGTGGGATGTCGGATTGGAGACACAGGTTCCGATACAGCTGAGCGGAGGAAGTCATACTCTATATGTAAAGGCGGTAGATCTAGCTGGTCGTGAGAGCGTAGCAAAGGTTACCATAACCGTTGACGATGAGCTGCCCTCTATCGTTATCGATGCGCCTTCAAACGGGGAAACGCTGAGTAGTAGAAGGGTTACTGTTAGATGGACCGCTGTCGATAATACCGGTGTAGAGGAGGCACGCGTCTACATCGATGGGACTCTTATGGCGGTACTGCCGGGTACTGAGCAGCAATATACGGTTGTGGTTCCCTCTGATGGTATTCATCGCATACGAGTCGAGGTAGAAGATAGTGTAGGATATGTAGCCTACGATATAGTTGAAGTAACAGTTGACACTACACCACCTTGCTTATCGGTGCTTAGTCCGATCGATGGACAGCACGTACATGAGGGTGTTCCTATCCTCGTAAACTGGTTTGCAGACGATGTCGCTTCAGACGTGGTAGAAGCCTACGTTCGCGTTGACGGTGGAGAATGGCAGCCTGTGGAGGGTGACACATACCGCCTAGAAGGTCTAACACCAGGGGAACACACGATTGAAGTACGCGTAGTAGACGCAGCAGGGAATGAAGCGATCGTTACTGTCAGAGTAGTTGTCGAAGCCGTTCCTAAAGAGGTTCGCCCCGAGAAGCTAACTGCAATGATCGCTCTGATTGGAATTGTAGCCTGCGCTGCGGTTGCTGCTGGACTGTTTGGTTACATGTTCCTGAAGCGAAAGCGCGGTTAGGGATTTTTACCCGATAGCTTCTATTGGCAGTAGTTCGTGTAGCACTTTACGATCCGCCTCCGTTCGAATTGCAACATGCGTATTACCGACTTTAACCTGCTTCAGACCAGAGTTGATTGCAGCGTGGTAGGCTCTTACCAGTTGCTGAACAGTAGGCGGAGGGACATGTTTAAGCCTGTATGCGGGGAAAAACGCAAGAATCGTGAAGGGTATCCAAGGATCTACGTCAGCGATGAGCCTGGCGATGCTGGAGATTTGATCTACCTCTACCCAACCAGGTATGTAAAGGGTTAGAACCTCTAGAGTAAACCCAAGGTCGCGGATACGAGCAGGCGCTTCCAAAATATGACGGTTTGTAGTCCCGCAAAGATGGCGGTACGTTTCCTCATTGAAGGCTTTGATGTCAAGCCAGAAGGCATCTACACCGCCTGCTTGTAGTACCTCAAGGTTGGAAGGAGTTAGACCATAGCCATTTGTTTCGATGAGCACCCACAGCCGCTCCCCACACTCCCGTTTAATGTAGGAGGCTGCTTCCGCATAGAACTCTGCTACACAGCAAAGATCTCCTCCAGTAAATGCGACAATGTTGCGAGCAGGTCCCCAGCCTTGGGGCGACAGTAGGACTTGCCAAGGTTTTAGCTTGCCAGGACACGTACTGCTGGAGAACCCGATGGTTCTACACCAGCCGCAGTGACGGCAGAGGTCTGTAGCATGCCACATAGTTGCACGTGTACGAGGTTCGTCGACCGTAACAATATCAGCATACCATGCCGCCTCCTGTGCGATCTCTTCGATACTCATCCATCTGCCTCGCGCATACTGTGAAAAGTACCACGAGTGGCATTTGAGGCAGCTGTGATTGCAGCCAGACTGATAGATGGACAAATAGTCCTCTGGTCGCGACAGCTCTATCGCGTAGATGAGGCGCTCCCACTGACCGTTGCGGTAGCGTAAGGTAGCGCGGCACGCAGGAGCTACAGTTCCATCTGGAAGCCGCACAGCGCAAGCTCCGTGCGGATATCCTTGCTGCTCCAGCGCGCAGCCCAAGTTCTCGCTACGCGCCTCTTACCTTCCGTGTTTTAGGGAGTTAGCGCATGTAGGGGAACTGTAGCATGAGCAACGCCATGGCTACTAGTATTGTAAGAGCAGCAACAAGCACGCCAGGGACAACCCACTCTCGAAGTTCAATGCCTTCGTGGTGACGTTCCATTAGTCCAAGAGCTACAATGTTGGCGGTAGATCCGATGTAAGTTGCGTTTCCGCTTAGGCAGGCCGAGAAGAGAAGTACCCACCAGAGTGGATCGATGTGCATTCCTTGAGCACCAAGTTCATGAACGACAGGAATAAGGGTAGCGACTGCGGGAACGTTGTCGATTAGAGCGCAGAAGGGTGCGGCGGTAACGGAGAGGAGGATAGCGGTGTAGAGCAGATCGCCCTTGGCGGTGGCTATGAATCCAGCAGCGATATCTTTAGTGACTCCGGTATAAGTGAGGGTTTCGACACATGCGAAGAGGAACATGAAGAAGAACAGCGTCCACCAGTCGATTCCAGACTCCACAAGCTCGCGCGCGCGGTCTCGTTCCGATACAAGAATAGCGAAAGAGCCGACCATCGCAGCTATGATTAAGAATGAGTTCTTTTCTAGACCTAGGATCAGTTCTATGCGGTGGTGAAGCGCGATGAGTGCGATTGTGCCTAGGAATATGAAAGCCCCGAGGAAGAACTCGCGCTTATCGTGAACGTGCTGGTGGTAGTCGAGGATAACACCCTCTTTCAGCAAAGCATTGATGTGATTTTGGTAATCGCGGTACGTTTTGCGGTAGAAAAGAAGTGTAAAGCCGATTACTACGCCGAGGCATACAACGCTGATCGGAGTAGCCCATCGTATGAAGTCTTCGAAAGTTAGGTGCGCACGCATTGCGAGAAGGATGCCCACGGGGTTTCCGAGAACAGTAGCCGTACTACCGACGTTAATGGCAAAGACTGTAGGTATGACGAGTGGTTTGGGGTCAAGATCGAAGGCCTTACAGAAGGCTAGGATTACGCTGTAGATGAAAAGAATTGTAGTCACTTCGTCGACGAGAGCGGCAAAAACCGCGGAGAGAACAAGTAGCCCTACTACGACACGGCGTATGTCCATATGGCAGATGCGCAGTACTTGATACGCTATCCAGTGCGTAAACCCAGCGTTTTCTGCAAACTCTGCTACGATCATCATACACGCTAGGAAAACGATCACATCCAAGTTCATCGCGTGAATCATGGAGTCTACGTCGAGTAGTCGTGTTCCTAGCAGAAGCGCGGTACCACCTATAACAAATGCGAGACGGAACCGCCAGAAGAGAAGCGTTGCAGCTACGGTGCTTGCAAGCACGGTTAGCGATAGTAGCTTTGCACCATGAAATCCAAAGAACCGGAAAGTGAAGATGAAGGAGGGGACCGCTATGAAGAAGGCGACTGAACGAGCGTGAGCAGCAAGACTGGTTAGGACGCGAGGACGAACTACGTGTGGTACACCGCGAATCTTTACCATTTGAAGACTCATTGCAGTTTAAACCATTAGAAGAGGAGGACTTGACTGAGACGTTTTGCTCAGCAAAGGGGACAGAATCCTATGCTACGTGCTGTAAAGCTGTAAAGCTTGATGGGATTGACGGCGGAAGATTTTCAGCTACGCGTAAATATGCGCTATGAAAGAGTTCAAGTACGCGGGTGGGATGAGGAGTGGCCGACACCCTAGCCTGATCTGTGGGGTGGGGCGTGGGCTCCTCTGACTACCCGCTTTACCTCTCGAAGAAAGGCGCTAACCTGATTTTGATCTGGATGGAAGCAGAAGATGTGATCGAAGGCCGTAGACGCCATCTCAAACCATGTCGGATCAGCATTCCAGAAAATGTAGATGAGAAATGTCGATGCTCTCGGGTATTGACGACGCGCCAGTAGAAAAGCGAGAATAGCGGCACGCAGCCGCTGAGCGTCAACATCGATCTTTGCTTCAACCAGTATGCGTGGTACGGTTCTTTGCCTGTAGTGGTCCCCGATAACCAGGTCGAATTTTGCGGTCTTGACTCCGTAGGTAGGGCTTCTCCAGATTACAATGTCGTGATTCCAGAACATTCTGTTCTCTGGAATCCCTACCCGTCGCACAAGCAGCTCGCGTATGTACTCCTCGAGGGCAAAGGCACGAAATTGACCAATTAGCTGTGGGAACCCACGAAGAACTCGAA
>Ga0190367_1000595_pt1 | contig 25258 bp, 26 predicted proteins | sample 4872181011_MG_FD_171838 | JGI IMG/M metagenome (GOLD analysis project Ga0190367, IMG submission 171838) | Hydrothermal vent microbial mat bacterial communities from Southern Trench, Guaymas Basin, Mexico - 4872-18-10-11_MG | ecosystem: Environmental > Aquatic > Marine > Hydrothermal vents >...
ATTGTCGTCATCAAGTGATGTGTATCTTATCTTCAGCTTTATGTTTAGGGGAATTGGCTCCGAATTATCTCCCTTAGGAGGATGTTTGACTAAGTAGTCTAATTCGGGACTGATTTCCAATACATCAAGATAGGCGCAGATCGTCGGGGTATAGAGGTAGGTGCTGCTGACCGCGCTGACATAGCCTTCCTTACTTGCGTGGATTATTAGCTCCCATTCCTTAGGTTGCATGCCTGCGAAGTAGTTGAGTTTCTCAAGGCTTATCTTGAACGCTCCATTAGAATCTGTTATTCCATTTAGCTGTATTTTCTGGACGGGATTATCGGAGTTCACCGCGGTGATGTTGATCTTAGCCCCAGGAATCGGGGCGCCATCTATGTCGGTATAGTTTCCGATTATGAAGCCAGGGGACCATGGATCCATGGTTCCCACGCCCTCGCTCCAATTTTCTCCGCAGAGTTCAGGTTGAACTGTAAGTAAGGTGCGGGAAGCCTTCTTCAACTCGAACACTGTGCCCAGCTTTATCATTTCTAAGTTATCTCCTATTATTGTCGCTTTAATTTCGTAGTCTCCCGCGTCTAAATAATCTGAAATACTCCATTGAAATCTGATTTTTACGAAGTCTTCGCAGAACTTTTCCACAGTTATATTTGATGAGGACAGCTCGTATACGCGTTCTTCACCTTTCGGCCCAATTATCGTTATCATAGTCTCTAATTCTCCCCAGCTATGCCATGGAGAATTGCAATCTCCTCCCGGCGCGACCTTCATATCTGGGAATACGGTTATTGTTCCTTCTAAGAGCTCGTTAGACACATATTGCTTCTTCTTTAATTCGATGTCAGCACTTGCTCCCACGTAGACTCTGATGTAAGTTCCGTTGCCGACGCACTTAGGCTGGTATACGGGAGAGGGCTCGCATGTCCATACTCCAAGGCCGAAATCTCCTACAGCTGGAGGGGCGAGAAACTTGAAGTGAAACGTACCGTTATCATCTGTGATCACCGTTTGGTTTAGCCAGCTTCCGGTGTAATATTCGTCGTTTAAGCAAGGGTTTTCTCCGTAAAATTGCCACCACCTACCCATGGAGACCTCGACTTTCCAGCCCGATTGCGGACTTTGGGATAAAATCTCTCCCGTAGATTGGTCAACCTCTCTCAGCATGAGCCTTCCACTCACCTCTATAGCTTCTCCAACCTTTACACGCGTTGAGGCATTGAAGTCCACTATCACTGGGATGATCATCGTAGGCTTAGAAGGAGGCGGAGGTTGGGCTAACACCTTAAAGGTTTTTTCTTCACCTATTATGAGAACTTCTCCATAATATGTGAAAGCCTTCACGGTGTAATTGCCAGCCTCCATAACCAATAGCTTGAATATGAATAATCCATTCTCATCAGTCTCTCCCGGAAAGTTCTGGATCTCTCCAGATGGGGTAGTCACGTTAACTTGGATCCACTGGTGTTGTAGCGGCTCTTCTTTTAGGGTTATGAAAACCCTTATCTCGGCTTCAGTCCCGGCGTCATAGCTTTCTTCGGCGTATATCTTTATCTTAACTTGGTATCCTTTTCCTATTAGGGTGAAGTGCATTTCTCCGGTTGCCGGTTTATAGCCTTCCTTGCTCACGGTAACCTTGATCGCGTATTCTCCTCCATACCATTGTCTCGTGTCAAAGTAATATGCGAAGCCTCCATCATCTCGGGTGTGCGTCGTATAGATTTTCCCCATCACCTCCATCCTGACCTCCGCGTCCGCGACGGGCGACCCCATGCAAGTAACCCATCCGCCTATCCCTAAGTATTCCCCAACTTTAATTGGGCCTTCTGGGCCGTGGAGCTCGAGGCTCAGGGCTGCCCCAGTGAGTCGGATGATTATCTCCGCCTCGGCAGATGATTCACCATAAGACGCCGTCGCCACTATGCGAACTTCTCCCACGTAGTTTATGGGCTCCATATCCCACTCGAATTCACCCTCGAAGTCCGTCTCATCCTCATAGCTGACGATCAGTTCTCCATCCTCATCGAATGCCTGAAGTGTTATAGTGGCTCCCTCTATAGGCTCGCCGTTCAGAGTAACCATCCCTGTTATTATCGGCGCTTCTCCGGCCTGATACTCGTGTTTGTCAGCTGTTAGGATTATCGATATCTCTCCCTCCCTTATGAAGCCGTAAGCTATCTCGACCCCGGCTTCGGCCTCAGCTCCCATGTAAGAGGCGTTCGCCAAGATCTCCAAGAGGCCTTGATAGTTTTCAGGGATCTCGACGCCATATCGCAGCGTTAAGGCGAACTGCCCATTCTCGTCGGTCTTCGCGCTTCCTCCCGAAAGCACTACGCCATATTCATTCAATACCCGCACGTTAACCACGGCGTCCTCGACACGCTCATCATTCATCGTCACTATTCCATATATCACGGGATTTTCTCCTAATGCATACTCTTCCTTATCGCTGTAAAGCTCCATCCCAAGCTCTCCACCGATGATGGTGGGCGGCTGCTGCCCCGAGACATATTTCCAAGTGAAAGTTATTCCATCCTTATACCAGTCGTTATATTCGACCTGCATATACGGATATTGAGAGTCTATGTGCAGCACGACATAGTTTCCTTCTTTCGTAAACATTCCATAGGTGTGTCCTACTTGGAATCCCTGTTCTTGGAAGCGTGGATCCGAGGGGCTTGGGACTTCTGTGACAGCGTTTATCCCCACTTCACCATAGTCGATTATAGGCACCCATCCTGAGGCTGGATCAGCTCCGGACTTAGGGCCAAGTAGTTCTCCTATGATTTGATGGTTTTGATTAAAGATGTATTGATACTCGTATATGTAGAAATCTGGGTTCAGGTTTGGTTTGTCCGGGGTTCCTTCAAGAACTCTTTGGACTGCTTGCTCGGAGAAGTCATAGCCGTCGAAGTAGGATCCCTCGCCATAGAAACACTCTAACGTGACGCTTGTTCCTTGGTAGATCTTAAATCTCGCGCCCTGCACCGTGATTGGGGAGAATATTCCGAGACCTGCCGTCAAACTCGTTAAAATGGAGATGAACAACGCTGTTAAAACGATCATTGAGAGATGTTTTCTCCCTTTATTTCTTCCTTTTCCCAATTTACCTGCTCAGCTCCTCATAGAGAAAGCTTAAACGGCTTTCCTGGAGAAAAGACGTTTAAACCTCCTCTACGTGGCAAAAATTGCAATAATGTTTTATTTAAATGTTCCTCGAGCCGCCGCTTGATCTACATCTGCGAACGCCTTAAATTCGTCGGTGAGACAGCTTGAAAAGAGTGAAAGCCGTTTGAGAGAGCTTGTGATCGGGGTTATCGAGGACGTTTTGACAAAGCCTCCGGGATGTAGACTCGTTAAGAGCTGCGATCTGATCTTCACTAATAAGAGGCTAATATGCGTTAAGATCGGGGAATCAAGCCTCGTCAAGACGCTTTACGGCCTCACCTCGGGAGCGAGTGGGGCTTACGTTTTCTTCAGGCTCAGCGCATCTGAACAAGAAGAGTTTAGAAAGAAAATCTATGGCCTTGAGCTTGACAGGATACTCGAATTAGATGAGAGCAACTATGCGATATTGTATGAGGATATACGAGGAGGAGTCTTCAAGACGGGGTTCCTATCGACCCTTGGCTTCATGGCTCCCTTAATACTATACACACGGGATGGAAGAAGGTTCACTTACAATATCTACCTTGCGTTTAAGGAGAAGGCGAAGACTCTGATAAAGTCACTTTTACCTCAAATTCAGATAAAGTAGATTTTCTGAAGGCTAAAATCCTTATTAGTTGAGGAGATTCTTGGTGAATCCGATGTTAGCTCCGTGGATTGGAGCTTTATCAGGAGCTGTTCTCATAACATATTATAGCAAAACTTAGTAAATTTATGTATCTATATTGCTGTCTGTCTATGTGAATGTATAAGATATAACACTTGTAACGGTTTCTGAAGTATATACTTCCATCCACATATATTGATAGTATGCCTGAGTTTCCACCCGACTATTTTGAAAACGGTAAGGACAAGAATGATAAGGGTAAGCGGAGGATTCCGAGATAGCCTAGGCCTAGCAAGCTACAACATGTTCTAGCCTTAGCCGTCCTCATGGTCTTAGTAGATGTGGGCTAAGGGCTATAGGGATATAATGTTGGATGTAGGAGGGTTAAATTGATCTATGAAGATCGCTTTAAGGCATGGCTACCAGATGACGAATACAGGGAATACCTAGAATATCGTTACGGCTATGTTGGAGACAGCATAGATGAACTATATAAAACATTACCGTCAGACAATACTATATCGGTCAGAACGGCAGACAGTAACCCTTATAGGAGTGGTGACTAATGGTAGTAATAATGCTAACCAAATGGGAGCGTAAGATCCTCCTAGACAAGCTTCATGGCCTTGAAGTTAATCCAGACCATCTTAGAGTCGTGAAATATCGGGTTAAGAAACGTCTAAAGAGGGCTTTAGCAGACATCCAACTCATTCGATCAGTTTTTCCTGAATTATTGCGGGGGGTGGGATTTGAACCCACGAACCCCTACGGGACAGGAGCCTCAGTCCTGCGCCTTTGACCAGGCTTGGCTACCCCCGCCTCCCCCGTTTTATTACCTATTTGCTAGGCTTTTGATAAGGGTTATCCCGGCTTATGAGGCCTCTATTCATACGTCCTTTAAAAGTTATGTTTTGTCGATCTAATCGATTATCGCTACGATTCTCTCGAGGGTGGCGGTGCTGGGCGACGGCTTCCCAACCCTTTATGGGCCATGGATAGGTTAGTCTGCTATAAGATATCCTTAAACGGGCTCTCAGGTCTATTATATCTATGGATGAAGATAGCGATACTGTCTAGGTGGAATACGGCGTGCGGCGTGTCTCTACATGCTGAGCTTATTGGAAGGGAGTTTATTAAGATGGGTCATGAGCTTGTGGTCTTTGCGCCGAATAACATTAGACCTGTTGCCGAGGACGAGGATTACGTCATTAGATGCTACTCGGATGAAGGAGATCATACGAAGACGTTCTTCGATGAAAGGCCGTTCTTGGAGAATGATTATGAGATATTCTTGGCGGAGAGGATCGAGTGGACTCCGATCAAGCACCTTAGGGAGATATTCTCGGAGATTAGGAGAAAGGCCAAGACTATCTACGTGATCCATGAGAGAAAGCCCCCGAGGAATCCCATCTTCTATGAGTTTGAGTGGGATGCCGTGATCTGCTTTGATGAGAGGTATAGGAGGCAGTGGTCTAAGATCTTCAGGGACAAGATTCACATAATACCCTACCCAGTTCCCGAGGTGAGGAGAGGCGATAAATGGGAGGCGAGGAAGGCATTAAACCTCCCATTAGATGAGAGAATAGTCTTCAGCTATGGTTGGGCCCCCGAACTCCACGTTCTACCGATCCTACCATATCTAAAGGATGTATCGAGGATCGAGCCATTCACCTACCTGCTCCTAGTTGACCCGAATTCAGGGACGAGGATCCCGGAATATGATTTCATAAGCTTGAGGATCGAGAGACCCCCACTTGAAAGAATATATACCTACCTCCATGCAGCCGATCTATGCTTGATGCATAAGCAGTGGGACGAAGTGAAGGAGGGGGAGGTCGCGATCTCAAGCTCGGTCTTAATGTGTCTTGGATCTCTAACGCCGATAATCACATCGGATACAGGCTTCGTCGAGTTTTTAAAGGATGAGGTGCTGAAGTATAGGAGCTTTATGGAGTTTAAGCAATTGCTCATCAAGACATTAAGGGGGGAGGTCGGGCTCGAAAAGGTCATTAGAGCTGCTGAGAGATATGCTAGGAGGAATTCTCCCCGAAGAATCGCCTCCAAGTTCATAAAGCTGTTTAATGAGATTTGACAACCAGCATCTCAAGCATTCTCTCTGCTAGGATGAGTTGATCCATGAACCCTATCGAAGAGCGTTTTATTAAGATCCTGTGCCCATCCTTGAATTAAAGTTCATAGTCTTTTTAATCTCGATGCCTACGTCTTTTAGGCTGGCTTTAAGTGATCATAAAAACCTTATTTTCCGGTTTTCTAAAGTTTTTATCGGATATGGAGGAGTATCGAGTCGTTAGATTCGAGAGCCCCGAGGCGTTTAAGCAGCTTGAATGGCTTCAGATGGAGATTTGGGGGAGGAGTGAGGCGATTCCATATCACGTCCTGATAGCCTTTCAGAGGATGGGCGGAGCAGTCTTCACGGCCATAGATGAGAGTGGTAGGCCGATCGGGATGCTCTGCGGCTACATCTCGGTTAGAGATGGCGAGGTCTACTACTATCTACATCTCTGCGGCGTCGTCCCAGATAAGAGGGCCGAGGGGATCGCGACCGCCCTTAAGATGAAGTTAAGGGAATATCTACTTGAGCGGGGGGTGAGGGTTGCTAGATGGCTTCTAGACCCACTTCAGATTCCAGAGGCTAGGCTGAGCATTAGAAAGCTTGGAGCGATTGGGAGAAGCTATAACCCCAACTTCTATGGAAACATGAGAGATCCATATAATAGAGGTTTGGAGTCGGATAGGCTGGAGGTTGAGTGGAGGCTCGACTCCAAGCGAGTCCTAGATAGGATAAGCGGGGCTGATCGGGAGCCATGCCCTAAAGAACTCCTAGAGGAGGGCGCTGAAAGCCTCATAACCGTTGTAAGAGAGGGAGGCTTGGAGAAGATCCTAAACTATAGGCTGAGTTTTAGGAGCGAGAAGGTGTTGGTCGAGATTCCTGAAAACATAGATTACGTGAAGCGAGCGAGCATATCCACGGCGGTTGAGTGGAGGGAGATAACTCGGAGGATCTTCGAGAAGGGCTTGGCCCAAGGATACTTCATCACGGATCTTATTAGGGAGAAGGATGAGCATGGGACAAAGTATTATTATCTCCTAGAGAGGAACGCGGATCTCGATTAACCTTAAGATGATTTTTCACATAATTGGGCTGGAGTCCTCGAACAACTCTCCTAAGCTTATCATTCAAGCATGACATTAACTAGGTTATAGATCCTGCTATGAACGCTATCAAGGCTATCAGCATCCAGACGAGGGTGATCTTCTTAACCCTTAATGCATTTGTCCTCGACGAATTCCTAATTATCGATATCGCCGAGTAGATGAACCCTATATCCGCTAAAGAGACTATCACGATATATGGCCATGAAACTAGATTTAGAAAGTAGGGGATTGGGCTGACCGAGACCGCGGCGATGTAGAGTGCTCCGCCAAGAATTCCGGCAAACCTCTCCCCCCTTGTCCTCGCAATCGATCGAATCCCCCTCAAGGCATCTCCCTCGACATCCGATATCCCCTTGATTATCTCCCTTCCCAGAACCGATAGGTAGACCGGTATCGCGAAGAATATCAGCCTCGTCGAGACGTATCCATCTGAGAGGACTGCTCCATAGATGAATGGGGCCACGACCACCCCGCTCACAGCCATGTTTCCGATTACTCCCATCTTCTTCAGGAATAGGTTGTAGGTGAAGGCTAGGAGATATGCTGTCACCGCGACTATCAAGCAGCCCCACGATGTCAGGATCGCCGAGATCATCCCAATAGAGCCTAGGATTGAGGAGAAGAGCATGGCCTCAAAACATGATACGGCGCCGGATGGGATGGGTCTCCAAGGCGCGTTCACCCTATCTATGTCCCTATCGATATAGTCGTTGAATCCCATGATACTCCCATTCAATCCATAGGCGGTCATGAAGGATAAGATCGCCTGGATCGGAGTTATCGCTTGCCTGTTTGAGAGCGTCACGCCAGCTAATACGGCTATGAACATGAGTATCCCGTTTGGGGGTCTCGTGAGGGCTAGGAGTGCCTTAACCTTCCTAAACATTTCTAAGATCAACTAGTGAAGCCCTATAATAAATCACTTCATTCCTCCTATCAACGACCGCTATCACCAGCTCCTTCCTCATCTTCCTCGATATGGCCATCCACTCCTCAAGCTTCTTGATCGGAACATCTCTACCCTCGAAGATTGGGACTACTAGATACTTCGCAGGCTCCTTCCCATACTTCCCCCGCTCAAAGACCCTGAATCTAAGCTCTCTCCCAAACCCCTCCCCAACCACATATCTCCTCCTTCTCAGATCCCTGTAGACGACGTAATCTCTCCAGATGTTTGGATCTCTTCGCTGAAGCCTTCTCAGAAGTTCCTGAAAGCCCAGCCTACCTCCACCCTCATCGGAGACCTCCATCCTCCCGATCTCCGTCAAGTATAGCGCCTCGATCGGAGAATATTTCACCCTTCTACCGTCTCGAACGCCATATCCCTTCCCAAGATACTTCAAGCTAGTCTCATCCAATTTAGCCGCAATCTCATCCTCGCTGAGAACCGCTTTGATCATCTTCTCCGATTCCATCGACAACTCTCCGACCCCATGAAGCCTCCTCAGAACATGGTCTTAAAGATATTCATCTTTGATTCGTGTGATGATATGCGAGATATGCTTAAATCGAGGATTTCGATCTTGATTAAGAGAGGTGTAGCCTATTGTTTCGAAACTGACTCTACACTGGCTTGAGAGACTTGTCGCGAGAGGTCTTAGAGAGGCCGGCAAGCCAATAAGCTTCGAGGAGCTCGCGAAGGTCATCGGGAGAGATGTTGGATCTGTCGCTAAAGCGGCTCAATGGCTCTCGTCTAAGGGCTTGGTCGAGGTTGAGGAGAGGGTTGAGAGATGGGTTAAGCTCGGCGCGGAGGGCGAGATATACGCTAAGGAGGGATTGCCTGAGAGAAGGTTGGTCGAGATTCTAAGAGAGTTGGGCGGGGCGGCTGAGCTTAGAGAGCTAAGGTCTAGGTTGGGCGAAGAGGTCTTCAGGATAGGCTTGATCTGGGCTAAGAGGAATAGGTGGATAGAGATCACTAGGGTGGATGGCAAGCCATGCATGAAGCTCAAGAAATATCCAGAGGAAAAAACTCCGGCGGAACAAGTCCTTAACCTATTGCTTGAGGGTGGGAGAAGATTTGAGGAGATTCCAGAAAGTCTTAGACCCGCTTGCCTAAAGCTCGTGGATAGGCCGGGAGTCGTCGAGCTCGTAGAAAAGAGGACCCACATCTTGAAGCCCACCGAGCTCTTAATGAGCCTAGGTCCAGAGGAGCTTGAGGTTCGAGAGGTCACGAGGCTGACTCAAAGCCTGATCGCCTCTGGGAGGTGGAGGGAGCTTAAGCTCAGTAGGTTCGACATCAAGGCACCCACCCCGCCGATCTTCTCGGCTCGAAGACATCCACTCCAACAGTTGATCAAGCTAATCAAGGAGATCTTCGTAGAGATGGGGTTTGAGGAGATTAGGGGGCCGTTGGTCGAGCTCGCCTTCTGGAACTTCGACGCCCTCTTCCAGCCGCAGGATCATCCGGCGAGGGCCCTGCATGATACATTCTACCTCGCGGAGCCGAGGTTCGGGGATCTTCCAGAGAAATTCGTTGAGCCTGTCAAGATGGCGCATGAGAATGGCGGGGACACGGGTTCGATTGGATGGAGATATAGTTGGAGGGTTGAGGAGGCCAAGAAGCTTATCCTTAGAACTCATACAACCGCGACCACGATCAGATACTTGGCCGAGCATAGAGATCCGCCGATAAAGGTCTTCTCGGTCGATAGGATCTATAGGAATGAGAGGGTTGATTGGAGGCATCTAGCAGAGTTCCATCAGATCGAGGGGATCGTCATGGATAGGAACATCTGCTTCAGAGACCTTCTAGGCCTGATAAAGGAGTTCTACTCAAAGCTCGGGTTAAAGGATGTGAGGTTTAGGCCCGGATACTTCCCATACACAGAGCCATCAGCCGAGGCGGTCGTCTACCTAAAGGATAAGGGGATTTGGCTTGAGCTCATAGGCATGGGGATCTTCAGACCTGAAGTGACGATCCCGCTTGGGGTGAAGTATAGGGTCTTGGCGTGGGGAGGAGGCTTGGAGAGGCTGGCCCTAGCCCTCTACGGCCTAGACGATATCAGAACCTTCTACCTAAACGACCTGAACTGGATAAGAGGTTTTCCGAGAATATATCTCGATAGAAGGGCTGAGAGGATCTAATCTTGATAGATCGGCGGTAAGGTCTTCAAGGTCTTAAACCACTCTGCAAACTTTCGGGCAGCCCTAGCTCTATGAGAGAGCCTATTCTTCTCCTCCAAGCTCATCTCCGCGAAGGTCTTAACAGATCCATCGGGGATGAAGATTGGGTCGAATCCAAATCCCTCTCTCCCCCTAGGTTCTTCCGAGATCCTCCCCTCAACGGCTCCCGTGAAGATCTTTAGCTCGGTTAATGGCGAGTAGAATGCTAGAGCAGACTCAAACCTCGCATCCCTCCTCACCACACCCTCCATAAGCTTTAGAATCCCCTCGACACCGATCGTCTTATAGACATAGGAGCTGTATGGCCCTGGAAACCCATTTAACGCCTTGATGAATAGCCCTGCATCCTCGACCAAGACCGGCTCCCTCAAAACCTTGTATGCGTAGAGGACGCTGTATCGCGCTATCTCCCTGAGATCGTCTTCTTGGATCTCCGGCGTGGCCATGGGCTCGATCCTGAAATTGAATCCATATTCTTTGAAGATCTCGCTGAACTCGTTCGCCTTCCCCTTATTCGTGGTTACTAGGACAAATCTCATCGCGATCCTTGATCCAGATTGGTTGTCAGAGTATTCAAGTCTTTCCCCATGCCGGTCTATCCTCAGCCACCCCTCTTAACATACCTACCCCTCATCCTAATCTCCTTAACCTTCCCCAAAACCTCTAAGGCACGCTCCCTTCCAACGATCTTAGAGTATCCGAGTAGGAAGTGTTTCATGAACCTCTCCCTGAGCTTGTGGTGGGCGCTCTCAAGACTCCTATCGAGTAGGTGGATGTCGACGGCGAACTCCTCGATGTCATCGGTCACCGAGCTCAGTCCAAAGTCTATCAGGTAGATTCTCCCAGCCTCATCTAGGATCACGTTCGAGGTGGTTAGATCTCCGTGGACGATCTTCCTCAGATGCATTCTCCCAACAATCTCGCCGAACCTTCCAGCGATCTCCACGACCTTCATCGGATCGAGCCTATCCAAAGCCTTCTTAAGCTCAACTCCCCTGATGTATTGCATGTAGATCGTCGAGCTACTCCTATCTAGGAGGATTATGGCTGGAGCTGGAACCCCCACCCTCTTCAACTCGACGATTATCTTGGCCTCTCGGATCGTCCGCCTATCCCTGATCCACCTATCGAGCTCTGGAACCCTATATGGCTTTGGAACCCTATGCTTCGAGACTAGGTCGAGTCCATTCCATCTAAGCCTTGAGACGATCGCCTCGGCGCCTATCCTGATCACTTGGATCTGCTTAGGCTCCTCCACCTCACCTCGACCTCATCTATCCTAAACTTTGGCTTAACACTACTATCCTCAACCCTTATTGTCTGGCCTGAGAGTAGTTGGAGAGCTCCGGTCCAAGCTATCATCGCCCCATTATCTCCAGCATATTCCGGCGGAACAACATAGACCTTCGCTTCATGGAGCTTCGCCATCGCCTCTATCATCTGCCTTAATCTAATGCTCCTAGCCAAGCCTCCGACGAGCAGGATCTCACCCTTCTCTGTGAATGCTAAGGCTCTCTCAAGAGTCTCGGTTAGCATGCTATAGACGGTCTCGGTTATGCTCAGGCAGACATCCTCCACCCTAACCCCCTTCTTCAAGAGCTTTAAGGCAGCGGTCAATAATCCTGAGAAGGAGACATCCATCCCCTTAACCCTATATGGTAGTGGATGAATCTCCTTCCCCTCCCTAGCCCTTATCTCGGGATTTGGCATAGGACCTATCCCAGCCTCGATTCCGAAGGCGTCTAAGCAGTTTCCAGCCGCTATGTCGAGGGTCTCCCCAAAGATCCTATACCTACCATCGAGATATGCGGTTATCAAGGTGTTTCCACCGGCGATGTAGAGGACGACTGGATCCTCGGCTCCCGTGACAAGCCTCCCAATCTCGATATGGGCGATGCCATGGTTCACCGCTAGGAGGGGCTTACCGAGCTTCAGGGCCAAGGCTCTAGCCAAGGTTGCTCCAACCCTGAGACATGGCCCCATCCCAGGCCCTGCGGAGAAGGCCACTCCATCTATCCTCTTGGGATCTATTCCAGCCTTCCTAAAGACCTCAACAATCCCCCTCGCCGCGTGGAGTGAGTGGTGCTGTGCAGCCTCTCTAGGATGTATTCCACCTTCCTTAGGCTTATAGACATAGTTCACGTTCGCGAGTATCTTGCCCGTCGTCGACGCTATCCCGAATCCAAGCGTATGCGCGGTCGACTCTATTCCGAGGACTAGCCTCTCCTCAGCCATCCCGATATTGAGTGGGCTTAGGCCACTATATATCTGGTATACGAGGCTCCGTGGGTTAAAGATTAATCAAGGATGGGATACCGTTAGATGATGTGAGGATCGCGGTCGCAAGCAATGGGAAGAAGGGATTAGAAGACACCGTCTCAGATGTTTTCGGGAGGGCGAAGACCTTCACGATAATAGATGTGGAGGACGATCAAGTCAAAGAGGTGAAGGTGATCGAGAACCCGGGAGCAAAGTATCAATATGGATGCGGCCCTATAGCCGTCAAAACCCTCGTGGATCTAGGGGTCGATGCGGTTATAGCCTCGGAGTTCGGTCCAAGCGTCTCATCAATCCTTGAACAACATGGGGTCAGAAGGCATAGAAGTAGGAGCGGCATAAGGGTTGAGGAGGCCTTAAAGAAGTTCTTGACGAGTTCCAAAACCTAATCCCAAAAATAGCGTTGGATTATCTCTCGCTCATCGGCGGCATGGATTCAGATGCCATTATTGGAGATGGTGTGCATTCATGAATTTCCAAGAATTGGGATTAAACATTTAATTCCAGGATAATCCAGTGATTTTGCGAGGATGCCCTTAATCGACAGATATGGCAGACCAGTTAGGGGCGTTAGGATCTCGGTGATGCCGAGTAGTAGATGCAACTTCAACTGCATATTCTGCCATCATGAGGGGATCCATGAGAACCCCGAGGTCTTGATGACTCCCGACGAGATTGAGAGGATCGTTAGGGTGTTGATGGGGTTTGGGGTTGATTCGGTCAAGCTCACGGGCGGGGAGCCTATGCTCAGATCGGATATACTTGAGATCGTTGAGAGGCTTGGAAGGCTTGGCCTGAGAGATCTATCCATGACAACGAATGGGACGAGGATACCTGAACTGGCCTCAGAGCTTAGAAGAAGGGGTTTGAGGAGGATTAACATAAGCCTCCACTCCCTAAACCCTAGGAGATACTGTTGGATAACGGGGCATAGAGAGGATGTGGGCGAGAAGGTTTACCAATACACCTTGGAGGCGATCAAATCGTCGCTCGACGCCGGGCTGAATCCCATAAAGCTTAACGTGGTCGTGATGAGAGGTGTCAACGACGGCGAGATAGACGATTTCATCTCATTCATCGAAGGACTCGACTCCTCGGAGAGGGTGATCCTACAGCTAATCGAACTCATACCACTCGGCCCGTTCAAAGGAGAGTTTTATGAGAGGTATCATTACGATCTTGGAGAGGTCGAGGAGAGGTTCAGCAAGATCGCGGTCAAAAAGGTCGTTAGAAGACTTCATCTAAGGCATCAATATCTCCTGCCGAACGGTGTCTGGGTTGAGTTCGTCAGACCCGTCAACAACTACATCTTCTGCATGAACGATAATAGGATTAGGATAACCCATGATGGGAAGTTCAAGCCATGCCTGATGAGAGACGATAATCACGTCGACTTCTTGGATGCGATGAGGTCTGGGGCGAGCGATGAGGAGTTGGGAAAGCTCTTCCTGAAAGCCGTCCATCTGAGGGAGCCATACTATAAGCCCCCAAATCTTAAGCCTAGACCGAACATATCTTGGAGCGATGGCTAGATTTTCAAAATCGGATAAATGAATGACGTCACATCCTCCACAAGGAATAGGTTTAAAGTGATCTAAGGTGGTCTTGATGGTGGAGAGAGACCTTGCCTAAGCTTAGATCCCCGATAGTAGCGGTCCTAGGCCACGTAGACCACGGTAAATGCGTTAGTGGGGATACGTTAATACCCATCCCAGAGAAGGGGCTCGTAGAGGCTAGAAGGCTTTATGAGCTATATAAAGGCGATGGGAGGCGGCATAAGATAGAGCAGGGTGAGGTCATCGAGCTGGAGAACGGCCCTAAGCTATACTCGCTTAATCCCGATGGAAGGATAATCATAGCCCAAGCATCTCATATATGGCGCCTAAAGGCTCCGAATAATCTAGTAGAGGTAAAGCTCTCATCCGGGGACTCCATTAAGACGACCCCAGAACACCCATATCTGGTACTCTCCGAAGATCTAAAGATCGAGGCGCGGAGGGCTGATAAGCTGAAGCCCGGCGATTACGTATTCATGGCTAGAAGACTTCCTGAAGATCAGGATCCGATAGATAAGGTTAAGGAGTTTATCTTGAAGAGGCTCGTTGAATGCGGCAACTTTATAGCATTTATAACTGATGCGGGGCTCTCGAAGATCCTCAAAAGACTTGAAAATGTAAATCTTATGGAGCTTAGGAGGCTCGGCATCTTCACGACCGATCCCTATACGTGCATCTCCAATAAGCGTTTCAGGGTAAAGGACTTAGTAAAGCTTTCAAAGCTTCTAGGATTTACTATTGAGGAAGTTTACGATATGATAGAATGCATCAAAAATGCTTCCGAGAAATGGAGAGCTGGGCATACAAGCAACATTATGAGGCTTCCGAAATCCATAGAGGAGTTCGAGTTACTGGGATATGTTATTGGATGCTTTATCGGAGATGGCTCGTTCTCGAAGTGCGCTCTCTTCAATAATGATAAATCCGTTCAGGAGGCTTATATGGATGCTCTATCAAGATCCATCTCACTGGCATCTAAGGTCGTAGCCGGAAGAACCTGTCAGTTGATAGTGAGCTCAGGAGGGTTGACATTTAAGAGGTTTTTGGCCGAGGTCGTCGGAATACCGATTCATAATAAGGCTCAGAGCGTGGGGGTTCCATTAATAGCTCAAATTTCTCAAAGCATCTTCATAGGTTTCATGAGGGGATGGTTTGATACGGATGGTTATATTTCAACGATCAATAACGAGATAATAATAACTTCAAAGAGTAAAAGGATTGTAGAGGAGGCGTCGATCCTGCTCCTAAAACTCGGAATTCAGGCAAGTATATACGAGAAGGCTGGATACTGGAACCTGAGGATAGCAAATAACCCGTATCTAAAGATATTTCTAGATGTAATTGGAACCCGATCTGAGCATAAGCGCACTAAACTTATTGAATGCATTAAAAGAAGTAAAACCAGTAGGATATTCGATCTAGTGCCCGTTAATGGTCAAAGGATAAGGTCTTTAATAGATCTCGTTAAGGATGGCCGAATACCCTATCTGCGGAAGTATCTGAGCTATCAGCGGTTAAGCAAGGCTTTTTTGAAAAAGCTTCTAAGTAACATAAATCCCGAGAGGTTAGAAGGTGACGTCGCAGACCTATATGATTCATTAAGGCTCCTACTTGACGGAGATTTTAGCTTGGTTAGAGTCGTCTCGGTCATGAAGGTTAAGCCTAAGGAAGAATTCGTCTATGACTTCACAGTACCATCACTGCATAACTTCATAGCTAGGAGGCTGATAATCCATAACACAACCCTACTCGACCGAATGAGAGGAACTTTGGTAGCCGCTAGAGAAGCCGGTGGAATGACCCAGCATATAGGCGCGAGCCTCTTCCCGCTCGACGCGGTCATCGAGACCTGTAGATCTCTCCTAGGTGAGATCAAGGTTAAGAGACTTGAGATACCTGGGCTCCTCTTCATAGACACTCCAGGCCACGCGGCCTTCGCTAATCTTAGGAGGAGGGGTGGGTCTCTCGCAGACCTCGCAATCCTCGTGATAGATGTGATGAAGGGGGTTCAGGAGCAGACTAGGGAGAGCATCCAACTATTGAAGGCTAGGAAGACTCCATTCATAGTCGCCGCGAATAAGATAGACCTAATCCCGGGTTGGAAGCCCCACGAGCTCGCCCCATTCCCCAAGACCTTCGAGGCTCAGTCTAGGCCAGTCCAAGAGGATCTAGAGAATAGGATCTATAGCTTGATTGGAGACCTATCATTCTACGGCTTCAGGGCAGACCTCTACTCTAGGATAAAGGACTTCACGAGAACCTTAGCGATAGTTCCGGTAAGCGGAAAAACCGGTGAAGGGATTCCAGACCTCCTCCTAGTCCTCCTAGGATTGGCTCAAGCATTCATGAAGGAGCAGCTAACCCTCCATGAGGGGCCTGCCGAGGGAGCGGTCTTAGAGGTTCTCGAAGAGGAGGGGATAGGGACTACGATAAACGCGATAATCAGCGATGGAGTGCTCAGGGTTGGGGATAGGATAGCCTTGATGGGATTCGATGGGCCATTCACCACAAAAGTTAGGGCGCTGCTGATGCCCAAGCCGCTTGATGAGATGAGAGATCCGAGGGACAAGTTTAAGCGGGTGGACTCGGTCGAGGCGGCGGTCGGGGTCAAGATAGTCGCGGAGGGCTTGAGTAAGGCCATAGCCGGATCCCCTATTTACGCGATCCCATCGCCGAAACAGGAGCAAGAGATCCTTAAAAGGGTTAAGAGCGATGTTGGGGAGATCCTGCTCAGCACGGATAAGGTCGGAGTCGTCCTCAAGGCGGACACGCTTGGAACACTTGAGGCCGCGATCCTATTCTTGAGGGAGCGTGGAATACCCGTTAGGAGGGCTGGGATAGGCGATGTGACTAAGAGGGATGTGGTCGAGGCCGAGATAGTTAGGTCGAAGGACGAGTTCAAGGGGGTGATCCTAGCATTCAACGTCAAGATCCCGCATCAGCTCGAAGTAGACGCGAATAATAGAGGCGTCAGGGTGTTTAAGGGGCCAGTCCTATTCAAGATAGTCGAGGATTATCTAGAGTGGGTTAGGGAGGAGACGACTAAGAGGAAGCTCAGGGCATTCGAGTCCTTGGTCAAGCCTGGGAAGATCAAGATACTCGAGGGATACGTCTTTAGGAGGAGTAAGCCTGCGATCTTCGGGATAGAAGTATTGGGCGGAATAGTGAAGCCAAGATACTCGATGATGAATGCGAAGGGAAAGGTTGTGGGTACGATAGCCCAGATCCAAGATAGGGGTCAGAGCATACCTGAGGCGAGGAGCGGGATGAAGGTCGCGGTCTCGATGAGGGAGCCCATAATGGGTAGGCATATCCATGAAGGCGAAACCCTCTACGTCTCGATACCCGAGAACGATGCCAGACTACTCCTCAAAGAATATAATGATATGTTGGATGAGGAGTCGAGGCAGGTCTTGGAGGAGATTGTGAAGATTAAGAGAGCTCAGAACCCGCTCTGGGCTAGATGACCGCCTACGGATGATGTGAAAAGCCTTTAGTCTTCATAGGCTTTTCGCTCATTCTAGAAGACCTGATCTTCCCTATCATCTAGCTTATTAAATTAAGAACTCTATGCTAGGCTTGATCACTCCGATAGGCGCATCATCTAGATAGAATGACTATCTCATTAGAGAAGCATTATAGGATGGTGGAGGCTCCGATCGCAGAACCTTTATAGTGGCGTTTTAGGATCTTTTGCGAAGATGTCGGAGAAGGCTGCTGGCCCGAAGCTGGTCCTGTCGAATCCAGAGGATGGGACGGCGAAGACCATAGCCCTAGATCCTAGGGTCTTCTCCCTATTCATCGGGAAGAAGATCGGAGACGAGCTAGATGGCTCGATCATAGGGTTAAAGGGTTATAGGATCAGGATAACGGGTGGGACGGATAAGGATGGATTCCCCATGAGGCCTGATGTGGGCGGGCCGAGGAGGGTTAGGATACTGTTATCGGGTGGAGTTGGATTTAATCCTAGGGAGAAGCCTCCATCGAAGAGGAAGAAGCGTAGGCAGCTTAGGAGGAAGAAGGGTTTGAGGAGGAGGAAGATGGTTAGGGGGAACGTGATAAGCCCCGAGATAGTCCAGATAAACGCCGTCCTAGTCCCAGCCAAGAAGAAGGAGGAGGTGGCGGCTTGAACATAGAGGTTAAAAGAGATTGGATGAACAAGCTATTGAATAGGAGGGAGCTCGACCTGATAATATCCTATGAGTCATCGACGCCTAGGAGAGATGATATTAGAAAGCTCATCGCGGAGAAGTATGGGGTCGAGGTCGAGAGGGTGATAGTTGAGAAGCTCGAATCGATGTTCGGGACGTTGAAGGCGAAAGCCCACGTACACATCTACGACACGGTCGAGGACGCTAAGAGGATTGAGAGAAGGCATATTCTAAGGAGGCATGGATTGTTGGAGGAGGTGGGGAAGGCTGGGTAAGCAGGCTCAGCTCTGGAAGAAATACAAGGTTCAAGACGGCAAGCTGGTTAGGGAGGTGGTCTTCTGCCCAAGATGCGGTGAGGGATACATAATGGCGGATCATGGAGACAGATACTACTGTGGCCACTGCCACTACACGCAGTTCAAGACCGAGAAGAAGTGATCAATCAACATATCTCGCGAACTTGAGGATGTTTAGGGCGAGATCTCTCACCCGATCGTCAACCTTCACGACGACGCTCCCCTTCCTGGGCTGACCATAGACGATGATCGTCCGATCGGGTGCGGATAGGATGGCGGCGAGGGTCAATAAGTCCTCCTCGCCCTCAACCATTAAAACCGTGTCCCTCAGCTCCTTTTCCCTCAAGAGCTTGTGTAGCGTTTTGACGGCTTCCGGGTTTAGGGTTCCAGCCTCGTTGACAACCCTCACCACCCTCAGATTCTCAGGCTTGAATAGTTCCGTGGCCTTCCTCTCCACCTTTCCGTCAACTATGTAGAGATTCACCCTCGCATCTACATCTCTAAGCTTCTTCGAGGTGTAGTCTCCAACCGCCACGACGAGCTTAGGCTCATCAAACTCTATGATGGACTTCACCCTTCTCGCAACCTCATCTGGTTCTCCCGTGATGAGCTTTCCAGCAGGCCTCCTAAGAACCTTCTTGGCCTCCTCAGGGAAAAAGATCTTCTTTTTAGGAGGCCATCTAAGCGACCCTGATCGCATAGGCTCCAGGCTTCCGTAATCCAAGCTCCTTCGCTATCTCAGATCTCTCAGGATCTATGACTATTATTAGTCCGGCGAAGTTTGTGGTTAGATTCGATGATCCACAGTTCTCGCAGACGTTCTTGGTCGTGATCCGCTTACACTCCCTACAAGCCTTCTCCCTAGCCGGCATCAGCCCTCACCCGCGACCACCTTCGCCTTCTCCTCAGCCGGCTTGAGCTTCTCCAAGCTCTCCTTTATCCACTCAAGCTTTCCAAGATATGGCTGTCTAGTCGTGACCCCGACCTTCCCAACGGTTCCATGGGTCAATGAGACCGCCACCACCCTGAACCTCACGTCATCTCCAACCTCAAGCCTCTTCCCAGTCTTCTTGCCGGTTAGAATCGAATGCCTCTCATCATAGGTGATATAATCGTCTATTATCTGGGAGATGTGGAGTAGGGCGTCCAGCGGCCCAACTCTTATGAATGCCCCGAACTCGGTTATCTCCACAACCTCCCCCTCTCCAACCTCCTGAACCCTAGGCTGGAAGGTTAGGAGCTTGGCCTTAACCCTATGATAGGTTGATCCATCTCTTGGGAGGAGGATCCCCATCGGATCCACCTCTACGTCGGTGACCATGACCACGTATCCAAGCCCCTCCACGATCTTCCCCTCATAGAGGCTTCTAAGCTCTTCTAGAGCGACCTGTTTAAGCGGCTTCCCAAACTCCTTTGGGGCTATTCCTATGGTGTCCTCAATCTCTATAAGGTTGAACATAATCCAACACATCCAACACTATCAAGCACTCTTACGCCCAAATCATCAACATTTAGCAGAATATATGTTTATTGTTCTTGAGAGGCTCGCTATAAAAGGATGAAGGACGCCTCCCCTTATAGAGCATAGTTTAGGGAACCATTCCTTCAAACCTTATCCTAAACCCTCTCCCGACGCTGAGAACGGGAACCCCGACTTCTCTCGCCCTCTTTATCAACCTTGAATCCACTGTCGCAAGAATCAATCCATATCTTCTCGATGTCTCCAGCAATTTCTCATCGACCTCCATGGACTCTTCAAGGTCGAGCTTTAGCAAGCTCATCTTCTCAGCGAGCTTTAACGCGACTCTCGCCAGAGTTGCCCGCTTCCCCCTATGCCTTGAGATCGACTTAAGCTCCTCCAAGCTATCGGGTAGGATGTATGGCTCTATCCTCTCGCCGACCACATCTTCGGCCAAGCCTATCAAGTCTTTTCCAAGCTCGGCTGAGAGCATTAAGAAGCTCGCGTCGAACAATACCTTCATGTTTTCAGCTCACTATCCTCCCATAGCCTATCAATCTCCAAGCCGATCCGATCATCCTAGATATCGAGACCCTATCTCCATCCATCGCCACGACAGGTCTCCTTAAGGCGACCTCGATCCTATCCCCACTCCTCCTTGTCACGACCCCGCTCGTTACAGCCGAGTAGACGTTTAGGACCAATGGCTCCTTGACGTTTATGGGCTCCACTTTCATCTTCTCCTGAACTCCCACGACATACTCGAAGAGATCATACTCCAAGCTCAATGTGTATCTAGTGGGTGGAAGCGTCCCAGGAGATCCAGCCATGTTTCCAATCATCCCATCAGATTTCGTTAGAGCTGGATCGAGCTTCGTCTCTATCCCAGTTAATCCACCGCTCCTCGCCTCCTCAACATCTTTACCGCCAGCTCTAATGTTGACGACTTCGGTCACCAGCGGCTCATATCTCCCAGACTCCTCGACCTTAACCCCTGGAGCTATCTCGATCTCATCCCCAACTCTCACAACCCCTTGGATGATCGCTCCTCCGATCACCCCACCTCTAATCTTGTCTCCAGGAGTTCCAGGTGGATTCACGTCGAATGATCTGAGGATGGGCATCCTGAAGGGCTTCGTCAAGTCGTGATGCGGCGTTGGGATGAACTTCTCCATGGCCCATAGGAGGGGCTCGACTCCAACCGAATGTTGGCCTGAGATCGGGATTATCGGCGCATCCTCCACCATAGTCCCCTTAACATAAGATCTTATCTCCTCATAGTTCTCCAACGCCCTCTCCCTATCCACGAGATCGATCTTATTCTGGGCGAAGACCATGTTCTTGACGCCCATGATGAAGGCCGCCTGTAGATGCTCTCTGTCCTGAGGCTGTGGAAACCTATGCCTAGCATCCGCGACGAAGATCGCTCCATCGAATAAAGCTGCTCCAGAGAGCATGGTAACCATCAGCGAGTGGTGGCCCGGGCAATCTATGAACGAGACAGCTCTAACGAACTCGGTCTCCGAGCCGCATCTAGGACACCTCTCCTCAGTAGTATAGTTGAATGGCTCCTCGCAGGATGGACACCTATAGATGGCCGCGTCCGCATAGCCTATCCTAATGGTTATCCCCCGCTTAAGCTCCTCTGAATGCCTAGCTGGCCAGATCCCCGTAATCGCTTGGACGATCGTACTCTTACCATTATCGACGTGGCCGAGTGTCCCTATGTTGACCTCAGGCTGCCTAGGTAGGGGTTTTAGCGTGGACAACTTCTCAGCCTACATAAAACCCTCTCAACCTATAAACATTTGGCAACCACCATCCATAGCTCTAGGATGGAGAGAGAATAAGAGCCTAAGATGATTTCAGCCATCTAGTAATGATGAATTATATGAAGTGAGCTGATTGTGGAGTTCTGAGAAGCCATCTACATTTAGTTCATCATAATTCAGTCGATCTAATCACATGCAATTCTTCCCCATATTCTTTTAAAATCATGTCTCGATATCTCTCTATTCTCGCCGCCAGCCTCCTATCATCCGTTACAAGGATTAAACCTCTTCTCAACGCCGTAATTACGTATGCCGCGTCATAGAATGTTGTCTCGATCTCGTTAGATATCCTGAGCACTTCTATAGGATCCTGTGGCTCGGTTACCTGCATGAATTTTATTAGGGTTATGATCGCTCTCATTATCTCCTCCGCCTCATCTATAGTCAATCTCCTCAACAGCCTCGTCTCCCTCCACAATGCATTACCAACCTCATAGATCGTTAGCGTAAGGATGTAGTTTTCTTCTAAGATCTTCAGCGACTCCTCTCCAAGCCTCCTCACCAGGTTTAGGAGGGCGCTTGCATCGAATAGATACTTCATCGCTCCTCCCTACTCCTCCTAATGGACTCCACTACCTCATCCTCGCTGAGCTTCCTCAAATGCTTAGATGCCTCTCCTAGAAGCCTCCTGACCTCCTCTTCCTCCCTCCTCCTAACCTCCTCCTCGAGTGAACGCCTAATCACCTCGCTGATATTCACCCCATAGCTCTTCAGCTTCTCCCAAAGCTCCCTCCGAACCTTCGCAGAAACGGTCACAAACCCCATACTACATCAAATGTAAGACATGCTATATAGTATATAAAATTAACTACCAACCGGTAATAATGTCGGCTTCAGAAAACATCTTTCTCCGATGCTCAAAGAGTATTCCTTAAAGAAAAAGCATGGACATTATATACCTTGATAAGCTGACAGAGAAGGACACCATAATTTACTTCCTCACGTATTTGGAATACAGGTTGATGAAAATTATCCAGTATAGAAATAGTAATGCGATAATGCCAATCCAATATGGTTTTTCAAAAACTGGTTTCGGTAGCGTATTGAGATATGCTATCACACTTATCGTTACTATTACGGAAAGCACGCAAACGATAGTTTTCCGCAGCTTGTTACCTCTTATCACGCATTTTTCACATGAGTTGTGTCTAGAGGAACCTAAAGAACATTCCTGTATATCCTAAGACGCTAGCCTTGATTCTCCTTAAGTTTGCTCTCAAACTTCCATCTTTATAGCTATCCCGATGTCCTCGCAGACTCCTTAGTCCACGTCCTAACCCGCCTATTTAGCTCCCCGGTATCTAAGGCTTCTAAATATGCCATTAATCCGTCTTTTGCCTCTTTCCGTTAGAATAAATTTTCCATCTTCCACAGCGATGAGCTTATCCTCCAATAACGGTCTAATCAAGTCGTTAAATTTCTCCTCGAAGTTGAATCCCTCACCAAGACTATATCTAGATTCACTTAATGTGGGAAAGTACCTCCGTCTAAAAGCCGTTTCTAACGACTCGATCAAAGCTTCTTTCGTGTTTAGACCATCCTCGACCGAATACAAGATCCAGATCCTAAATGTCTCAAGCTTGCTTAGCTTCCAATATTCTTTAAATGGTATCTCGTATCTCGAGAGATCTACCGCCTCTCCCCTAATAAATGTGACCAACTCTCTTGATAGCTCAATTCCATCTCTAAAGATTCTAATGCTGATAAATGCTCCAACAAGAGCGTCAATGAAATTTATGTTAAAGATCGAGAGGGCGGCCCCCACTATAACTGCAATTGCTATGTAGATATGGTTTTTGGAATCGATCGATTGAGCTAGGAGAACTAGGCTACCATTCCTCGCTCCAACATAACGTTGGTAAAAGTAAAGAAGGCAGGCTATCAGAAGCGCGGCTCCCTCCACCAAAATTACTAGGTAGGGGGCGGAAATCGGGGAGACTGATGTTGTCGTGATGTTTACGATTCTCGTGATCGATTCATAGCCGATGGTGATGGCAGTTATGAACACCATGGAGATTATTACGAGCGTCCCTAAAGCCTCTCTCCTGGCCTTCTCTCCAACCCAGACTATGAAGGCGGAAACTGTATCCACCGTAGCATCTGCCCCATCAGCGATTAAGCCAGCGCTACCGCTGAGTAAACCTGTCAGAAGCTTCATCATCGCTAAACACGCATTAATAATAACGGTGTTTCTTACCGCGGCAATTGGGCTTAAAACATGCTTCTCAAGCAAAGTCACCTTCTTTGCCATTTCCTTTGCGACTTTCTCCGCCTCCACTTTTCCATTCTCAGTCAGCTCATACTCACCATCTTCGCCCATTCTGATCAGCCCATCCTCAATCAAGCGTTTACACTCCATCTTGACATCTACTTTTTCCTCAGTTCTCTCATGCAATCTTTCTGTCCATTTAAGAGAATCGCTTTTTGCTCGATGTTTGAGCCGTAGAATGGGCTTGCATATTTTTCCTAACAGTTTATTATGAAAGGTGTATCCAAACGCATGGAAGTGATAAGTATATGTGAAGACCCTCTCTTCCAATTCTTTCAAAGTTAGTTTTCCATCTTTCAGCAAGATGGGGAGAATGAGCTTTCGATAATCGCTTCTCCTCACTTTCCCGACTCCTTTACCCAGATCTTCTCTCACGTGCGCTCTTAATGATCCCAGCCAGTAGATTTATTCTTGGAACTTTTCTCATATAATCTCTATATGCATCGCCGAATTTCTCTATATTCCTCTTATCCTCTTCGACAATTTCGATGCATAATAAGAGAAGTAACACCACCCCTATGGCCACGCTGATAGGATGCTGCGCCATAAGGGTTAACGATGTTATTATCAGCATATGACCTAGGAACTCTGGATGCCGCACATAACCATATATCCCGCTCTGAATGAGAGCCTCCTTTACCTGATGAGCCCTTCTCCGCGTTTGGCTCGAAATTACCAAGATAGCTAAACCGCAGGCAAAGATGACCCAACCAGCATATAATAACGTGGCTAGATTTGCAGAGTTGTAGAAAATTATTGAGGACGTGATTAACGAGATATATAATGTAATGTAGATTATATGGCCGATTAGGTGAATGGTCTTTTCATCTTTCAAACGATCCAATCCCCGATCATGATGGATCTCGTAGCTATTATAGATTAGATCTTCTCAGCCATCAGAAGCTCGATGCACGCCTAAAGGTTCAATAGGTCTTGAGTTCATCCTCGGAGAAGAATATCTTATGCTCTCTTTGATAGGATTCTTGGCTATCGGCTGCGTGGATTAGGTTGTCGGTGAGCTCGATCGCCAGATCTCCTCTAATGGTTCCAGCCTCAGCCTCGGCTGGGTCGGTTGCTCCAACGAGCTTTCTGACAACGCTTATCGCCCTCCTACCCTCTAAGACCATCAGGACCACGGTCTTTCCCGCGACCGCGCTTATCAGGTTTTGATAGAATGGTTTTCCGCGATGGACTTCATAAAGTTTCTCGGCTTTCTCCTTGCTGAGTTTCTCGACCTTAAGCTGAATTATCCTTAACCCCTTCCTTTCGAACCTCGATATTACCTCTCCGATGAGCCCCCTCTCAACACAGCTCGGCTTAAGCATAACGAACGTTCTTTCAACTTC
>Ga0190367_1000596_pt1 | contig 25232 bp, 25 predicted proteins | sample 4872181011_MG_FD_171838 | JGI IMG/M metagenome (GOLD analysis project Ga0190367, IMG submission 171838) | Hydrothermal vent microbial mat bacterial communities from Southern Trench, Guaymas Basin, Mexico - 4872-18-10-11_MG | ecosystem: Environmental > Aquatic > Marine > Hydrothermal vents >...
AATTACTTGTCTTGGATCATCAACTGCTGTAAAGGAAGGAATAAAAGCTGGTCTTGGGATATCCATAATATCAATAAGGGCAATTGAGACTGAAGTAAAGGCTGGAATCATCTTTCCGTTAAGGATAAAAGGAGTAAAAATGTTCAGGAATTTCTATCTTATATGGGATAAAAGAAGGACGAGAAGTCCTATTGCTGAAGAGTTTATAAAGTTTCTTGAGGAATGGAAAGATGAACAGCTTTGAAAGGATCATCTCAGATAACCTGAAAAAGGCATTCTCTTCTGCCTCATTAGAAGAGATTGGAAAAAGAATTGGAGCAAAGCTGCTTGAAGATTCTCTTTTTTTAAAGGCATTTGGAGAACCGTGTATTATAAAAAGAGACAGTATACTCCTTTCAGGAAAAAAGGATACATCTGCTATGGCAGTGATAGTTTCAATATATACACTCAGTGCAAAAGATGAGGAGGTAAAACTTGAGCCTTTTGTATCATTCAGAGAACTTCCTGGAAGTATGCCGTATCAGGCTGGATTTAAGAAAAATACAGAGATTCCACTCGTCCCTTATGTAAGATACATATGGGAAAAAAGGGAAAAGATAATAGAAAGACTTGGAGACGAAAGATACAGGACATCTCAGGAAGGAGACTTCAGTCTTCTCCTTTTTCCTCTTCCAAAGATTGCCCTGAAGTATATATTTTACTTTGAAGACGAAGAATTTCCTGCTTCTGTAACATGTCTTTTTTCAAACAATGCCTTAAGTTTCCTTCCTGTTGATCCACTTGCAGACCTTTCAGAATACTGCTCAAAAAAGATCCTGGAGATAATAAATGAATGAAGAAGTAAAAAGACTCCTTAAAGCAATTGGTTTTTTAAGCACAGTAGGACTTGCAATGGTCCTATCTATTGTAATAGGTGTTTCTGTTGGGTATTATCTTGACAGATGGCTTAAAACAAAGCCCATCTTTTTTTACACATTCCTTGTTATAGGAATAGCAGCAGCATTCAGAAGTCTTTATGTATTTTACAAGAGAGGAAAAAAGATATTTGAATGAACTGGGATGAGCTTTACAGAAACATCATAAATGTAAATCTCTTTCTTATCCTTATATTTGGGCTTTTTTTTAATATCCTGTTTGAGCCAAAATTTACATTTGGTTTCCTTTCAGGAGCAATCCTTGCCTTTGGAAATTTTCACATGCTTCAAAGAAGCATAAAAAAACTTTTCAAAAATGGGACATTTACAGGAAAAAAAGAAACTGTTCTTCTGAGGTTTTATTTTAGACTTGCAATTCTTGGAATAATTGTTTATATACTGCTCGGCAAAGATGTAAATCCTGTTGGAATAGTAACTGGGGTGTTTTGCACTGTTTCAGGAATTATGCTAACAGCTATATGTTGTGAGATGAAAAATAAAAAAAGGAGATAAGAGATGGAACATCATACTCTGTTATTTTTAGAAGAACTTTTTAAAGCATTAGGTCTTGAGCACTTTGCTCACAGCTATTCTCATGTAATCCATACATGGTTTGTTATGCTTATACTTATCTGTGCATCAATTATATTTGTAAGAGGGGTCCAGCTTATTCCAAAAAGGGGACAGGACTTTTTTGAATTTCTTATAGAAAGACTTGAGAACTTTATGGTAAGTATCTCAGGTCCTGAAGGAAGGTTCTTCTTCCCATTTATTGCCACTCTATTTATATTCATCTTTGCAGCAAATCTTCTTGGACTTATTCCAGGATTCACCTCTCCTACAGCAAACATAAATACTCCACTTTCTATGGCAATCTGCACATTCTTCTATACGCACATAATAGGAGTAAAGTTTCACGGAATAAAGTATATAAAACACTTCTTAGGACCTATCTGGTGGCTTACACCACTTTATATGCCAATAGAGATCATAAGTCATTTTGCAAGGGTTCTTTCTCTTACTGTCCGACTCTTTGGTAACATATTTGGAAAAGAGCTTATCCTTTCAATCCTTTTTATGATTGCTGGTCTTTATCTTGCACCACTTCCAATACTTTTCTTAGGTCTTCTCGTAAGCTTTATTCAGGCTCTTATCTTTACTGTTCTTGCAATCCTTTATTTTGTCGGAGCAATGGAAGAGGCACATGAATAAAAGGAAGAAGGCCATATAAAAAAAAGAGAGGAGGTGTATTATGAGAAAGGGGTTGCTTATAGCTTCTCTTCTGCTTCTTTCTGCTTCATTAGCAGAAGCAGCTCAGGCTGTGGGAAAGGAGGTTGTCTGTGCTGCAGGACTTAAGATCTTTTCAGCAATTGCAATAGGATGTGGATTTGGAATCGGGATTGCTGCATTTGGAACAGGACTTGGGATGGGACATGCAATAAATGCTGCGCTTCAGGGAACTGCAAGGAATCCTGAAGCAGGCGGAAGGATTATGACGACAATGATCATTGGTCTTGCTCTTATTGAGTCTCTTTGTATTTATGCGCTGGTTATATGCTTTATCCTTGTCTTTAAGATTCCTGATCTCTCAAAGCTTTTTGACCTTATCCTGAAATCACTTGGTGGAGCATAAATCATTTAAGGGATGCCCTTTAGGGCATCCCTTAAAAACCTTCCTGTCCAAGAATCCGAATTGCATACATCTTCTGGTCTTCCTTCTGCCATAATCCTTCCACCAGCTTCTCCTCCTTCTGGACCAAGATCTATTATCCAGTCTGCATGCCATATTACATCCAGGTTATGCTCTATAATGACAACAGTATTTCCTGAATCAACAAGACGGTCTATTATTCTTAAAAGCCTTTTTATGTCAGAGTTATGAAGACCTAAGGTTGGTTCATCTATAAGATAAATTGTTCCAGAGCTTCCTTTTCCCATAAGCTCTTTTGCAATCTTCAGTCTCTGTGCTTCTCCTGCAGAAAGCTTATCAGCAGTCTGTCCAAGCCTTATATATCCAAGACCTATCTCTTTAAGTATTTCCAGTCTTTCTCTTATTGCCTTTATGTTCCTGAAAAACTCAAATGCCTGATCAACTGTCATATCAAGGACATCTGCTATATTCATTCCCTTATATCTTATCTCAAGGATGTCTTTCCTGAACCTTTTTCCACCACACTGATCACACCTTATGTATACATCTGGCAAAAAATCCATCTCAACCTTTATAACCCCTGCTCCCTTACATAGCTCACACCTTCCTCCTTCAGTGTTCAGACTGAATCTTTTTTCAGTAAATCCACGCTCTTTTGACTTTGGAAGGGCTGAAAAAAGCTTTCTTATATGATCAAATATCCCACAGTATGTTGCAGGATTTGAACGAGGATTCTTTCCTATTGGAGACTGATCCACATAGATCACCCTTTTTACAGAATCTTCCCCTTTAATGCTTCTGTATTTTCCCTCCTTCATCCTTCCGCCATGAAGTCTGTTATAAAGAGCAGGATACAGTATGTCTCTAAGGAGTGTGCTTTTTCCTGATCCAGAAGGACCTGTTATGCATGTAAATACTCCTAAGGGAATCCTTACATCTATTCCTTTGAGATTGTGTTCAGATGCTCCTTCAATGACGAGAAACCTTTCAGTCTTTCTTCTTTCCTTTTTCTCTTTTTTAAGAAAGAGATGTCTTCCTGTAAGTGTATCTGAACTTAGAAGCTCCTTAGGAGTTCCTTTAAATACAATTTCTCCTCCATCCTTTCCTGAAGAAGGACCAAGCTCTATAATGTAGTCTGACTGCATTATTATGCTTCTTTCGTGCTCTACTATGAGAACAGTATTTCCAAGTTCTTTTAGTTTTTTTATGCTTCTTATAAGCTTTTCACATTCTTTTGGATGAAGACCAACAGTTGGCTCGTCAAGTATGTAAAGGATTCCAGAAAGTGATAAATTTAGCTGAGAAGAAATCCTTAATCTCCTTTCTTCTCCAAGAGAAAGTGTTGGAAGAGGTCTGTCAATTGAAAGATAGCCTATGTCAAGATCAATCATGCTCTTGAGCCTTCTTTTTATTTCATAAACCACCCTTTCTGCTATCTTTTTTTCATTTTCAGAGAGTTTTAACTTTTCAAAAAATCCGTAAAGTTCTTCTGCAGACATAGAACAAAGATCAGTTATTGACCTTCCATCTATCCTTATACACTCAGAAATCTTCTTTAATCTCTTTCCATTACACTCTGGACATACATCATCATTGTAAGTCCCAATTCCTTTACAGAGAGGACATGCACCTTCTGGATTGTTAAAAGAAAAAAGAGAAGGTCTTATTTCAGGAAGGCTGAATCCACAAAGAGGACATACTGGTTTTTTTGAAAAAAATATCTCTCCTTCTCCTATAACATCAACAATAATGCTTCCATCAGAAAGAGAAAGTGCAAGTTCAACAGAATCTGTAAGTCTTTTTCTTATACCTTCCTTCAGTATGAGCCTGTCTATGAGCACATCTATTCTTTTTTCAGCTGTCTTTATTTCCTCATCCAAGGATCGTATTTCTCCACCTATCCTTACCCTTACAAAACCATCCCTTCTTAGTCTTTCTATGGCAGAATTAGGATCTTCACACAAAAGAGGAGAAAAAAGCTGAATTTTTTTTCCGTATCCAAGATCAAGGATCTTTTCAACTATCTTTTCCAAGGTAAGAAAACTTATCTGAAGATTGCATCTTGGACAGAATACCTTTCCTATCTTTGAAAAAAGAAGTCTGAGATAGTCATATATTTGTGTTATTGTTCCTACAGTAGATCTTGGATTCCTCTGTGATCCTCCCTGAATAAGGATGCATGGTGGAAGACCTTCTATAAGATCTACATCAGCAGCTTCTATCTGTTCTATAAAATAAGGACTTTTAAAGTAAGAAACAGAATCCATGAATCTTCTATATGCCTCACGATATATTGTATCAAACACAAGAGAAGACTTTCCTGATCCAGATGGACCTACAACTGTTATGATCTTTCCTTTTGGAATATCAACAGAGATGTTTTTTAGATTATTCTCCCTTGCTCCCCTTATCCTTATCATATCTTCTTTTTGAAATAAGGACAGCCATCCTTATAGCAGACTTAAGACTTTCTGGATCTGCTATTCCTTTTCCTGCAATGTCATATGCTGTTCCATGATCCACTGATGTCCTTACAATAGGAAGACCAAGTGTTATGTTTACTGCATCTGAAAAATGAAGAAGCTTAAGAGGAATTAGTCCCTGATCGTGATACATACTTACAACGACATCAAACTCACCTTTTGCTGCCCTGAAATACAGAGTATCAGGTGGAAGAGGCCCATATATTTTCATATTCAGCCTTTTTTCTGCTTTTTTTATTGCTTTTGATATAACGGCTTCCTCATCTCCAAAAAGCCCTCCTTCTCCTGCATGTGGATTAAGGGCTGCTACAGCAATGCGAGGCTCTTTTATTCCAAAATCCTTTTTCATTGCCTCTGCTGTAATAATTATTGTCTTGTATACTGACTTTTCTGTAATAAGACGAGGGACATCTCTTAGAGCACAGTGAATTGTAACAAGACTTACTTTTAGTCTTTCTCCTGCAAGCATCATAACATAGTCTTTTGTTCCTGTAAGATGAGCTATAAAAGGAGTATGTCCATCAAAGCTATATCCTGCCTGATGCATAAGCCTTTTGCTTATAGGACATGTTACAATAGCAGATATCCTTTTTTTTACGGCAAGTTCTACTGCTTTTTCTATATAAAGGACCATTGCCCTTGCATGTTCTAAACTGGGAGATGCAGGCTTCCAGTCAAGTGAAGAAAGGCTTATAAGGTCAATTGTTCCTTTTTTTGAAAGAGCTTCAGAAGGATCAGATATTTCGTTTATAAAAATCCTTTCTCCGAATTTTTCTATTACTGAAGAGATTATTCTCTTGTCTCCTATTACAACTGGTCTGCATATCTCATATATTCTCCTGTCAGACAAAGCCTTTACAGTTATCTCTGGTCCTATTCCAGATGGATCACCAATTGTTATACCTATATATGGCTTAAACATAATTTGATTATATGATCCTCTTTTCTGATTGACAATGTTTTCATTTTGGATATATTTCTAAAATATAGAAGTGCCCCCGTAGCTCAGGTGGATAGAGCACCAGATTCCTAATCTGGTGGTCGCGTGTTCGAATCACGCCGGGGGCACTATCTTTTTTGTCTAAAAAAAAGCTCTTTCTGCTTAAGGAATGAATGAAAGAAATGGCAAGGTTTCAAGAGCCTCTTATGCCTCTTTCAATAGCAAAGCCAGGAGAAAGGCTTATTATAAGAGACATTATTGGAGGAAGAGGAATTACTGAAAGACTTTTGTCTATGGGAATAAGGATAGGTGATAAGATAGAGGTTATATCAAATATGGGATTTGGGAGGCTTATAATAGCAAAAGATCAGATAAGGATTGCTGTTGGAAGAGGTGTGGCAAATAAGATACTCGTTTCAAAGACAGAAGGCTAAACTATCTTTTGGAATATAGGAAGAAGAAAGTCCCTTATCTTTCTTATAAGTCTTTCAAAAGGGCTTTTGTATTCATACAATCTCCTTTCCCTTTCTGTAACAAGCTGAGGAGCAAATCTCAGCTTGTGTTTTATTATTGCAAGATTGTCGTCTTGAAGAAACCTCTTGTAGATGAGTCTCAATACTGGAAGATCAAATTCTTCTTTGTGTATAGCTGCCCCCCAGTCAATTATATATGGTCTTCCATCAGTTCCAAGTATGATGTTATTTGCTTTTTTTAAATCGCAGTGAACAACTCCCATCTTGTGGAATCTCCTTACAGTTGATTCAAGCTGATCAAAAAAGCTTTTTGGAAGAGGTGTTCCTTTTTTTATCTTTCCAAGTCTTACACCTTCTATTTTTTCAATAACAAGGGCAAGACCTTTAATGTTTCCATAAAACTTTGGAATCCCTTTTATCCTGCTCAGCTTCCTGTAAGCCTTTTCTTCTCTCCATATAAGAAGCCTTCCTATTGTGTTTCTAAAAAAGAATCCATTTTTCCTGTAATCCTTTACGATAAATCTTTTTCCATTCAGACTTATCTGCCATATAATTGGTCTTGTATTTGTTGGTCTTCTTATAATCTCAGCTTCCATAACCTCCTGTATGCCCAAATCCTCCATTTTTTCTTTTTGTTTCTGAAAGCTCTTCTTTCTGTGTTATTTTAGCATAAAATACTTTGCTTATTACGAGCTGTGCAATCCTGTCTCCTCTTTTTATCCTGAATGGCTTTTCTCCAAGATTTATAAGAAGGACTTTTATCTCTCCTCTATAGTCTGAATCAATTGTTCCTGGAGAATTGAGGACCGTTATTCCATATTCTGCTGCAAGACCACTTCTTGGTCTTACCTGTGCTTCAAATCCCTTAGGTATCTCAACAGAAATCCCTGTAGGGATAAGGATCCTTTCTCCAGGATTCAGAATCACTTCTGAATCAACAGCAGCATAAAGATCCATTCCAGATGATCCTTCTGTCATGTATGAAGGAAGAGGAAGGTCTTTTCCGTTTTCAAGTCTTTTTATTTTAACCTCCACAAACATATCTTCCACTTAGCTGTCCGCATGCTGCCATTATATCCTTTCCTTTGCTTTTTCTTATGATTGCTGTAAGGTTCCTTTCAAAAAGTATCTTCTGAAAAGCAAGAATCCTTTCTAAAGGAGGTGGAGAAAAATCTATCTGTGGACAGGGATTAAATGGAATAAGGTTTATCTTGCATTTTATTCCTTTTACAAGCTTACAAAGCCTTATAGCATCTTCATCACTGTCATTTACTCCATCTATGAGCACATATTCAAATGTGATCCTCCTTCTGTTTGAGAAAGGAAAACTTCTGCATGCAGAGATAAGTTCTTCAATGGGATATCTTCTGTTTATTGGCATAAGAAAGGATCTTGTTTTGTTTTCTGTTGCATTAAGTGAAACAGCAAGGTTTACATTTGTATCTTCACCAAGCCTTTTTATCTTTGGAACAATCCCACATGTAGATACAGATACTCTTCTGTGTGAGAAGTTCATTCCATGATTGCTTATAAAGACCTCTATAGCCTTCAATACAGAATCGTAGTTTTCAAGAGGTTCACCCATTCCCATAAATACGATATTTGTAAGTCTTGAAGGTTCAGACATCCTTCTTCTTACCTGTATTACCTGTTCAATTATCTCAGAAGCAGAAAGATTTCTTTTAAATCCCTGTTTTGCCGTAAAACAGAATCTGCATCCCATTGCACATCCTACCTGTGATGATACACAGACAGTAAAATATTCCTTTTCTGGAATGAGGACAGTTTCTATAAGATTTCCGTCTCTTAATCTAAACAAAAACTTTTCTGTTCCGTCTTCCTCTGATCTTACAGTCTGAACCAGCTGAAGAGGATTTAGATCTGCTTCTCTGTTTAGAAGCTCTCTCAGGCTTTTTGGAAGATCTGTCATCTGATCAAATGATGTGCTGAGCTTCTTAAAGATCCAGTGCCATATCTGTCTTGCTCTATATGGTTCGTATCCCTTTTCAGTAATCCATTCTTCAAGCTCTTTTAAGCTCAGGTTTTTTATGTCTATCATGGCTTCATCCTTCTTTTTTTTGCAATCTCCCAGACATAATCATAAAGATGAAGTCCTTTGCTTGATGCAATAATCTCTCCATCTTCTACTCCTATCTCACCTGCCATATATTCTTTAAGAAGCTGAATAGATGCAAGATTTGCAGGCATTCCATTCCAGAGATCCCATGATCTGAAATACACAAAAAAATGTAGTCTTCCATCCCTTATCCTCGTATCAATGAGTCTTAAGCATGGAGGATCTTTCATATATATACAGCTTGGATCTCCTACTGTCATGCATGCCTGATTCGTCTCAAAACCATCTTCCTTATACATACGAATAACTTCCTGTATCTGCTTTTCAAGATACTGACCATATGTATATTCTTCTTCTGGTCTTTTTACAGATGTCATAAGATATAAAAGATACCTGTTCAGGTATTCCTCACTTACAGGATTAGGGATTCCAAGGTGTGGAGGAATGTCTGGAAGGAGTGGTCTTGTCCCAGGATATTTGATCCTTATTACCACATAATCAAGTTCAAGCCTTTTCTGTCCTCTATAACTTCCCCTTTCTATCCTATACTCCCTTCCTTTTTCAAGGACCCTGTCTATGCACTGAAACCATGCATCAGGAATATCACGTGCTTCTATAAATTCTATATTCATCTTTCTTCTTCCTCCAGTCCTTTCAGTCTCAACCTAAGATAAGCATCTTGTGCTTTTTCGTTTTCAGGAGAGATCTCAAGTATCTTCTTATAGACCTTTATAGCCCTTTCGTATTCTCCTCTTTTTTCATAAATCCTTGCAAGCTGAAAAAGTGTATCTATGTCATCAGGTTTTATCTTTAGTATATTTTTTATCTCTGCTATTGCCAATGCATCTTTTTTGTTTTTAAGATAACAGAGCAGTAGATACTTCCTCAATGTAAGATCATCAGGATTATGTCTTATACCTCTGTTCAGAAGAGGAATTACCTTTTCACAACTTCCCTTTTTCCACATATATTCAAACACAAAATAGTATGGATCAGGAAGATCAGGATAAATAGAAATCAGGATCTTTGCTTCTTCGTATGCCATATCATCAAGGGATTTCTCTTTGTAGATGTGAAATAGGAGTTCGTGAGCATCTTTATCTTTTGGTCTTTTTTTCAGATATCTCTTTATATAACTCAGAGCATCATCAAGATTGTTTGATTCATATTCTAAGACAGCAAGATTATACAGAACTGTTGTATCTTCTGAAATTTTCAATATTTTTTTATATGCATCCCTGAGAGAATCTCTTTCTCCTTTTTTATCCAGGATCTTGCACAAAAGAAAAAGTGCCTCTAAGGAATCAGGTCTTCTTTTTAGTATATCCTTTACATAGTATTCTGCTTTTTCCAGATCTCCTTTTTCTAAGAAAGTATTTGCAAGTTTTATTTCTGTTTCTATGTCTTCTGGTTTAATTCTTGTTAATTTCAGGAGATAATCATTTGCCTTTTCTTCATTTCCTATGTTTTTATAAAGCTGAAACAGGTTATAATAGATCTGAGGTCCTTTTTTCCCCATATCAATTAAAGCCTCATAACATCTTATAGCCTCTCTGTATTTTTTCAAAGCAATGTAAAGTCCTGCAAGTCTTTCATATACAGATTCAGATCTTTCTCCAAGATTTAAGATTTCCTTATATTCCTCTATAGCTTTTCTTATGTCTTTTTTTTCAAACTGCTGTGCAAGTTTCAGTTTTAGCTCTAAAAGCAGATCTTTCTTTTTTGGAAAAAGAGAAAAAGCCTCATCTAAGTATTTTTCCTTTTCATAAACATCCTCTATTCCTTCATACCTTTCCAACCAGTCTTTAAAGAACGGCTTAACAATACAGTCAGTATAGCCTATAGGGATTTCTTTGAATTTTACATATATCCTGAACTTCTTTTTTGTATATATCCTTTCAGAAAAAAGAGGCATCTCCTTATATCTGAATGCTTCTATGTCAAGCTGGCTTGAATAAAGTCTCACATAGAGATTAAAAGGGACATCTGTATGGATTTCCAAAATCCTTAGTCTGTCTGAAGGATAAACCGTAAAACTTTCTTTGTTTAATATAGTCTTAAGCCTTCCATTTATTGAAATGACAAGAAAATCAAATCTGTGAGGAGAAGAGAATCTCTTCCAGATCCAGAAAGAATAAAGCAGGAGTAACATAAAAGACGAATAGATTATTATGCTTTTATAGAAGTCTTTTTTCTTTCTAAAAGACTCCAAATTCTTTTTCCCATATCAAAAGAATAGGACTTGCTACATATATGGAAGAATAAGTTCCTACGGTTATCCCTACAATCATTGCAAATGCAAAATCATGTATAACACTTCCTCCAAAAAGATAAAGTGCAATAACCACAATAAGTGTCGTTGATGATGTAAGGATTGTCCTGCTGAGTGTTTCATTTATGCTTCTGTTTATTATAAATGAGAAAGGCTTTTTCTTTATTTTCCTCAGGTTCTCTCTTATTCTGTCAAATACTATTATCGTATCATTCAAGGAATATCCTACGATTGTAAGAAGTGCAGCAACAATTGCAAGTGATATCTCTTTTTGAGTAATAAGGAATGCTCCTATGGTTATTGTTACATCGTGGATAAGAGCAATTATGGCACCAAGTGCATATCTGAGCTTTAATATAAAACAAAGGGCAATTGTCACACACATGGCAATCATTATAAGCCATGTTATTCTTATCCTGAAAAGTGAAGCAATATATACAGATCCTATAAGTGCTGCTGCCATAACAGCACTCATCATCCACTTCATCTCAAAGCGTCCAGATATGTATATTGCTATAAAGAGTATGGAATAAAAGATTGCAAGAAGTGCCTTCTGTTTCAGTTCTTTTCCTATCTTTGGTCCAACCATTTCAACCCTTCTTATCTCAAAACCTTTCCCAAATTTCTCCTTCAGTGCAACTTTTACATCCTCATAAATCCTTGTAAGCTCTTTTTCTTTTTTTCTTATCCTTATAAGATACTCTGAACTTCCTTTAAATTCTTGAATGATGCTATCTCCAAGTCCTATTCTCTTAAGAGCATCTCTTATATCATCTATCCTTTTCCTTTCATCAAATCTTACCTGAACTAATGCTCCTCCTGTAAAATCAACACCATATCTTGGTCCTCTTACTATAAGAAGGATGAGAGTAAGAAGTATAAGACTTCCTGAAAGAAGATAAGCAAATCTCCTTTTTCCTATGAAGTCTATATCTATGTCAGGTCTTATGATCTGCATACCAGAACTCCTTATATACTTACTTTCTTCATTCTTTTTATTCCATAAAGATAATCAAATATGATCCTTGAGATAAATATTGCGGTAAACATGCTTGCAATAATACCTATGCTAAGTGTTACAGCAAATCCTCTTATAGGTCCTGTCCCAAACTGAAAAAGTATAAGTGCTGCTATAAGTGTCGTAAGGTTTGCATCAAGTATTGTGACAGTTGCTCTTCTAAAACCAGTATCTATTGCTGCAAGAGGTCCTTTTCCAAGTCTAAGCTCTTCACGAATCCTTTCAAATATAAGAACATTTGCATCAACTGCCATTCCAACAGTAAGGATTATTCCAGCAATACCAGGAAGTGTAAGGGTTGCTCCAAAAAATGCTAATCCAGAAAGTATAAAGATGATATTCATAAAAAGGGAAAAGTCAGCAATTATTCCTGCAAGCTTATAATACAGAGCCATAAATATAACGACAGCTATCCCACCTATAATCGTTGCCTTTATCCCTTTTTCTATAGAATCCCTTCCAAGACTTGGTCCAACAGTCCTTTCCTCTATTACTTTTACTGGTGCAGGAAGTGCTCCTGCTCTTAAGACAATTGCAAGGTCATGTGCTTCTTCTATTGTAAATGCACCTGTGATTTGTGCCCTTCCTTCTGTAATCTTATCCTGAATGATAGGTGCAGAATAAACATTCTTGTCAAGGATTATGGCAAGTCTTTTGTGAAGGTTTTCTTCTGTAATCCTTGCAAATATCCTTGCACCTCTTGAGTCAAATGTAAGAAGGACATAAGGTTCATTTGTCCTTGGATCAATCTGAACACGAGCATCTGTTATGTATTCACCAGTAAGAAGTGTCCTTCTTTTAAGAAGATACGGTATCCTTATCTCTCTGCCCGTAACAGGATCTTTTTTTATCTGATAAAGGATCTCATCTCCTGGAGGAATCTTTCCTTTTAATGCTTCTTCAACAGAGTGTTCGTCATCTACGAGTTTAAATTCAAGCAGTGCTGTCTTTCCTATGAGCTTTATTGCCCTTTTTGGGTCCTTTAGACCAGGAAGTTGCACAAGTATGGTATTTTTCTGCTGTTTTCTTATATCAGGTTCAGCAACTCCAAACTGATCTATCCTGTTTCTTATAGTCTCAAGTGCTTGATCAACAGCCATATTCATTATCCTTTTCTTTGCCTCAGCAGTAAGAATCATTCTTATCCTTAATCCTTCCTTTTTTAGGTCAAAATCAGGATAATCCCTCTTTATAAGCTCTTCAATCTTTCCTATGTCCCTTTTTCCCATAAGGACTAAATCAATCCCATCTTCTCCTATCCTTTCTATCTTCCTGTATCTTATCCTTTTTTTCCTCATACTATACCTTAAGTCTTCTACCATCCTGTCTAAATAATTCTCAACTGCCTTTTTTACATCTACATCAAGGACAAGATGAATTCCACCTTTTAGGTCAAGTCCAAGATTTATTTTCTTCTTAGGAAGGATCTTTTTTAAGGAAGAAGGGATCTTTTCGTAAAAAGGTAAACTTGGAATAAGATAAATTATTGCAAAGATTATAGAAAAAACTGCTATAGCTGCCCTCCATTTTATTCCTTTCATTCTTCCTTCTCCTCTGATCCTCTACTCAACACATATGAAATAGACCCTTTCTGTACCTTTATTCTTACCTTTGGAGCTATCTCCAAAGTCACAGTATTTTCTGATATGCTTGTTATTGTTCCGTGAATTCCTCCAGCTGTAACGACCCTGTCTCCTTTTTTCAAGGAAGCAAGCATCTGCCTGTGCTGTTTTATCCTCTTCTGTTGAGGTCTTATAAGAAGGAAGTAGAAGATGAGGAATACGAGGATAAGTGGAACAAATATGCTCCAGAGAGATCCTTCCTGTTGATTTGCTCCCATTGCATAAGCTAAGGTTAACATATTACCCCTCCCTGTTTTTATAAAAATTTTCTCTAAATTCTAAGATCCTATCCTCTTTTATGGCTTTTCTTATCTGCTCCATAAGCCAGCTATAAAAAAACAGATTGTGTATTGTATTTAGCCTGTATACAAGAAGCTCTCTTGTTAAAAAAAGATGTCTCAGATATGCCCTTGAAAAATTTCTGCATGTATAACAATTACAGTCTTCTTCAATTGGTCTTTCGTCTTCTTTGTAGCAGGCATTTTTTATAACAATTTTTCCTTTTTTTGTAAAAAGTGTCCCATTTCTTGCATTTCTCGTAGGAATCACACAGTCAAACATATCAACTCCTTCAATAACTGCATCAATTATGTCTTCTGGCTTTCCAATACCCATAAGATAAACTGGTTTTTCTTCTGGAAGAAGAGGGACGGTCTCTCTGATAATCTTATCCCTTACAGACTTTTCTTCTCCAACAGAAAGCCCTCCTATTGCATATCCGTCAAAATCCATCTCAGTAAGTTCTCTAGCACTTTTTTCTCTAAGATCCATATATACGCCACCTTGAACAATTCCAAATATTGCCTGAGATCTTTCTTTTCCAAGTGCCTCTAAGGATCTTTTTGCCCAAGCAGTTGTCCTTTCTACTGACTTCTGTATATATTCCCTTTCAGCAGGATATGGTGCACATTCATCAAATGCCATGATTATGTCTGAGCCAAGAGATTTCTGAATTTCTATAGAAAGTTCAGGAGTCATAAAATGCTTTGATCCATCTATATGTGACTGAAAAATAACTCCTTCATCTGTTATCTTTCTGAGACGCGAAAGACTGAATACCTGAAATCCACCACTGTCTGTAAGAATAGGTCCATCCCAGTTCATGAACTTATGAAGACCACCAAGCCTTTCAATAAGCTTGTGTCCTGGTCTGAGATAAAGGTGATATGTATTTGAAAGAATTATCTTTACTCCAACTTCTCTTAGATCATCAGGAGAAAGACTCTTTACACATCCATATGTCCCTACAGGCATAAATACAGGAGTTTCAAAACTTCCATGTGGTGTATGTATTATTCCCAATCTTGCCCTTGTATTCCTTTCTTTATGAATCACCTGAAACCTTATCATTACTGAATAAACATAGCATCTCCATAACTAAAGAATCTATACTTTTTTTCTATTGCATGCCTGTATGCCCTTTTTATAAGATCAATCCCTGCAAATGCACATACAAGAAAAAGAAGAGAGCTTTTTGGAAGATGAAAATTTGTAATAAGTGCATCAACAACCCTGAACCTGAATCCAGGATATATGAGAAGATCAGTGTATCCTTCTGCCTCAACAACCTCTCCATATCTTTTTACAACAGTTTCAAGTGTCCTTACTACTGTTGTTCCAACTGCTATTACCCTTCCTCCCTTCTTTTTTGTCTCAGCTATAAGCTGAGCTGTCTCCTTTGAGACAGAAAAGTATTCCTTTCCAAGGTCATGCTTTCTTATGTCCTTTGTCTTTACAGGCTTAAATGTTCCATATCCTACATGAAGTGTAACAGATGTGATCTTTACTCCTTTTTTTAGGAGCTCTTTTATGAGTCTTTCAGAAAAATGAAGTCCTGCTGTTGGTGCAGCAACAGATCCTTTCTTCTTTGCAAATATCGTCTGATACCTTTCTCTGTCTATCTTATACAGAGGATCATCCTGTGATCTTTTTATATAAGGAGGAAGAGGAACTATTCCTTTTTCTTCAATGTATCTTTCAAGATCTCCTTCAATTCTGAATCTTATCCTCACTCTTCCATCCTCAAGTATTTCTTTTACCTCTCCCTCAACTCCATCAGGAAATATCAATCTTGTCCCTACTTTTGGTCTCTTTGTCTTAAGAAGACATATCCTTTCATCTCCTTCTCCTTCAAGAATAAGTAGCTCTGCTTTTCCACCAGTCTTCTTTTTTCCATAAAGTCTTGCAGGAATCACCTTTGAATCATTTACTACAATAAGATCTCCTTCTTTTACATATCTTGGAAGCTCAAAAAAGAAGCTATCTTCCCAAATCCCTCTGTCTCTGTAAACAACAAGAAGACGAGACTTATCTCTCTCTTCTAATGGCTTTTGTGCAATAAGCTCTTTTGGAAGATAAAAGTCATAGTCTTCTATGTTAAACATACCTGTATATTCCAAGGATACCCTCTAATGGATAACTGAAAACCGGTTCAAAGTCCTTTATCTTAGGAAATATCTTTCCGATTCCATATATAACAAGTATAGCAGATCTTTTTCCTCTTTTTCTTATAAGATCAGCAATCTCCTCATACATGAAAAGGTAAGTATAAAATATATCAAAGTCCTCTATGCTGAATCCTGTCTTCTGTTTTATTATTCCATATGTAGAAAGGTCTGTTGCATCTGCATGAAAAAGATAAATGTTCTTAGGTGGAAGAAGAAGTCTTTTCTTTTTAAGTTCTAAGACAAGCTCTTCTAAAAGTATCTTATAATCATCAAGTGACCAATCATCTATCTCTATCCCAACAGATGCCTTACACAGATAGCTGAAAAATACATTTACTCTTCCATCTGCACAGCCAATGTCTAAGAAAACAGACTCCTTTGGTTTTATTATCCCTTCTTCTATCATCCTGTCAACTGATCTGTAGATTGTCATAAGATCAGACGACCTTTTGAATCCAAAGCGTCCATCCTCTCCAACTTTTCTTTTATCAAAGAATATCGCAACCTGATAAAGTGTCTTTTTTAAAAGATCCATTTTTTTACAATATACTCATGAAGCTTAAATGTAAGGCTTATAAAATCTCCCTCAATTTCTCTCAGCTTAGAAAGATCTTCCTTTCTAACACCTCTTTCTATCTTCTCGCATATGTAATTTATACAGATCACATGAGGAACTAAAAGCTTGCAGCCATCCTTTCCTAAGAAAAGACAGCTCCTTTCCTCTTCTCTGAATTCAGGAATATCACATCCAAGGATTGCATTTATAAATAAAAGAGCTTCATCAAACTTTTCTTCAATCCCTCTTCCACAACAAGATCCTCCTTCTTCCTTTTCACATCTCCTGCATATATCACTCATTCCAGATCTTATCATCAAATCTCTTCTTTCAGCTATCTTTTCTTTCAGCTCCTTTATTACACCTCTTACATAACTGTCACCCAATACCTCATCTTTTATCTTCTCATATACCCTTTTTACCCTTCTTATCCTTTCCTTTATCATCTTCCTCTTTCTCTTTTTAACTCCTCCACCTTCTTATTATAAAACTCTATCACTTCTTTTCTATCCAGCATTCCTATAAGCTCTGTATGATCCTCGTCTTTTACAACAGGAATCCTGTTTAGATTCTTAATCGTAAACTTCCTCATCACCTGATTTAGGTCCTCTGAAGGTGTGGTATATATTATATCCTTGTTTGCTATGTCCTTCATGACAACAATATTGTCTATCTCACTGTCAAACAGGACAGCTCTTACATCATTTATTGAAAATATCCCGGTAAGTTTGTTATCCTTGTTTACAACAGGAAAATACTGCTGACTGCTTTTTGTAAATATCTTTTTTTTGAATTCCTCAAAAGGCATATCTTCTGGAATAAGCTGAACTTTTCTGAGATATGGCATAAGATCCCTTACCCTTATCTGACTCAGGACATCAACAAAGAAGTCTCCTCTGTGAGCTCCTGATTCTAACTTATTCCTTACCTGTTTTATGTATATAGTCCATGGAGTTGAGAAAAGATATGTAAGGGAACATACAAGTAGACATGGAAGAAGAAGGTGATATGATCCTGTCATCTCACTTACGAATATTATCGTAGATATAGGTGCATTTGATACTCCTGCAAAAAATCCAGCCATTCCAACAACTACATATGCACCTGGACTGCTTACAACATCTGGCATAATCTGATGAAATATCTTTCCAACAGCTCCTCCAAGTGCACCTCCTATAACGACAGATGGTCCAAATACACCTCCACTTCCACCAGAACCAATTGAAAAAGATGTGGTAAGGATTTTTCCAAATGCTATAAAAAGGAGCATAAGGACAGGAAGCTTTTCTTCTATAGCCATCTGTGCATATCCGTATCCAAAAGAGAGTGTTTCTGGAAGGAAGTATCCTATGATTCCTGTAAAAAGTCCACCAATTGCTGGTTTAAGATGTGGAGCAATATTTATGGATTTTGCAAGAGCGTGAACCCCATAAAAGCATTTTACATAAAGATATCCTGCTCCAACAAGGACAAATGCAAGGACAGTGTAAGGAAAAAGCTCAACTGGATTGTTAAATACAAAATCAGGAGAAGAAAAAAGTGAACCCCATCCAAATACGAGACAAAAAAGGCAGTATGCAACAACAGATGCAATCCCTGCAGGAATAATTACCTCTGCTTCAAATTCTGGATCTCTGTATAGGACTTCTGCTGCAAAAAGTGCACCTGCAAGTGGTGCACGAAATATAGCACCAATTCCTGCACCCATTCCTGCAGCAAGCATTATCCTTCTTTCTCTTTCAGAAAGACCAAGCCTTGTTGCAAGAAATGATCCAAATCCTGCTCCAATCTGTGCAATAGGACCTTCTCTTCCTCCTGATCCACCAGTCGTAAGTGTTATTGCAGAGGCAATTGTCTTTATGATAGGAATTCTTCCTCTTATAAATCCTCCTTTTTCATGATATGCCTCTATTGCTGCATCTGTTCCATGACCTTCTGCCTCTGGTGCAAACCTGTATACTATCCATCCAGAAATAAGTCCTCCTGCTGCAGGAAGAAATATAAGAAGCCATTTTCTGAATGGTGTATCAGATGGTGGAAAAATGTGATCTTCTCCTGCTGGAGAAGGTGGTCTATATCCTGCAATAAGATCAAGGAAAAGATATTGTCCAAGCTGACATAGAAAGTGAAATACAATTGCTCCAAGTCCTGAAATGATTCCAATGATTATATAATAGAAGAAGCCACTTTCTGAAATCTTCCTTAAGATCCCTTTCACTCTGAACCTACTTCTCTCAGCTTTTCAAGAGATTCATCAGGTCCAAGAAGTATAAGGACATCACTGTCCTTTACAACGAATTTTCCCGTAGGAATAAGCTGAAGTCTGTCAGGGACCGTCTCCCTTACTGCAACGACCTGAACTCCGTATTTATTTATAAGATCCAGCTCCTTCAGGCTTTTTCCAATAAACTGCTTTGGAGGAACAAACTCAACGATACTGTATCCTCCAATTACTGGAAGATATTCAAGCATGTTTGGATTGTGAAGCTTTTCTGCAAGAGAATATGCAAGATCTTTTTCAGGGAAAAATACCTCTGTTGCACCAACTTTATAGAGGATCCTTCCATGAGGCTCATTCTTTGCTTTTGCAAGTATCCTTTTTACACCTATTTCACGAAGATTAAGTGTCGTAAGTATAGATGCACTCAGATCACCAATACACACTATAACTGCATCCATTTCTGTTATGTCAAGTGATTGAAGGACTTTTGGATCAGTTGCATCTGCTACGATTGCATGTGATACTTTATCCTTTATCTCCTGAATCCTTGATGGATTTATGTCCATGACAAGGACATCATGACCTTTTTCATAAAGTCTTGTTGCAAGATAATATCCAAAATTACCTATCCCTATTACAGAAAACTGCTTTTTTTTTGCCATCCTTTTATCCTACCATAATCTGCTCTTCTGCATAATAATATCTTTTTACCTCTTGCCTGCTTATGGCTATTGCTATGGCAAGAGGTCCAACCCTTCCTATGATCATTATAAATATAAGAATAAGCTTTCCTGTGCAACTCAAATCTGGTGTAATACCTGTAGAAAGACCGACTGTTCCAAATGCACTTATTGTTTCAAACATAAGATTCAGGAATCCTTTGTCAGATTCAGATATAAGAAGGAGCATAAGTCCTGAAATAACTACAGCAGTGCTTATCATAACAATACTTATTGACTTTGCTATTGTCTCTTTTGCTATTGTCCTTCTGAATGCATGAGGGTATTCATATCCTCTCAGTCTTGAAATTCCAAGAAGAAGAATACTTGCAAATGTCGTTGTCTTTATTCCTCCTCCACACGATCCAGGAGATGCACCAATGAACATAAGAAGGATAAGAAAAAAAAGTGTTGCATTTGTCATGTCCTCTATAGGGACAGTATTAAAGCCGGCTGTTCTTGCTGTTGTTGACTGAAAAAATCCTGCAAGGATCTTATATGGAACAGGAAGCCCTTTCAGTGTATTCTTCCATTCCATAAGCGTTATAATAGCTGTTCCTGAAAGAAGGAGGATAAGAGTAGTCGTTATTGCTATCTTTGAATGAAGGCTTAAAGAAGAAAACCTCTTTTTTTCCTTTATCTCAGATATAACGAGGAATCCTATTCCTCCAGAGATTATAAGAAGGCAGACAGTAAGGTTAAAAAAAAAGCTCCTTTGGAATCTGATAAAACTGTCTGAAAAAAGAGAAAATCCTGCATTACAAAAAGCACTTATAGAATGAAATAAAGAAAAGTATAAGGCGTTTAGGAAAGAGCATTTTTGGATAAAAAAGAAAAATATAAAAAGAAGAAGGAAGCCTGTGGTTTCTGCAATTAATGTAAGAGCTGCTATTCCTTTAATTATAGAAGGGAAACCTCTCCTTTCAGGTCTTGGAAAAAGTGTATCATGGACTGCTATCCTGTCTTTAAGACTTGGTCTTTTTCCCATCATAACGATAAACATGGTTGAGATTGTCATGATTCCAAGACCACCTGCCTGGATAAGTATGAGAACAACTGACTGTCCAAATTTTGAAAGATCTCTTCCTATGTCCAGAACAGTAAGACCTGTTACACATACTGCTGATGTTGCTGTAAAAAGTGCATCTATAAATGATATGGATCTTCCAGAAGATGAGACAGGGAGAATGAGTAAAAAAGCACCTATAAGACTTGCAACAATAAAGCTAAGAATTATGGATCTTTCAGGGCGAGAGATCATTCTATTTCCATCTTCAGTCTTCTTGTCATAAGCTCTCTTACTGCCTCTTTTGGATCTTTTCCTTCATAAAGGATCCTGTATACCTGTTCTGTTATAGGCATCTCTACATTCATCCTTTTTGAAAGCTCATAAGCAGATCTTGTAGTCCTTATCCCTTCTGCAACCATCTTCATACCTTTTACAATCTGTTCAAGCCTCATTCCTTTTCCTATCTTAAGTCCTACGGTTCTGTTTCTGCTGAGATCACCAGTGCAGGTAAGGACAAGATCACCAACTCCTGCAAGTCCAGAAAATGTTCTTGGATCTGCTCCCATAGCTTCTCCAAGACGGATTATCTCTGCAAGTCCCCTTGTTATAAGAGCAGCCCTTGCATTACTTCCAAACTCAAGTCCATCTGACACTCCTGCAGCAATTGCTATTACATTTTTCAGGGCTCCACCAAGCTGTGCACCAATTATGTCCTTGATAAGATATACCCTGAAGTATTCTGTATAAAATATCTTCTGAAGCTCCTTTCCAAGAGAAACATCATTGCATGCAACTGTTACAGCAGTTGGACACCTTCTTGCAACTTCTTTTGCAAATGAAGGTCCTGCAATACATGCAAAGTATTTTTTTGGGTCAAGTTCAAGGACATCTTCCATAATCTGTGAAGAAAGCATAAGTGTTTTATTTTCTATTCCTTTTGTTGCAAATACAAGAGGGATTCCTTCAGAAAGATATGGCTTTAGCTTCAGAAGGACATCTCTTAAGACATGTGATGGAACAGCAATAACAAGGAGATCTTTTCTGTAAAGGGCTTCTTCAAATGAAGAAACAGGATTTATCCTTTCAGAAAGCTTTATTTCTGGAAGAAATACTTTATTTTCCCTTTCTTCCTTTATCTGTTTCAGGACCTCCTCTTCTCTTACCCAGAGATCTATCCTGAATCCCTTTTCTGCAAGAAGATTTGCAAGTGTTGTTCCCCAGCTTCCTGCACCAATAACTGCTATCCTCACAGCTATTCCTCCACAATCTTTGCAGCATCTACAACTTTCTCATCATCTCCAAGCTGAATAAGTCTTATACCCTGTGTATTTCTTCCCTGAACAGATATATCCTTTACCTTCATCTTTATAAGCATTCCCTTATCAGTAATAAGCATGATCTGATCCTTTTCCTTTACATGACCAGAATATACCACGAGTCCATTCCTTTCCTTTACCTTTAGTGTAATAACTCCTTTTCCTCCTCTTCCTTGAACAGGATATTCTTTCAGTTCAGTCCTTTTTCCATATCCATTTTCTGTAATCGTAAGTATGTATCCCTGATCCTCCTTTATTATCTCCATATCTACCACTTCATCCTTATCCTCAAGCCTTATTCCTATTACACCAGAAGCAGTCCTTCCTGTTTCACTTATCTGACTGCTTTTGAAACGTATAGCCTTTCCAAGCTTTGTGCTTAGAAATACATCTTCATCTGCTCTGATTGTTTTTACTCCTATAAGGCTATCATCTTCTTTTAACTTTATAGCCTGGATTCCATCTGACTTTATTTTGCTAAAAAGACTCAGCTTTGTCTTTTTTACGATCCCTTTTTTCGTTGCAAATATAAGATACTCCTCCTCAGAAAACTCCCTTACAGGAATCACAGCATCAATTCTTTCTCCTTCCTTAAGTCTCAGAAGATTCACTATTGCCTTTCCACGAGATGTCCTTCCCTCTTCTGGAATCTCATAAACCTTTTTGCTGAATGCCCTTCCTCTGTTTGTAAAGAAAAGAAGTGTATCATGTGCAAGTGCAAGAAACATGTGTTCTATGAAGTCTCCATCCTTTATCTTTGCTCCAAGAAGACCTTTTCCTCCTCTTTTCTGAGTCCTGTATGTGCTTGCTGGAGTCCTTTTTATGTATCCTCTATGAGTTATCGTTACGACCATCTCTTCATTTTCAATAAGATCCTCTGCTTCTATTTCAGCATCCTTTGAAGCAATTATCTTTGTCCTCCTTTCATCTCCATATTTTTCCTTTATCCTTCTTGTCTCCTCCTTTATTATCTCAAGAATAAGCTTTGGATTTGAAAGAATTTCTCTGTATCTTGAAATGTCTTTCATAAGCTGTCTGTATTCAGCATCTATCTTTTCTCTCTCAAGTCCCGTAAGTCTCTGAAGTGTCATGTCAAGTATTGCCTGTGCCTGTTCATCTGTAAGTCCAAGCTCTTTTATAATTCTTCTTTTTGCCTCTTTTGGATCAGATGAGCTTTTTATAAGCCTTATTACTTTTTCAAGACTCATAAGTGCTTTTCTCATTCCTTCAAGTATATGCGCCCTTTTTTCTGCTTTCTTTAGCTCATACAATGTCCTTCTTCTTATCACTTCCCTTCTGTGAAGTATAAAATGCTCAAGTATCTGTTTCAGGTTAAGAATTTCTGGTCTTCCATTTACAATTGCAAGCATAATTATTCCAAAAGATACCTCCATCTGAGTGAACTTATAGAGCCTGTTAAGAATTACCTGAGGATTTACATCCTTTTTCAGTTCTATAACTATCCTTATTCCTTCTTTATTTGACTCATCCCTTATGTCAGTTATTCCCTCAAGCTTTTTCTCTCTTACAAGCTCTCCAATTCTTTCAACAAGCTTTACTTTGTTCACCTGATATGGAATCTCTGTAATGATTATCCTGTTCCTTTTTTTTCCTTTTTCTATATGTGCCTTTGCCCTTATCTTTATTATCCCTTTTCCAGTCTTATATGCCTCCTTTATCCCTTTTCTTCCTATGATGAATCCTGCTGTTGGGAAATCAGGTCCAAGGATTATCTTCATAAGCTCATCTATGCTTGTATCAGGATCATCTATGAGCTTTATCAGTGCATCACACACCTCACGAAGATTATGAGGAGGAATGTTTGTTGCCATTCCTACTGCAATTCCTGATGAACCATTTATGAGGAGATTTGGGATTGTTGTTGGAAGGACAGTTGGCTCCATAAGTGTTCCATCATAGTTTGGGACAAAGTCAACGGTGTCTTTTTCTATGTCTAAAAGAAAGTCCTTTGCCATTTCTGTCATTCTCACTTCTGTATAGCGCATTGCAGCAGGTGGATCTCCATCAATTGAACCAAAGTTTCCCTGTCCGTCAATAAGAGGATATCTCATTGAAAAGTCCTGTGCCATCCTTACAATTGCATCATATACTGGTGCATCTCCATGTGGATGATATTTTCCTATTACATCTCCAACGATCCTTGCAGACTTCTTATATGGTCTGTCAGGGAAATTTCTCATCTCATACATACTGTAAAGGATTCTTCTGTGAACTGGCTTAAGTCCATCCCTTACATCAGGTATAGCCCTTCCAATTATTACACTTAAGGAATATTCAAGATAAGATCTTTTCAGCTCTTCTTCTATGCTTACTACTTCTATGTTTGCCATTTCTTCCATCCTTTTTCCCTCCTTTTTATGATGCAAATACTGCAGCCATCTGAAATATTGGAAGATACATTGAAATTACAAGACCTCCTATTGTTCCTCCAAGAAATACAATAAGTATTGGCTCAATCATAGAACTTAATGCCTCAACTGTTGCATCTACTTCCTGCTCATAAAATTCTGCTATCTTTGAAAGCATCTTATCAAGTTCACCTGTTGCCTCACCTACTGCTATCATCTGAACTACCATAGGTGGAAATATGGGATGTTCTAAAAGAAGCTCTGCAATTGAAAATCCTTCTGCTATACCTGATTTTACATCAAGTATAGCTTCTTCAATAACTGAATTTCCAGCGGTCTTTGAAACTATGTCAAGTGCTTCAAGGATCGGAACTCCACTTTTTACCATTGTGCTAAATGTTCTGGTAAATCTTGCTATACAGCTTTTTTTTATAAGCTCACCAAATACAGGAAGTCTGAGTGCAAGGGCATCTGTTATGTATCTTCCTTTTTTTGTTCTTCTTATCTGTTTAAAGACGAAAAATAAAGCAGCAGTCATTGCTATCATATAATGTATATGTGACTTTACAAAATGACTCATTCTTATAACCATCTGTGTTGGAAGAGGAAGTGCCATTCCTGCTTCAGAAAACATCTTCTCAAACACAGGAATAACAAATGTCATTATTATTGCCACAACAATTATCGCTATTGCTATAACAACTGCTGGATATGTAAGAGCTCCTTTTACTTTTGATTTTATCTTTTCAAGCTTTTCAAGATATTCTGCAAGTCTTTGAAGAACAACCTCAAGTGTTCCACCTGCTTCTCCAGCAGATACAAGGCTTACATAAAGCCTGTCAAATACATCTGGATGCTTTGAAAGGGCTTCTCCAAGACTTTTTCCTTCCTTTTCCACATCATCTATTATCTGTTTCAGGATCTTTTTGAATGTTATGTTCTCTGTCTGATCTGCAAGGATACTTAGTCCTTGAACAACAGGAAGACCAGCTTCTACCATGGTAGAAAACTGCCTCGTAAATACAACAACATCCTTTGTCTTTACCTTTGGCTGAAGGAATGGAACATATTCAGAAAGATCTTTTGGTTTCTCTTTTATCTTTATAAGTCTCAGTCTTCTTCTTCTAAGCTGTGCCCTTACAATC
>Ga0190367_1000598_pt1 | contig 25163 bp, 25 predicted proteins | sample 4872181011_MG_FD_171838 | JGI IMG/M metagenome (GOLD analysis project Ga0190367, IMG submission 171838) | Hydrothermal vent microbial mat bacterial communities from Southern Trench, Guaymas Basin, Mexico - 4872-18-10-11_MG | ecosystem: Environmental > Aquatic > Marine > Hydrothermal vents >...
ATGTGGGGTTTTCCTTCCCCGAAAGGGGAAGAGGGGTTACCCTGAATGGGGACGAGACCGGTGATTTACTCCCGATGAACCCTGAGGGAGTTGAGGTTGATGTGTCCCAAGGCGGATGTTCGCTCATCAATGCGGACATCCGCTGAACCCCAAGACACTAATCTGTTTTTTATTTAAAAAAAATCCAGTAATTCCTAGGTAATTAGAGACTTTCAAGAAGATTTCGCATAAATACTACAAAAAACTACTTAAGTCAACACTGCAAAAAACAAAAAAGAAAAAATGAAAGTGATGTCCTCGGTAGATATTAGAGTTTGTGTAAATGAGTTAAAAGATTTAATTGGAGCTAGAGTAGGAAAGATTTATCATTACCCTCCCAATGAAATAAGAATAAAGCTACATAAGCTTGGAAGAAGAGATATAACGATAGAAGCAGGCAAAAGAGTGCATTTAACCAAGTATGCTAAAGAAGTTGAGGGGTATCCCACTGGATTTGCGATGATATTGAGAAAGTATCTAGAAGGTGGGAGATTAAAAGATATCAGCCAGTACTACTTTGACAGAATTATTGTACTAAAAATTGAACGCGAAGAGGAAAGATACTTAATCTCAGAACTATTTTTAAAAGGAAATATAGTCTTACTCGACAATAATTTCAATGTCATAATGGCACTTAGAGGATTTAAGCCTGGAGAGAAGTATAATTTCCCAACACAGGAAATAAATATTCTGGATATGAACTATGACGATTTTATTTCAATCGTAATGCAGAAAAATAAAGAAATAGTTAAAATTCTAGCATCAGATTTAAGATTGGGAAGAATCTACGCTGAAGAACTTTGTTTAAGATCTAACATAGATAAAAAGATTCTTCCAAATCAACTAGATGATGCCGATTTTAGAAACATTTTCAAAGAATTAAAACATATATTAGATTGTATTTTGAATAACAGAGAAATAAAACCAAATATCGTCTATAAAAACTCTCAATTTGTAGATGTTCAGCCTCTTGAGTTAAAGTTGTACAAAGATTTTGATAAAAAATATTTTGAAAAATTCAATGATGCTTTAGATGAATTTTACTTAAAATTTAGAAAAGAAGAATATGATGAAAACAAAGAAAAATTAGAAAAAAGATTAGCCATTCAATTAGAGACTAAAAAAGAATATGAGAGAAAAATTGAAGCTTATAAAATGTTTGCCGACTTTATTTATGAAAATTATCAGATATTACACACTGTTTTAGATTTAATAAAAGAAAATAAGATCTACAACGCAGAAGAGATATTGGATGCACACAATTTAAATTATAAAGTAAAAGATGGGAAAAGTTTGGTATTGGAGTTTAATAATTTAGAAGTAGAATTGGATCCCTCAAAAACTTTACATCAAATAGCATCTGAACTCTATGAAAAATCGAAAAAAATTAAAAACAAGCTAAATAGACTACTGGAAGCTATAGAAAATACAAAAAAGGAATTAAGTGCAATCAAACCGAAAATACAAAAGATAAGTATAGTCAGAAAAAGAGAGTGGTTCGAGAAATTTAGATGGTTCTTTACATCAGATGGTTATTTAGTAATTGGAGGCAGAAATGCTGAAATGAATAAGGAAATAGTGTCAAAATACTTAGAAAATAATGATTTATTCTTTCACACACAAACTCCAGGTGGGCCGGCTACTATTCTAAAAAATGGACAAAACGCACCAGAATCTAGTATAATTGAGGCTGCACAATTTGCAGCAAGTTATTCTGCATTATGGAAAGAGGGAAAATTTAAAGGAGAAGTCTACTATGTCAAACCAGACCAAGTCAAAAAGTCTGCCAAAGCGGGAGAGTATCTACCAAAAGGTTCGTTTTATATAATTGGAAAAAGGGAATATATTGATGTGCCTTTATCTTGCGCAATTGGCGTTGAATTAGACAAATTTAGGATTATAGGAGGACCCAGTAGAGCTATAAAAAAACACTCCGATTATCATGTCGAGATCGAAATAGGAGATAAGGATCCAAATACTCTAGCTTTCGAGATTTCAGCAAAATTAGTGGAAATGGCAAGTGAAGACGAAAAACACCTTATAAAAGCAATTGCAAATCCTAGTGAAATTGTTAGATTTTTACCGCCTGGTAAGTCTAGAATTAAGTCTTAATTTAAAAAGCATCATAGAGCTTGTTTTTTCTTAAGTATTCCCCTCTATCTATTAAATTATCTACAACAACTCTGTTGCTTTCCACATTTTTTATTTTTTCAGAATTGAATCTTGCTTTCCCTATTCCTAAAATATCTCCGTCCTTATTACAGACAAAAACAACGTCATTTTCATTAATATCATTAGTAAAAGATACTACCGATTCCGAAAATAAATCCCTTCCGTATAAAAACAACATCTCACCCTTTTCATTTACGTAAACTTTTTTTCTGTTTCTTTTATAAAGTAAAAAGGTGCCTTCCAGTGTTAATCTAAATCTTTTTCCAATTTCTCCAACCTTTATGCCCACAAAGACGTAATTCAGATTTTTATACTTTTCTATAAAGTTCAAAAGATGTGTGCTCATAGCAATAACTTCTTTTTTGTTATTTTCTTTTACTTTTAGAATAAAGTTGAGTTTAAAACAACCAAATACCTTTAGAGCTTTACTTAAGACCTTTAGTTCTCTTTTTTTGAAATTCCTCAATTTTATTGACATTTTTACCAACCTTGGAGGATTTTAACAAATATAACTTATACTTTTCAATATTATACTTAAAAAGTGCTTTATTTAAATCTAGTTTTTAACTTCCACAAAAATTGGTTAAATTAGTTTACGCAGAACAACTTTAAGTCGAATTTTAAGGCATTTTGTCGAGGAAAAATTTAATTAAAGTCATGTTATTTTTCGAAAACTTTTTTATTTTCTTAAATTCAACTGCATTTAATCATGGCTAAAACAAGATCTGCAAGACTTCTTGCAGTAATTTTAGCATTAATAATGATAGGAAGCATAGCAGCCTTTGGTATAAGAGGTATAGGGCAAGCTCCTAAGAGAAATGTAAAATATGAGGCAAAAAATCTAAATGAAATAATTGAAATTATCCCAGATGGTGCGGATCAGATACTATACATAAACTTGACAGAGAAAATAGATAGAAATCTGTTAAATTATTCAAATACTATAATTAAAAAGAATACAATACCAGAATTTATCCAAGGTTTAAAGCTAACCTCCACTATCAAAAGGTTTACAGTTGTATCTTATCCAGATGGACTTTTATATTTATTAGATGTGAATAAAACAAAAGTATACTACACTGCTAAAAGAAAAATCAACTACATGGGCTACGATATAAAGATTTCATACTACGATGTTGCCATGTGCGATCAAATATCTCCTTTAATTTTGGGAACTCCAAATAAAGTCTTAAATTTAATCGAATGTGTGAATAAACTTAAATCCAACTTTAGTAAAAGCATTGGCAATTATACTTCAAGAATAGGCAAGGAATATGTAATATCAATGATTTTGTACGGAGAGACTGCAAAAGATACGAGTAAAAACTTGTCAGATTTCTACTTTATAGGTTACAGGATGAATGGGACTTATTATGAGAAGTTCGTTGCACTGCACTTTATAGAGAATGCGGCTTTTGTTGAATCAAATGCAACAGAGCTGTATTACTTTAAAAACTTTGACGACGGGTTCGGTTTTGCAGTAATGTGCGATAAAAACTTTACAAAAATACTCCAAGCTAAGCCAGAAATTAGAGCATTAAAGATATTGAAAGAGATTAAAAAGATCGAAAAGAAAACAAAGTAAAAATTCATTCATAAAATTATGGAGAAGTTAGAGATTAACACAAAAAGTAGAGTGGAGTTAATTGATATTACCGATCGCATAGAAAAAATCGTTAAAAAGAGCGGAATTGACAATGGTATAGTTTTAGTCTATACAAAACACACAACTACTGCATTAATAATCAATGAAAATGAGTGTGGACTAATTCAAGATATTATAGACACTTTAAATAAATTGGTTCCAACAAATGTCAATTACAGGCACAATGTAGTAGATGATAACGCTGATGCACATATAAGGGCAGTGTTACTAGGAAATTCACTAGTAATACCTCTAGTAAATTCAAGTCTAGCACTAGGAACTTGGCAAAGAATTTTCTTAGTTGAATTAGATGGTCCTAGGTCTAGAACTATCTATGTAAAGGTGATTCCAGGCTAAAATAATTTGCAATAAGATTAAACAGCAGAAATGTATGTAACCTAAGGTAGTCTAACGATTAATTCTCTGAATGATTTGTCAAGTTTGATTTCTCCAAATTCAATTTTCTTAATTTCGTCTTCCACGGATGTCAATATTTTTATAATTTTTTCATCAGGATCTAAATCTAAAACTAAACCAGGTCCTAAATATGTATCAGAATATAAACCCACCAACGTTCTATTTATGTCGTTTAAATCAAAAATACAAACATCACTAACATTATAGAAGCTTTTAATTGCTTTTAAAAGTTCATAATTAATCTTAGGCTTGTCTTCCACCCATATGTTTACAAAATCCCTACCTTTTTCAGCAAATACTATTTTTGTCTCCAATATCTGGTTTAAGGTATCATAGTCTATTTTTCGTCCCTTAAAAAGGTTGGTTCCACATAGTTTCACATTTTTTAGATCAAAAACTCTCTCTTTTGAATTTTCAAACCATTTTGAGTACATTGTACTTCTTATTAGACTTCTTATTTCCCTGCTTCTTTTTTTCATAACAAAAGATTCCAATGAGACTACGTTAAAGTCTAGCAAATATTCTGGTACATCTCCAAAACAAACTATTAAATCTGGATCAATAATTTCGATTTTAGTCAATTTATATTCCTTAGCTTGTCTACCTTTAACCCATCCTGTAGAATCTACTATAATTCTCTCTCCTTCTTTGTAATACTTTGAAATTAGTCTCTTATATAGCTTTAGTACAGCTCTAATGCATCGAATCTCTTTACCCATCGGAGATATACAACCCACAAATTCTCCATCAATCATTCCAACATCTGATAATGAGATGATTCCACCATTTGTACGACCTAATCCAATTGCACCAGGGTGTGCTATGTCAGCTTGGCCAATATCTAAATCCAGTATCCATTTTGTACCATCAAGCTTGTTAGCTAAATAAGTGGCAAAGCTGCTTTTTCCCGAATCAATTTCTCCAAATATGAAAATTTTATTAAAGTCTTTTTTTAAAATGTTCTCCCATGATTTAGGAATGGTTGAACCCTTTATGGGTATATACCTACCATCAATTTTTACTTTACAGTCTTCAAGTAAGTATACTGGCAAAATTTTTCCTTCTGGAATATTAAGCTTTTTTACTTTACAACCGAAAACTTCTACATATTTATCAGATTCAAAACTAGCCTTTCCTTCAATCAATAGTGTAGTTCCCTTTTCTTCTTCAATTTCTACAGCCATGCCCTTTAAAATTATGAAATGCAGTGTTTTTAAAATTTTCGTAGAAGATCTACAAAATTTTAAGATTGTAAAAACAAGACAAAGGAGCTTAAAAGATAAAATCTTGCATAGATTGCAAAAACTTGGTTCATAAATATTATATATCAGAATATGAACATAAAATTTGAATTACAATCCAAAAGCAACATTAATAATCACTATTTCTTTAACAATCGGAAATTTCTACCAAAAATGTAAACTCTATACAGTAGTATTTGCTGGTGAAATTTAAATTTACTTAAACTTGGTAATTTCAAATTTTAACATGATAAGAGCAGCAAAAATGATTAATCTTTGTTAAATAAAATTAAAATTTTAAAAACAAATTGATTGTGTGTGTGCTTTAGATTTTAACTGCAACAATATACTTTAAAACAATTCTAAAGACTTGTATAATTCCATACACTTTTTCTAATGCAAATTTTCCGTTAAAAACATGTATGCCTTAATGTTATTGAAAATTTAAAGTAATGAATTTTAAAAGTAATAATTTTTATGAAAAAAATTAATATAAAACCCTGCAAGTATAGAAAGTCCTTAGATGTTATTGCTAGTTAAATTCCGATAGAAATGCAAAAATCTTTTTGATGAAAGATACTTGCATTTAAAGCAAAGAACACTTCAAAAAAGATATAAAAATAGCAAGACTTTAGAGGTGTGGGAATATGAGAAACATTGTTGTAGAAGAATTACATCACACTCCAATAGAGGAACAAAAGATAGAACTAGTCGAGAGAAAAGGAGTGGGTCATCCAGATAGCTTGGCGGATGGAATTGCAGAAGCCATGAGTAGAATGCTCTGCAAAGAGTACTTGAAGAGATTTGGTGTAATATTACATCACAACACTGATGAGACTCAAATCGTTGCTGGCGATTCAAGACCTGTGTTTGGCGGAGGAGAAGTAATAAAACCGATATTCATACTGCTTGTAGGGAGAGCTACTAAATATTTCGATGGAGAATCAATTCCAACAGATAAAATTGCGCTAAAAGCAGCTAAAAATTATTTAAGAGAGACATTGAGGAACTTAAATATTGAAACAGATGTAATTTTCGATGTTAGATTAGGAGAAGGTAGTGCAGAATTAAAGGATGTTTTTAAAAGAGGAGAAGTACCATTAGCAAATGATACATCCTTTGGTATAGGATTTGCACCATTTTCTGAAACAGAGCGACTAGTTTATAACATTGAAAGAAGAATATACAATGAATTCAGAAGAAAAAACCCAGCAATTGGTGAAGATGTAAAAGTAATGGCTTTAAGGGAGAGAAATAAAATAACTCTAACAATAGCTTGTGCATTTGTTAGTAAATATCTAGAAAATATAAAGGAGTACATATCATTAAAAGAGGAGTTAATAACTTGGATAAAAGATATCTCATCCGAGTACACTAACAGAGAAGTAGAAGTTTATGTTAATACTGCAGATGACTACAAAAGAAATTGCGTATATTTAACTGTCACTGGCACTTCAGCTGAAAATGCTGACGATGGTAGTGTAGGTAGAGGTAACAGGTGCTGTGGACTTATAACACCTGGTAGACCGATGAGCTTGGAAGCCACAAGTGGTAAAAACCCAGTAAATCATGTAGGAAAAATTTACAACCTTTTAGCAATGCAAATAGCCAAAGATTGCTACGAAAATGTAGATGGGATACGTGAAGTTTATGTTAGAATACTTTCGCAAATTGGTAAGCCTATTAATAATCCCAAAGTGTTAAATATACAGGTAGTACCAAAAGCAGGATTTAGTGTTGATAAAATGGAAAGTAAACTCAAAAACATAGCTAATGAATGGCTTGATAGTATAACTGAGATTACAAAAATGGTAATTGATGGTAAATTAACAACATTTTAAATTTCCTATGTTATGTGCTAAATGTAAGGGTAGACTGCTTTGTGGAAGAATAAAATGTCCCTTACTTGAGAAATTTAAGCTATTGAAAAGTGTAAAAATTGATGAAAAAGAGCTAACAAAACCCACTCCGCCATCAATTTTTGTAGGAAGAATAGGTTACCCCAATGTATACATAGGTCCTATGATTGCTTTAGCAGAGAATAATCCCGAATTTCTAGATTCTCCATGGTTATGGAGTGGCACAGTAGATGATGTTATTAAAATTAGAATGAACCTAATTAGAGGTAAAAAGAGAATAAAAGTAAGCGATGTTAACAGTAAAATTGTGCAAAATCTTCAAGAAGTGGCAGCTTCCATAAAACACGTTTATCTTGAAACTGAACTAGTCAAAGTATCAAGAAAACCGATATTTGATGATGTTTTACAACCAATTGGTATTTCCGCTGAAATGGGAAAAATAAAAATCACAGAAAATCCAAAAATACCACACAAAGTTGAAAAAGTAATTGATGATGATTTACCCGCCGATGATGCTGTAAAAATTCTATTTGATAAAGGTTTTAGAACGTATTATATTCAAAAGCTGTTTTCAGTGGGTTTACTTGGAAAAGAGAAAAGAAGAAAATTAGTGCCAACAAGATGGAGTATCACGGCTGTACATAGTATTCTAGGAGAAAAAATAAAAGAAAAATTGATTGATTTCAAAGATGCAAACGAGATTCTAGTTTTTAGATACGAACATTTTGGGAATAAATTTACAGTAGTGATTTCACCAAATGGCTACAATTTCAGCCTCATAGAAATATGGAGAAAGAGAAGTTTTTGGAGCCCAGACAAAACTTGGGTTGGGTATGACTCGGAAGGAATTAAAAAGAAAAATAAATACTCTGAGCTCGGTGGAGGTTACTACGCTGCAAGGTTGCCTGTTTTGGAGTATTTTGAGCAACATAAGATTAAAGGCTCTGTTTTGGTAATAAGAGAGATTACCCCAGAGTATTATGCACCAATTGGAGTCTGGGTTGTGGAAGAGGGAGTAAGAAAAGCTATGATGCAAAAGCCTATAAAAATAGAATCTAAAAATGAGTTCGATGAAATAATTGGAAAGGAAATAAATTTTGAAAATGTATCGAAATTTATAAATTTCAGGCAATCAACTCTTCTCGATTTCTAAAATTTCTCCAATAATTTTGTTCATTTCCTGAGCTTTTTCTTTTAGTGCTTCAAGAGCTTTAATCATGATTGTTCTGATTGCTAATTGTCCACAACTTTCAACAGTAAATATGTAATTATCAGTTTCGGTGATTTTTATTGCCTCCTCAGGACATACTTTAGTGCATTGCATGCAAATTGTACAATCCATCAGATTTTTTACTACTAATTTTCCGTTTTCTACGGCAAATACTTTTTTATGGCAGATATCTACACAATCCTTACATAATGTACACTTTTCTTGATCAATTTCAATCGATGGTATAATTCTATAAGCACAAACTGAAACTGGTTGAAACTTTGCATGCTCTTTTCCTAATCCTAACCTAGCCACAGCTTCAATCATTAATTGTTGGCCTTCGTAAAGTTCAATAATTGGAATGTTATCGTAAACTGGTTTCGTTTCTGGATCGTCAGAAACTAAATCTCCAGAGTAAATTACCTTAGGTCCCTCTACATTTAGTCTAAATGAGACTTGGCAAAGAGGGCACCCCTCACCGCCGCATGAGCATTTTTCCGGCAAGTTAAATTTGTCTAAATTTGTCTTTATTGGAATTAAACCTAACCTGTGGGCTAAAATTTCATCGTATAGAAATGACGTGTTCAAGTAAAAATCAACGTAATCAATAGCCATAGTTGGAACTAAACTTTTCATTGCTCTTCTAAATGAGTTTGCAAATGCTACTGGGGCATTCTTCAATATGAATTTAGCTTTAAGATCAGTTTCTTCCAGAAACTCTATTTCCATGTTTATTAACACCTTTTAAGTATACTAAATATGCTAAAAAATATAATTATCTGTATAGAAATAAAATTATCTATTAGTTAAAATATTAATAAAGCTATAGAGAATTATACCCTTCTACCTCTTTTACCGCCAGGTGGCCTAGTACCATCGTGCGGAATTGGTGTAACGTCCTCTATTCTACCTATCTTTAAACCAGCTCTAGCTAAAGCTCTTATTGCAGCCTGTGCCCCAAGTCCAGGTGTAATATGTTTATTACCTCCAGGAGCTCTAACTTTTATATGAACTCCATCGATTCCTCTTTCCTTTGCAATCTCGGCAGCTCTTAAAGCAGCCTGCATAGCTGTGTATGGATTACCCTCATCTCTATCTGCTTTAACAATCATCCCGCCACTGATTCTAGCTATCGTCTCACTACCAGTTATATCAGTAATTGTAATTATCGTGTTATTATATGAGGAAAAAATGTGAGCAATACCCCATCTAGTTTTCTTTTTTTCAGCCACTTACACCACCACCCTTCTTTGCGAACGGAGAATTAACATAGTAACTAATTTTATCTTCCTCGTCTTTTTCAACTATATAACTTGGAGCAGTAACTCTTCTACCATCTACAGCTATATGACCATGCACTATTAACTGTCTAGCTTGTTTAATCGTGTTAGCTAACCCCAATCTATAGACCATGGTTTGCAATCTTCTTTCTAGAAAGTCTTCAACTGTTAAGTTTAAAATATCATCCAAAGTGGCTCCTTCGGATAAAACTCCAATTCTTATAAGTTTCTTTATTACCATTTCTGCCTTTCGTTTTGCCAATTCACCTTCCCTTCCAGGAAGATGAATCTTTGCTAATAAATCTCTTGCTACTCTCCTATATTTTCTCAAAATATTTTGAAATCTCCACAATTCTCTTTTATTTCTCAATCCATACTTTATTACGAGTTGAACTTCCTTCTCAAGTCTTGCTTTATCCCATGGATGAGTGGGAGTTATATACTTTTTTCTATGTCTTTTCGGATCGCCCATGTTAAGCCACCTCAAGTTTACTTCTTCTTTCTCCTAATAACTCCAACTGTTCTACCCTTTCTGCCAGTTGTTCTAGTTCTTTGTCCTCTAACTTTTTTACCTTTCGCATGTCTTACTCCCCTGTAGCATTTAATTTTAATTAAGCGTTCAATATCAAGCATTCTTGCAAAATCGACGTCCTTACTTAGCAAATGCATATCCTTTCCCGTGTAAGGATCTTTTCTTCTATTAAGTAACCATGCTGGTAAACTGTCAATTTCTTCTTCAATAAATTTTCTTAACCTTTCTATATCCTCATCACTTAAGGTACCTAATTTTTGATTTGGATTTAACTTCAAATGATTTACTATAACTCTAGCCATTCTTATACCTATCCCTTTTATTTTCGTTAAAGCAAATACTAAATTTTTGTTACCATCAAGATCAGTATCAGCAATTCTTACTATATGTTTAAATTCACCTTGAGGCATTAATTTTTGCAAAAAACGATTCGATATTTAAAGATTATGTGGTGCAAGAATTATGCTGATTTGCGGAGTGGATGTTGGTAAAAAGAATTACTATCTCGCTTTTTTGCGGGAAAATAAGTTAATTAAAACGGAAAAGGTATCTATAGAAAATTTGGAAGTAACTGATATACCAAATGCCGTTGGTATTGATGCACCACTAAGTTTTCCGTTTAAGGGAAAGTTAAGAGAGTGTGAGAGAAAGTTAATAGAAAATGGTATATTGCTTTTTCCATCTGGAGCAAATTTCTTCAGAGATATAGTAATAAACGGTATTAAAATCGCCTTTTATTTTAAAAACTTAGGATCAGAAATATTCGAAGTCTATCCGTACGCTACTAGGGTTTTATTGAATATTGCTCCAAACGAGAGAAAAAGGACAAAATTTGGGAAATTAAAGATTTTATCCAAGCTAAAGAATTATATAAAAATATATGAGACTGATATTAACAAATTAACACACGATGAATTAGATGCTATAATATCTGCTTTGACTGTTTATCTTTTTTATAAAAATAAAGGAGTATTTATTAGAGGATACGATGGTGAAATCTTAATACCCGAGAAAAAAGAGTAAAACAAGAGAAATATGGCACAAAATTGCTTAGACCTTAACTGTGTTGGAGATCAATCCTTCGCTTCATACTTGAAAGTTTCTCCAGGTTTAAGAATCACTACTTCTGTTTTTAGATTTAAAGCCTTGACTTTCTCAAGCAACTTTTGAGGATCTTGCTGAATAACTGGAAAAGTATTGTAGTGCATGGGTATTGCGTACTTTGGACTTACTAATTCTATGGCTTTTATTGCACCATCAATACCCATAGTATACCTGTCGCCAATTGGTAAAAGCATAATATCTGGTGAGTGCAATTCGCCAATGAGTTTCATGTCATAAAACACATCAGTATCGCCGGTGTGGTATATTTTTACTCCATCGAGAGTGACTATAAACCCTACCGGCGAACCTAAACTTACTATTTCTCCATTTCTCACTAAATCAGCTGAATGTATAGCTTTAACCATTGTGAATTTCACATCTTTTACTACCACTGAGCCACCTATGTTTATACCTATAGCTTCAACATTAAACTTATCCAAATACCTAGATAACTCATATATACATACCACTGGACAATTACATCTTTTTGCAATTTTAACTGTATCTCCTAGATGATCAAGGTGTCCATGAGTGACTGCAATCAAATCTGGTTCTAATTCCGATGATTTCACTGGAGCTAAAGGGTTATCATCTATAAAGGGATCTATTAGTACTTTTTTTGAACCTTCTAACATGAACGCCGCATGTCCAAGCCAAGTAATTTTTATCAAGCCCATATTTGATGTATTTAAAAATTTGAAACTTAAAGTGTTTGTTTAGTAATCTGCTCTTACTTACGCAAGTGGTTCTCCTCTTCTAATACTTCCACGGGGTTCAGCGGACATAGTCTTTTGAACATACATCCGCCTTGGGATACATAACTTCCGAAGAATAGCCTTCGGAAGCTCATCCCCAATTCGGGGTAACCCCCAAGTCCCACATCCGAAGGTTTAACACAGCTACAACATCTCTATCCTAAACAAGACAGCAATGATCACATTTCATCAACCTGTTCTATAGGCAGCAAGCTGCCTGAGCAGAAGGGACAAGTTCTGGATGAATTGGAAGGGTTAGCATTTTACAGGTAAGCCAAACCACTTAAGCTTATACTCAAGCATGAACTGAAAAGTTCTACAGTTCCACTTTGACAATCTGCGGTTCAGTTTTTTGTGACCATTGAGAATTCTGTCCTTAATGCTTCTCAAATCTTCTAAGATTGCTCCATGTTTTATTGATACAATCTCTCTTACAATCGTAGTGGTTATTTTGTGCATTAAATCCTTAGCCCTATTCTTTTCCCTCTTAGAATACTTCTGCATTAGTTTTTTAGCTGTTTTTGGTTTGATCTTAGCCATTTTTTGAATTCTCCTTCTTTTCTCCTCGTAAACCCTGTGAATGTGATATAGTTCTTTCAAATCAAATCTAACTATTCCTCCGTTGATTAAACCGGTTATGTTAGTTAAATTAGCGTCGAAAGATGCGTAATCTTTAAGTTTTATTTGCTTGACTTTTTTCTTGAACGTTACAACCAGTTTGTTTTCCTACAGAATCAATCCACCGGTAGAATTGTAATCCTTTGGCAAATAATCGAACTTTGCCAAATCAATTTCGAGATATCCTTTTCTCGGCTCAATTGTAGTCTTAATCTCACCATTTTTAACGGAAAAAAGATTATTTTTAACATAAACAGTCTTTTTGGTTATTTCAGGTTTTGATTTGGCTTTATCTCTGTTGTATAACTGGATCCATCCTTTTACAAGCCCCATAACTGAATTAATAGCTGAATCTACGTAATGCCTAGCGTACTTCCAGTTTTCAGTCAATCTATCTCTTAATTTTTTTCTATCTTTCTTGCTGAACTTCAGATGAGCTTTTCCGCTCTTAGAATATTTGATGTGCTTGAACACTTCATCTAACACTGTTCTTTTCAGCTTAAAGTACTCATTCAACAAGTCTTTCGGTGCTGTTAATGGAACACTATAACTTTTCATCGCTTCCACAACGGTTATTAAACGCAAAAGCTTATAAACTTTTCTACTTACATACTGTTGTGAGGATGACTGTAAAAATTGATGAAGAGTTCGGTAGAAAGTTTAGAGCCAAGATTGTAGAAATTAAGAAATAAAAAGGTGCTTTAAGCGAAGCATTAGAAGAAGCGATCAAGTTATAGTTGGAAAAACACGAATGAGGTGTCTCTAATTGTGTATCAATGTCTACCAAATCTTGAGCTACTTCGCAAGGCAAGACCCACATAGGATTTGAAGAGCCCAATTTTAATGCAATAGGAGGATTACTTCTACTGTTTCCCATGTGTTTTCATCTTAAAAGTATATCCTGTGAGTAACAATTTTATAAAAATCCTTCCTACAATTTATTCAGAAATGAGATGTTCCAAAAATATTAGCACCCACAGGAATGCCGTAATCTCTGTTAACAACTTATACGCAGGATACGATAGTATAGTCTTAAAAAATATCTCATTCATAATAAAAAAGGGGGATTTCATAGGGATTATTGGACCAAACGGAAGTGGAAAAACTACTCTTTTAAGATGCCTAGCAAAGTTCTTAGCACCAAAATATGGTACAATTTTAATCGATAACACTGATATAAAAAATTATACACCAATAGAGCTCTCAAAAAAACTGGCAGTAGTTCCTCAGTTTGAGGATTTACCACATGACTTTAAAATAGAGGATTTTGTTTTCATCGGGAGATATCCCCATCTTTGTAGATTTAAAAAGGAGAGTAAAAAGGATTATGACATTGTACAAAAATCTTTAGAACTTGTAAAGTGTTTACACCTAATTGGTAGAAAAATTAGCCAAATTAGCGGAGGAGAGAGAAAAAAAGTAATAATAGCAAGAGCTTTGGCTCAAAATCCAGAAATAATTCTTTTAGATGAGCCTACATCACATTTAGACATAAATAGTAGAATAGAAATTATGGAATTGTTAAAAAAGTTGTCAGATTTAGGTTTAACCGTAATTATTGCAACTCATGACATTAATCTAGCAATACAATACTGTACAAAAGTTATATTAATTAATGATGGCAAAATTGTAGGAATTGGTCATCCAGAAGAGATTCTAAATAGAGAAGTAATTAAAAAAGTATTCAAAGTAGATGCAATAATTAAAAAGAACCCTATAACTAACAGAATATACGTTATTCCAGCTAAACCGAAAACTAGGACTTATACAAAAGTAAACATAAAAGTTCATGTTGTGTGTGGAGGAGGAACTGGCAGCAATCTAATGTACAAGCTTGTATATAACAATTTCAGAGTTTCCGCCGGTGTTTTAAATGTATTAGATTCAGATTGGGAAACTGCAAAAAATCTTGGGATACAAGTAGTATCTGAAGCTCCCTTTTCTCCGATTTCAAATAGTTCATATAATGAAAACATTAAGGTAATGAAAAGTTCTGATGTCATTATTATAACAAATGTTCCATTTGGAAACGGAAATTTAAAAAATTTAATTGCTGTAAAAAAAGTTTCTAAAGAAAAAAATATCATTTCAATTGAAAAGGATCCTATAGAGGTCAGAGATTTCACCAATGGGCTTGCAACTAAAATATACAACAGTATTAATAACTGCAAAAAAGTAAAAAACGATGATGAGGCTCTTTTAATTTTAAATAGAATGTTATCTAAGATTAAAAAGGAGGAAAAGATAAATTAAAAAATTGCAAGACTTAGTGTAAAATATGAAATTAAAGCTATTGATTGGCAAAGATGAGATCTCAAAAAAAGTTAAAGAGCTTGCTGATAAAATTAATAATGATTATAAAGACAAAAATCCAATTTTAGTTGGCGTTTTGAATGGTAGTTTTGTTTTCTTGGCTGATTTGGTAAGAGAGCTTAAAATTCCAGTAGAAATAGACTTCGTAAAAGTTAGAAGCTACGTTGGTACTGAAAGCTCTGGAGAAATTAAAATGCTTTTAGATTTGGAGAGAGATGTGAAAAACAGGGATGTTTTGATTGTAGAAGACATAGTTGATACTGGTTTAACTCTAAATTATTTAGTGAAGCATCTAAAAAATAAAGGTGCAAGAAGTGTAAGAATATGTGCTTTGCTAGACAAGCCAGAAAGAAGAAGGGTTGATGTAAAAATAGACTACTTAGGTTTTAAAATACCAAACGTATTTGTTGTAGGTTACGGTTTAGATATGGATGAAAAATTCAGAGAGCTTCCAGAAATTTACTGCATTGAGAAATGAGGATAATAATTCCCTTTAAACCTGTTAACCCAAAATCTAGACTCGCAAATATTCTTAATGAATTCGAGAGAGAGAATTTAGCACTTTTAATGCTAGAGGATGTTATAGATGTAATAAGATCGTGTAATTTCGACCCTATAGTTTTATCAACAGATTATATACCTCTGAAGAAGTTCAAAATTGAAATAAACAGATCCGACTTAAATACCGCTATAAACTCGGAAATAAAGAAAGATGATTGTTGCATAATTATGTCTGATTTGCCACTCATCTCAAAAGAAATATTTGAATCATTTATACAGATGGATGGGGATGTTATAATTGCTCCAGGCAAAAGAGGAGGTACTAATATGCTTCTAGTTAGAAACAAAAAATTCAGAGTGTCATATTACGGTGGTAGCTTTTTTAAACACATAGAAATTGCAAAAAAACTTGGTTTAAATGTAAAAATATTTGATTCATTTTTTGCAAGTATAGATATCGATACTGAAGAAGATTTAATTGAATTACTTCTTCATGGCAAGGACAAAAAGTCAGCGAGATTTCTAAAAAAATTGGGATTTTTCGTAGAATTTAAAAATGGTAATGCTTTACTCAGAAGAGTCTCTTAATTTGATTAATTTTGCTAAATAGACGGGATGTCTTCCTGCTTTTCTCTTCTTCCTTCTTTTGTTACTTTCTGTCCAAGAGCAACCTATATAATGTTCTACTGCTTTAAATATTGCATCTTTAGCTGTTTTTTCCCCAGTTTTAGCCTTTAATTTTTTCAAAACATCCTCCGGTATATCAACCCTTATAATTTTATATCTTTTAATCCTCACACTAGCTGAACTTTTTAACAAATCTGTTTTATAAGCTTTTGAAAAATTATTTTCAGTTAACAAACAGACTATGATGATTTTTCACAAGATCTAATTGTAGATCTTGTTTACATTCAAAAAATTCTAATATTGCTTCTAAGAAACTAAAATACTACTTTTTTAAACTACGTGATCTAAAAATTGATCACTTAATTTCTTTGATTAGTTTAAAAAGTTTGTAAAGAGTGCCATAGTATTTAATCATATTCTCTATTTTACTCTCAAGCTTATTCCAAGCATAATCATCAATTTCGAACTCTATATTCTCGTATTTTACGTCTTTAAGAATTAAACCATGCGGTGGCGCTGGTTCTATTCTTTCTTTGTGTTTTTCTGGAGTTAGCATTAATTTGAACCATTCAATACTTCTTCTTCCAGAACCTACGGCTTCTAAAGCTGATACTATGCATCTAACCATGTTCCAAGTAAAAGCGTTTCCTTCAATTTCAAATATCAAAAAATCTCCACTAACCCTCAAATCTGCAGAGTAAATGGTTCTAACGCATGTTTTATTTTCTCCAAATTTTCTCGTAAAATTTGAAAAATCATGTGTACCAATAAGCATTTTTATAGCTTTCCTCATAGCTGTAATATCATAACCTTCCGCATAAAGAACATACATGTAAGTTCTACTTATAGCCTTTCTTGGATCAAAATCCTCTGGGACTTCTGCCCATCCCCAACTTATTATATCATCAGGCAAGTTTGAATTAATCATCCTTGGCAATAATGGTTTTTTATTTTCCACATTAAATGCTATAACTTGCCCAAATGCGTGTACTCCAGCATCGGTTCTTCCTGCAGCCTTATAATTAGCCGTCTTTAAATCAATACCCATTTTCTTGAAACCTTTGAATAGTTCCCCTTCAACTGTTCTCACATTAGGCTGATATTGAAATCCACTAAAATTTTGACCAAAATATGCAATCTTTAAAGCCTCTCTCATTATTATACTCCTCACTTGATTAACTCCTTTTCACTTAATCTCTTTATTTTACTAATTTTTCTAAACTTTTGAATAATAATTATTTCATATCTGACTAATGCGGGTATATTCAGAAAATTTTTTAAAATCCTAAACATGAAAAGCTTACATTACTGGCAAAGTTTCACTGATTAAGATGAATTCTACTGTCTTAGCTACTATTTCTCAATTTCGAAAGTTTAAATTATTTATACAAAACCTCTAAAGACATAGACTTATGCATATTGCAGTAGCTTCGAATCTTTGCGGAAATTTACCAGCACTGGAGAGTTTTCTTTGGGAGCTTGAGAAACTTAAAGATGGAGGGAAAGTCGTAACTAAAGTTTATATCATCGGTATTCTTGGCCCTTTACCTTGTGCCCGAGAAGTATTTACTATACTAAGTAAGTTGGAGAATGTTGTTCTTATAAAAGGCAAATTTGACGAACTTATTTTAAAATCAGATGAAAAATTAAATCTAGAGCTCCCAAGGTATATTAAGGATTGTCTCAGGTGGAATCTGGAAAATTTAGGTAGTGAGGGAAGAAGGTGGCTAATGAATTTAAAAGATTACCATGACGAAAAGTTCGGTGAGTTTAATTTTCATTTCAGATATGATAATCCCGTTGAACCTGGAGAGGAACTTGAGAATAACATGCCGCAATTCTACTATGAGAAAATTCACGAGCAGTTTAAGCAATACAAAATGCTTTTCATAGCAGGAAAAAGTAGCTTCCATGTGCTTACTCAATACGGTAAGATTGTTTCTCTGGGACCAATAGGGTTTAAAGTAAAAAGGAAAAACCCAGTTTTTGCTGTGATTGATACTGATACAACCAGCGTTAGTTATTTTGAAATTAAATTTGATGAATTTGATATAAAAGATAGATTAGATTCTGTAAACTTTCCAAAAGGGTTGAAAAAGTCCATATTAAGATCATACACAAAAGGTAATCTCCTTGACATTAAAATTAAGTGAAATGAGTTATCCTAAACGCAATATTATGTACGATTACCAAGAGTTCTGGATTGGAATAGATGATACAGATTCTCTACATGGAATGTGTACTACATATTTAGCCGTAAAAATAATTGAAGAATTAAAAAAACTCGGTTTTAACATTATTGGATATCCCAGACTTATAAGATTGAACCCCAATGTTCCATTTAAAACAAGAGGTAATGGAGCTGTATCTTTTTTGGTAAAGGGTGAAATTGATGAAATTATAAATGTAATTGATAAAAATATTGAAAAACATGCTGAACTTGATGATGATAACACACATCCAGGAGTGGTAATTGTAAGAAATTATCAAAAAGATTTGGAAAAAATTTATCCATTTTCAAATAAAGTGATAAAGGATGTTGTACAAATAAGCGATGCCACAAAAATTATAAGACAACTCAGTTTTTCCATTGTGCTCGCATATAAGACAGGTAGGGGTGTAATTGGGGCACTTGCAGCAATTGGTACAAAACTTTATGATTATACATATGAGTTGCTAACCTACAGATTTCCAGAAAACTTCGATAAGGAAAGAGTTATTGACGAGGACTCATTCTATGAGGCTGATTTGGAGACATACCCAAAAACTTGGGATACAGTTGATTGGCAAAACAAAGTTGTAGTAGCGGTTCCAAATTCACCAAATCCTGTGCTGTATGGTATAAGAGGTGACTCAATTAGTGCCATACTAAAAGCCAAGGAAATAATTAAAACCGAGAAATACGAACATGAAATGATTTTCGTAACAAACCAAGGAACTGATATGCATTTAATTAAAGAGGATGAAATACAGAAGCTTGAAGACTACAGATCATATATCATCAGGGGAAAAGTTGTAAAAGATCCAGAATATAAAATGGGAGGACATGTATTTTTCTCAATAATGACTAAATTTGGAGAAATAACCTGTGCTGCTTTTGAGCCGACTAAACAGTTTAGAAATATAGTTTCAAAGTTAAAAACCGGTGATATAGTAGAAGTTTACGGTGGATACAAAAAAGGCTGCATTAATCTTGAGAAAATAAATGTAATAGAAGTAGCGGATGTTTATATTGAAAGAAATCCAATTTGCCCTAAATGCGGTAAAAGAATGAAATCTGCCGGTAAAAATCAGGGATTTAGATGCAAAAGATGTAAAACTTATGAGTTTAAGAAAGAGAAGATTAAAGTAAAAAGAGAAATTGAAACAGGTTTTTACGAAGTTCCACCTTGCGCCAGAAGACATATTTCAAAACCCTTAATTAGAATGAATGTAGAAAAGAGACACATATTCAGATGATACTCCCAGATAGCATTGTTAGATTTTTAATTTTTACTTTAAAAAACTAAATAAACAAGCGAAGTGCTAAAACGAAACAAAACGTTCCAGTATAATCCATAAGTGCTGAAAGTATTGGTATACCAATATTATCAGGATTGAAACCAAATTTAAATGAAAATATAGAAAGATAGTAAGATATTACATTTAAGAAAAATGTTAGAACTTGTCCAGCAAAAACTATCATAGTTAATGTGTTTATAAGGGGTGGAGAACTCAATTTTAATATTAGATTTAAAGTGTAAGCTAGAATGCCAAGTATGAAAAATATAACAAAAGAAAGAATATGCATCAGACTTAAACTTATTAATATATCCCTTTTTGGTTTTACTGCAGGTTCAATTATACCTAAATGTAGCAGTGTTGAAAATCTGGCAACTAAAATTCCACCTATAGATCCTCCAACACTCAAAAACGCTGGTAAGACTGTTAATAGTCCTGAAAACTTTATAAAACTTGGTATTTCCTGCATAAGAATAAATCCCGCCATAAATTGTAATAATAAACATAAAAACAGTGCATAGAAACTTTCTTTAATGGCAAATACATTTTTACTATTTCTTTTATTATAATACAGGAAAAATATAATTGCCACAGAAATTAATATCGCAAATAACACCAAAATCCTAAGCAGATTACTCAAAAGGTAAGTTATGTCAAATGCTACAAATATTAATGGCAAAGTTATGATATCTCCAAGTAAAAATACAATTGGCGCAGTTAAATTGTCAGGATTCCACCCAAATCTATAACTTTCCACTGTTAAAACTATAGTCATTGGGCATAAGAAAAGAGCTGAAAGTATAACAGATATTAAAGCTATATCTGCTAAATTTACAAAATCGATCATTGTAAATCTATTTTTCACCGCCGAATAAGCAATAAATGCTAAAACACCTATTAAAAAGCTCATAACAAGTAATAAAATCATAGAAAGTTGAATTTCACTGCTTATTTTTCTTATACTTCCTAAAGATGGTTGTATTCTTCCTAAATGTAGATATGTGCTTATTTTAGAGCTTAAAGAAGAGTATATATTGCCTCTTAATCCTAAACTCGGAGGAATTATTAGCATAAGTGCTGGGAGAATAATTAAATACGATGATGATACTCCAAATACTATTCCAGTTACAAGCTCACCTACTGTGCATATTACAAGCGCTATTAGGCTTTCTTTCAAGTCTTTTATTGTTATTCTTGCAGTTACAATGATACCATGCCTCCTATTTTTATTCAGAGTTAAAGAAGTGCTCCAAAGTATTTTATTAAAAACTTTGCAAACTCTCTTTTGCTAGAAATTTATATTTTTTCCTTCATTATTCATTTATACAGCGATTTTCTAGCACAGTTAACTTAATTTTAAAAATAAATCCGGGATTATTACAAAATCCTAGAGTACATTACAGTTTAGCTCACATTTAAAAGTTCTAAAACTTTATTTTCATAAAGAGTTGATTTTTCAATCGCATTCGCGTCATTGGTATATAACTCCATTATAGCGTAGCTGAAACCTATAAAAATTTGTGAAACTGCTACAGAAGAATAAATAAAAAACAAAACAATTTTATCCTAGTAATTTTATCAATAAAAAATACAAAAATATTTTGATAAAAATAGTGGTTTACTTTCTAATACACATGATCAAATTTTAAAAACAGTTAAGTAAATTTAAAAATGCCAGTCCAATTAACTTAATTTTTAGCAGTAAAATTAGCTAAAAATAGTAATAAAGTGTGAGGTAACATGAGTTTTGAGACTGAAATTTGGGTGGAGAAATACAGACCAAAGACATTAAAAGAAGTAGTAGGTCAAGATGAAGTTGTACAAAGATTAATGAGCTATGTGGAAAAAAGAAATATACCTCACCTTCTTTTCGCTGGTCCTCCTGGTACAGGAAAAACAGCCTCAGCTATAGCTTTAACTAGAGATCTGTTTGGAGAACACTGGAGAGATAACTTCATTGAAATGAATGCCTCAGTTACTCCAGATACTAAAGTTTTTGTTCAAATTGGATCTATAACAAAAGTTACAAGTTTTCAGGAAATAGATAAACTATACTTCAAAAATGATAAAGAAGAGTACGTTGTCCCACTTGACTTAAAAGTATTAAGTTTTAATAGCAATGTGGGTATGTATCCTGTATCTTTCATATCCAGACACGAAGCTGATCGTATTACCATAATTAAGCATGAATGTGGAAAAGTTAAAGTGACTCCAAACCACTCAGTAATGATCATAGATAACTACGGTAATATAGTTCCAGAAATGGCAAGTAAATTAAAAGTTGGAGATTACCTAATAAAATTGGATGGTTCTAATTGTAATTTAAATAGTTATTTGCACACTAAGCCTTTTGTTCATTTATTTAAACGTATAGATTATGCATTACACAAAGATTGGAAGTACTTGAAAAGAGTTGAAGTGGAAAAGAAATCAAAACTTTTCGACTTAATAAGATCTATAGATTACGACTTACTACATGATTTTGACTATGAAACTTTGAGATTGTATCAAAATTTACTAAATCTCATTAACTCAAGGCTTTGCGTGACAAGAATACTTGCATTAGATGAAATTGATTACCATGGCTGGGTTTATGACTTTAGTGTTCCAGGATCAGAGGTCTTTTGGGGCGGACATCCTGCAATGATTTTACTTCATAATAGCGATGAAAGAGGTATTGATGTAGTTAGACATAAAATAAAAGAATTTGCGAGAACAGCACCAATAGGCGATGCTCCATTCAAGATCATATTTCTAGATGAAGCAGATGCTTTAACCGCAGATGCTCAAGCAGCCTTAAGAAGAACAATGGAAATGTATTCAAGAGCTTGCAGATTCATACTAAGTTGCAATTATGTCAGCAAAATCATTGAACCCATACAGAGTAGATGTACAGTCTTTAGATTTAAACCAGTACCTCCAGATGCTATGAAAAAAAGATTGTTAGAGATTTGCGAGAAAGAGAATGTAAAAATTACCGAAGATGGCTTAGAGGCTTTAATATACATAGCAAACGGAGATTTTAGAAAAGCTATAAATGCCCTACAGGGTGCTGCAGCCCTGGGAGAGGTAATCAATGCTGAGGTTATATATCAAGTTACAGCTACAGCTAGACCAGAAGAGTTATCAAAAATTTTGCATACTGCCTTGGAGGGTAAATTCATGGAAGCTAGAAACTTGCTTGATAAACTTATGATAGAGTATGGGATGTCTGGAGAGGATGTAGTTTCTCAACTTTTCAGAGAAATATTAAATTCAAGCTTAGATGAAAAATTAAAAGTTTTACTCATTGATAAGCTAGGAGAAATAGATTTCAGACTAACTGAGGGTGCTCACGAAAGATTGCAACTAGATGCTTATCTAGCATATTTGGCTACCATAAAAAAGCAAATTGGGGAGTGATTGCCTCTTTGTTTACGTAAAAATTTTCAACGCAAGCATATCACAAAGCGTAAGATTGCACATTCACCCAGAATTTTACACCTCGAGTTCACTTGTCATTTAACTATCACAGGTTCTTATACTCTGTCGAACTTAATTTATCCAATGAATTGAATTAACAGTACCAATACAAATAGTGTTTGCAAACAACAGGAAGATAAAATGAGAGGGCTTTCCTTATTATCTAGCGGAATAGATTCTCCCGTAGCCAGTTATTTAATGTTACATAGGGGTATTGAATTGGAATACATCCATTTTTATTTCGGTGATAAATCTTTAAGTAAGGCCAAGCGTTTGGTTCGAGTTCTTGGGGGTAAGAGATTATTTGCCCTACCACACAATGTGATTAAAAAAAAATATCTAAATTTCTAAATACCAGATATACCTGCATTTACTGCAAAATTACAATGCTAAAGATTGCCGAGTTATTAGCTAAGAAAATTAACTGCGACTTCTTAATTACTGGTGACAATTTAGGCCAAGTTGCCAGCCAAACATTATTAAATTTATTTGCTGAAGATTATTTTATTAATATTCCAGTTATAAGACCATTAATCTGCTTTGATAAAGAGGAGATCGTAAAAATAGCTAGAAATATCGGGACCTTGGAGATATCAATTGAAAGCGATGAAGGTTGTAAAATAGTCCCAAAAAATCCGATAACTCAAGCAAAGATTGAAAAAATAAAGGAAATAAAAGTTGATGATGCTATAAATGAAATTAAAGTTCTAAAACTTTAATATACAGCGAAACTATCCATTTCTTAAGTTCAAAATAGTATCTATATTCCATTTTTATAATGAGTTTTGTGAAACTTATTCCCGATTAGTTGAAAAACCCTAACAATACTTTGTTAGCAATTCAAGTAAAAGTAAACCGTTTATGAACCCAAATCTTCCTTTTGCACAAGCTTTTTCTGAGAAAACTTTCACATCATCCCTTTTACATCCATATATGGCGAATGGAACTGGATCTTTTGCATGAGTTCTAATTTTTATAGGAGTTGGGTGGTCTGGAATCAATAGTATTCTTAATTCTTCCAAATCTACTCTATCTAGTATATAACCAACTATTTTCTCGTCGTAAATTTCTATTGCTTCAATTTTTTTCTCTAAATCACCTTCATGGCTAACCTCATCTATTCCCTCAGTGTGTAATACAACTAGATCGTATTTTTGAAGACATTTAATGCTTGTTTTCGCCAAACCTTTATAATTTGTATCTATATAACCTGTTGCCCCTTCTACATCAAAAACGATCATTCCTAACCCTTTACCTATGCCTTTTAACAAATCTACTTCAGATATCATTGCTCCAGTTAGATTTCTATCTTTTATTTTTGGAAAATTAGGCATTTTTCCGCCACTCCATGGCCATATCATATTAGCTTTATCAGTAGCTTCAGAGACTATTTCTTTTGATTTTTTTATCAGTTTAATGAGAAGATTTGCTAAACTCTTATTCTTAGGAAGAAAATTATCTATATTTTTATTTATTATGTCATGTGGTGGTACAGTTTTAACTTTTTCATCATAATCTTTGTTTATAACTAGCAAATTCCTGTAACTTTTGCTAGGATAAAATTTAACATAATCAATGTCTATTTTTTCATTTAATAAGCCAATGACTTTAGATGCTTCTCCATCAGATATTCTACCTGCACTGTAATCTACCATAATATTATTTTTAACGAGAACTAGATTACATCTAAATACAATATTCCCAGTTATATTTTTTGCTAGAGCTTCTATAGGTCCTCTTCCTGTATAGTATTTTTTTACATCAACTCCAAGTATTGTAAGATTTGCTATGTCACTACCAGGCTCAAACCCCTCAGGAATAGTTTTCGCTATCCCACAAGCTCCTTCCTTTGCTATAAAGTCCATATTCGGTGTATCAGCGTATTCT
>Ga0190367_1000599_pt1 | contig 25142 bp, 26 predicted proteins | sample 4872181011_MG_FD_171838 | JGI IMG/M metagenome (GOLD analysis project Ga0190367, IMG submission 171838) | Hydrothermal vent microbial mat bacterial communities from Southern Trench, Guaymas Basin, Mexico - 4872-18-10-11_MG | ecosystem: Environmental > Aquatic > Marine > Hydrothermal vents >...
TTACGGTGCTTGTTACTGTTCTACATAGCGTTACTGTTGTGGTCACTGTCGTTACTACGGTCTTTGTCTCTACCTTAGTTTTCTCCATGGTTTTTGTTATTACCGCTGTCTTGGTGGTTGTTACTGTTATCATGATAGTTGAGGTTTGTGTGAGAGTCCTAGTTTCAGTCTCTATGGGTGATGGTAACTTAATGATGCTTAATTTATTTGAGCTATGAGGTTCAGGTTCTATAACCAGTACGTCATTACCATACCTGATGACGGACCTACCGACAGTTGATGGGTACTTAGTGATTACTGAGGCTATGTAGGTTAATGAGTTATTAACCACCTTAACGTAATGTACCTCCCTAACCCCGCTATAAGCGATTAACCCATTACCAATTAAGGTGACTTGAGGAACCCACGTAATCTCAGGTAAGCCCTTAGCAACGTGAAGTACCCTTCCTTCACTATCAAGAATAAAGCCCTTAACCGATCCACTATCCCTGTCATAGCCTAGCAATACCCACGTGCCCTGGAGCGGGTAAGTAATGCCGTACTTATAGAGTACTGGCTTGATATCCTCAACATCCTTAACCCATAATACACCACTTTCAGCAAGTAAAGCCACCTTAAGCTTAGGTACATCACCATTAAGGGCATACCAAGCAACTAAAACACCTTCAGAACTAACCGATACTACCGGGTATGTACTGTAGGTCTCACTAGCTAAAACACCCTCAGTAACGACCTCTAGTCCAGGTAGGGTCATTACCTTATAAAGTAGTAAGGACTCATTGCCAGGAGCTACCTCATTAATGTAGAGTAGGTATAGCTTACCATCATAAACAGCTATGGCTGGGTCGCGTAAAACACCTCCATCAGCCCCTATAGTTAGGTTGCTGATTATTGCGTAGTTCGTGGGGTCCAGTACCGCTAGACTTAAGTCATTACTTGACTCCCAAACTAAAACTAACTTGCTTGATACCCCATCAAAAACAACCCGTGGGTTCCTATCATTAATACCGTCATTACCTAGCCTCTTAACTAACTCAACCCCATCACTACCAACAACACCTACGTAAACATCAAAGTCACTACGCCACCCATCACTTAACGGACCTCGATACCCCCATACAGCAATGACTTCATCATTAACTATGGTGGAGTCTAGGCCATTAAATGAGGGTATGTAGTTAGGTATCTTATTTAAGTCCCACGTAGGTGATACATATACCTCAAAACCTAACTTCCTCCCCTCCTCAAGTACTTTAAGCACGTGCTCCATCTTGGTGGCGTAATCAAGGACTATAACTTCCTTACCGTAATCCCTAGCGTAGCTAAGCTAGTATATGGCGTAGTCACGCTCCTCAGTATCTACGGCCTCATCACCGCAATACCAAACACATTCCCTAAGAACTATGTCGATAGAGTTGAGGAAGTCTACGTCCTTAAGTAGATCTAGCCTACCACCCATATTGACCACGATGATCGCGTCAGGCTTTAGGGACTTAGCATAAGCAGATAACTCCTTAACCAACCTAACCATCGCGTCAGTAGCGTTAGCCACTTTAAGTATGTCAAGACCGTACTCTTCCGGATTTTCCCAAATATCACATGAATCAATATTATCGAATATAACACCATCAAAACCTAACTCAATAATCTTCCTTAATTCATGCTTAAGTACATCAACCCAACCGCCCGGGCCCCAGGCACCCACATGCCAGTATTTAACGAAGTACTCACCCTCCCAACCAGGGTACTGAACCCACGTAACCCACTTAGGCTTCTCACTAACGATATAGCTCCAATAATCCCTCCATTCCTCAGCAAAACCTATGTTTAAGTAAGCAATAACGGAAGTACCAATGGCCTTAATCCTCATTAAATCATTTGGAGACCACGGTAGGTCTCTAGGTCCATAATCAGGATCAACCAGTACATACCTAACGTAAGAACCCGCTATAGTATCTGCATCAGCATCACTATACCACACAATAACACCCTCAATAAAACCATGCTCATCACATGAATACCCACCCATCACTAGAGTAAATAATGAGGAAGAAACAAGGAGAAGCATTAAGAGATACCCTAAAAGATCACGGAGCCCTACACCCTTACACATGGAATACGCCTTAACTAACCATTTAGACATCACCTTAATCATAAATCACTACCACCAAGTGATTGCTGGCGACCCATTAATTAGGTTGAGGGCACTCTCAGCGTTTCTGGAATACCATTACGTAGTAAGGGAAGAAAGGCACTACTTTCCAGACCACCTTAAGGTTAGTTGTACCCTTAGGTAGCTCCTTCACCGGCGGTAAACTGGCGTATAGGGCGTTCAGTCTTAGTAAGAACCTACCTACTAGGGTATTCCTCTTACTTGGTTTTAAGCCCTCATCCACTATGACTATCCTACCTCCATGCTTAGCCACACGCACCATCTCATTAAGAGCCCTAGACTTCTCACCAAAGGTATTTATACCCCCAACATGCATTACACCGTCAAATACCTCATCCCTAAACGGTAAGTACGAAGCATTACACCTCATTAACACAACATTACCTAAACTACGCGCCCTCCTCTTAGCTACCAATAAGGCATTCCACGATATATCAAGCCCAAAAATCAAACCCCCCTTACCCACAACCCTAGCGAGGAAACCTAAATTCCTACCAGTACCCGTAGCTACGTCAAGAACTACAGAACCCCTCCTTAACCCTAACTCCCTAACCCACATGAACCTCTCAAAAGGCTCAATACCTAAGCTGAGGAGCGGAAATACATAAGTCATTAATATATCATACTTTAAAGCCGTCTTATCATAAGCAAACATAACCTCCCTATCAACCTCATTAAGTATTTCGTGAGTAAGGAAATCGGCTATACCATCCCTAATGCGGTAAACCCTACCGCACGATAGGCATCTTAGTAAGCCTTCAATAACATCATCACCCATAATGACATTAACCTCAACATCTAGCCGACCGTGGCATATAGGGCATGCTAGGAACTTCAGTGAGTCCTCAAGCATAGTGTACTTTCCGTACTTACTAAGGGCACATACTTTAATATGTAGACCCTTATACACCTTTACACGCTTTAATACCCTCCGTTGCACATTACTTATTTAGTACTGCACCTAAGGTGATTACCTTGGATTTACTAGCAATGATTGGAATGTTCATTAAGGGTGTATTCCCCACTAATATTGTTGGTCAAGCATTCTTGGTTGCGTCCATAGGTGCGGTATTAACAGTGGTTGGCGCTATACCCGCATTGATAGGGGTGAAGTTTAGTGAGGTGTTCATCGATATCGGTATGGGTTTCTCCGCCGGTGTTATGTTAACTGCTTCATTCACATCCCTACTAATACCTGCTATGGAGGTTGGTGGTGCCCTCCCTACGGTATTGGGTTTCGTGCTTGGTGTTACTTTAATGGTTGTTATGGATAAGTTCCTACCTCATGAGCACCTCATAAAGGGTTATGAAGGCCCGCCCGCATGGAGGCGTAGGTTAAGGGTTGCTTGGCTTATGGCTTTCGCCATAATAATACATAACATACCTGAAGGCGCTGCCGTAGGCGCTACGGTTGCTGAGGACTTAAGGGACGGTATCATACTCGCTATAGCCATAGGAATCCAGAACATACCTGAGGGGTTTGCTGTAGCTCTTCCGCTAATCACTATGCAGAAAAGGCCAGGACTCGGCCTTGGTTTAGCTACATTCAGTGGTGTGGTGGAGCCTTTAGCCGCCGCTTTAGCCGCTACTATAGTGATGTTTTCAAGGCAATCACTTCCATACGCTCTCTCCCTAGCTGCTGGGGCTATGGTGTACATAGTGAGTCATGAGATAATCCCTGAAACACATAGATACGGTCATGAACTACACTCAACAATAGGCTTAGTTATCGGTCTATTACTAATGTTCATACTAGACCAGGGCTTAACCATAGATCCGTAAATTAACTCTTTAAGTACGTATCCAATACGCGCTACTTAAGAGTCTTATAGAGTAATTCAGCAGCTCCCCTCACTTTCTTCATACGTTTGGTTCCCTGACGATGCCGTGCTATTTAAAGAGAGCTTAAATAATTTTTAATAACATAATTTAAAAATAAACTATTTATGGACTTAGCAATTTGAATACTATATGAGGTACTTTTTAACTTCTTAACTTCCCTTAAAAGGTTTGTATTTATTAATACTCTTACTAACATATTATTGTGAGGTGAATTATGTGGTATCTACCAAGGTTCTTATAGGTATTGTTATCGTAGTTGTCATAATCGCTGGTTTAGCAGGTTATTACGCGGCGATAATGTCTAGACCCGCGCCGTCACCTACACCCACAGTAACAACCCCGAAGAAGGTTAAGATGGCCTTCATATTCCCAGGAAGCATAACTGATACCGCATGGAATGAAGCCGGCTATAGGGGTATGGAGGCATTTAGAGGTAAGCACCCTGAAGTAGAGATTGCTTGGGTTCAAGGCGTTTACGATCCGGCGCAGATTGAGTCAACTATTAGGAGCTACGTAGAGCAAGGTTATAAGTTGATTGTTGGGCAAGGTTTCCAGTTCGGTGAGCCGATGGCTAAGTTAGCTAAGGAGTATAAGGATGTTTACTTCCTAGCAGTTGCTGGAGCACCTAGCTACGTAGGTCCACAGGTAAGCGTCGCTGATGTTAGGACAGACCAGAGCTGCTTCATAGCTGGCTACTTAGCCATTAAGTTATCTAATACAAAGCACGTAGGATTCGTTGCAGGCATGGCTGTGGCCGAACTATCTAGATGTGAGGTAGGTTTAAGGCACGGTATAGCTTACGCGGGCTATAACCCAGATGAGGTACTCCACGTAGTTTACGTAGGCGACTTCCACGACGTACCTAAAGCCAAGCTATCAACAACCACACTAATAGAGCAGTATAAGGTTGACGTTATTAAGGCAATGGGTGATGGCTGCCAGTTAGGTGCTATATCAGCATCTAAGGAGGCCGGCGTATACGCAATGATGAGCGGTACTTACCACCCAGAGGTATATCCGGAGGGTACAGTACTTTACGAGGTGTGGCACTGGGAGGTTGTTTACGAGCAGTTCTACCAGGACTACATATCAGGGAAGCTTCAGAAGGAGGGCGGTAAGATATACTGGCTAGACATGCAGAACGGTGGTCTAGAGGTAGTACCAGGCGCCGGTACGCTACCTAAGGAATTATGGGATGAGGCTCAACAATTAATTAACAAGATACTTGCTGGTGAAATAGATACAGGGTTTAAGCCTGAGTAAGTCCTTATGACGAAATAAACTACATTCTTTTTTAGATTTTTAAGTTATGTACCTCATGATTAATTAGGTAAGGTGGCATTCGTGGGTAATGGACGTAGAGTCATTGTTTCTATGAGGGGTATAGTTAAGAGGTTTCCCGGGGTTGTTGCTAATGACCATATAGACCTAGACATATATGAGGGTGAGGTACTTGCACTACTGGGCGAGAACGGTGCTGGTAAGACTACGCTCATGAATATTCTCTACGGTCTTTATACACCTGATGAGGGTGAGATATACATAAACGGTAGGAGAGTCGTTCATCGCTCACCACGTGATGCAATTAAAAACGGCATAGGCATGGTTCACCAGCACTTCACATTAGTAGAAGACCTCACCATAGCTGAGAACGTAGTCCTCGGACTTGAAGAACTGGGTTTACTAGTAGATGTTAAGAAGGTAGCTAGGGAGATAATACCTGTAATTAATGAGCTAGGGTTTAAGCTTGACCCACTACAGAAAATATGGCAGCTCTCAGCAGGTGAGAAGCAGAAGGTTGAGATTCTTAAAGCACTATATAGAAAAGTGAAGGTGTTAATTCTCGATGAGCCTACATCGGTATTGACCCCTCAAGATGTTAAGGAGTTATTTAAGACCATTAGGAAGCTAGTTAGTAAAGGTATATCGGTCGTCTTTATTTCTCATAAGCTACATGAAGTTATGGAGATAGCCGATAGGATAGTAGTTCTTAGGAAGGGTAGGGTTGTTGGTAGACTTAAGAGAGAGGAGGCTAACCCTAGACTCTTAGCTAAGTTAATGGTCGGTAGGGAAGTGTTCTTAGAGATAAACAAGCCGCCAGCTAATGTCGGTAAGGTTGTTCTAGAGGTTAAAGACCTTAAAGCGTTAAGTGATAAGGGGGTACTAGCGCTTAAGGGAGTATCGTTTAGGATAAGGGAGGGTGAGATACTAGGTGTTGCTGGTGTTGCTGGTAACGGCCAGAAGGAGCTTGCTGAAGTATTATATGGGTTAAGGAAACCGTTGAGTGGTAAGATATATTTCCTAGGTAAGGACATAACTAACGCGTCCATATCTGAGAGGATAAGGTTAGGGATCTCACTAATACCCGAGGAGAGACTTAAGTTCGGCATTGTTAGTGAGTTCCCCGTAGCAGATAATTTCATTATTGAAGTAGTTGATAATGAACCATTCTCAGTTAAAGTACCATTTATCTCCGCATTAGGTGTTAAAATACTTAACCATAAGGCAATACTTGATTACGCTAAGAAGTTAATAGGTAAATACCGCATTGTGGCCCCATCACCCAATGTTAAGGCTAGGACATTATCTGGAGGCAATATACAGAGGTTAATGGTTGCTAGGGAGTTTGAGCGTAGACCCAGACTAATTATCGCTGAAGAACCAACAGCCGGCCTCGATGTAGCCGCTACTGAGTATGTAAGAAATCTTCTAGTAGAGATGAGGTCTAAGGGACATGCAATACTACTTATCTCTAGTGATCTCTCTGAGGTACTGTCATTAAGCGATAAGGTTATGGTCATGTATGAAGGCGAAATAGTCGGTGTTTTCAGGCCTGGCGAGTTAAGTATTGAGGAAGTAGGTTTACTCATGGCTGGAGCCAAGAAAATGCCTAAGGAGGAGGTGATGAGGAGGTGGTAATCTTACTTAAGGTGGAGGAAAGGAGATTACCTAAGTATATGTTCATGGTCATTCCGGTAGTTACGTTCGGGTTAGCGTTTCTTATAGGAGCTATACTTATGTATTGGGCTGGTGTTGACCCATTAAGTGGTTACTCAGCATTCCTTGAGGGATCGCTAGGGTCTCCTACAGCCATCATAAACTCCTTAGTACGTATGACCCCATTCCTGTTCATGGCCGTCGGAATAGCCTTCTCCAATAGAGTTGGGGTCCTTAACATAGGTGCTGAAGGGCAATACATCATGGGCGCGATAATGGCTACATGGGTAACACTCATTTTTCAAAACATAACGCATCCAGCGCTCTCGATATTACTATCATTGATAGTAGCCGCAATAGTAGGCGCTCTCTGGGCTATGTTCGCAGGGGCTCTTAAGGTATACCTAGGTGTTAATGAGATAGTCACTACAGTGATCATGAATTGGTTAGCGTTTAAGATACTTCAATGGCTACTTAGGGGGCCATTAAAAAGCCCTGAATCAGAGATGTGGCCCATGTCACCACCCCTTAAGGCTCACTTCCCATACATAATACCGGGCACTAGACTCCACTTAGGTTTCTTAATAGCCCTAATACTAGCTGTGGCGGCATACTACTTCCTATTCAAGACGAATTTAGGATTTAAGTTTAGAGTGACGGGCTCAAGCCCTGAGGTAGCTACGTATGCTGGTTACGACGTTAAGAAATTCGTGTTATTTAGTATGGCTTTTAGTGGTGCCATGGCCGGCTTGGCAGGTGCTTCCGAGGTGTTAGGAGTCTTTCACTTCCTATATGAAGGTATTGCTGTAGGGCTTGGGTATACATCAATAATAGTTGCTTTAGTAGGTAAGAACCATCCACTAGCAATTATAGCGTCAGCATTCATGTTTGGAGTAATATATAATGGGGTAGTATTCCTGCAATCAGCTACCGGACTGACGTACACGTTCTCCAAGGCTATTGAGGGACTAATATACCTATTCTTCATAGTATCTGAAGTACTCGTCCTCTATAGGATAAGGACAATTAAGGTGAGGTGATGGCCCTGTGATAGACATACACACCATAGGTTCTGTAATAAACTTAGGTATTGTTATGGCAACACCCCTAGCGCTAGCTAGCGTTGGTGAGGTATATTCGGAGAGGGCGGGGATTATTAACTTAGGTATTGAAGGCATAATGTTGCTGGGTGCTTTCTTAGGGTTCCACATAACCTACCTAACAGGGAATATACTCCTAGGCTACCTCTCTGGCATAGCGGTGGGTATGGTTTTAGGTCTAATACTAGCGTTCTTAGTAGTTACGTTAAGGCTTAATCAAGTAATTGCTGGTATGGGGATATACTTCCTAGGCTTCGGACTATCTGACTTCATATTTAGAACAATATATGGGGCTAAACATGTAACGATACCTAAGAGTACTCAAGTACCTATACCGGGGCTTTCAGCCATACCGATAATCGGTGAGGGACTCTTCCATCAGTACCCAATGGTTTACTTAACCTACATATTCATACCTCTACTATGGTTCATACTGTATAAGACTAAGTGGGGTTTATGGCTTAGAGCGGTTGGTGAGAACCCTAAGGCGGCTGACACCATGGGTGTTGATGTGTTTAAGGTTAAGTACCTAGCATTAATATTTGGTTCATCACTAGCAGGCTTAGCTGGTGCTTTCCTATGCTTAGGGGTAACGGGTGTGTTCTATGAGAACCTCACCTTCGGCATGGGCTTCATAGCCATAGGCCTCGTTTATTTCGGTAAGTGGGACCCGTTAAGGGCTTGGGCAGGTACCATGATATTCGGATTTACATGGTCCATATCGACAACCCTACAGGAATACTTCATAAAGATGGGAAGGCCTGAAATGACATACTTCATGCTAATGCTACCCTACATAGTGACCATAATAGCCTTAGTAGCTGTATCAAGGGGTGCTAGAGCACCTAAGTCGCTCGGGATACCTTATTCAAGGGAGTGAGTCCACTAACTCAACACCATTAAACTTAAATCCTTAAACTAGTTGTTTTTATGGTGTGATTAGCTATGGTTGATAAGAATAGTTTTGAGGCGTTAGCTAAGGAAGTTTATGTTAAAGCATTAGTTAAGGATGCCTACCCAGTATCACCTTCTGCAGGTAGGTTGTTCTACATAATTACCTACTTAATAGCTAAGTCTAAGGGCAGGGTTAATGTAGTTGAGGTAGGTACTGGCTACGGTTACTCAACGCTATGGTTTGCTAAAGCAATAGCTGACTCCGGATGTAGCGGGCATGTATATACGTTTGAAATTAGCGAGAAAAGAGCTAAGGTGGCTATGAACTTCATAAGGAGAGCTGGTTTAAGTGAGTACGTTAAGGTTGTGGTTGGTGATGTTAGGGACTACATAAGTAAGCTAGGTATTGATGAGGTCGATATACTCTTTATAGATGCTAGGAAAGAAGAGTACTTGGATTACCTAAACGCTATAAGACCGTACTTAAGGGACGGGTCATTAATTATAGCTCATAACGTAATAGCCCCTAAACCCCATGAATTAAGTGATTATCTGAAGATTGTGCTCGAAGGTTCTTGGGTTACGGTCATAACCCAAGTAGATTACGGTGGGTTAGGAATAACGCTCTTCAAATCCTGAAGAACTAAGTAATGTTTATGTTTAGGGTTCCGTCCATATGTGTTGAAATCCTTGAAGTAAGTACATGTTCTTAATATGCCTTAACTTCTCATGAATATCTGTCTTTAAGGTACTTGCTATTTAGGTAAACATTAATATTTTATAAAGTTGTTTAGATATGTGGTGGGCCTTTTGGAGTGGAGTATTGATTATAGACCTGCTTACAGTATATTGAAGGTTAAGTTAAGCCCTGGTGAGGAAGTTACTTCAGAGCCCGGTGCTATGTTGCTGTATAAGGGTGATGTAGAGATAAAGACACACACCGCTGGTGGCGCATTCCGCGGTCTTCTTAGGGCTGTAGCTGCCGGCGAGTCTTTCTTTGTCAATACGTATAAGGCTAAGTCACCTGCAGAGATCTGGTTTGCACCGTCAATACCTGGAGACATAATGTATATGGAGTTAAGTGATGAAGGCCTGGTAGTTCAGGACACTAGCTACCTAGCTCATCACGGTGATATAGGCTTATCCATAGCTTGGAGAGGGTTAAGAGGGTTCTTAGCTGAGGGTGAGTTATTTTGGCTTAAGGTCGCTGGCAGAGGCGGTGTATGGATTAACTCCTATGGAAGTATCGATAAGTTAGAACTAAAGCCTGGTGAGAGGGTCATTATTGATAACTTCCACTTCGTAGCGCTCACTGAAGGGACCAAGTGGAGGATAAGGAAGTTTGGTGGTTGGAAGAGCTTTATCTTCGGTGGTGAAGGACTCGTAGTTGAGGTTGAAGGCCCAGGCACTGTCTACGTGCAGTCAAGAATACTACCGACGTTTGCTAAATTAGTGAGGAAGTACATGAGAAGGTAAAACTATTTTTCAACTAAACCCCTGTGACTCTCTAAAGCCTTCCTCAACTTCAACCTATTCTCTATATCTATAAGTAAGGACCTTAAGTCCTCAGTTACCTTCCTACCAACGTCAACCTTACGTTTAACTCCCGGAATTAATGCTTCAGGGTAGTCAAGAGCCTTTAACGCGTCGCATATGGTGTCCATAAGCTCTAGGTAATGGAACGCCTTATCAAGTTCCTCCTTAGCCACAGCATTTAGAGCAAGCCTCTTTAATTCACCAATAACATCAGCTAACCCCTGTATGTAGGGTACGTAATGGATGCCTAAGTCCTCATGCGATGGTATATTGCTTGACGTCACTATGGAGTAAAGTATAGATGCCTCAGCAAACTCTGAGAGTGCATTATATACTAAGCCCGAATACTTTATGTCAGGATGGTCTTTAATTACTTCTTGAAGACCTCTAACTAACTCACGGCACTTCCATAACTCATTGGCTGCTTCATCAACCTTACCTAAGTGTATGTAGGTAACTACATAACCTGAGTACCTAATTATGTCTCTAGTAACCTTGATTACCTCTTCCCTCACACTGTCCTTAACCTTAAGAACTTCATTAATCTTAGAAACAACCTCACGGACCCTATCCTTAGGGGTTCCTTGATGCGGGGCATCCTCACCAATCGGTTCCGGAGTTATAGAGACATCCCCCCATTAAATAACGTAGAACTAGCTTAAATAGAACCCATAACTATCTCAATACTCTTAAACCTATTGAATAACCCTAGAACACCCCTTACATTTCTTTCTTTAATTCTCCTAATAACCTCCCTAAGTAGGTATACGTCATCAATTAATAACATAGACCTCCTGACTATTAGAGATATACATGTAGGTCCGAGGATAGCCCCGCCCAAACCCCCGTGGGACATTATTAGCTCTAAATGCTCTAGGTCCTTATGTGATGGGAAGCAACCGTGAGGGTGCGTATGTGATGTCGCCACTATATTTTCAAGTACCTTAAAACCCATAGGTAACGAAACCCTTTCCCTTTCACCCTCAAGAACAACTAATTCACCAGACCTATTGACTAATAACACGTACTCAATACTAGTTAACTTAGTCTTTAATAGGTGGGGTCTAAGGTAACGTATTGTTAAATTCTTAATTAAGTCCTTACCTAAACTCATTAACTCACGGTAACTAAGGTAATCCCTATATCCTTCCTCACAACAGAGCCTAACCTTACACCCTAAACTATCTTCAAGTATGGAGATATATCTAGGCTCTACACTAGGTTCGCTGTATTTACATCCCTTAAGCTCTATACATACATAAGTAGGTAGGAAAAGACCTTCTTCAAGGAAACCTTCATAAATACCTATACCTGCATCTACGCATTCACAATCCTCAATAAGGAACTCAAGAAGACTAACTAAGTTACCGATAATAGATAGCGAACGCACCATAGAGTCCGTATCACTGAAGTAGCTATATCTCAATAGACGCCAACCCTTACCTACCTATAACATCTTTAAGTCCTTTTAGGTTAAATGCGTAACTACCGGTATGGCCATAAGTAGTAGGAAACCTAATGACTTTAAAGGTAGATAGGCCTTCCCATCATCACATCTTCTTAAGTTGGGGGTTATAATTACTAAAACTGTAGTAAAATCTACTGCCATTAAGGTAAGGTATGAAATTAACCTACCTACCTCACCCATGAGTACATAAACGATGTATGCTGCCACTAACGATACGTATATTAAGAAACACATCACCTAATCACCATTAAGGCACGTAAATACATAAACCATCAAAATAATCCTTAAAACTAAGTAGGTAGCTACTGCTATGAATACCTTACGTAGTGTTGCTACAGGTAACTTAGCTGTGCTAAAGGGATCTAAGTAAGCGCCTATGAACCGTAGGCCCTTTATAAGTCATTACCTCATGTTTCCTGAAAGCCATGGTGAATATGACTAAGAGAATAGCTAAACCGAATACGATACTCGGGATTTTAGGCTTAATAACCCTCAATGTTAAGGAATCAAGTAGCACCCACTACCGTAGGTATTAGAATAAGGTCGTTAAGTCTTCTTTAAGTAACCTTAAATCCTTATATCTCAACGTAGATATCAATAAGGTAAGTACTACAGCACCTAAGCTAGCGATAACCACATTATTTAAGTACCTAATACCGTAACAAGCCGTAAGCAGGGGCATCAGGCGAAACCACCACCCCTAAACCGAGCATAGGACCAGCAAATCCAGTAGTTGCCCTAGCAAGGGACACCATCAACTCTAATTCTCATGTAGGTAGGTGAGTTAAGTACTTTTACTCCTTTATGTATGGCTTACCTAATGCCCTAGGCATTCTAGCTCTCTTAAAGAATATACCGACAATAACTAACGTCGTTAAGTACGGTATGGTCTTAAATAGGTATGAGAGACCAGGCATCATCAGTATTATCTCTAAGTACCTAGCTACAGCATCTGAGAAGCCAAAAATGAACCCGCCAACTAGGGCGAAGAGTGGGTTCCAATTACTGAATACTACGTTAGCTAACGCGATGAAGCCCCTACCTGACGTTATTTCCTTAGTGAACTGACCTATATAGTCAACAGACATGTACGCACCTGCAAGACCTGAGAATGCAGCGCCTACCGTGGTTGCTATTATACGTACGAGCTCTACCTTAACACCCATAGCCTCAGCTGATCTAGGGTCTTCACCACAGGCCCTTAACTTAAGCCCTGCCGTAGTCCTGAATAGGAAGAAATACAGCCCTATCCCAAGTAGAATTGTCAGAATGAATATTGGTGAGACCGCGTAAGTACCTACACCTACCCTAGGTATGCTACTTAATGGGGCGCTCTGACCGTAATTGCCCCATATATATACTAGAGCAACAACTACTATTCCATAAGCGAATATGTTGATACCTATGCCTGAAACTATCTGATTGCCCTTTAACTTAACACTTATTAAGGCATGTACGAAGCCTATTAGCAACCCAGTAGCTATACCTGCTAAAAGCCCTAGGTAAGGATTGTCGGTGTAGTAGGTAGCTATGGCGGCGGTCAATGATGATATGAGCATTATACCTTCAAGACCTATATTAACAACCCCTGCCCTCTCAGTAATTATCTCGCCTAAGGCAGCTAGAGTTATAGGTACCATAGCCCCGAAGGCTATGAATATTAAGTCAGCTATAGTACTTAACTCAGCCATTACTCAACCCTCATCCTCCTTATCCTAAAGTAACTAACTAGCATCCTATACGCGTAAGGTATGGCTAAAGCAACTATTATTATACCTATGGTCGCATCAGCTAACTCACGTATTATACCCATCTCCATCTGAAGACCGTGACTACCAACTATTAGTGCTGAGAAGAATATGGCTGAGAAAATTATCCCTATAGGGTGGTTCCTACCTAGTAACGCGACCCCTATACCGTCAAAACCCATACCATGCATGGAGCTTAACAAGACATCTATAGCGTAAGTAAACCCAATAACGTTTAAAGCACCGGCAAGTCCAGCCATGCCCCCACCAATCAGTACTGAGAGCACCGTGGGTTTCTTAGGGTCTATACCTGCGTATTGAGCCGCCTTAACGTTTAGCCCGCAAGCCCTAATGGTGTACCCTATCTTGGTGTAGTAAATGACTACATACATGATTATCGCTACAGCTACAGAGATTATGAAAATGACTGGCACACCACCTACATCACCTAACCTAGCTAGTTCAGGTACTGGTCTGGACATGTGGGGTATCATTGGGTTAGCAAATCTAGTTAGTATTAAGTACATCACGACATAGTAGGATATCCAGTTAAGCATTATTGTTGAGATAACTTCATTAACATTCCTATAAGACCTTAGTAAACCAGCGATAGCGCTGTATGCAACCCCACCTAAGATACCTGCCAATATACCTACTAATGGGTTAGGTACGTAGAGGGTTGCTAAGAGTGCGAAGAGCCCTCCTACGTACATTTGCCCTTCAGCACCTATATTGAATAGCCCAGCGAGTGCTGGTATGGAGAACGCTAACCCAGTTAGTAATATGAAGGATGCTCTAGCCATAACGTAATGGGAGTCCTCAAGAGCTGACCTAAAGAGTACTGCGTAAGCCTCAATGGGGTCGTAGCCAAGCACTATAAGGACAATAGACGCTAGTAAGAAACCTATGGAGGCTGAGGCGATTATCTCTATAGCCGTTGCTAAGTACTCATACCTAATGCTCTTAGCGAACACTTACACCACCCATGAGCAAACCCAACTTCTCTTCAGTGGCTTCTTCAGGACTTAACTCACCAACTATCTTACCCTCATAAATAACAGCTATCCTATCACTTAACTGAAGTATCTCATCAAGGTCTGTAGATATAAGCAGTACCGCCTTACCCTCATCCCTCAACTTAAGCAGTAACTTCCTAACATATTCCGTAGCCGCTACGTCAAGCCCATGAGTAGGTTCAGCAGCAATAATCAGCTTGGGGCTCTTCATGAACTCCCTAGCCAGGATAAGCTTCTGCTGATTACCACCACTTAAGTACCTAGCAGGTGACTTAACTGAATCAACAACCATCTCAAACTCCTTAATGGCCTTTAACGTATGCTCCTTAACCTCGCCCCACTTTATGACCAGGTTATTCTTAAGGAACTTACCTATACTTACTAGGTCTAAAACAACATTCTCTAACACGTTGAAGTCATGGATTAAACCTACGGTCCTACTATCTGGGATATAAGCGACACCTAACGAATATATCTTTGTTGGCGGCGCGTTCGTTACGTCCTTACCCATAAACTCTATCTTACCTTTAACAACAGGTCTTAAGCCAACGATGGCCTCAGCAAGCTCCTTCTGGCCGTTACCAGCAACACCAGCAACACCTAGTATCTCACCCTCATGAACAACTAAGTTAATCCCCTGAAGAGCCCACTCCCTACGCTCGCCACGTACCCAAACATCCTTAAGCCTAAGTACAGGTCTACCTCTCTCACGCTTAACTTTATTAAGCACTAAGAATACCTCCCTACCAACCATCATTCTAGCTAGATCTCTCTCAGTAATCTCATTAGCGTTAACGGTAGCAACAACCTTACCCTTCCTAAGTACCGTCACCCTATCAGCAACCGCCATAACCTCCCTTAACTTATGAGTTATGAAAACAACAGTAATACCTCTCTCCTTAAGTCTCTTTATAGTCCTGAAGAGTTCCTTAACCTCTATAGGGGTTAGTACTGATGTTGGCTCATCAAGAATAAGTACCTCACACTCCCTAAGTAACGCCTTAAGTATCTCAACACGTTGCTGAAGACCTACAGGTAAATCCTCAACGTAGGCGTCTAAAGGCACTTCAAGACCTATATCTCTCATTAACTCCTTAACCTTAGCCTCAACATCGCTTCTCCTAATGCCCTTAACAGTGTGTAAGGCAAGCACTAGATTTTCAAGAACAGTAAATGTAGGTACTAGGGTGAAGTGCTGATAAACCATAGCTATACCTTGCCTTATAGCATCCCAAGGACCTCTAAAAGACACCTTACTCCCCTTAACGTAGATCTCACCACGTGTTGGCTTTATCTCACCATAAAGTATCCTCATTAATGTTGTCTTACCAGCACCATTCTCACCTAGTAATGCATGAACTTCACCGGGCATTAGCTCTAGATTAACTCCTCTAAGAGCTACAGTACCGTCGGGGTATATCTTAACGATATTCTTCATCAGTACCTTGGGTTCCTTACCGCTCAACATTAGTCCCTTCACGTACCCACTTAATGGTTGTTCTGAAGTAAAAAATGTTTTACTTAATGATGTTTTAAGGAAAAATATTGTTTTTACCATACTCACTTCTCTAGTGCTGCGTCTAGGTTACCCTTCATTAACTCGTTAATTATCTGCTCATACTCCTCGTGGGTCTTCGGGAACTTGAACTTTATCTCGCCGTTAATTATCTTCTGCTTGATCTCCTCAACTATGCTCCAAGCTTCCTCACTTATGTACTTCCCTCTCATAGACTTAACTATGTTAACTACGTCGTCTGGGGTCATGTCCTTAAGCCTACCAGTCTCAGCGGCCAGCTCAGCGAACCACCTCACGGTGTCTAGGTCGGCTATGTCATGACCACCTTCCTTAATGCCTAGGGAGTAGGTACCTCCCTTAAACTCACCACTAATAGCCATCTTAATGGCCGTATATACAGCTACATCAACTCTTTTCATGCCACTTAAGAATATGTGGTGCGGGTCAATCCACTCCTGTGAGGCGTCCTGACCTATAGCGAAGCTTAGCACACCCTTCTCAGACATCTCCTTAACGGCCTCGAAAGCACCTAGGTGTGTAGCTCCAGCTAGCCCGTAGATCACTCTAACGCCCTGCTGAATCATCTGTAGGGCTGTCTCCTTACCCTTGGCCGGGTCTGTGAACGTGCCCGTATATATCCATACGAACTCTATTGACCTACCTGTCTTCTTCTCATAGTACTTAGCGCCGAAGAGGTAGCCTATGTGGAACTTCCATAGTGGTGGTATGTCCATGCCAGCAACAGCACCTATCTTGTTAGTCCCTAGGTGGTAAGCTATGTCTGAAGCTAAGACACCTATTAGCGACGCTATCTCCTGCTCCCTAAACACGAAGTTAGCTACGTTGGGGTAGTCCTTAGATGTTGCTGCATCAATAAGAGCGAACTTCTGCTGTGGGTACTTAGGAGCTACCTCCTCTAGAGGCTGGGTCCATAGGAAGCCAACAAGGACTAAGACAGCGTACTCACCCTTCTTAGATAAGCTCTCAAGTAGTGGTACCATATCAGCTAAGCTCTTAGGCGTTATGTAGTCTACCTCAACACCGAAGTCCTTCTTAGCGTTCTCAGCACCTAACCAAGCCATGTCGTTAAAGCTTAAATCACCCCTACCACCAACATCAAACAGAATAGCTATTTTCTTACCAACTACTGGGGGGGTCGTAGTAGGTGATGGTGATGTTGTCGGCGTTGGCGATGGAGATACGGTAGCGGTGGCGGTTACGGTCTGAGTAACTGTTTGAGTAACTGTTGAAACTACCGTTGTTGTGACAGTCGTTGTTTGTGGTGCTCCAGCGGCCGCATTATAGCCTGCAAAGTATGTACCCACACCAACTATTATGATTAATACTACCATAATACCTACAAGAGCTGTGGTTGATATACCTCCCCTCAGCTCCATGGAACACACCTACACTTAATAATACATTAAGAAAACAAAATAAACCTTTATTACATAAGAGAAATTTAAACGTATTTAACTTTTAATGGCGGAAGTATATGTACCTCACACCTTCACTTCAATAACCACTACTTCAGGATTAACCCATAATCTTACTGGTATGAAGGTACTACCTATACCTCTACTCACGATGATCTTAGTACCGTTAATGTCGTGGTATCCTTCAAAAAGCTCGGGTGGGCAACCTCTAGGTAAGTATAGGGGTATTCCGAAGATCTTCACCTGCCCACCATGGCAGTGACCGGTAAGTACTAAGCCCTTAAACCCCTCCTCAGACGCTCTTAAAGCCGCTGAAGGCTCATGCACTAGGAGTAGGCGTAGATCAATGTCAGGTAACTCATTAATTAATGTGTAGTTAGGGACTCCCCATAAGTAATCGTCAAGACCTATAATTCCTACCTTAATCCCCTTGACTTCCGTAACGACATAGTCATTAACTAATAACCGTATACCGCAGTTCTCAAGGATCTCCTTAACTTCATATTCAGTACCTGCCTGCAACTCCCAATTACCTATTATAGCATATATTTCGGTATCGTTTAATTTACTCCTTAGGTACTTAATAAAGGACTTAAAGAACTTAAGGTAGTTAACATCCTCAACATAATCACCAGTAAGTACTATAATGTCTGGGTTCTCATTAACCACTATATCAACAACTCTTTTCTCTTGATCGCTGAACCCTTTAAGGTGTAGATCTGAGAGTTGAACAATCTTTAGCTCCTTAACCCCACCTAAGTCGACTACGTATCTAGTTACAGTTACTTTAAATGAATCAATTAAACCTATAGCTAAAGTCAGCAACAATAACACAACGCATATAACAGCAACGAATATTAGTACCTTCCTTAAATGCACCAATTCAAGCCTCCTACTATTCTAGTAGTAATGTAAACATATAGGCTTAATGGGCTAAGTACGTAACCGAAGAGAAACATATATTTTAAGGTAATTAAGTGGCTTGAGGGGTGTTATTTAATATAATCTTAACGTAGGTAAGACCTTGATCCGAGCATGGGTAGTTCCTTAGTCATGAGTAGCTATTAAGTAGGTTATAGCTTATGTTATTTGGATGGTTACATGAGGGTAGTGGCTTTTGATTTTGATGGTGTTTTAGTTAATTCTTATGATTGCTTAAGGAGAGTGTATGATGAGTTAGCCTTACTGATGGGTGTGAGTGATAGGGAGTTATTCGTAGAGCTTATGCTTGCTTTCGAAGACGTAATGGATTATTTAGGTATATGGGATAGGTTTTCATGGTTTAACCTAATCCATAAGTCCCCACTAATAACTCAGAGGCTGAATGTTGATTACTTAGTCAGTACCTACTGGAGGTTAAGGACTAGCTATAGTGAGGTAATTAATGACGCTCCCCACGTACTTAAGAAGTTAAAGGAACTGGGTATACCTATGTACATCGTTTGCGGCGCTGATGGGGTCCCTGGACTTAAGGAGTTTAGGGTTAGCTCTTCGGGTCTTGATAAGTTAGTTACGGATGTAATTACTTATGGTGAGGGGGGTAGGGTTAAGACACTTAATGACGCATTGAGTATTCTGAAGGAGAGACACATTAATGAAGTTATTTACTATGTTGATGATAAGCCGAAGAACCTTAATGAGTTAAACATTGATGGGGTTATTCCTGTACTTCTAAGGATTAAGCCACCGCTTCCTGGAGGTTTCTCGTGGCTAGTGCAATTAAAGAAAGATGTTAAAGTAATTGATAAACTTAGTGATTTACTCTATTTAATTAGAAGTTAATCAATGTATTTACGTAGCACTCATAACTCCCTTCACATACTTAGTTTATGGTGTATTGATGCGTTTAATACCTATAGGTGTTGTTAAGGTTAGGTATAGTGATGAGGAGGTTAAGGACTCATGGATTCGTGGAGGTGTTGACGGTGTTATTGAGGTATTTCCCGAGTTTGAGGCTGGTTTAGAGGGTATTGATGGTTTTTCACATCTAATACTTATTGCTTGGCTCCACAAGGTTAATGATGAGCAAAGGAAGGTTCTTAAGGTAAGGCATAGGAGATTATTACGTTTTGGCATACCGTATGAGGACCTACCTGAGGTAGGTGTTTTCTGTACTGACTCACCCCATAGACCTAACCCTATAGCTCTAACCATAGTTAAGTTAGTTAAGAGGGAAGGTAGGTTCCTCTATGTTGAGGGGCTAGATCTTTTTGATGGCACACCAATATTAGATATTAAGGCGTACACACCTGATAGGGCTGTCCACGACCTTAAGGTACCTGAGTGGTATGTGAGGTTAGGGGAGAAGGTGAAAAAATATTTAGGGGTTGAAGTAGCTCCTTAACCTACCTACGCCTGCAAGGCCTTGGTTAATGCCTCACGAACAGCTACACCACTAACTCTCACTGGCCTTATCCCTGAGCTCCTGAGTACTGCTAAGGCGTTAGGTCCGAAGTCCCCAGCAACAACTACGTTAACCCCTTCCTCAATAAGTCTCTGAACAGCCCTAACGCCAGCCCCCCTTTCAGCATAGAAGCCTGGGTTCTCAATTACCTTAACATTAATTACATTACCTACCTCATTAACCTCTACTATGGTGAAGAACCTAGCCCTACCGAATCTTTGACTGATAACTGCATCAAGACCTTCAGAGCCTTCTGTTGCGAAAGCTATCTTCATAAGACCTCACTGACTATTAGGTGGTAACACTATTAAGGCTTTATTACCTTAGGGATGTAAGGTATTGGTTTAACCCTATGTTCCCTCCTCCATGAATCCCAATTCCTCAATATCTTCAGAATCTCCGTACAGAGCTTAATGAGCCCTCCCGTAGCTTTACTCTCAGGGTACTGAATTATGAATGGTGTCGGCCTAGCCATGGAGAGAGGTATGTTGCTATCGTACGGTATGAGGGCCAAGACCCCGATACCCTCCTCCTCAGCGAATTTAAGTATCTTATCAGTCATGTACTGATCAAGGTCATACTTGTTTATGGCTAGTACTGAAGGTATTCCGAAATGTTTCGTCAACCTATGTATCCTCTTAAGGTCATTAAAACTCGTTGGTGTTGGTTCAGCCACAAGTAGGGCTAGGTCGGCACCTACTAATGAAGCAATCACTTGACACCCAATGCCTGCCGCAGCATCAGTAACTATGGTGAAACCCTTAAACCTCTCCCTGGCTAAATTTCTCTCCTCAGTAACTATCTTACCAGTATTAGCTCTACCAGGAGGTAATGAAGCAGTTATTAAGGGGAACCCAAACTCCGTAAGCCCTACCTTAACAATGCCTGAAATGACCTCATAAAGCTCAATAGCCTTCTTAGGACATACTAATACGCAAGCACCACAACCTTCACAAAGGTATTTATTGATTACACATTTACCACTAACTAACTTGATAGCCCTATTAGTGCATGCGTTTTCACATAAACCACAGCCTACGCATTTATCCGCATTTACCTTAGCCACCCTAGCAGACCTAATAACTAACTCGTCAACCCACTCCCTAACGTTAAGCATTAAGTGTAAGTTAGGTGCGTCTACATCAGCATCAATAACTACTAGATTACTTAGCTCCTTACCCATAATTACGGCTAGTGAGCTAGCTATGGTTGATTTCCCAACACCGCCCTTACCACTAGCAACAACTACCTCAAACACCATATCACAAAACCTCATTAATCTCATTAGCTAATGAGAAAAACGCTCTCGCTTCATTAGTCTCCGGCTTGTAAACCACTATAGGCTCCCTCTTAATATATGATTCAAGAATATTCATCGAGTAGGGGATTTTCAGGGCTAACTTAGCCTTATACTTGTCCAAGACCTTCTTTATGGGTTTTGACGGGGCTATACTGGATCTGTTAAGAACTATCCAGTACTCTATACCTAAACCTGACGCTATCTCAAGTACTAACTCAAGGTTATGAGCACCTAAAGGGGTTGGTTCAGTCACAGCTATAACTAGGTTAGCCTCATTTATTGATGCAGCAACGGTTATGCTGCTCCCCGGTGCTGTATCAACGATAAGGAGATCCTTAGCGTACTTCTTGGCTCTCTCATCGGTCGCTATGACGACTGGGTAACTCCTTTCCTCACCCTCGATTAAAACACCAGTGACTAGTGTTAACCCTACATCGCCTATGTTTAGTGGTGTTAAGTATGTGTAGCCTATGACCCTTTTACCCTCATTAATAGCTTTGGTTGGGCACGCATATATACATGCCTTACAGCCAGAACATAACCTAGGTATGACTAGGGGTAGCCCCTCACTCGTAATCACTATAGCTGACTCACTACATACTCTACTGCATAAACCACACTTAACGCACTTACTTACATCTATGAATGGTAAGGCAACACGTACCTCCTCCCTTTCGCGTAAATCACCATAGTCTAAACCCATGAGTATGTGGTCATTAGGTGCTTCAACATCTTCATCAGCTAGAATAACATCCCTAACCTTAGCTAGTGCTAAAGCTAGGTTTACAGCAACAACGGATTTACCGGTACCTCCCTTACCGCCTGTAACAACAACTTTCTTAACCACGGGGAACTCCATAAAGTCATAGATTAACTAGACCTTAAAGACCTTAATGTTAATAACACTACACAGTGCTACTTAATTGAGTGTTTTGAGTACTTAACTTAAGTTTTTATATTTCTTGAGTAAGATAAGATACGGACTCCAAATGAGTGAACAAGAAGATAGGGAAGTATCTAAAATACTTAATAGAATAGTAAGATCCTTAATTAAAGAGAAAGAAAAGAAGACTCTCCATGAGGTAGTTAATGAGAAAAGCCCTCATGGACTGTACATATTTGATGTCAGTAAGCTAATGTGGAGATATATTGAGAACCCTGGAGGTGAGGCGTGGGTACCTAAGGAGGATGGGTACTACATAATCTACTTTGATAACACCGCATGCCCTGCATGTAGGCGCTACGACCCATCATGGTTTAGTTTCACTAAAAAATACGCACCTAGGCTTAAGGACCATAAGTTCGTAATCATACTTTGTGAATGGTTCGCAAGGAGGTGTAAATCACCTGTAGCGTCAAAGACTTTTAAGTACTTTGAGGTTCATGCATCACCAACAACTATGCTTGTAGGCGTTGTTAACGGTAAGATAGTCCATAAAGAGAAGTATGAGGGTGTTCTTAAGTATGATGAGTTAAGTAAGGTAGTTCTCGGGTTTAAGGAGAGAGTAGAGAAGGTATTGAGAGGAGAGCCTGTTGAGAAGCCACTTAAGAGTGAGGAAATACCTGAGGAAGTTGCTAAGGTACTTGTCGCTCTATTATCAGGTGATATAGAGAAGGTTAAGGAATACCTCTATAAGAAGGAAGGACGTAAGGGTTAAGTAGCTAGCAAAGGGTTTGGATAACACCTCATTAAGTGGTGATATAGCTTTTTCTGAGACCTTTTCTTAACCTTTAACATAGACTTAATTATCCTTGTACGATATGCGTAATTTAGCTCTACATACCATATGATCATTCCCGCAACACTAACTAATTCAGGTATTGCAGTTCCTGGGCTATTTATTAGGAAGTGAATGACCCATGATAAAACACCTATGAACAGTACTGTTAATGTTGTTAACGACCTCCCCTCAACTATGTATATAGACATAGTTATGGCCACGGATATGAAGAAGGCTATGGAGATTAAATAATGAACACCGCCATAAACCTCATTAAGCAACGCCACTAACTGCATGAAGTAGCCATTGACGCATAATGCCGGGCCCGTAAACGGGAATACCCTACGTAAGTATATTAAACCGTGAATGATTAGCAATAATCCAGTAATATGTAGTCCTGAATTGAATATTATGGCTACGACGCCCCTCCTTGCATGACCCAAATCACTTAATGCATTATTAAATATATCAAACCAGGGTGATAGGGCTATCGATAACGTTATAGTGAAGAGAGGTGTCAGAACTATGAATAAGCTAAGAATTAGTGACTGAATATGTGGTGTCCTTAGTAGGTACCTAAGCCTCAACTCGCACAACCTGAGTTTACATGAATTTATTTTGTAAAGACTTTTAAGCATTAAGTAATCGTGCAACTAACAAGCTATAAAGGTATGAATTTAATTTTCTGAAGGTCCTCAATAACTATTAGACCTTCATCCTTTACAGGGCTTATCCTTAACCCCTTAGAACTCTCTAAGTAATAGTCAATAAGTGTTGATGATGAGATAATAATTGCCGACCTATCACCCTCTCTTAATACTTCGATTCTATATAGCTTATAGTAATCACTCCTTAGTTTACTTAACCTAACCTCCTCACCAACTACATAACTAGCTATAAGCATAGGCTTAAACTTTATAGCCATTAAGAGACCCGTATTTAGTGCCGAACTCATAATCACGTACTTACGTAACTCGATGTATGCGTCCCTAACCACCTTAAGAAGTTCCTCATTACCCTTACACACCTTACTCTCAATCGTGTGTGCTAAGTACTTACTAGCTAAGGCTGAGTCCGTAAGTTCATGACCGAGTAACGTGATGTGTTCTCCCTTAACCTTATTAAGTAACTCCTCCTTCTTCAGCAAACCGTTATGGGCAAACCACAGCGTACCGCATGATAGGTTCTCCATGTATGGGTGGGCATGTTCCTTACCTAATGGCAGATTACGTGATGCTGCCCTACTATGTAGGAGTAGGTATATGGTTTCATAAGCACTTAATAAACTGATAAACATCTTTATTAACTCTTTAGACTCCCTAACATATATTGGCATGCCCATCCTATAGTAAATACCCTCAACCCCTCTCTCCTTAACCATTAAAGCAGCCATGCCCCACCCATCACTGTGGGATGCCCTACCACCAGTTAATTCACGTAGGTAAGGGTCTTCCTCACTAGACTTTATGAAGAGCTCAATAAGGTTAGAGATAAGCTGAAGTTCCTCCCTACTAAAGACGGACATAAATAACCTACACATGGTTCCCCACTTAACCAATACCTTAATTACGCAGCTAAGGAATTAATGCTTACTCATCTCACCTAAGGAAAACCTCTACACGTATTGCCCGCCTTAAGTCTTTTCCCTTAATCAAGTAATTAAGTCATTAACCTACCTATATTAAGTTTTATTACTTACCGCTCCCTACATCTCAATATGTGGGTGTTCTGATGGGTAAGAAGGTAGTTATTGTTGGATACGGTACTGCAGGTTCAGCTGCCGCAGCATATATTAAGTTGTTCTGTAGGGATTGTGACGTAACCGTTATTGAGAAAAGGCCGTACCCCGTCTACCACCCGTGCTCAATACCTGACTGCATATCTGGGGATATAGAGTGTGAGAAGCTTATTGAGCATGAACCATTAACTAAGGGTATAGAGTTCATAGCTTCAGCTGAAGTTAATGATGTTGATACCTCAAATAAGGTTGTTTACTTCACTAAGGAAGGCTCTAAACGTAAAATGAACTATGACTACCTAATCTTAACCAC
>Ga0190367_1000601_pt1 | contig 25109 bp, 28 predicted proteins | sample 4872181011_MG_FD_171838 | JGI IMG/M metagenome (GOLD analysis project Ga0190367, IMG submission 171838) | Hydrothermal vent microbial mat bacterial communities from Southern Trench, Guaymas Basin, Mexico - 4872-18-10-11_MG | ecosystem: Environmental > Aquatic > Marine > Hydrothermal vents >...
CCTGTAGGATAGGTCCTCCTTGACAACGCCGTGCCAGCCAACCAGGAACTCGTTGCTAGAGACCCTGACAGCGTTGGTGGACCAACCAACCTTAAGCTCCCAGCTCTCGTTTACAAACACGGGTTCCAGTGATTCACCTTCAACAACAAACTCTTTAAGCTCAACCACTCCCTTCCAGCATAAGCTTATGTGCTCAACCGTAGGCCTGGTCAGCAAAAAGGTTCTGTTTTTACTAGTGATGATGGCTGAATCCTTCACATTTAGTAAGGGGAGTGTCTCACCTTTGTGACTTACCTTAAGGAACCCCCTTTCAACCTCCTTACCTTCTTTATCAAAGACAGCTATTCCCTGAACGGTTGTAGGCTTTAATAGGTACTCCCTTTCTAACTTTCCAGCATAACCATAACCGGTATAAAGCAGGAAAAGCCGTTCTCCTTCCAAATATGCCCTCGCATCCTCACATCCCTTAAACTCCCACACGTTCCTGGGCCATAATATCACATCAGTCTCCACAGTACCCTTTAACCCGCTCATTACTCTCTCGATATCTAGCTCAAAACGGCCTATACTGGAAGTATAATTATAGTAATCAAATATTAACCTCGGAAATACGTAGAGGACATCATCCTTCAATACTGCTCCAGGATTGAACACAGCCACAGGATTCTTACCAGGAAAATTCCTTACCTTTAAATCGCTCGGAAATATGAACACAACCCTCTCAAAAATGTCGTCAACCTCATTCCTTCTTAACCCTCTTTTACCGTTCAAAGCGTTAATAGCCTTCCTGAACATTCTCTGCCTAAAAGAATCCCTAAACTTTCTCCTCAACATGCTTAAAACACTCATCGGAGCAAAGCCACCTATACATCCTCCTAGCGAAACCTATAAAACCTTAACCAAGAGAATGATCCATTAAGGAATCAGAAATAACCTAAAAATTAAACATAAAGCCTACAAATCCTATAATAGATCACCTTTGCGGAAATTTAAACCATAGAGGAAATACATAAAACCCATAAAATAATCTTATAGCCAGGCGGGGGTGCCCGAGCTAGGACAAAGGGGGCGGACTTAGGCTCCGCTGGCGTAGGCCTGCCCGGGTTCGAATCCCGGCCCCCGCACCATTAAGGAATGTCTTGTTGAAAAATGCCTCATTGTCTCCTGGCTTTACTGGTAATGTAGAGAGATCACGCTCAGTTCATCAGTTATCTTCCTGAGCATGGCATAAAGCCTCTCACTGACGGTTATGATTGTAAATACCGGTAAAAACTGCGATCTAGTTCCTACTACCTAGCTAGGTAGCTCCTCACTGTAGACCTTCTTTATCAAAGTTAGAACGTTGTCCCAGCTGTATCTTTCCTCAGCTATTCTTCTAGCGTTTAGGGATAGGTTTTTCCTCACGTCCTCTCTCCTGTAGAGGTATATGAGTTTCTCGGCTATGCTCTCCGATCTTGCGTTTCTAAGGAGGAGACCGTTAACTCCGTTAATCACTATCTCTTTTAGACCGCCTGTGGATGTGGCTACTACTGGGAGGCCAGAAGCCATGGCCTCTAAGGAGACTATACCGAACGACTCACCGTATAAGCTGGGCATCACTAGAACGTCCGCCGATCTATACAGATCAGGTAGCTTTAAGTCCTCCACTTTACCCAACAACATGACATTCTTGTCTACCTCTAGCTCCTTTACCCTTTTTTCTATAAGCATCCTGAGAGGTCCCTCACCCACTATCACAAGTTTGACCTCTGGTATGTTCCTAGCAACCATCCCCATCGCGTTAATCAATCTCAATACTCCCTTTCTCTGGACAAGTCTGCCTACATATAGCACGATGAAACCATCGCCTATCGCCTTTCTTAACTCTCTGGAGCCTTCAGGCCTGAATCTATCCGTGTCCACACCGTTAGGTATAACCGTTATGGAGGTCGAGGGGGCAAAAGCCCTGATAAACCTCGCAGCAGCCTTGCTGACTGCTATAATTCTGTCAGCCTTATCTATGATCAACTTAAGAGGGAACGACATGTATCCCAGCGCTTTAAGCAGGTACTTATAATCGTAGAGATACGCGCTGTGGTTCGTCAATATAACAGGGTATCTGCTTAATGACGCAGAGACTAAGGACGCTAGTGAGATAGGCGTAAACGCGTGGTGAACATGAACTATGTCTGGATCAACGACTTCCATCAAGTCCCTGAAAGGATTTCTAGACCATATAGCCTTACACGCTACCCTTAAGTACTCCTCTGGGCTTACCCTTATCACCTCGAAGGGCCAATCACTGCATGAAACGTTAGAGGCCGTGAATACGGTGACCCTGTCACCTCTGCTATATAAGTTCATAGCTAGGTCTCTTACGTGACTGGCTACGCCCCCTATCTCAGGTGGAAACCATCTTGTAATCAGAAGTACCCTCATGCCTTATTCAATAACGGTATTACCTGTTTCCTAATGCTATTATACATTCTTAGAAACTCGCCTAACGGCATATCCTTGACTTTCCTCATTAGCATCAGAGTTAGATACAACAGGTACCTTGTTTTCTGAACATCACTTAGCAGTTTCATGATACCTTTTCTGGCTACCTCATCGAAACTACCGATATTCCTTCGAATTCTCCTCTCTAGGACATTAAGTCCCTCCTCTAGGAATCTGCCGAGAAACCTCTCTATGATGTCCGTTAGGCTAGAGGAGAGAGCGTATCTCCTCACCTTGTTCCCCCTTACCTCACTCACTATACCTACTCTCTTTAACACTGAGAGGTTCACGCTGACAATACTAACGCTATACCCTGTAACCTTTGATAGCTCCTTCTGAGACATGGGAAGGTCTGTGAGTATAAGAGCCCCCAATATCCTACCCATAGCCTCACTGAACCCAATGATCGACATTAACGAGGATATAGTTTCAATTAACTCATACCTTACGTTCACGATAACTTTTATATTTTTCAAAAATATAAAAGTTTGTGCTCCATACATTACTCTCAGTTACTAAGGTAATGAGGATTAAGGAATGGAGAGCTTATCTCGCTCTAAGCCTTTACGGCGTAGTCCTCTCCTCTAATAACTTAACCTATTTACTAATTAGAAGTTTAGAAATAATAGTATTATTGTTCCCATATATGTCATCAGCTTACATCGCTAATAATATTTTTGACGTCAACGGAGACTCAATAAATACCAATAAAAGATCAAGAAATCCTCTTTCCACGAGAGAACTCTCGTTAAAAACTGCACTAAGAGTGCTTTATATAATGACAGGGTTTGAAGCTTTTCTAGGAATATGCTTACTTTTTTACTCTGATCTATTAGCTTCTTTCCTGTATTTAGGAGGAGCTATACTCTCCCTTATTTATTCAATACCTCCGATAAGGTTGAAGGAGAGACCTCCCCTCGATATACTCTCTCATTCAATATTTTTTGGAATATCTCCCTTTCTAGTAGGCTTCTTCTTATCGATAAGAAGCGATATAGTATCTACGTCGTGGCTAGCCACGTTATCAGCTCTGATAGCGGTATATTCAGCCATATTGGAACTCAGAAATGAGATAGAGGATTATGAATTTGATAAGAGAGTGGGTTATAGGACAAGCGCTACTAAGTTAGGTTACGGAAACTCTCTTAGGTTATTAAAAGTACTATTTCTTAGTTTTGCACTCTTAACAATATTTTTTATAATTAAATTCATTAAATTCTATAATTATTTCATATTAATTCCCAGTATTATTTTATTATTTATTTTTATTTATAAACTTAAAATAAGATTTATGGACATTTACGCGATATTGTTCTTCTTGTTAACGCTTTTATGGAGGTATCTTCAATGAAGACGCTAATCTCAGTTATAATACCAGTGTACAAGGAACCTAAAACTCTTCCTCACCTACTTAGGAAAATAATGCATGATCCTTATCCTCATAAGGAGATAATAGTTATCATAGACGAGCCATCGAACGAAACCTTAAAGATTATTGGCGAGTATCATGAGAAAATAAAGGTTATCATAAATGAGGAAAGAAAAGGAAAGGTTTACGCTTTGAATAAAGCGTTAAAGATCTCTAAAGGAGAGCTGTTGCTATTTCTCGACAATGACGTGTTGATAGAGGATGATAATTTTCTTGAAAAAATAGTTAAAGAGATGAAAAACACTGATATCGGGGAGATAAAGAAGGAAATTGTAAGGGATTCCTTTATTTCGAGGATGGTATACTTCGACTATATCTCATTCAACTTTGGTAGCTACATGTTTTCGAACAAACTAGGAAAATGTCTTGCTCTCAATGGGGCTGCTGTAGCCATCTGGAGAAATTCGTTGCTTAAGCTTGGTGGTTTTAGGAGAAGGGTTTCAGAGGACTTAGATCTAGGTACGAGAAGCTACATGCTGGGGTTAAAATTCAAGTTCATAGACTCTACAAAAGTTCTCAATGAAGCGCCTAGTGACATAAAGGAGTGGTTTAAACAAAGAGATAGATGGACTAAAGGCACAGGACTATGGTTGAAGGAGCATTGGAGGTATCTAGTGAGAGTCTTAAGACAGGAACATAGGATAGTGACCCTGACCCTAATCACACTCTATCCATCACTACTGATAACCATCATTTCGCTCCTGGTCTATAACACTCATGTAGGAAACTTCCTAGTATTGCTTTTACTTGGTATGCTCTCTAGGTTTAGACTTTACTCTTTATCGATTATGATTCCATCACAAGTAATATACTCCATTTTAAGGAACGCAATTATAAACATCCTTGGACTTGCACTGTTTTGCATATATTTTATCTACGCCTCTAAGAAACTGAACTTAAAGTTTAACGTACTTGAATTCATGATTTACTATCTACTTTACTCACCAATATGGCTATTCATAACACTAACCAATGTGATCAAAGTCCTTCTCTTAGGGGATATAAAAATTAAGGACTGGAAGATATAGAGTATAACTTTTTTCAATTCTCACTCTCTAAAAGCTAAACCTTAGAGTACATTAACACGGAGAGTAACGTGATCATTGAAGCTATGAGGAAACCTATTTCTAAGGATCCCGTTACCTCTATTATATAACCGTTTAAAGCCGATGTTATCAAACCGACTGCAGGCCCTGCTAGTGTGTATATGCCGCTAAACCTTCCAATGAGAACTGGAGGTATCACCTCGTTAACTATTGACCAGAAGGAAGGTGCGGAGACTCGATATACTATAAATGTAGTAAATAAAAGCGTAGATTTTAAGGCTATATCATTAATCACAGTTATAAAGGCGAGTAACGCTCCTGTTACTAGAAGACCAGTAATTAGAGTAATCTTCTTACCTTTAAGACCACCTATCTTATCAGAAATTACTCCTGAACTTATCTCCACGAAGAAGCTTAAGGTTGCTATCAGAATCATGTGAGGGATGAGATCTTCGTATCTTAGGTTCAGCTCTCTCACTAAAAAAGTAGAGGTCCAGCTGACCATTAATCCCCATGGATAGAGAGCAAGGAAGAAGGAAACAGTCATGATGATTAATAAGCGATAAGGAATAGAGCGTTCCTTGAGCGAGTTATCAGCAGAATCTGTTTTATATGTTGAGAGGTTCCATTTGTCTCTAAAGAAGTATACATAAGTGACTGTATAGGAAAAACCTATCAACGCTGTAGTTGTTAACACCAACCTCCAGTTCTCAGCTAATAATCCAGGTATTATGAAGGTTAAGGTTAGCCCTATCATTGAGCCTGTATTGTATACAGAGGTAGCTAAGCTGTACATCTCCTTAGGGACATAGAGGGAAACTATTTTAGCGCATATAGGCCATACCAGAGGCATGAAAACCGCAAAGAGTAACCTTGTCGCTGAGAGAGCATAGATATTTCCCGAGTAAGCCGTGGCTAAGGAGGCCATGGACATCATAGTTAAGCAGACTACGCCGATTTTTATGGGGCCTAGGCTATCTACTAACTTGCCTATCAGAGGGGATAATATTGTAGGAGCGGTCCATAACGCCATTAGTACGCCCATAACGTATGGAGTTATGTTAAACTCGTGCATGATGAGAGGTGCAAGCGAGTTTACTGACACTAATTGCACGAACGTTACACTGGTCATACCGAGACAGAGCAACATGACCGTGGATGCTCGCATTACTGTCTCCTAAACACTGAGTTAAAATACGTCTCTTAATATGAGGAACTTACCTATTAAGTATTACACAGTAATACGCCATTAGCCCAGATGCTACTACTGGGTCGATAACCGGTATGCTTAGCTTATTTTTTAGCATTTTAACGCTCTTAGCTGTAGAGTACCCAGTACATCCGAGAACAAGGGCGTTTACATCAAGCTTTTCCAGCTCTCTAGCAGCTTTCACCACTTCTTCTTCGTTTCTAATTATATCAAGTGTATTAGTCACGTTAGCTGGTTTCCTATAACCCACTAACCTCTCTCCAAGAACATTAGCTATGGGAGTTGGTACATGCTCAGTAATCCCCAACACCCCTATTCTTTCACCATAAATCAGAGACACTGAAGCAGCAGCTGTACCTGCGCCTATAACAGGTATCTTAACTCTCTTTCTGGTTTCCTTAACACCTGGGTCATCAGCGCAACTAATAATTACTGCCTTCATACCCTCCTTTTCAAACTCCAAAGCTAGATTAACAATCTGAGGTATGGCTTTTCTCTCAAGTTCAAGGTTATAAAGTCCCTTAGGAAAACCCATAATACACCTACTGACAACCCGTAATAAAGGGAAATTCTCCTCTATGATCTTCCCATGAACGTTTAAGGAATCCTCATCATCTAACGTTATTACTCTAATGAGTCCTATACTTACCTTCTCTCTCACTTCCTACTACCTCTTAAGATTATTTACCAAAATATGAATTACACATAATAGTCTTTTAATCATTTAACTATTTAATACAGTTTTTCGAAGGAAAATTTAAAACCTTTAAAATAATACACTTAATTAATGGCACACATAGCACTTATCATCAGATCTATTCTTTCATTGATTCTCTGCGTATTTACAATACTTTATAGCTTCCTTATACTAGATAGGTTAAAGAAAGGTAACGTCGTGATGGGGAGGGTATTTCTCAGGGAAAAAGGTTTCATGAATTCCGTAAGGTATCTGACAATAGCCATATTACTGGTTCTTATGTTCAATTTAGCGTTGCTTAGCAGAGATGAGACGATACATGAGGTAGGTCGCTACTCGGCGTTTCTCTCGTTAGCGTTGTTTTTCTACGCGCTTCATACCTTCTATAAGGTGATTAAGTGATGAACCTCAATCTCTTTATATTCATAGCCCCGGTCTTAACAGGGATTGTTCTCTTTCTCTCACTTTCAGTCTACTTTAGTACAAGAAGAAACCCCAAGTACGCTGTAAGCAGGCTCTTCCTTAATAAGAGGGAGACTTTAAGCGCCATCAAATACATCATGGTAGGTATGATTATACTTGCTATTAACAGAGTGATACACATAGGCTACTCATTTAACTTAGTCAGCTACAATGTCTACTTTATTTCTGGAGCAACCTTAGGCTTAGGTACTGACTTATGCCTAATGTATTCCTTCTACAGATTTCTTAAAGCTATTAAAGCAAAGCCCTCTCAGTAAGAAAAACTCTAAGTCTTTTAAATTATTCAAAAAGAGTAAAGGAAAACTTCCTTTTGCGATTTTTGTTAGAGTCTTTAGTCTTAAATAAACATAGTTGTCGGTTATTAGTTTATGGCAGAAGAAAAACTGGTAAAACCTTTCTTTTAAGGAGATAGGTTAGGTGGGAGCTATACCTTACAATCGGGAAAAGCGAGTTGTGTTTGATAAAACTTGTATCAAAAATAAGAGTTATGATACGGTTTACGGCTGCCTACCTTGCTTTCTAAGGGCCTCCCTAAGGCCTCTTATCCTTTCCTCGACGCTTTTAAGCTCTTCCTCCAGCTCCCTTAGGTCTTCCTCAAGAGCTTTTCGGTAATCTTCCAACATAGCTAGCTCCTCCTCAGGAGTCATGGGAGGTGGAGGCATTAGCGGGTAGAACATAGGATAAGATGGTGGCTGAGGATACCCAGAGGATTGCTGTGGTTGTTGCTGTTGTTGCTGGGGATATGGTGAAGGAGGAGAATATGGCATCCAGAACGGGGCATGCAACATCATTCTTCTCATTACTCTATGCCACCAGTAGCTCATACGCTAGCACCTCTATGGTGTGCCTGGAGTCCTTGTCTCAAAGCTTCTCATTAACAGGTCAAGGCTCTTTCTCCAGGCGTCTATCATGGCTCTATACATCTCTAATGTGACCACATAGTAATAGGGGTAGATGATCCACTGCATTAAGGTAGTCATCATGTATGTCGGATCCAGTGGGTACATATATGGGTAATATGGCCACCAGTACATGGTTCTCACCACAGTGGGTAAAATGGATAGGGCCATGACCACCTATACCATGGATAGCCAGCATACATGTATGGCATTGGCCAATAAGAGTAGTACGGTGGCATATAGTAATACATTGGGTAAGCCCACCTATACCATGGGAATAGCCACCAGCAAGATCCTCTACCGAATAGCCATCCTGGTCTCTGCCATGGAGGAAGGTGACTGAAAGGCCCTCTTCCAGGCCATGGACCACTCCATCCCCACCTACGTCCTCCCCAACCGTAAGCCCATCCCATTCTCTCACCTGAGTTTAGAATAGTATGATGGCTTATATATTTTGTGCTATGGCACAAAAATGCTATTAGAGCTTAACCTCAGTTATTACTAAAGGCCTTCTCTCTATAAGAGCTTGAATAACCTTCCTCCTTCCACTACTTAACGCTCTCCAAAGAGTACCTCGTGACACCCCCATAGCCTTGGCAGCCTCCTCCTGCGTCATTCCCATAAAGTACACTAACCTTAAAGCCTCCAATTCATCAGGCATAATTAATATAGGATCAGAGGTTAACGGTAACCCTTCATCGTTAAGAGGAGCGAAGACAAGCCCCCTTATACCATGTCCTATTAACCTGGGTTTAGGCCTTCTACCGCGACCCCCTCGACCCCAACACCACCTCCATGGAGGACCATGAACCAAATCAAGACACCTATTCCTTGAATCCACGTCACCAGCAAAGCAATGTAAATAAACCACCTGGTATAAATAAAAGAATAGCCCCGGTCGTATAGCCAGGTCAGCCTAGCTCCTGCACGGGCCTAGAGTATACCGGCCTCTCGAGCCGGTGATCCCGGGTTCAAATCCCGGCCGGGGCACCACTCATTCCTTTAATAACTCATCAATTCAAAGAAAAATGTTTAAGGCTAAGATGCGGGAGGCTATCTTTCCAATCCTATAGGTTTCTCTTGAGGATAAGCGGGAACTTTTTCCAGGACCATTTGCATTTCATATCCTTTACCAACGACTATAGGGTTTAACTCTCTAACAAGTCGTTCAACTGCTTGAAGCTTTACACTGCTCTCAGAGTAAACCGTGAGTATAGGCTGTCCCTTTTTAATCTTATCTCCTCTTTTCACATACAACTCTACTCCCGCACTTTTATCTCTAGGAGCACCAGCGGTCTTGCCTATAAGTGACATAGCTGAGTTGTTAATCCATACCACTACCCCCTCATTTTCCGCGTAAAGAGTTAAGGTCTTATCACCTAGAGGTATGTCCTCGGGCTTAACATCAGGATCACCTCCCTGTGCCTCAATTATGCTCCTCATTTTTCTCTCAGCTTTACCAGTTTCAAGCGCTGTTCTGGCAAGCTCCTTACCATTCTTTATACCTATCATGCTTAGAAGTATCTCAGCTAAACTCAGTGCCTTATCTATTAAATCCTTAGGCCCCTTACCCATTAACGTCCTCAGAGCCTCTCTAGCCTCCAAGGCCGGTCCTATGGTATAACCTATAGGTTCTTCTCCGTATGTGATAGCAGCCTCAAGCCTGAGACTAAGTCTTCTAGAGAGCTCAACGAACTCACGTGCTATATTCCTAGCCTCTCCTATAGTACCCACTTTTGCTCCCCTACCCACAGGCACATCTAGAACTACATGTGTGGAGCCTACGGCTAACTTCTTAGCCAGTATAGAAGGTATAAAAAAGGGATCTATTCCGAGTGGATACTCAACCCTTATTATTATATCATCCGCCGGCGCTAAACCTAGGGTCCCTCCCCACACTATACATCCTTTTTCCCTTAGAACAATCTTCCTCATTTCTTCTATACCAAGTGTAACAGGAGCTAAGACTTCCATTCTATCTGCCGTCCCTGCTGCAGAGGTTATAGCTCTCGAGGACGTCTTCGGTATATAATACCCAAGAGAAGCTATTATCGGAACAAGGATCAAACTAGTTTTATCCCCTGGCACACCGCCCATTGAATGCTTATCAAGTACGGGACCTTTAACATATGACTTTAAGTCTAATTTCTCACCAGTATCGACCATTGCCTTAGTAAAACTCAAAGTCTCTTCGATGCTGAGTCCTTGGAAGTGAACAGCGGTTACCAGAGCAGTGAGTTCTACGTCACTTAAATATCCGTCTACAACATCGCTAATTATAGCTCTTATCTCTTCCTCCGATAGCTTACCCCGTGCCAACTTCTTTCTTATGTAGAAAATTGATTCGGGGGTCTTAGCGGGAGAAATCTCAAGCTCATCTCCCTCTCTCACACCTAAAGCCCTAGCTACCTCATCATAGACTCCCACAATCTTCTCTGGTAGCATCTTGGTGGTTATAACTATGGCAACTACCTTCCTATTGTTATACTTTACAGTGACTCTATCTAAAGGTCGTACATCCATTTCCTCCGCTACTTTATCATACAGTACTACTGCAAGCCTACCACCTGCCTCAAATCCCAATAGCTTAGCTTTAAGCCTCAGATACTATCACCTTATAACCCTATCAGAGAGCAAAAATACTATTTTAACGTAGTTATTTAAAAGCCTTAAGGTTAAAGAAAATAAGTTTTAAGAAAGATCTAGTCTATTAACCTGGTTATCACTCCTCTTTCCTCAACCTCAGTAACGTAAACTCTTCTACTTATCTCTTTAAGTGCCTCCCTAATCTTTACTTCAGCTCCTTTTTCACAAAGAGCTACTATGAACCCTCCACCACCAGCACCTGTTATCTTTGATCCTAATGCTCCAGCCTCTCTAGCCCTATAAACTAATTTCTCAAGCCTTAAATTAGACACTCCTATAGCTGAAAGAAGACCATGGTTAATATTCATTAATTCTCCTAATTTAGCGAAATCTCCCTCCTCTATAGCCTTTCCCGCCTCTATTGCTAGTCTCCCAGCCGTATGATAAAGAGGCTCCATAACACTTGGATATTTCCCTTTTAGTTTAAGAACTCTCATCACCATATTACCAGTGTTCCTAGGAATACCAGAATCCGCTAATATAAGAGATATTTTAGAGGTATCTCCTCTGAGTTTCAAGAACCCTTCATTTCTCCTAAAGGCTATAACGCCGCCATAGGTAGCTATAGTGTTATCTATACCGCTAGGTTTACCATGCACTATCCTCTCACACATATAGGCAAACCTAGAAATCTCCTCCTCACTAAGCCTTACTCCAAGTAGGCGCGAGACAGCAGCTATAGAAGCTACTGCAACAGCGGCAGAGGAACCCATACCAGCAGCTACAGGTATCTCGGATTTAATCTTAAGTCTTATAGATTCTTTTATCCCTACATTATCTAAAAGCTGCCGTATTCCATAATATAAAGGGTATAAGGGAGAGTTTATCCTTTTAGATCCTTCATTAAACACTTCTCTAATCCCTAGATCTTCTGATATAATCTCTATTTTTTCCTCCTCTACCTCTTCAACCATGACATGAGCTCTTAAGCCTATAGCCACAGCTATAGCGGGCTCGTTTTCGACAACAAAATGTTCTCCTATAAGTATTGTCTTTCCAGGCGCAGACCCCTCAACTTTCATAATAGGTTAGCCACCATCCTCGTTATTTTTTCTAAAAACTCCTTGTCCTTCTCAGTAAAGGGAGCTAAGATGTGTGAATCTATATCCAGCTCACCTAATATCTTTCCATCCTTAATTATTGGAACAACGATCTCGGACCTAACCTTAGGACTACACGCAAGGTAATTAGATTCTTTACTTACATCCTGAACTATGATAGTCTTCTTAACCTCTGCTGCCCTACCACAGACTCCCCTACCAAAAGGTATCTTTACGTGTTCGGTGGGTTCGCCCACAAAAGGTCCTAAAACAAGTTCATTTGATCTATTTTTATTAACAAAATAAAATCCTACCCAATCATAATAAGAAATGTTCTCTTTTAAAACCTCACAAATATTTTTCAGTTTCTCATCTAAACTAATTGAGGAAGAAACTATTTCTTCAATCTTTTTAAGCGTTTTTCTAAAAACCTCCTCTTGAGACATACTTTATCACCTTAATTCTAAAGTTTACTCAGTGAGCTTAACTTAATAATTAGCTGACCTAGTTGTATAGTTATCTTCTACTTATCTACTTACTTCGAGTTAGTTGTATAGGTATGGCTATGAGGGCAGCATACATTTATTCTCTTCTTACAGTCTTAAGAGGTAGTGGCAAGGAATTCTTCTGGGAGTTAGCTACATTAATGGATATCATGTTATTAGGACACTGGATAGGGGCTAGAAGCGTTTTAGGAGCCTCTAGGGCATTAGAAGAGCTAGTAGCATAATGCCTACTATAGCTCACTTAGTTGAAGATAACGAGATTCGTGACGTTCCTATTTCATCGGTGATAGAAGATTCATCCTTTGTAGATAAGTCCCTCTTGACAGGGGAATCTGAATCTGTAAGTAAAAGAGTTGGTGATAAGGCAATAGGAGGCTCTATAAATGGAGAGGGAGTATTAAAGGTTAAAGTAGAGAGAATAGGGAGTGACACAATTTTTAATATCAAGGATAAACTATCTACTCTTAACATAATACCACTATTTATATCGTTAAGTATAGCTTATTTTACGGAAGTGATGAAAATGAAGTTAAGATTCATATTCCCAGATGCTAAGGAATGGCGTTATTTGATACAAAGTCTTGCTACGCTTATAGATGAAGCGAACTTTGTAGCCACGGAGGAAGGATTAAGGTTAAGGGCTTTAGATCCCAGCAGGATAGCTATGGTAGATCTCTTTATACCAAGGGATGCATTCGAGGAGTACGAGATAGAAAACGGTGAGATCAAGATAGGTCTTAACTTCGACGATCTCGATAAGATAATAAGAAGAGGTAAGGCTGATGAGAGAGTAAGGTTTGAGGTAGAGGAGAACAGGCTCAGGGTAATATTCTTAGGTAGGGCTGAAAGGGCGTTCTCGCTCCCGCTTCTCGATATAGCTGGTGAGGAGTTACCTTCACCTAAGGTCACCTTTAACGTCAAAGCAAAGATGTTAAGTGATACGTTAAGAGATGCTCTTAAAGACGCTGAGTTAGTAAGTGATACTATAAAGCTTATAGGAGAAGAATCTGTGTTAAAGATGGAGGCTAAGAGTGATAGAGGTGAAGTAGAAGCTAAGTTTAGTCTTGAATCGGGCTCCTTACTGGAATACGATGTCTCTGAACCCTCCAGTGCTCTTTATGGACTTAGCTATTTAACTGACATAGTTGGAAAGGCTTACAGAGTTAGCGATATAGCTACCTTAGAATTCTCTACTAATAAACCTCTTTCTCTTAGTTTCAATATAACGGAGAACGGTGTTCTGAGATATTACCTAGCTCCGAGGATGGAGGCTTAGGTTGAGGAAATTAGAGGTAATTCTCACTAACGAGGACTTTAGGAAGTATCCTTTTCTCCCTGAAGCTATAAGTAAGCTTAAGGAACTGAATTTGACAATCGAAGACATAGCTAGTGAGGATATAGGTAAGGAGATACTAGAGCTGGTTAAGAATAACTTGGTTTCCTCCATAAGGTCAGGGGAAGTGAATCCTCCTCATAAGGACGCGGAACTAGAAATACTATCTTTCTTAGCTACTCTACTTGTCTTAAGAATAATAGGTGAGAGAGGACTTACGGAAAGGTTTGCTGTAGCTTTTTCAAAACGAACCCAGAATCTTTTAAAAAATGAGGAGTTAAGTAAATTAATTTACATAGCTCAATTCATCATGGGATGTAGAATAAAAAGGGAAAACAACCTCATCCTGATCGATATAGCTAGCTTCCTTAACAATATGCCTGAGTATAAAGGGATTTGGAAACTTATCAATAGGGAAGTTTCCAAGGGATGGGTTAAAGTTTCCAATAGGGAGCTTGTTAGGTTGGTTGAATCCGGCATCAAAAGGTATATAATTACTAAGACCAGTGAGAAACTTACGGAGTTAAATATTCCTGATTTAATATATATGCTGGTTGAAGAGGTAAGCAGGGAATGGAGCAAGAAACTTAGAGAGTATGAAGAAATCAGAGCATCAATAGTAAGGGGAGGAGAAGAGTATTACCCTCCTTGCATCCATTACTTATTGACTCAGCTAAGAGAAGGAAAGAACCTTCCTCATAGCGCAAGATTTGCCTTAGCAACCTTCTTATTAAACATAGGTATAAGCGTTGAGGAGACATTAGAGATATTTAAGCTCTCACCTGATTTTAGAGATGATCTAGCTAGGTACCAAATAGAACACATAGCAGGTCTTAGAGGCTCTAAGACCAAGTATCTCACATACAAATGTGATAATATGAGAAGCTTAGGGCTTTGTAAATGGTCATGTGAGGGAATAAGGCATCCTTTACAATTTTACTACAGATCTCTCAGAGGTAGAAAACCTAATGTCTCAGAAACTAGCTGAGACACTTACACACGTAAAGAGGCTTTTCAAAAATTATTACAATTCAACATACGTTAGCGCTCCTCGCTCTCCAGAGAAAAGAGAATATGGCTTCTCTCTTTTCGATTCCCAAGGGATGATAAGACACTTATCCTTTTCCAGCTCAAAAGCCCTTAATGAATTTCTGAGGAAAAGGGTTCCAAAACACGCTTACTATTCCTCAGCCTATTATGGGTTTCCTGATGCGCCGGTTATGAGCGAAAAAAAGTGGCTAGGAGCTGACCTGGTATTCGACATAGATGTTGACCATATACCTACACCTTGTAAGATTCTTCACGATGTATGGAGCTGCATGGCATGTGGAAGAAGCGGGATGGGATTCTATGAGAAATGTCCTTATTGTGGAAGTGAGAGGATAGAGAAGGAGACATGGGTTTGCACAATATGTATTAACGTGGCAAAGAATGAAGTGCTAAAATTAGCCGACATACTACTATCTGATTTTGGTGTATCTGAGAACGAGATGACGGTGGTCTTTTCAGGTCATAGGGGTTTTCACCTTCATGTGAACAATGAAGTTTTTAAAGATCTAACTCAGGACGCTAGAAGAGAAATAGCGGATTATGTGCGGGGATTAGGGCTAAATATAGATATTCTCCTCGAAAAAGTTAAAAAAAGTACATATAAATTTAAGTACGATATTACTTCAAGTGGATGGAGAGGAAGACTTGCTAGAGCATTAATATCCATAATACTAGACATAGGAGATGTCAAGCAGTTAGAGGATCTGGGATTTAGTAAAAGAAGAGCTAAAAAAGTATTAGAAAGTATAAATGAATCTAAAGACGAGCCATTAAATATACCTCTTACTAGAAAGGAGTGGGAAAGGCTTATAGAGAAAGCGTTAGCCTCAGAATCCTGCGTCATAGATGAGAGAGTGACAATAGATACCAGAAGATTGATAAGGCTTCCAGGAACTCTACATGGGAAAACAGGGCTTAAGGTAACTAAGTTCTCCGTAGGTGATCTCGAGAATAAAGATATTTTGAAAGAATCTATAGTTTTTAATAGTGGATATGTAAAGCTCCGTGTAAAGAAGCTTCCAAAGAATGTTCTTGATTGGAAGTTTGAAGCTGTCGGAAGCTCAGTTATAGAAATACCTACATATTTAGGAGTTTATCTTGTTCTGAACAGCAGTGAAGTAGAAGTCTTAAGATGGATATAGCTATGGATTATTCAAGAATAGTTAACGTGTTTATAGCTGAGCTTGAATCTCCTAAGCTCTACGAGTTAGATACTAATTTCTATAAACAGGCCTTAGATTACGTTAAAAGGCTGGAGGCAAAAGATGGTAATAAATATGAGGCGAAAGTGCTTAGAAGGACGCTAGAGAAACTTTTCATACTAAGATTAGAGAAGATTATTAAACATATATGGAGAACAGGAGAGAAACCTAACATAAAACTACCTATGGAAGAAGCTGTTTTATTAAATGAGATAGAAAGAATAGTCTCTACTATTAGAGGAAAAGAAGAAGGTATCGAAGAAATAAAGCATATATCAATGAGTAAAGAGATTAAAGGAGTATTAGTTTATTTTACAAAGCCATATTCGAGAATAATGCTAAAAGAGGGTGTAATCCTAGGTCCTTTTTCTCAAGGAGATATAGCCTTTTTACCTAGAGAAATAGCTAAGGAACTTGAAAGTAAAGGAGTAATAAAAATAATGTAAAAGATTAAACTTTTACTAATAAGAAAGCTTCCTCATTTTTTACGGTAAACTCTATCTCTGTGTTTTTCACCTGGAAAGTATATATGCCATATGGTAATTGGAAGACGCACCATCCTGTTGAATTAGTGACCGAAATTAAAGTTAAGGTAGATGAGGTTATTTTAACTTCTATATCACTTATCGGTCTACCTGTATCTCCCTCTATTACCCTTATTATTAACGTACTCATTAAGGGTCTAGGCGTTTCTGGAGGCCACGCTGTCGTCTCCATGTAAGACCACAATAGTATGTCTCCATCTTTAACTTGGTACTTGTCAGAGGCTACAGGGCCTAACTTCCACGAGTTAGCCTCCCAATCCCAATACCACCATAACCAATACATAGACTTATCAGGATCATTGGGAAGAGAATCTATAGAATCTACAAAAGCTCCAAGGGAAGTTATCCTATATTCGACTTCTGTTACAGCTAGGGTTGCATCTAGCAAGCTTGAATTCCTATCTACTAATACATGGTGAGTTTTTCTTATTCCTCCATGTTCTATAATTAACTGTACTGAAATTACCTTATTTACTGAATTTACCGAAAAATACTCAGTAGGTACTAATAGTAATAGAAGTATATAAGTAAACATCATATATTTAAAATATCTAGAATTAATCATTATTATATCACTTTTATCATTTTTACAAAAATTAATAAAAAATTTCATTTATTTACCGAAAAATCGTTCTTACGACTAGTCCTCTACTTTCTTAAACCTATCCTGTAACTTCTCTAAAACTCCTGGTAACGTAGTGTATTCCATTTCTTCCGGTCCTAATCTATGAGGCATGAAAGGACCATGCCTACGCATGTAGTCAGTTACTTCCTGGGCCACACTTCTTGTATAGTCAAAAGCTGGATCGTCGAATAGATCGTTAGGTCCCTCTAGGTGCCCATCATGAAGCTGGAATCCGAGCCCTACAACTCTTGGAGGACCATCAAACCTAGTACATTTAGCATTCTTTAAGGATACTGGCATCAGAGGACCGTGGTGACTTCCTCTCATCCAGCCAGCGACCAAGTGGGGGAATGCAAACGCCTCTAAAACTTCACCAACAGCAGGTAATCCATGCTGTGACCTTATTATCACCACAGGATCATCCTTACCTACGTATCTTCCTGCTATAAGGGACAACCTTGTAACGCTTGCCGCGGCTGCGGGTAGCTTATCCTTCTTTCTGTACACCTTTCTTATAACATAGCGGCTCGGTGTGCCTATTAAAGCTAGTATATCATAGAGTTCCTCTGGAGCATTTAACCCGACGACTTTATGCTCTATTACATCCATTATCTCGAAAGTAAATCCATCATGCATTGACGGGTCTATTACCAAACCTGCTGTGTTAAATGGATCCGCAAATATCTTAAAGAGTTTAAAGTTCCAGGCTCCAGGCTCTGTCTTATCGGCCGAGAACACAAGAATAGGCTCACTCTTTCTCTCCTCGAATTCAAGCTCTGCAACTCCAGGTCCCATGCCTCTAACGTTTCCTGAAAACGTATCTGAGAGTAGGTCTTGGCCTGCACCGTAAAGTTTAAGAGGTTTGCTGACCTTCTCAGTTACCTCCACAAATGTATCCCAAGCTAGCTTGTGTATCTCAGGGTTACTTTCTCCCTTAGTGTGAGTCATTAATAATTGCAGATCATCTCCTGCATGAAAAACGTAGTAGTCCATTAACAGGCCTGTTTCCTTAGCTTCTTCAAGCTTTTTTCTAGCTAATTCTTCTTGCTTGGGATGTACGACACTATGACCTACCCAACCACCTATGTCGGCTTTTATTAAGCTAACAGTTACCTTCATAACTTAGACCCACTCATCAAACACTATCGAAAGCTATTAAATCTTTGGCACACTGTTACTACCTTAAGGTAGTAACATTTAACATAGATAGCTATCTGAATAAGCTCGTTAAGGTTCTAAGGGCTGATAAGGGATCAGAGGAATAAGTGATGTACTTACCTACTATCAATATGTCTACGCCCGCATCTACATACGTTCTTGCCGTCTTATCATTTATTCCGCCAGCAACCGCTACATCACCTTTTACAACATTTTTAACGTTTTTAACGTAATTAGTTAATGATTTAGCATTAACACCCATTTTTCTTTGCACATCAACTCCAACATGTAAGCATACTATGTCAACACCTAACCGTTTCACCTCTAAGCTTCTCCTAACAACATCCTTTACTTCCATTAAATCAACCATTACCTTACCACCATAGGTCTTAGCCTTTTCCACTACCTTCTCTATCGTAGCGTTACTGGCTAAACCTAAAACAGTGATAACATCAGCATCATTCGAGAAGGCTAAATCAGCTTCTACATCTCCAGCATCAATGGTTTTCATGTCAGCTACTATGATCAGATGAGGATAGTTTGTCTTAAGCTCCTTAATTATTGAAACTCCTAATGACTTTATGAGAGGAGTGCCAGCCTCTAACCATATATTTTCTCTAGATACCTTCTCAGCTACCTCAAGAGCTTTACGTCTATCTGTCAAATCTAAAGCTACCTGTACTACTGTCATAAGATCTTCCAAGAATATTACTACGTGGCTTTAATGAGCTTAGTCCTGCTCCTAAACGTACAAGCTTTGATTTAGCCTTTATAAGTAACTCATTAGCTATCTTTACTAAAATTTGTAACCTCTCTTCACTTACAAATTCCATACCTTTTAATCTTAGTGGAGATTCTATTCTCTCACTCGAGGTTATCTCAATTACTATTCTTTGAGGATTAAGTCCCTGTATTCCACTATGTTTAAAACCGCTGTTCCTAGCTATCTCTAAAAGTTTCTCGGCACTTTCCAAGTCTCTGCATACTACATGTAATATTGGGGGTTGCACAGAGAACCATAGATTTTCTTCACAACTAGTCTTAATGACCGTTAATAATTCCTCTATCTTAATTATTCTATGCCACTTAGCTAAGGTTATTAAGTTAAATTTCTCTCCTGGGACTCTATTAGCAGTCACCTGTATTCTACCACTGCAGCTAGATGTAGTATAATAGTCTTTAAGCAAATTTATCTTCCTAATAAGCCAGACGATGTCTTTATCAACTCTTCCCATCTTCAGCTCTTCCTCAAACATCATGAGATATTCTCTCTTAGCCTTCTCCCACATGCTCAAAGGCTAACACCCGATCACACGCCTCATCAAGGCTCCTTACATATCTGATACCGGAAGGAGGATTAGCTTTCCTTACTACTAATAGAGCCTTCATCCCTGATTTTAAAGCGCCCATATAATCCTCCTCTAGTGAATCACCTATATGGATGATTCTGTTAGGGGGGACTCTAACGATATTCGCTACGTATTTAAAAGCACCAAGACTGGGCTTAAAATACCCTGACAAATCCGGCGTGGCAATGGCATCTACAAAGTCTTTCACGCCTATTATTCTTAGTACCTTTACTACCTCATTTGATAAGTTGTTACTAAGTATAACTATTTTTAAGTTTAAGGATTTAATACAAGTAAGAAATCGGATTGCATCTTTGTATATTTTAAAGTTATCTCTGTTAAACCATTCATTGAAAAGTTTCTCAGCTAGTTCCCAGCTATGAACATTAAGTGCAGAAAGTATAGCGTAGTTAAGGTTTACATAACACTCCTTAGGATCCTTATATTTTTCTAATGCTATCTTATTATAATGCTTAACATTCCTAAGTTCATTCCTGATTCTTTTAGATTTAACCATTATCCCATGTCTCTTTAGAAAGTTTGAAATTATATCCTCAGCTGGTTTTGTACATATTAATGTTCCATCTAAATCTAAAGATACAGCCTTTATATAACTCACAAATTAATTAGGTACTTAAAGTAAAAATTATGTTTACTTACAAAAATCTACTTTACGGTGACCGACTTGGCCAGGTTCCTGGGCTTATCTGGGTTTAATCCTTTACTCTTCGAAGTAAAATAGGCTAGTAATTGCCACGGAATTATAAACATCATGGGAGTAACTAGATGATTTGATTTAGGCATAGGTATGTTTACATCAGCTTTAGATAAGACTTTATCATCATTGCTGACTGCTATTATCCATGCATCTCGAGCTCTCATTTCCTCTATACTGCTTAGTATTCTATCCCTAGCTTCTAGATATGAGGAGGAGATCATTACCGGAAAGCCCTTCTCTACTAATGCTATTGGTCCGTGTTTCGACTCTCCTGCAGGATAACCTTCAGCATGAATGTAGCTTAGTTCCTTAAGTTTTAAGGCACCTTCTAATGCTGTGGGTAAATGTAGTCCTGTACCCAAGAAATATACGCTATTCTTACTTGATATAGATTTAGCTAGTTTAACTATTAAAGGAGTATATTTGGCTATTATTTCTGAAGATAGTTTAGCACATTCTCTTATACTGTTAACCACCTCATTATAGATGTAGGAGTCCTCGTATCCCAGCTCTATGCTAACCTTAGTTGCCAGCTGGAGCTCTATGGATAATTGATTGACATAGCTTTTGGTAGCCGCAACTCCTATCTCAGGACCTGCATTTATATAAAGAGTGTAATCTGAAAGCCTATCTATTGTTGAACTAGGAACGTTAACCATGGAAATTATCTTAGCCCCTAATTTCTTTGCATATTTTATGGCTGAGATAACGTCAGCTGTCTCTCCTGATTGAGATATGGCTATTACAGTGTCTTTTTTATCTATGTTAGCCCAATACGTGAACTCTGAAGCTACGTATGTTATTGTATTAAGCGAAGTTAGTTTAGTTAAATAATATTTACCTATGAGCCCGGCATGATAGGAGGTCCCACAAGCAACTATATGTATCCTTCCCGATCTTATAAGACAGCTAGCTATAGGGTCAAGCTCTTCCTCCCTATAAATTAGGGACTTCTGTAACGCATAGGGTATCTCTCGTATTTCTTCTAACGTAGCTGTTCCATCGCTTCTCTTCAGGTCTTCCTGACCGAGAAAACTAACAAGAGATATTTTCTTAGGTTTAACCCTCAAAACAACATTCCTGTTCACAAGTCTATACACCTCTACTTTTCCTGGCTTTAGCACAGCTATTTCCCCATCCCGTAGGGAGTAAAGCTCGTTCACAAAGCCTTTTAGAGCAAGAGGATCAGAGGCGCAGAAAGTACCTTTGTCTGAGATTCCTATGATTAACGGGCTTTCCTTCTTCGCACAGAGTATAGTATCCGGCTCAAGCCTATATATTGAAGCTATAGCATATGACCCTTCAAGCAAAGCAATTGAGTAGGTAAATGATTTGAAGAAGTTTCCCCCTCTTTCTATGTTCTCCTCGATCAAATGCGCTATAACCTCCGTATCTGTTTCACTGAGAAAGTTATGTCTAAAGGCAAGTTGTTTCCTAATCCCCTCGAAGTTCTCAATTATACCGTTATGTACAAGAGCTATTTCTCCTTTACAGTCTACATGAGGATGCGCGTTTTTTCTGGAAGGTCTACCATGAGTCGCCCATCTCGTATGACCTATACCTACCACTGCCTTAAACCCGTCAACTCTAGAAGATAGCTGCTCTATGCTGCATGTATCCTTTACAACTAGAACATTATTGTCTATAATAACTGCCAGACCTACGGAATCGTATCCTCTATATTCTAACCTTCGTAATCCCTTGAGTATAAACTGTACTGCGTTATCCTTGTTTAGGATGCAACCCACTATACCGCACATATTCTAATGTAATATTTATCATGTTTAATTTATTTATTATTAAAAATAAATAAAGTATAGTATAATGGAAGAGGTAGCTAATAGGAGAAAACCAGTAAAAAATATTTTTTACTGGTATTAACCCTAGAAATATTATTTAAGGAAAACGGCTCTTAGTATATTTAGTATTAATATCGTAACTACAGCAATTGAGTATATAAAACCCTCAATATCCTTTAAAAATAAGTAAATAACCATTAGAGATATTATACCTATTAAAGGTATTAGAAGCAATATTAAAAGAGACATGCTAATCAACATTTTTATAATGGGATTTCCGTTTTCAGCGGTAAATGTTACTAATAAGAGTAAGGCTAACGATGTATAGAGGAGAGCTTTAATTATAACCGAGTATGTAGATCCTATTTTCATACATTTACACCTAAACCCCTCAATAACATTCTCAGTGCGAAGAATAGAAGTAATGCTCCAAATACTCTCCTAAGAATATCCTCACCTGCCTTAAGCCCTATCCTAGTCCCTAGCTTTGATCCTAGGAAAATACCCAGTGCTATAGGAGCTACTAAATGGGGATCCAGCATGTTCAACGACCAGTAGACAAGAGCACCTGAACTAGCTGTTATGCCTATCATAAAGGCGCTGGTAGCTATGGCTATCTTAGTAGGGACTTTAAGTGCTAAAACCATTAAGGGGACCTTTAATGTGCCACCACCTATACCTAACATGCCTGACGCCATTCCTGCTAAGAAACTTAATGGAGGTCCTAGGTAAAACCTCCTTTTTCCTTCCTCCTTTTTATGAAACTTTCCTTTAAGCATTCTTAATGAAGCATAAGTTAAGACTACTCCAAAGATAACTTTTAGTGCGTTTTCGGATATATGGATAGCTAAGTATGCGCCAATTATGGCTCCAATGGTGGTAAAAATACTAAGCAGAAGTCCTAATTTAAAATCTATAAGTCCCTCATTAGAATACACAGAGGCTGAGGCGATGGAGGTCATAACTATAGATACGAGACTTGTAGCTACCGCTAAGTGCATTTCTAAGCCACTTATTAGAACTAATAAGGGAACGATTATGAAACCACCTCCTATACCGAGCATAGAACCCGTTGTCCCTGCAAGAAACCCTATGCCTAGTAAAACTAATTCGTTTTGCACTCTTTAACACCATTTAGGCTTTAAGGATGATGAGTTTATGAAGATTTTGAGGAACTATAAGAATATATAAGCTATTTTTTGTTTTAAGGTTATAACCTAAAAATTAAGTCGAGAAAACATATCGAGTTTTTAAGGTGAGTATATGCCTGGTAACTTAGGGTAAGGTCTTGCCTCCCAGATAGCTGGAAGACCACAAATAAACCTAGTTAACCTTTCAACACCTATTCCAAACCCCGCTGAAGGTTCTATACCTTCTTTAAGCATCTCAAGATACCATCCGTATTTCTTAGGATCCTCTCCTGTCTCCTTCATTCTTTCTACAACCTTTTCCAGTTCGTACTCTCTTTCCGCACCACTTATAGCCTCTCCAAAACCCTCAGGGTAAAGCATGTCAAAGTCCCTGAGTATACCAGGTCTCTTGGGATCCTCCCTATCATAAAATCCTCGTGATCCCTTAGGGTAATTATATATAAAGAATGGCTCATCGTGTAATGCTGAGATAACCTTCTCCCCTTCCCACGGTATTTCCTCCTTATACCCAGCTTTTATTCCTATATCTCTAAGCAAGGAAACAGCCTCTCTATGACTATATCTTTTGAAAGGTAATTTATATTCAGTTAATTCCCTTCCAAGACTCTCAAGATCCTTACCATGCTCCTCTTTAACTCTTTTAATCACAAAGGTTAAAAGCTCCTCTGCAAGCTTCATAACATCCATGTAAGTTGCTTTAGCCATCTCTATGTCAACTTGGAAAAACTCGACCAGATGTCTTCCTGTATATATACTCTCCTCAGTTTCAAATCTTACATTAGGACTCACGAAGTAAATTTTTCCTAGAGCAGTAGCCATCATCTGTTTATATAAGATAGCACTACTCATCACTTTGTATTCCATACCATAGAACTCTACGGTTGCTTGGCGAGCCCCCCTAATACCTGGATCAGTAACAGGTCCTATGATCGGAGGTAATAATTCAATAAAACCTTTAGAGTTTAAGAAATCCCTTATTGCATCAATTATACTTGCTTGAATTCTAATGATTCTTTTATATTTGTAATGTCTAACAAGTCTATATGATTTAGCTAGTTTCTTCCTTAGATCTTCTATAAAACCCTCTCTAGAGATCATTTTTTCAAGTTTCTCAATACTTGGATGGAATCTTATTTCCTTAAGTTTATATAAATATGTCATATGATTCAAAGAGTTATAAGCTTATATAAATACTTCCATCTAATTAACTATATTTTATAAAAAATAATGATATAATGACTAATAATTTCTCAATATATATGTCATATATTTTTATGTGTACTAAAGAGACAGATAAAAATGACTAAGAGATTTAAATTACAAATTCTGTAAGAGTTAAGAGAATGACAAGCGAGTTAAATATGGGAATTAGAAAGGCAATATTGTACGAGAAGCTTAAAGGAGGATTGGTAAGATGCCAGGTTTGTGAGAGGAAGTGTATAATAGAGGTAGGAAGTAAAGGATACTGTGGTACGAGAGTTAACATAGAAGGTAACCTATATACACTGTGTTATGGAAACTTAAGTGCCGTTGAAAGTAGACCCATAGAGATTAAGCCTTTTTATCACTTCTGGCCAGGTTCCTCTGCTCTTACTTTTTCCTCATGGTCCTGCAATTTTCCCTGTCCTTGGTGTCAGAACTGGGAATTATCTAAGAACCTACCTCAGCTAGGAAAAGCTAATTACATATCACCAGAGAAAATAGTAAGACTGACAGTTAAAAAAAGGAGATAAAGGGGTTTGTGC
>Ga0190367_1000602_pt1 | contig 25051 bp, 33 predicted proteins | sample 4872181011_MG_FD_171838 | JGI IMG/M metagenome (GOLD analysis project Ga0190367, IMG submission 171838) | Hydrothermal vent microbial mat bacterial communities from Southern Trench, Guaymas Basin, Mexico - 4872-18-10-11_MG | ecosystem: Environmental > Aquatic > Marine > Hydrothermal vents >...
ATTCTACTGCTGCTCGTATAGCGTTCGGCAACGCTTTAACGCTTTATTTTGTTGCCCTCGCACTGATAGCACCGTATGCAGCCATTCTTGTAAAACTTGCCTATCATGTTAAATCGAAAAAGGCTGTTGCAGTAGAATCGCTTTGGTCTGATCTCGAATCCTGGAATCTCTGTGTTGCTGGCATGAGTATACGATTTTCATAGATAAAAAATGGAAAGAAAATTAAAATTTCCATCAAACTTTGTCATGGTGGACAGTTATGGAGTTAAGTAAGAAAGAGCTGAAAATCCTTCTCTGCGATTCGCGGATAAAGATACTCAAATCGCTGAAAGAAAGGAGAAAAACTGTAGCTGAGCTCAGCAGAGAACTCAACCTGTCCAAATCAACTATTCACGAGCATCTGGCGAAGCTTATGGAGATAGGTTTCGTTGAAAGGAAAACAAATCCAAATCGCAAGTGGGTTTACTACGAACTGACTGAGAAGGGTCACAGCTTTTTGAGATCAGAACTCTGGAAACTGATAATGCTATCGGTAGCAATGGTAACAATCGTTGGTGGAGTATGGGAAATCCTGACATTCACTCTGAGATATGCAGAATACAAAATTGCAAGAGGTTTGGGTGCTGACTACACGCACCTCGTAGCTGGTGTAATCTTTATCATCGTTGGAATCCTTTTGATTCTTTACGTTCTCAAGCGTTCGGTCTTCACCGAACGTTTTCGTTAGATATAAGAGATAAAAGATTTAAACTGATAACATGAAAAACAAAAAATGGACTCCGAAATTCATAGTTTTAGCTATCGTTTGTTTCTTGGTTAGTATAGGCATTGGTTTGCTTGGCTATCATTATTTTCTCAAACCACAATTGGTAGTTTATGAAGGTCTTACCCAAGGCAACACTTCAACCAACTGGCAATTCACGAAAATAGAGCCAACTAAGGAAATGGTTGAAAAGATTGTGTTTTACGAAAATGGTAAACAAGAAATTATAGACCCAAAATCTGAAGAAGGAAAAGGATTAGCAAGTTTGCTTACTCGCAAACTTCATGAATTAAATTTACAAGCAAGATGCGTTTTTAGCGAGGAAGATATTCAGGAAATAAAGCAGAAAGACAGAGTTATAGAGTTAATTTTCAAGAAACCAGTAGATATTACAATTTCACAATGGATTGAGCCAGAAGAAAGATACCATATTCCAACAGATGAAAAAGGTTACAGAATTTTAGAAAATGTTAAAAATGCCCTATTTATTTTGGAAGACAATTTAGGTGAGGGTTTAGAAGGTCATATTTTAGTAGGTCATGAAGTAGGCTACAGTTGCTGGGCAATACAGCAAGAAAGAAGTAAGGAGATAGATAAAACATGGATTGATGGAATAAATAAAATTTTTCTTAAGCCACAATCGACAGAAGAGAAACTGAACGTAGAGGAAGAAGAAATTGTGAGAGAAGCTGTTGAATTAGTTTGGAACTCAGGAAAAATTCCCTACAAATGCCCATTAAAGGTTTTGAAAAGCAATTTAATCATTGAGAATGAAAAAGTGAAAGAAGTTCATTTAACATTGAATTGCGGAGGTAAAACATTTAAAGCGAAGGTTGACTGGCAGAACAAGAAAGTAATATCGGTAGAGAATATCTAAGGAGTTGCAGATAACACCCTCTATGCAACACCACAAATGCAACACTCTAAAATTCAACAGAACCTGAATCCGAAAGTCCTTTAAATCAATCCCCTTAAATTCACTTAGTGATGGTTATGACAGACATACCAGTAAAAGAGATAATGACGAGAGATGTCTGCACGGTTAGGAGGGAAGATTCACTTTTGAGTGCTTCAAAGAGGATGATAGAATTTGGAGTTGGTAGTGTTGTTGTCGTGGAGGATGGGAAGCCAATTGGAATTGTAACCGAGAAGGACATACTCTACAAGGTTGTTGCAAGGAACATGCTACCTTCTGACGTTAAGGTTGGTGATATAATGAGCACACCCTTAATAACGATAAACCCAAACACCAGCGTTAGGGAGGCGAGTGACATAATGAAGAAGAGGGGGATAAGAAGGCTACCAGTTGTAAACAGTAACGGTGATCTCGTTGGAATTGTAACTGACAACGACATACTGAGTGTCGTGATAGATCTTGGTGAGTTTGCAGAGCTTTTGAAGAACGAGTATTACGAGGTTGAGGAGTTGAGTGGTAAGTGTGAGAGGTGTGGTAAGATCTCGGACATCCTATACGATGTTGATGGGATGAAGGTATGTGAAGACTGCTATGAGGTGCTTAGATGAGGCTTGGAAGTGTAATGAAGTTGGCAACTAGAGATGTCAAGACAGTTCCACCAAGATCAACAATAATGAATACTCTGAAGTCTATGGTTAAGGAGGGATTTAGGAGGATGCCAATTGCAGACGCTGGGACTAGGAAGTTGGTTGGAATTGTCTCTTCAACAGACCTGATAGATTTCCTTGGAGGTGGTGAGAAGCACAAGATAATAACCAACAGATACGATGGAAACCTTGCAAAGGCAATAAACGAGTGTGTTGTTGAGATAATGACTAGGGATGTCGTTTACGTTAGGAACACCGATTCATGGCAGGATGCTGTTGAGCTTATGATGAGGAAGAGGGTTGGGGGATGTCCAATCATTGACAGCAATGAGAGGGTTTTTGGAATTGTGACTGAGAGAGACATAGTTAGGTTTTTGGCTGGACAGGGTAGGTTGGATGGATACGTTAGGGACTACATGACGAGGAGGGTTATAACGATCTCACCAGACATGAGTGTTGGGGAGGCCATGAGGGTTATGATATCCAGGGGTATAAGGAGGTTGCCGATTGTCAGGGATGATGTCCTATACGGAATGCTCGTCTCAACAGACTTCTTGAGATACTTCTCAAGGGAAGCTTTTAAGATGCTTGAAACTGGAAACATAAGTGACGTACTAGAGAAGAGGATTCATGAGATTGCAGCAAACTCGGAGATAATGAAGTATAGGGATCCACTCATATTTGAAGGTAGAGACAAGATATCGGATGTTGTGAGGGGTATGGTTGAGAGTGGGAAGGGTTCAGCATTGATAGTTGAGAACGAAAGATTGGAGGGTATCATAACTGAGAGGGATCTCATGAAGTTCCTATATTCAAACATCTAGGGTGTAACAAGGTAAGTTATTATCCCGTATATCGATGTCAGTATTCCCAAGGTAGCATGGAAGACCCTCAAACTCCTCTTCTTAAACTTTAGGAGCATAATACCTGTTAAAAGGACGAGAAATCCATGAATTATGGATACATCGGCCATCCTGTAGTGACTTATAAATATCATAAAATCACCTGTATCCCAATGGGAAAACGTACAAAGCCCTACCTTTTGCATTCAAAATCTCTTCAACTTTCTCATCGTAAAAAGCCCCAACTGCAACTGTTCCCATTCCCAAAGCTGTAGCTTGTAAGTATATGTTCTGTCCAACGTGTCCAGCCTCCATGTGAACGTATCTGATACCCCTCTCACCGTATCTTGAGGTGGTTCTCTCGTAAACAGCAGTTATAACTATGCTTGCTGGAGCCTTCAAAACCCACTCCTGATCTACACAAGCTTTGTAAAGCTGATACCTATAATCTCCCTCCTTAATTAGCCTCAGACTGTGGTTGTATGGGTTGTAGTGGTAAACTCCAGGATTCAAACCCTCAACCTCCCCAACTACAACGTATATCTCTAAGGGATACGTTGCACCAGCACTTGGTGCTGATCTGAACTTCTTGATTGGATCAGTTATGCCCTGAGCAGCCCAGAGTATCTGTGATAGGTGTTCAATCTTTATTGGTTTGTCCAAGTAATCTCTTATCGATCTCCTCTTCTCTATAGCCTCCTCAACAGAGATGTCACCCCTCTTCCTTGGTTCAGGTAACTTTATCCATCCATCACCCTTCACACCCACCTCAACCTCAGACATAAGTTTAAAACCTCCGTAGAGGAATGTGAAGGTTGTTGAAGCCAAAACTGTAACTGCTATCAACCACCTCATAATAGATTTATACATCTTTGTGAACTTAAAACATGCTGGTGCTTTTCACATCACACAGGGTTGAGATGCTGAAACACTTTGAGGAGATTGCAAGGAAATATGACACGATAATCATTGAAGAACCTAGGGATGGGGATTTTGAGAGGATGCTGAAAGGGGAGATTTCAATTGGTCAATACGTTGAAGGCTTGAACACCTCCTTCCCAATATACTCAACACATCAGTGCATGATACTTAGGGATCTATACAGGATGGGGAAGAGAATAATTCAAGTTGAACCTTACCTTGAGACACTCGAAATGATACACAGGGCGATAGAATCAAACCAGGAGGTAAAGAGGGATGAGAGGACTTTGAAGGTTAGGGAAGTTGAGAGGAAGGTTGGTTCAGCATGGATAGACTATCAGGAAGCATTTCTAAAGAGGGATTTTGACTACCTTGTTGATGCAACTGTCAGATTTACAAGGGCTGATGCTGAGAGGTTTGTGGTTAGGGATGAGATGAGGGCAGATGAGATTGAGAAGTTTGGAGATGGGTTGATTGAGGCTGGTCAGATACACATACTTTTACCAGAGATCTTGAAGGAGAGGGGATTTGATGTTGAAGTCTTGGATCTTCCAAGGGAGATTGCAAATAGATTGGGTATAGATTTTTACCTAAATCCTGGAAACGAGCTTACAATTAGATACATGCTTGGTGAGGATGTTGACGATGAGACTGCAAGACTGATGTGTGCCCAGAGCATAATCTACGTCTCACTCATACCTAAGGATGAGATGATACCGAGTGAAGATGATCCATATCCACATCTAGTTAGGGAGTGTAAGGTTGCGAGGATTGTTAGGAAGATGAATTATGAGGATTGCAAGAGGCTTTTCTACAAGATATGGCAGTCAGCATAGTTGATGGACTTATCTCCCCAACCAAATTCACCTTTACAAGATCTCTTGCAGTTTCAAGATCGTAGTTCCCAAGTAGCCACATGATCTTTACCAATGCAACCTCTGGAAGCATGTCCTCGCCTTCAATTACACCAGCCTTGAGCAGATACCTTCCAGTGTCATAGACTCTGCAGCAAACCCTACCCCAAAGACACTGGGAAGTCATGACAATCAGACTGTCCTCAGACAAACTCCTTATCGTATCTATCCAATCGGTTGAAACGTGACCAAGCCCAGTCCCCTCCAAAACGAATCCCCTGTAACCCTTTTCATGGTAGTATTCAAGTATCTCTGGACTCAGGTTTGGAAAGAACTTTATTAGGACACACCTCTCCTCAAGTTTATCCTTAAGCTCAAGCTCCCTCTCACCCCTCCCAAACCTTTCACCAATCCACTCAACCTTACCACTTGGATAGTAAACCCTTCCAATTGGCTTACAGTTTATAGATTTGAAGGCATCCCTCCTAGATGTGTGACACTTCCTAACCTTCACACCCCTGTGTATCAGACAGAAGTCGTCGTTGGTTGTTCCGTGCATTACAACAACAACCTCACCCAAGTCAGATACAGCCGTGACTGCTGAACAGAACACGTTCATGGATGCATCACTCGAAGGTCTGTCACTGCTACGTTGTGCTCCTGTAAATACAACTGGAACTGGAGTTGAGAGCATGAATGCAAGGGCTGAGGATGTGTAGTGCATTGTGTCCGTTCCATGCGTAACTATCACACCCTCGTAACCATCCTTTATAGCCTTGTAAACCTCTCTAGCAAGCTCTATCCAGTTTCTTGGCTTCATGTTCTCACTCAATATGTTATACAGTAGCTTTGCATTGACATTGCAGACTTCAGTAAGCTCTGGAACCTCTCCAACAATCTCCTCAGCGGTAAACTGACTTGTAACTGCACCAGTCCTGTAATCAACCTTACTTGCAATTGTCCCACCTGTAGATATTATCATGACGTTTGGTAACATTTCGTTCTTTGCAATCTCTGGCTTTGGAAATTCAATTGGTTTCTCCTCAATAACCTCTATCAACTCGTAATCCTTAAATCCAACGTTGTAACCACTGTCAAGCTTCAAAACCAGGCAATCCGTAAATGATGGCATAACTATTCCCTCAAATATCCTACCCTTTGCCCTTATCCTAACCCTCTTTCCATGCATAACCCTCGTAGAGTTCAAAATTTTTAAACTTTCATCAGCAGGGTTATATATCAGACCATCAAATCAAAGGCATGCAATTGTCTGAAAGAATAAGAAAACTTCCAAAGTATCTGTTTGCCGAGATTGACGAGATGAAGAAGATTCGTAAAGATGTTATCGATCTGGGTGTTGGGGATCCAGACATACCAACTCCAAGACACATAGTTGAAGCTATGAAGAAGGCTGTTGAAGATCCCAAGAATCACAGGTATCCAAGTTACGAGGGATCAATTGAATTTAGAACTGCTGTCTCGGAGTTTTATGAGAGGAGGGGTGTGAAGTTGGATCCTGAGAGTGAAGTCATAGCTCTGATAGGTTCAAAGGAAGGTATTGCACATCTCCCCCTAGCTTACGTAAATCTTGGAGACTACATCATAGTTCCAGATCCAGGTTATCCAGTTTACAATGCTGGAACGATACTTGCTGATGGAATTCCTTATAAAATTCCACTGAGGAAGGAGAATGGTTTTCTTCCAAACCTCGATGAGATACCATCGGAGATTGCAAAGAAATCCAAGATAATGTTTTTAAACTATCCAAACAATCCAACATCAGCCGTTGCTGAGAGGGAATTTATAAAGTCTGCGATAGATTTCTGCATTGACAACAACATAATACTAGCCCACGACTTTGCATACGGTGAGATAACTTTTGACGGTTACAGGGCTAAGAGCTTCTTGGAGTTTGAAAATGCTTTTGAGGTTTGCATAGAGTTCAACTCCCTATCAAAGACATTCAACATGACGGGATGGCGTATAGGATTTGCTGTTGGAAGTTCTGAGATAATTAAGGGTCTCCTTAAGGTCAAGACAAACGTTGACAGTGGCGTATTTCAAGCTATTCAGGAGGCTGGAATAACTGCTTTGAGGAGTGATGAGAGTGTAATAAGGGAGATTTGCAAGATTTATGAGGAGAGGAGGGATGTATTAGTTGAAGGTTTGAGGGATGTTGGTTTGAGTGTTGAAAAGCCAAAGGCTACATTTTACGTTTGGTGTGAGGTTCCAGAAGGTTACACTAGTGTAGAATTTACAAAGAAGCTCTTGGAGGTTGGAGTTTTGGTTACGCCAGGTGTTGGATTTGGGGATTTTGGTGAGGGTTTTGTCAGATTTTCCTTAACTAAGGATGTTGAAACTGTGAGGGAGGCTGTTGAGAGGATTGGGAAGTTGGATCTTTGATCATAACGAGGTCGAGTGTCAAGAACTTTACATCCCTCAAATCTCTAAATAGGAATCCTGCTGGAACCCTCAGATTTACAGGTGTGGAAGAACACATCTCGTTGAATGCTGGGATAACGAGAACCTTTGAATTCCTCCATCTACCAAAAACCCAAACCCTCTCTTTAAGACCGTTAAGATTTATTGAGGGGTGTGAATGTGCAGCTATCAGATTCTTACCAACCTCCTTTGGCTTCACATGACCATGGATTAGGTGGAATTTACCTATATGAATCTCCCTTTCACCCTTCAAACCTCCATCGTGATTTCCCTTTACGAGTGTAAAATCCAAATTTTCAACCATCTTCTGAACCCTCCAATCGTAGCCAATTCTGTGCTTGAGATCACCAAGTATCACAATCTCATCAACCCTCATTTTTTCTGCAATCTCCTCAATTCTCCTCACAACAAACTCATCGTAAAACCTGACCAACCCAAGGTGCAGATCCGCAACTACAAGATACCTAATCCTACCTCTTAAGATCAATGCAGGTTCATTCTCTATGAGTTCCAGCCTCATACTTCAGGGGTATCAAACCAACTATCCCAAGTATCACCGCACCTATCAGTGACTTGAACAGTATCGTTATCTCCCTAGATATGAAGTATCCTGAGAACCCCCAAAGTATAAGTCCAGTTGAGATGAGGAGTAGAAATATGGATACGAACTTCCTGAAATCCTTCCTCTCTACAATGCTGTCAAATATCTTTCCAATTGATATGAAGGCTCCACATCCAACAATCCACCATACCGAGGAGTTTATGAATACCGTTGCAAGTGTAATCAACTCTGAAGTTACAAAGCTCTCAATCCAAACCGCATATATCCCTTGAACTATCCCTATCACTACGAATATTAGAGCCATTATATACATGATGAATGAAAACCTACCCTCAATCAGAGACTTCTTGAGTGTTGAGAAGTATCCCTCAACAGACTCCTCAAGCCCGTAAGCCTTTATAAGGAAGTATATACCAAGGACAAGGACTATGCTTCCAACACCAATCTCAGGACTCCTTAGGAAGAGTGAGATTGAATAGACTATAAGTATTATTCCAAGTGGTGTTAGTGTGCTCTTTGCAATCTTTGGATCCTCAAACATCTTCTTTAAGAGGTAGTATGTGCTTTCAATTGTCTTGCTCTGCTTCACAATTATCCTCCTAACACAGTCTATCTTGAACCTCGATGAGATCAAAGGGAGGACAAACTCATCCTCACTACCATCCGTAACAACTATCGCACACTCTGCATTCAGCTTCTCCTTGATGTAATCAAGCTGTTCTGCAATCTTACTGTCCGAAACTACACCAATCTTCTGATCCCCACAAACCGTAACAATCTCAACATCCTCACCCTCCCTCCTCAACTCATCGTATATCTTTATGGCTCCAAATATCGTGTTTAGATCTGAATCTTCGGGATCGACCTCAGCAAGCTTTATAGCTGAAATTAGATTTGACTGCCTACCTATGATAGGACTTCTAATCCCAGCCTTAACTCCAAGATCGTTGTCCCTATCTATCACCAACACTATCTTCACATTGAGAGTTTGATTGAAAAATATAATACGATTTCGCAAAGGATATTTAATTGTTGAAGGGTATTGCATAGGATGACAAAACATCTCATATCGATAGAGGATTTAGAAAGGGAAGAGATACTCCAAATACTTAAGAAGGCTGAGGGATTTGAGAGGATTGCAAGAGGTAGGAAATCAAAGTTGCTTGAGGGTAAGATACTGGCAAACCTCTTCTTTGAACCTTCAACGAGGACTAGGATGAGCTTTGAAGTTGCAATGAAGAGGTTGGGTGGTGATGTCGTAAATCTGACAGCTCAGGAGATAAGTAGCATAGCCAAGGGTGAAACCCTAGCGGATACTGTCAAAGTCATAAGTAAGTATGTTGACGTAATAGTGATAAGGCATCCCCTCGAAGGTTCTGCAAGGTTTGCATCTGAGCATTCAGAGGTTCCAGTCATAAACGCTGGAGACGGTGCTGGGCAGCATCCAACCCAAACACTCTTGGATCTTTACACGATAATGAAGGAGTGTGGTGGGCTTGATGGACTTAAGATTGCTTTGATGGGTGATTTGAAGTATTCAAGGACTGTCCATTCTCTCATAAAGGCTTTGAACATGTTTGACAACAGAATATACCTGATAAGTCCAGAGACGTTGAGGTTGCCAGAGGAGTTTCTCGATGAGATCGATGCTGAGGAGGTTGAGCTTGAGGATGTCATTGACGAGATTGACGTCCTATACGTTACCAGAATTCAGAGGGAGAGGTTTCCGGATGAGGAGGAATACATGAGGGTTGCTGGAAGTTACAGGATAACGAGAGAAACTCTGAGGAGGGCCAAGGATAGCCTTATAATCATGCATCCCTTGCCCAGGGTTGATGAGATTGATGTTGAGGTTGATGGAATGAAGTGTGCAAAGTATTTCGATCAGGCTTTTTACGGTGTTCCTGTTAGAATGGCAATACTCTGTGAGGTGTTGCTATGAGGAGGGAGCTTGTAATAAGCAAGATTGAGAGAGGAACAGTTATAGATCACATAAACGCAGGAAAGGCACTTCTAGTCCTAAAGATATTGAACATTGGTGTTGGGAGTAGGGATACTGTTACACTTGCAATGAACGTTTCGAGTAAGAAGATGGGGAGGAAGGATATCGTTAAGGTTGCAAACAAGTTCATAGGTGAAGAGGAGTTGAACAGGATTGCACTCATAGCACCAAAGGCTACAATAAATCTCATAGAGAACTACGAGGTTAAGAGGAAGTTTAAGGTTAGGTTGCCAGAATTCATAGAGGGGATACTGAGATGTCCAAACCCAAACTGCATAACCAACAGTAGAGAACATGTAAATCCAAAGTTTCACGTTACAATAAGGGATGACGTTGTAACTGCAAGGTGTCACTACTGTGGTAGGGTTATAAGGAACGTGGATGAGTTTGTAGTTTGAAGTAGAGGTCTGCAAGACCCTCAACCTCTACAACAAACCTCCCAACAATACCAAATATCTTCCTCCTAAAACTTACATTAACACTTGCACAAGTTGAAAGTATGCTTGTAAGTTCTCTCTCCAAATATTCACCCTTCTCATCCCAATCGGTCAGAATTATTACATCCCTATTCGTAAGCTCATCTACAAGCCTAGCCCTTGAGATATTTGATATTGCCATTATCTCACCATTAACACCCAACCTCCTCAAAGAGATAACATCCCTCCTACCTTCAACAAGTATTACAGCCTCATTCGATCTCTCCCTAAGCTCAGATATAACCTTGAAGAATCTATCTTTCATAGTCTCAAGAGACTCTCCAAATCCTTCCCCATCACAAACATAACATCACCCATCTCAAGTCTCGTTTCTGCGGATGGAACTATTATCTCACTATCCCTAACTATCGCTATAACCGTGCAACCAGTCCTCCTTCTCAAATCAAGCTCTCTTAGAGTTTTACCTGCAAACCTCTCATCTACCGTAACCTTCTCCAAAACTATCTTACCCATAACCGTCTCAACAAACTCAACACTTGCACGACTCCTCATCAAAGCGTAAACCTTCATAGCTGTATCCTTGTATGGTGAAAGTAGGAAATCTACACCAATCCTCTTCATCTTCCTCTCAGCATCTGGATTTCTAAGGACTACAAAGGTCTTCACATTTGGATTCAGAGCCTTTGCAGTTATCACGGCAAATGCGTTACTTGAGTCTGTCATGCAACATACTATCGACCTCGCATCCCTCACCTTTGCCTTATCAAGCGTCGATTCATCGGTTGCATCCCCATGTATAGACACGTATCCATCCTCCCTAGCCAACTCAACCTTGTTTATGTCGATGTCAACTATCACAACTTCCTCCTTTGGTATGTGCTTTGCAATCTCCCTACCCATCAAACCGTATCCACAGATTATGCAGTGATCACTCATGCCTTCAAGCATCTTCTCCCACCTTCTCAACTTCATCTCAAACAACATTGGAGTTATCAAGCTTATAGAGTAGAAGAATATTCCAACACCAAAGAACATCAAGAACATGGATATCAACCTTCCATAAAAGCTCAAATTCCATATTTCACCGTATCCAGTTGTAGTCACGGTTATGACTGTCATATAAAGACAGTCAAACCAATCTCTACCTTCAACAACACGATATGCAACAGTTCCAATTAAGATTGTTGTAACCAACAATAGGAAAATTCTTACGATGTTTCTTCCCAGTTCACCCATTAATTGAAGTTATCATGGATGTTTAAAAACTTTAAATGAGTCCAGCCCTCTGGAGTATCAGGAGGTCTTCAGTTTCAATCTTCTCTCCCCTCTTGAACATCTCATATATCTCCCTAGCCTTCTTCATCAACTCCTCCCTCTCCTTGTATTCCCTAGATCTCTCAATCCTCGCCTTCAAAGCTTTTATCACCTTCTCAAGATCCTTTATATCCCTCCTTATATTCTGGATCCTTGCATGACAGAAGTCTGCTTCCTTCTTAGCTCTTATAAAGCTCTCATGAAACTCATCAGCATTCTTCCTCTTCTCATCAAGCTCTCTAAGCTTTTCAATCATCTCCTCGTGAAATCTGTCAGCCTCCTTCATTGTCTTTGTCATCTCCTCCCTTATCTCCCTTATTCTCTCCTTAAGCTCTCTTATCCTTGAAATTAAAGATCTAAATTCTGCGTGCTTTTCCAACTGAGCCTTTCTCTCCTCAAGCTCTCTCTTTAGTCTTGCAATCCTCTCAACCAAAGCTCTCTCCCTTTCAATTGTCATCACAGTTGTTTGCTGAATGAACTCCAACCTCCTTATCTCCCTCTCAATTTCACTCAGAGGTCTCCCACCCTTGTCTATGTTCTTCCTGAGTTCATCGAGTTTCTCGTAAAGTTCATCAACCTCCCTGTAAAGTTCATCCTTCTGAGCCTTGAACTCCTTAACCTTCTGATTCAGCTCATCCCTCTTAGCCTTAAGTTCCCTAACCTTGTTCAACAACTCTTTAACTTCATCGTTCAATCTGTTTCTGTTCTCTCTGTATTCCCTCGCCTTCTTATTTAATTCATCCCTCCTAACCATCAACTCCTGTAACTCTCTCTCCAACTGTTCCCTCCTTTCCTCCAACTTCTCTATCATAGTCAACCCTTTACGTTGTTGTTAAGCGAGAGATTCAATTTAAAAATCTTTTGCCGACAGCTTCCGCGCTTCCCGTGCCCTCTCGGAACACAGTACAACGCGGAACGGGATCGGGCTTAACTTCCGGGTTCGGAATGAGTCCGGGTGTTTCCCCGATCCCTATGGCCGTCGGCACATCTTAATAATTTGTGACGATATTTAAAAATTTTGGCATTGCTTACGACAATCACAACTTCTCCAGAGCCCTTCCAGCACTCGTGTATATTAGGATTGTCGACACTATTCCAAGTATGCTTCCAACACCACCAACTATCAAGCTGAGAACTATACCAATGAGGTATAGTATTCCAGCAGTTTTAAATCCAGACTCAATCTCTCCAAGTCTGATTAGCATTACACTGAATAGTACGACACCAACAACTATTATCACAGCACCCACTATGATAAAACCAAACATTGAGAGAACTGCTCTCTCCACAGAACCCAAACTACGTGTCAAGGAAGCTACAAAGAATCCAAGAGATGCAATCATAATTATCAAGCCAACTATCTGTAAGATCATTCCAGTTCTCCCAATTCCATAGTCTGGATTGTATTTCTTTAGGTTTCCAGTTGCTTTAAAGTAAAGTATGAAACCCACCAATCCAACGATGGAGGCAACTATTAGGAGTAGTATGTAGGTTCCAACAATGGCAATTAGACTAATTAGGGTGTTTGGATTTGGAAAGGAACCTACAGCTGCAAATATTAGTATTATGGCAATCAAAACCAAAATTACTGAGATCAGATTGAACATTGCACCAGCCCTCAAATTTCTCAAACCCTCTGCAAGTTCCATGTTTGTAGGGGGATTTATAAGGTTATATAGCTTTTGATTGGGTGTGTTAACTTTATACGAAAATTTTAAATATTAAATATCTAAGCTTCGTTTCTTACACATCCCCTAGAGTATATAAACAACGATTGACATGGTTAACTCCAAGAACTTCTGCACGAATCTAACTTTAGGCTTAAGCTTCATCACCAAGCAAGAGTTCCAATGTTAAAACCGAAAGCTTTATTGTCCATTGACATTCCTTAGGCTGTGAAGAAGTTTGTAGAGGTTATTAAGCCAAAGCAAACAGCTCTGCTAATGGTAACGTGTATCATATCATACATAATAGCTTCGAAGGGCATCATAAACATCAAACACTTCACACTTAGCATTATTTCAACATCCCTGGCAATCTCGGGAACAACAGCCCTAAACATGTGGTTAGACAGAGATATAGATTCCCTCATGTATAGAACTAGGAACAGACCAGTCCCATCGGGTAAGTTGAGTCCAAGGATTTGCATGGTTTACGGTTCAATCCTGTTCTTGATGGGTTTTTTCATGGGTCTCCTCGTAAACATCTTGTTTGCAACCATACTACTCTTAGGTCTAATCTTTGACATAATAATATACACCGTTCTTTTGAAGAGGAGGAGTCCATACTCAATCATTTTAGGTGGATTTGCTGGTGCAATGCCAGCCTTGGCTGGTTGGTGTGCTGTTGAAAGCGAAATCTTGGGAGGAATTATACTTTCATCCATCGTTCTCCTCTGGATCCCAGCACACATATGGTATATAACCATGCACTACGAAGAGGATTACAGAGTTGCAAAAATCCCAATGTATCCACTCGTTGTTGGAATGGAGAAGGCATCTTGGACAATCGTTGCATTCATAAGTTTCATGCTCATAGCTGTCACACTTCTATACATACTGATAGATCTAAACTTGTTCTACCTGACAGTTTCATCCCTTTCAGTTGCATACTTCCTATACAGAGCTGTGAGGTTTGCAATATCTCCAGACAGAGTTAACGCAAAGAAAATGTATAAGCTTGCAAGTCTAACCTTGGGAATCATCTACATCTCCATGCTCTTTGGACTTTGGTGATACCCTCTCAACACCCTCTGGTGGTTCATCCCTCTTCCCAAGGTATGGACAGTGCTTCATGCAAAACTCAAACTGTCTCATCTGAGCCTTCAATTCAAACTCCATCTGTTTAAATCTAATCTTATAGAGATCTTCTCTGGCATTCATGTAGAGATCGAAAGCCTTGCATATAACGACATTCAAACGTCTGTCAAACTCTGCAAGATCCTCAACACTCATCTTCAACCTCCTGAGGACTATCTCCCTCAAATAGAAGAAAGTTCCAATACTACCTCCAGCTGATAGTCTTGAGTCTGTTGCAAGGTATCTCATCAAGAGATCCAGAGACTCTTCTAAATCTTTAAAATCCTTATTTGCAATTGCATAAACGACACCCTTTGAGCATTCGTCAAACAGACTTACAATCTCAGTTGATGGTCTTATTGGATACCTACTCAGAAAGAACTCCCTCCACTCCTCAGCAATCTTCTCCTTATTCTTTTCAAACTCCTCAAGCATAACATCACCTCACAAACTCCTCTCAAGTATGTCATACAACATCTCCCTCTTAAATTCAAATTTCACCCTCCTAAGCAGATAACTTAGAGTTCCAAATACAATATCCTCAACATCCCTAAAGTCATCTCTACCAATGTAATCTTCCAAACTACCTTCAAATCCTATGGAATCAAGAAATTCTGTAAAAGATCTCTCAGCATCCTCTGCAGATTCAACCTTTCTCCCAGTCAGAAAACTGAGAATCTTTGAGGAGTTCTCAGAATGCTTATGTATCCAGTATATCGATCTTGCACCAATCAAAGCCAAACCACACCCATGTGCAAGCTTTGGATTTATGCCACTCAATGCGTGTTCAATTGCATGGACGATGTGTGCTGGACTAATGTCGAGAGATATTCCAGCAATCATCGATGCGTATAGCAAATTGAACTTACCCTTAAGATTCTCATCCTTTAAATTTTCACCTATCAATCTAGCACATTCAAATGATAGCGTTTCAACAAAGGGATTTGTAGTTTTAGCCGTCACAGCCTCGTATGCATGGAAGAATGCATCTATCGTTGTGTATATGGATTGATCCCTAGAGAGTGATAAGGTGTATTTTGGATCGTCAAAGCTAACGTCTGGATACCTAATTGAAACACCAATCTTCTCCCTTCCATCCGTCAAAACTGCAAACCTATCAATCTCACTCCCAGTTCCATGTGTCAGATTTACAACGATGAGTGGTAAAAGTCTCTTAACACTTTTACCTCTCAGATAATCCCTTGCATCCCCCCCACTTAAAGCTATGCAAGAGGAGAACTTTGCAGTATCTATCACACTTCCCCCACCTATTGCAATCAAACAGTCACTCGACTCCCTCCATACAAATTCTGAAAGCTCGTTTGCTATATCAACAGTTGGATTTGGTTTTACCTTATCAAATACCTTGTATTCAACATCTAAATCTCTTAGAACTTCCTCAACATCCTTCAAAGCTCCACTAACCCTTGCGGAATGTTTCCCAGTCACAACAGTAACCCTCTCAATTCCATTCAGGTGTTTTGAAAGATTTTTAACAACGTTCAATCCAAAGTATAGTTTTGTTCCAGAATACTCAAGCTCAAAGCTCCTCATACCTCAATTACCTCCCCAATCTTAACAATCTTGCAGTTGATTCCCTCCTTATCAAGCCTTTCCTTTAAACCTTCGGCATTCTTAATCTTCCTCTCTGGATCGTAGTGGATTGGAATTACAAGATCTGGATTCAATCTCTTCATCTCTGAAACGTATTCATCGTAGAAGTCTGGAAAGCAAGCTGTAAATACAACTTTGGCATCTGCATCTGGGAACTTGGATGAATCTCCAGTGTGCAAGATTCCATTGTATAGGTAGCTAACGGATTCCTCAGACTTCCAACACCAACTTGGTAAAATTTTTATTCCTTCAAATTCTTTTCCAACCTCAGCCCTCATACCTTCGAGCTTGTAGAGTTTGAGGGTGTATTCTGGAGCAATCAATTTTTTGTAGTTCAAAATTTTGAGCTTTTCAACGTCTATGTGATCATCGTGTTCGTGTGTGATTAGAACGTAATCTATGTTTGGCTCTGGCTCAATAACGAAGTTTGGATCTATCACGATGTGCAAGTCTCCAAAGATCTCAATACATGAGTTCCCAAGCCATCTCAACTTCATGTTTTCATGTTGGTATTTGGGTTTAAAATCTTTCAAGTCTTTCTCTTGCAGAAGTTGAAAGCTCTGCGTAGCTCGTTAACTCTTGGATGATCCTTATTTAAGATCTCATCAAGGAGAGGTTCAATCCTTTTGGGATTGATAATGCTTATCCTCTTAAAATCCTTTGGATCGTTTGAAAGATTAAACCTTTTCAGATTGATACCTAAGATCTTGGCGGTTTGAATTAGCCAGCTTTCACGGTCAGGACTTAGAACTATCAGATAGTTGTTTCTCTTTTTATCATGAGCTACAATTACATCTTGATTTTTTGAAATTACAGCATTCCTAAGCAAATTTTCCAAATAACTTGGTCTAGATTTTGTTGGATCCTCATCCAAAAGACCACATGAATCTACACTCTCTTTTAATTTATTGCAAACTTCACCTATACCACCTGCACGTTTAAAGCGGTTCTTGAAACTCATCTTGATAACTAACAGTTCATCAGTCTTACCCTCGATGAACATTACACCTTTAAACTTTGGCATTTATTCAATCCTCCATCAAAATATCCAAGTTAAAGAATGCACTTGAACCCAAATCGAGAAGCTCTTGAATCTTTTTCTCACTTAACATCTTAACTTTGGTTTGATAATCCTCATAATAAGTTATGTAAACAGCTAAATCCTTTTTTGGAGTTTTTTCTACGAGTGTTAGTAAGAAGTAGGGGTTATGTGTCGTAATGAAGTATTGGTTGCTTTCATCTAAGGCAATTAACTCAGCTAAATACTTCGTATAGAATGGGAAGGCATGAGCCTCAGGCTCTTCCATCGCTATTATTGAGTTTTTATTTGTTAAAACTGCTGAGATGTAAAACATCAACCGCTTAAACGTATCAGAAAAGCTCTGATAGGGATACACGATGAGATCAACCTCTGTTTCCTTTACAACTTTGATTTCATTTAATTCTGGATCTCTCATCAACTTAAGACCATACTGTCTGAGGATGCTTCCAAGCACTTCCTTTAACTTTCTATGAGTGATATACACCGCTGGGAGATTTCTACCGTCTGGTGGGAGTAGATAATCATTTTCCCTCCTGTCAAACTTTTCCAATTCCCTGAATCTGTAAAATTTAAATCGCTTTGAAATGTCATCAAAATTGTAAGAGCCAGTAGAGGGAAAACTTACAATTGGTGTTAAACCAGGTTCAACCTTCCACTTGTAATGTCCATCCTTAAAGTAAATCGATATTTCAAAATCTTCTCCACCTATAAATCTCTCAAATCTAATTTTTATAGCATCCTCTAAGTTATTATCATAAAAGATGTTACTGTAACTCTTAAACCTAACGAAATATTTGACGTCACTCCCAAACCTGCCATAGTAAAACAAAGATGGTATTCCAACAATAGCTTCAATTATATTCGATTTACCACTGTTTGGTTCTCCTATGAAAACGTTAATCCTTTTGCATTCCATCTCACCATCAAGCTTGAGGTGTCTTATCGACTTAAAGTTCTCTATTTCAACATCTGTGACTACTGGTGGTAATCCTGGTGGTGGAGGTAGTGGAAATGACTTAACATCCTCCATAAAAAACGTTAAAACTCAATTTTTAAATGACTTTCGTTTAAATAACTTTCAATCCCAACGAATTTCAACACTCTCAATCCTAAAATCTGGTTTAGCGTAAGATTCTTCCAAGGGGGTTACGTAGTCATGCTTGAACATCAACAACCCCGTGTAAGCTATCATTGCACCATTGTCCCCCATCAACTCCTTTGGTGGTGCATAGAACTTTGCACCCCTATCCTCACACATAATCCTTAACATCTCCTGCAACCTCTCGTTTGCTCCAACTCCTCCAACAAGTAAAACCTCATCCAAACCAAGATAAGCCAAAGCCCTCTCTGTCACTTCAACAAGCATTGCAAATGCAGTTTCCTGAAAGCTGAATGCAACATCCTCTCCCCTCACTCCACCATCATACAACCTCTGTGCTGCCGTAACAAGTCCACTGAAGGAGAAGTCCATACCCTTAACGACATAGGGCAACTCGTAGTAATTTCTCCCATCCCTTGCAAGTTCTTCTATCTTTGGACCTCCAGGATGTCTCAAACCCATGTGCCTTGCCAACTTGTCCAGTGCATTCCCAATACCAATATCTAACGTCTCACCAAAAACCCTGTATCTATCTCCCCTCCTTGCAATAACCTGACTGTTCCCACCACTCACATAAAGTGCAACTGGGTTTCTAGCCCCAGTTTTCCACCTCCCAACTTCTACATGAGCCAAACAGTGGTTAACACCAATGAGTGGTTTGTTAAACTTCAAGGCTAAGAACCTTGCAACCGTAGCAACAACCCTCAAACATGGTCCCAAGCCAGGTCCTTGAGAGAATGCAATCACATCTACATCCTCAATTGGAACAACGGAGAGAACCTTCCTTATCAAACCACCTATCTTCTCGGAATGATGTTGAGATGCTTCCCTTGGATGGATCCCTCCTTCCTTTGGTATGTATGGATCGTCGAACATTACTATTACATCATCCTCATCAACAACTGCAACACTCAAGCTCCAAGCTGTTCCCTCAATTCCCAAAGCCCTCATCTCTTAAATTCCGTATATCCACATCTACCACAAGTCCTCCTATCCTCATGTTCAGCCAAAAATACACCCTCACCACACCTGGGACAGAACTTTCTCCTCCTCACAACCTTATCTCCCTTTATCTCATAGTATCTATATATGCACTCCGACCCCTTTGCCATTTAAGTCACCTCCCCAAAGTTCCTCTTAATTATATGCTCCTCCTCAACATCCCTCAGATCCTTTGGTGTATCGTATATCTTCACGTAACACCTAGCCTCCTGCTTCCCAAACTCTGGCTTTATGAACTGAACAACTACCCTATCAAGCTCAGCGTTGAATAGACCTGCAAACTTCTCCCTAACCTCACACCTCCTTGGATATCCCTCACCCCAGTATGATATCCTTGCATGTATCTCTCTCCTCCTCAGCAGTGGATTGTATCTCTCCCTCTCAACGATCACCTTCATTCAACCACCTCTTAACCTTATCCAACGTCACCCCGTAACTCTCCATACTCTCAAACAACCTCAATATTATAACCTTTCTCTCGTCATTCACATCAACCCTCACAACCCCCTCACTTGGTTGTCCGTAGAGTATGACCGAACCACTTGGTAGTAGGGTTACAAATGGCATTACAGCCAAGTCCTCCTCACCCTCAACAAGTATTCTAACGTTCTCACCCTTAGATGCAAATCTTACAGCCTCATAAACACACTCAAATAGATCTTCAGTTATGCATCCAGCTGGATTTTTAGCTGTTAACTCCCTGTATCCCTTTGAAAGACTCCTAATCTCATCGATGGATTCAATCTCTCTCCTCAAACTTCTTCCATCAAAAACGACTATTTTTGGCTTAAAACCAGCCCTCAATGTAGTTATCGTTACAATATCACCAACACAAACCAAAAACTCCCTCCCCTCAACAGCATCCCTAACATCACTGAATACCCTTCCAAAAGGTTTCTTTGCAAACTCCCTGACTTCTTCAGTCAACTTCAGCATCTTACTCAACTTGCAAAGCGTATTTACCTGGCTTCTCTATCCCCAACCTCTTTGCAACCTCACTCCTTTCAGGATCAACAATCACAACGTATCCATACCACTCCTTCGTCAGCTCTGTGCTTCCGCAGTTTATGCAAACTTCCGTATCAATATTTATAAACTTGCAACGCTTACAAGCCAGCTCAGCCATGCTTAACTTCCTCCACAATCCAATCCAACTTTCCCAACCAGGGTTGTCTCATCGTAAGTCCAATCTTACTCTTCAAGGGATCCCTCTCCTTCAAACTCAATGCAACAATCCTAGCCCTAACAAGATCCCCCCTCCCTAACGTCTTCTTAGTTTCCTTCCCCACCAACCTCTCGTTCTTCTCGTCATAGACTATGTAGTCGTCCATTATCTGACTCCTATGTAGCAGAGCATCCAAGGGACCTATGGAAACGAATGCACCAAACTCAACAACCTCAACAACCTCTCCCTCAACAACCTCGTGGAGTAGGGGTTTAAAAGTTAGAGCTGTAAACTCAACGTCAAAGTAAACTCCCCCATCACCCTCAACCATCTTACCCTCACCTATGTAATCCACACTCTCAATTCCAATTACCATACCGTATTCAGAATCCAACCTACCTTCAAACTGCTCCCAAAGTAGATCTGAAATTACATCTTCTAAATCTTCGTTAAGCCTATTTGGAGGAACTCTGACAACATCTCTAACCTTCACCCTGGCATACATACCTCCACACTGAAATCCCTACCTTTTAAGTTTTTGGTTCAAACCTAATGAATTTTTATTTACATAATTTTGAAGAAATGTGAATGAAGTGGGATTTGCACAACTTCATTAAGTAGTTGTGCTTTGTCAAACAAATATGCGAAGACAAGTTTGGGCTATTATATTGCCCCACTTTTCTCACAAAGTTTCCAAAAATTGTTTGACAAAGCTACACCTGTGTTATATGTATGATGGGCAAAATTTTAAGTTGACAAACCTGGTTCCTCAACTAAGCCTTAACAAAAAATCTCAATAATCCCACATCAGTTAAAACTTCAATTTCACCCTCCAAATCCCTATCCAACTCTTCATCACCCGTGTCAACCCTCAAGAAATCTATATCCCTAAGCTTATCAACCGTAGATACAACGATTATCCTACTCCTTTTAACCCTCCTCAAAACATCTGGACTTATCTGAAGGTTTCCCCTTCCAAATATGAAACCCTGCCCACCTATTGGAGTGATCACAATCCAAGCATCGTATCTATCAACTATCGACAAAAGTTCCCTCTCACTCACATCCTTCACAAATTCTCCCCTGACATAAACGTCAACACCCGTAACTGTCTTCTCAAATCCCAAAGATCTTACAATGTGACTAACTGTCCCTCCAGGTCCAAATATGTAAACTCCATCCCTATCAAATATATTCAAGAAGTTTCTCATCAGATTTTCCAAGTTCCCCCCATACCTCCTCTTCACACCCTGAACAAAGTTTGATACAACTGGAACGTTTAGATAACCAAATATCTTCAGAACTATCCTGTCATCAGATAAACTACTCTCATCAACATCAACAACCTCCCTCAACTCAAGGTGTGTCAATCCCCTAACGAAGAACCTCACAACCTCAGCACAAGCCCTTGGATTCAATCCAAAAACTCCAGAATACATCTTAACTCCAGATGGAACACCTATAACTGGAGTTTCATCACCAACAACCTCACATACATCTCTGGCAGTCCCATCTCCACCAACAAACACTATCAAATCCAAATTCCTCATCCTTTCAACAGCCAACTTCGTATCTTCAGATGTCGTCATATCGTTTGTCTTATAAATCACATTTGGATCATAACCAGCCATCCTTGCAACCCTCTCACCCATCTCACCAGAGCAAGTGTATATCTCAACATTCAGCCTGAGGTTCCTTAAGAATTCAAAAGCCCTTTCGTTAGATACTGGCTTTGCACCAAGCTTCAAAGCCAAATCATACTTCCCATCCGTCCCCTTGAGTCCAACCCTTCCACCCATCCCAGCTATTGGATTAACGACAAAACCAATCTTAACTCCCCTACTCCACCTCTCAAAATCTTCAATTGCATCGATACCATAACAATTTAAAAATTTTAAAATTCTATCCATGGATACAACTCCTTCAATCTCCTTATAGATCTCTCAACCTCCTCGCTGGGATACTCGTAAGGTAACAGCTTCCCTTCCAAGTAATCCTGATAAGCTTTCATGTCGAAGTGTCCATGTCCACAGAGTAGGAAAAGTATTGACTTCTCCTCACCATTCTCTCTACACTTTATAGCCTCATCTATCACAGCCTTTATTGCGTGTGCTGGCTCTGGAGCTGGTATGTGACCTTCGGTCTTTGCAAATATGGATGCAGCATCAAAGACTTCAACCTGATTGTAAGCTCTGGCATTCACAATACCCTTCTTCACCAACAGACAGAGAGTTGGAGCCATACCGTGATACCTCAAACCTCCAGCATGTATTGGTGGAGGGATGAAGTCGTGACCAAGTGTGTGCATCTTCAGGAGTGGTGTCATCCTTGCAGTGTCTCCATGATCGTATGTATAGACTCCCTTTGTTACAGAAGGACATGCTGTTGGTTCAACAGCCAAGAACTCTACATTAACATTTCCATGAACTCTATCGTAGTAAAATGGCCAGAACAATCCCGAGAAGCTACTACCACCACCTATACATCCAACTATGAGATCGGGATAATCATCAATCTCTTCAAACTGTCTCCTGGCTTCAAGTCCTATGACCGTCTGATGTAGGAGGACGTGGTTTAGAACGCTTCCAAGTGTGTATTTTGTATTTTCATGTGTTACCGCATCCTCTATTGCCTCACTTATCGCAATCCCCAAGCTTCCAGGATTTTCTGGATCTTTCTCCAAAATCTTCCTACCAAACTCAGTCTTCTCACTTGGACTTGGATATACCTCAGCTCCCCAAAGCTCCATTAGGATCCTCCTAAAAGGTTTCTGCATGTAGCTGACCTTCACCATGTATATCGTTGCATCCAAGTCGAACATTGAACATCCAAACGCCAATGCGGAACCCCACTGACCAGCACCAGTTTCAGTAGTTAACCTTTCAATACCCTCCTTCATGTTATAGTATGCTTGAGCAACTGCAGTGTTTGGCTTGTGACTTCCAGCTGGACTTATCGACTCAAACTTGTAGTATATCCTTGCGGGAGTCTTCAGATACCTCTCAAGTCTAACAGCCCTGAAGAGTGGTGTAGGTCTCCAGAGTCTGTAAACATCCCTAACCTCTTCTGGTATCCTTATCCATCTCTCATCACTCATCTCCTGCCTAATAAGTTCCTTTGCAAATACAACCTCCAAATCCTCCTTCTTAACTGGATTTCCATCCTTGTCGAGAGGGGGTGGTAGGCTCTCTGGGAGGTCTGGGAGTATGTTATACCACTTTTTTGGTATCTCCTCTTCACTCAAGAGAACTTTCATGAGTGTTGGGTTTATTCATTGTATATAAGCTTTGAGGTAAAACCACAACCTCTAACTTCAAACTTTAACAAGAAATTTTTGTGAAGTTGTGGAGGGTTGTTGGATTTGATGACAGCTTCAAGGGTAAATTGGCATACTTAGTTGGATGTGTAACATGCAGGGATTACGTTGAGGGTTTTTTGATAGACAGGATTGAGGTTGATGGATTGGACGTGAGTGAGAGGATTGTGAGTTTAATTAAGAGTTCAAGGTTTCATAAACAGATAAGATGCATACTTCTAAGTGGGATAACGTTTGCAGGGTTCAACATAGCTGATTTGGAATACATATACGAATCTCTAAATATTCCCATCGTTGTTGTCATGGATAAGTATCCAAACTTTGAGAGGATTGAGAGGGCTTTGAAAAATTTGGATAATCCAGATTTCAGGATTGAACTAATAAGGAAGGCTGGAGATGTTAAGAAAGTTAGTGATACGTTTGTTCAAGCTTACGCTTGTGATCTGGAATTTGTGGAGAGGATACTTGATCTTACTGTTAAGAGGGGAAAGATTCCAGAGCCCTTGAGGATTGCCCATCTGGTTGCATCAGCCTTGATTCATGGAGAGTCAAAGAGGCGATAGTGTTAAATATTCTCAGGGGAATTGTCTCTATGCCAAAGAGGGAGAAGGTAAAGACTCCACCCCTGATGTCTTCAGCGGGAATAATGAGATACTTCGAGGAGGAAAAGACGCAGATAAAGATAAATCCAAAGAGTGTCTTGGCATTTGGACTGATAGTAGGGTTCCTTGCAATAATACTGAATGCCTACTATGGACTTTGGCCAAAATGATAGAGATTGTGTTTGCGGGTAGATCGAATGTTGGCAAATCTACACTTTTTTCAAACCTGTTTGGTGTGAGGGTTAGGAGGGGTAGGAAGCCTGGAACAACCCTAAAGCCAAATTTTGTAACTTACAAAGATTTGATTGTGACTGATTTGCCAGGATTTGGATACGTTTCGGGTGTTGGTAGGGATTTCAATGAGAAGATAAAGGATTTCGTTGTTAAATACATTGAGGAGAACTCAGATAGAATCGTTTTGGCTGTTCATGTTGTGGATGGAAAGTCCTTCTTGGAGATTGCTGAGAGATGGGAGAGTAGGGGTTACATACCCGTTGAGGTGGAGATGTTTGAGTTTTTGAATGATGTCTGTCAGAGGGTTTTCCTAGCTGTCAACAAGATGGACAAGGTAGATGATAGAGATGAGATTCTGGATGCAATTGCGGAGAAGTTGGGTATGATTCCACCCTGGACAAGATGGAGAAATGTTATATTTCCAATTTCTGCAAAAAAGGGAAAGATTGAAAATTTGAGGAATGCAATAAAGAATAGAC
>Ga0190367_1000603_pt1 | contig 25022 bp, 34 predicted proteins | sample 4872181011_MG_FD_171838 | JGI IMG/M metagenome (GOLD analysis project Ga0190367, IMG submission 171838) | Hydrothermal vent microbial mat bacterial communities from Southern Trench, Guaymas Basin, Mexico - 4872-18-10-11_MG | ecosystem: Environmental > Aquatic > Marine > Hydrothermal vents >...
AATCGTATACTCTAAACTTACCATCAGTCTTAACTTTACCTGAAACCTCATACTTCACCCTAAACTCGACTCTATGAGTCTTACGGGACTTCTCCTCAAGGAAAACTCTAGTAGCCTTATAAACCTCTCTAAAGGCAGTAGTGATAGCCTCCTCAAGAACACTTCTATCCTCAAAGACGAAGAACACATACCTTGAGAAACTACCCTCACCAATACTAATAGTGCTTGCCGCAGCTGATGCAGCAGCTGTAGCCACTGCCGCATAGGCCATGGCTTTATATACCTCCAAAATCAATGGTAAACCGAGTTATCTTTATAAACTCTCTCATACGATGATGTAGCTTAACTAGTAAACTTTTGACAGAAGTTTAAAGAATAATGAACACAATATTAAAGATTAGACTAAAACATTATAATACAGACCATGTTTAAAACCAGACTCATAATGATGTAGGGTCTGTATCATAATGAGGGTCATTAATTTCGATGAACTTGAAAAGATTAAAAGAGAGAGGTATAGGTTAGCCTTTAAAACAATATTAAACCTCAGGGAAGGCGCTCCAAGAACTACAAGTAGAAGTATAAATGAAACATTACGTTTAGGAGCGATAGCACAAACACTAATACATAGCTATCTAGAGGTGGTTAAATGGAGCTCTCAAGGGGAGAGAATACTAAGGCTAAAGATGTAATGGTAATAGATCTTTATAGAGAGTTCAAGGAGAAAGTGTTACTAGAACTGAAAGCCGAGCCTGATGAGACAAAGAGATACCTAAAGTTCATAGCATGGCTCAATAGTAAGTTAGAAGGTAAAGGCATAGGAAGGATAATCATCACGGGAGGGTTTGCAGTAGAAGTATACACAGCTAGATCCCATAGAACAATGGATGTAGACATAATAGTTGAAGGAAAAGAGGCAGTAAGGATCATAGAGGAATTCTTAAAACAAATATCAGAAAGGATAGGGAGAGGATACCTACCATATCATGAAGCATTAACAACAAAGTCAATAGACATAGTATCAACAAAATACACTAAAACAATGGAACCAGTAAAACTACAAGTAAACCAAGACCATGTATACCTAGAGCCACCAGAAGAACTCATAATAACCTACCTAGCCTCATGGAAATACTGGAAATCAACAGAAGATAGAGACAAAGCAATATGGCTATACATAACATGGAACAATAAACTAAACAAAGAGTACCTCAAGAAAAGAGCAATACAAGAAAAAGTAGAAGACAAACTCAAAGAAATAGAAGAAACAATAAAACACCATAAACATTCAAACTAAACTGAAAACATGGCTGAAACCTATTATTCAAAAGAAGGCTATGTGAACATATACTCCATAATCACATATATAGTGCTTACCTTTACTCTTTAAATTTGACAGTAATAAGTGAGCTACTAACTTTAAAGGTTATTGAGCAATGGTTTTAATTTTTAGAGTTAAATGGCTAACAGCATACGAGTATAAGATGGTTCATACTATAGCTGATCCCATAGGCTTTGATCGTGAGAGTGGGATCCAGCTCTATCGTTTAAACCCTGTTAAAGCTGCTAAGATCGGTTTAGATGAAACACTAACTATCTTAAGTAGAGTTCATACATATCTACCTTCAAACATACGAGACCTTATCAAAAGACTTAGTGAGAAAAAGGCTGATATCTACTTAGTTCTTGAGAGACCTGATATCATCCTTTACACTAACTCATTAAAGTTTACTAGTAAACTTAAACAGCTCAACCTTGTAGTTTGGGATGGTAAAAGTGGTACCTATAGGTTGAAAGCTAAGAATCTCCATAAGGTACTAGAGTTAGCTAGGAATGAGAGATTAAAGTACGAGATAGAGTTTAAGCTGGATTATAACTTATCTTTTACTCCTAAACTTAAACTTAACCTTAGAGAATACCAAATTGAGGCTTATGAGGCCTGGGTTAAGGGTGGGCGTAAAGGTGTTATTGGCCTACCTGTTGCTGCTGGTAAAACCATTATCGCCCTTAAGGCTATAGAAGAACTCAAGGTCAAAACACTAATACTTGTTCCAACAATTGACCTCCTAAACCAATGGTACGACAACCTCATTAAACTACTAAGTATACCTCCTAGCAAGATCGGTGTTTATGGTGGTGGCCGTAGAGAGGTTAATGAAGTAACCATTATGACTTATGATTCTGCCTGTTTGAACCTTGAAAGATACCCTACATATTTCGGGCTTATAATCGCTGATGAATGTCATCACGCTGTTAGCCCAAGCTATCGTAGGGCGCTAGAGAACTCTACTGCACCATACCGTATGGGATTAACAGCCACACCATTCAGGAGTGATGGACTACACAAATACTATAATGAAGTATTAGGACCTATAGTTTACAGTTTGAGAAGAGAAGAACTTCAGAGAGAAGGCTATCTAGCTAGACACCGTGAGAAAAGGATATACATTAACCTATCACGTGAGGAGCTTGAGAATTATAAGAGACTTATACAAGTATACATCGATTATTGTGAAAGAAAAATACCAGAAATAACTGATCCTAAACTAAGGTTTAGAAGGGTACTAGAGCTTGCAGCTAGAGATCCTGAGGCCCGTGAGGCATTACGAGCTAAACATAAAGCTAGACAAATAGCTCTAAGTGCCGAAAAGAAGATTAAACTTGTAGAGGAGCTTTTAAGAAAGCACCCTAATGAGAAGATTCTAATATTCTCTAGGTACACTGATGTCATTCGCGAAATCTCAAGAAGACTATTAATACCTAGAATACTCCATGACACATCAAAGGATGAGAGAAAACAATACCTCAAATTATTCCGTGAGGGTAAAATAAGGATATTAGCCACGGCAATGGCCTTAGATGAGGGTGTTGATGTACCAGACGCCTCAATGGCCATCATCATTAGTGGTACAGGCTCACATAGAGAGTATGTTCAAAGGCTAGGTAGAATACTCCGTCCTAAGGAGAAAGAGGCACTACTAATAGAGTTAATAACGAAGGGCACCCTAGAGCCATCACTAGCAAAGCGTAGGAGACGGTTCCAAATATTCCTTGAAGAAGAGTGAAGGGTGAGTTCAAGAGTTGACTTATGGTAGGAAGAATTTAAAATTAAACTTCATGAGAGGCTATGCTATACCACTCTACTTAGACTCTAAGAGTCATCGTGGATTATTAGAAGCTACTATAGCATTCTATGAGACTAATCTTGGTAAACCCTATGGTAGTATTGACTGGGAGGAACTTAGGATGATAATTGGTGATGATAGGCTTTACGAAGCCTTAAGGAAGGTTATGTCAATATTCTATAAGCCTAAAGCCCCAACAATAAAGCCCATTGTTAACCCTAAGTCATTAAGGCTGAAAGTGTTCCAACTAGTCAATGAAAGATATGGAGGCTTCATACCATCACACTTAAGAGAGAAGGCATTAAAGGAGATTGCGGAGGAACTTAAGCTGAATGTAAGCATAGATGAAGTATTATGGTGCGATGACGTTAATGAGCTGCCATTAATGAGGGTTAGGAAGGCCAACATAGAAAGTGTGATTAAAGTCTTCAACTACGAGACACTGGATACAGTTTGTGTTAACTCTTCAAAAATAGTGATCGAAACATCAAGACATGAAGGAGGCCTAGGGAAACTAGCCAGGAGTATAGGTAGATACTGTAAGCTCTACGGATTAGTATACTATATAAAATATACTAATGATAAGTTAAGAATAATTATCGAGGGTCCTTGTAACCTATTTGGCAAACCTACAAGGTACGGTAATAGACTATCACTCTTACTAGTCAGAATTCTACCAAGACTTTATGGTATGAGGTTATGGAGCGTTGATGCTACAATGCATACTCGAACAGGAAGAACAATACCGATACGTCTCCTCTCCAATGATATTAGACCTGAACTTGGTGTAACAGGCGAGGTTAAGGTTAGAGAGGTTTATGATAGCTCAGTAGAGGAGTCTATTTATAGAGTGTTAAAGTCTCTAGGAGTAAATATTATTCGTGAAGAAGAACCCATAGCACTAGGCGATCTACTATACTTACCTGACTTTAAGATATACTCTCCAAAAGGAATCTTCTACCTTGAAGTGGCAGGCTATTGGAGAAGAGAGTATGCTGAGAAGAAGGCATATAAGCTACATGAAGTATCAAAGGTCTTCAAGAATATAATACTAGTGGCTGATGAGAAGTTAAAACCATACTTCAATAAGCTGAAAATACCAGTGATATACTATAGAATCTCGTATGGAAAACCAATACTACCATACAATAAAATACTGAAGATAATTAAATAATAACTATTTTGTCTGAATTATTTAGTGTTTCTGAGTTAGGTTGTTCTAATTAAGTTAGGGTTGCCGAAATGCTTAAATGTAATTTTGTGCTATTGCTCAGAATAGACTAGGGAGGGCAAGCTAGGTAGGGTGAGGAACTATGAGAAGGAGGGAGGAAGAGTATCTTGAGGCAATATACATAGTGAAGTTGAACAAGGGAGTTGTAAGAGTTAAGGATCTAGCTTTAATGCTTAAGGTTAAGCCATCAAGTATTGTTGCTTATTTAACAAGGCTTTCAAGTAAGGGTCTTGTTAGGTATGTGAAAGGTGAACATATAGAGTTGACGTTAAAAGGTGAGGAGATGGCTAAAAGAATATACCATAAGCATTTAGTGATAAGGGAGTTTTTACATAGAGTCTTAGGGTTGCCAAGGGATATAGCTGAGGAGGATGCATGTTATATAGAGCATGGAGTACATGATGAAACAGTGAAGAGAATGGAGGAAATAATAAGTAAGGTTAAGTAGAGACCATGGAAATAGTACTTTCCTGATAATCATGAATTATTCTCTAGTGAGTGTTCAAAGATTGCAATCTTATTGTTCTAAACTTTAGTTTTAATACTAATACACTGATTCTACCGTATTATGAAGGAGGAATATACCATATGAGTAGAGGTAAGGTTTTATCAATACTCCTCCTTACAGCCACGTTAATCGCCCTACTAGCTGTGGAATATGCCCTTCTCGTTTTAACAGTCTCGCAAGGTGTCACTCCGAAAACTATAACCATAACTCACACTTACACACAGTATGTAACAACACCTCTTACAAGAACTAAGACCATAGAGAAGAAGTACATAATAACTATAACAAAGACTAGGATTACACCAACTACCATGACTATAATCAAGACCCCGTTTAATATTAAATTCTTCAAATATTTTTCATCAAAACTATTACTCATAATTAAAAATGGTAGCTTAGAAATAGGTAGAGTTGAAGGATGGCTCAATATAACACCATACACTCACGACGTGGTCAAAGTTTTCCTCAAATTTAAACTCCCTAAGACAGGTATTATTAGCCGTATAGGTTTACTGGTAGAGACTACCTTCATATCTTTTGATGGAGCTTACCCTCCTCCACCAATACCAGTATTTCCACCAGAACCCATATACATAGAGAAGGGTGGTGAAATAGTAGTCCTCAATAGAACATATAATATGGGTAAATATGTTATCCCAGGATTCTTCATAGCCTACTCTATTCAAGCAGTTCAACTAACATTACATAATAATGAGACTATACTACTCTGGCCTTTCGTTAAAGGCGAGTTTAAGGTAATAGAGAATGCAACATTAGATGATGTTCCTGGGCTTTACGGTGGAATACATCCATTATGGGAGGATAGACACACAGGGACAATGGAGTTTATGGAGCTTAGACTATTAAATGGGGTCACTGTTGACACACTAATTCAGTTAGATCTAAAGAATGGTAAATACCAGGTTCAAATAAAGAGGAGTATATCCTACCCATGATAGTTTATGCCGAGATAGTGTGGTGATGGTTTTCGAATATTTTAGTGAGGGAAAGAGAATAGTAGGTAGGGTATTATGGCTGTCTATAATCAATGCCTTATTATCGCTTCTCAGCATAAGTGAGTTAATTAAGGTGATAACATTTAGAGGGATCCATTACGGCTTAAAGGTTACCTTACCTAAACCTGTACCATTATTATGGGATTTTGTCTCACTACCTAAGGTTAACGCTTACCTTCTCCCATTACCCCTCAGTATACTCCTAGGATACCTAGTTACAATATTCTACTCGTTCATTATAGGTGGCTATCTAGGCACCATACTATGTATGATTAAGGATATTGGTAAATGTGATTTTCTAGAATACTGTAGAAGATACTTTAAAAGTATCCTAGGCTATAGTCTACTATGGTATACGTTAATAGTAATACTCATAACCTTCCCTTCATCACCACTTGTAATAGCACTCATAATATTGTATTTCGTTATCTATTATTTTATCTATGCTACGCCATTCATAATAGTCTCGCAGAGCCTAGACCTTAAGAGAGCACTTAGTCTCAGTGTAGAAGTTGCTAAAGAGCGTGAATTCCTATATTACGCTTTAACGTATGCTCTAGTGACACTTATGATCTCAATACCACTAACGGTCATAACTGTTAACGGTAAATTCGGCGGGATTATGGCAGGCTTACTTTTCTCATCAGTACCTGCACTATGGCTCTCAGCATCAACCATGGTTTTGATAGTTAAAGTTGTAGAAAAGACGACTTAGGGAGAAATCTTATCACGGATCATAAATGTGATGTTTGGGGAGGGGTAAGGTGCTATTACTGCTCTATTGTGAAGTATGTTACTGGCGGCTCTAAGTTATCTCTCGTTAACCCACCAATCCTCATTAACGCTACCTTCCTTTCACCAACCCTAACTACCAGGTCATCCCTCAATGTTATAGCGTACTTACCTGGATCAACAAGGTGCCCATATATTGTCATATTCCAAGTCCAAGAAGCTGAACTATGAGGACCTATTATTACTGTCTCTGGTGCCATAATTTTAACAGTCATCTTCCTCTTTACATCATATATTGTTGTAGTCCTCCTCTTACATATCGGAGTATACACTTTAACCCACTTACCATTCACATACTTGAATATAGTCCATGGGGGATTCTTTAACTCTACACTCTTATCACCATTATTCACTATGGTTATCTTAACTAACTCTCCAATCTTGTAAGACTCTTTATCTACCTTAATCTTCAAGTCCATCTTAAGATACTCTAAAACCTCATCTCTAGGCATGGTAGTGGTTATTGTTATAGCAGTAATTTTCTCTGTTGAAGCCGACATCATAGTAATAATAGTAGGCCTAACCTTAGGAGGAGTATAGGTAATCACTATTACAGGCTTACCTATTAGGACATGAGCACATAAAACTATAAGAACAACCACAATCACAACTACAATAGCTAAACGTAGCCTCTTATTCTCCATACACTATCAGCCCTCAACCATCAAATATATAATAGTATACACCAAGTATTAGAACTTACGCATTAATAAAAACATATAGAATATTATCAATAAAAGCCTATGTCCGTTTAACTTTTTCTCAGGATTACCTGACCATTTTCAGTTAATTCAAAAACCACTAAATCGCCCTCTTGAATTTCTAAGAATACTCTAACTGCTTTAGGTATTGTTACTTGGTACTTTCTAGTAACTTTTGAGACACCAAGTATCTTGCCCATGTGCTGTATCCTCCTACAAGTAGTACTTTCAAGGGAAACATTTAATTAGATAACCACTACAAGTACTACTTGTAGTACAGGTGTAGTACTCTAATGAGAGCATATACAATTAGTAAAATAAAATATTACATACTAATAGGCGCACTAGAAGGTTTGTCAAGGGTTTACACTGTGTTATTGTATGCAGGTAGAGAAGTTGAGGCTAATCTTGTTCGCTCCCTCATCGACCAATACATTCTAAGGTTGGGTGTTGAGGCTGATAAAGTTAGGTTAAAGGAGCATATTGAAATGGAGCTACCAAGTGAGCCATTAACTTTGAATGATATGGTTAGCTTCCTAAAAAGTGTTAGTGTTAAGGAGAGAAATAGTAGTATGAATGTTAGGTCGTCAGATACTCATTTTATTAATAGTGGGGATGAGGATTCCACGTAGTGTAATTGATATTTTAGATGGTACTCTTTGTGTTTTGTGTTTTATACAGTATGCTTCTTTGGTGTTAGTATTATTTTTATATTGTATCCTTGTCTCTTTAGGAACTTGATAAAGGGTTTATCTACTATTAGTAGTGGTATATTTAGTTCTTTAGCAGTATAGTATAATAGTGTATCAATGAAGTCTTTATGCCCCTTGTGGTATATTCTGTATGCTTCAATGTATGCTTTTGGTGGTGACTGTATAAGGGTGTAGGATTCTCTAATAGCTCTTAGTCCCTCTCTAACTCTATCCAGTTTACTCTCTGGGACTACTCTTAGAATCTTCCACATAGCCTCTAGAATACAAACTTCAAGATAGCATACTTTGAATAGGCGAAGGTACGGTATGATATGCATAGCCTCCTCTTCAACCTCAATACCCAAAGCTGGTAGTAGAAACGTAGTATCAACAATTACCTTCTGTTCACTCTTTAACATACTTTCTCTGCTCCTTAACACTTACAGCCTTCAACTCCTCAAGAGTCACCTTAGCCACTTTCTCACCATACATTGAAAGCCATATGGCATCATGAATAGGCTCCAAAATAAGCTTACCATTCTCAACAGTAATCTTAACCTTAGATCCCTCTACTAGCCCAACCTCTTCAGCAACAGCCTTAGGAATAGTTATAATCCTCTTCCTACCAACCTTAACAATAAAGACTAAGCCCGCACTAAACACCCAGATAAACAGCTATAACCAAACCTATATAAAAAGGTTAAACTAATATAAATAGACCAGACTTACACTTAATGATGTACTAGTCTATCGTCGAAGAGTTGAGGTTACATTTTCCCCGCTTTCACCCTGTGAAATGGAGTGAATTAGGACCTACTGTGCTTCACACTTGAAATGTTTTTCTCAAGTTTTACTGTTACATGGCCAAAGCCATTTGCCCTTCCGGCACCCACACCCATGATTATTGCATGCGATAGTACGTTTTCAACTAACAATTTTAGGTTTGAGTTTTTCTCTAAAGTCTCCCAGGCTACATAATATTTTATGTAACCTGTTAGTCCTGGTATCGCTTTTCCATCGTAAAGGTAGTATACTCTCTTAACCGTATCCCATAGGTTATGTGTTTCCTGTAGAACAGCTGATACAATGTTAACTAAATCCCAGTACTCCCTTTTATCACGATCCATACGTGCAATCTCACCAATATTGTAAGAGAAGAGGAAACCAGCTAAGGGTAGGAAACGGCGGAACCTACTAGGCTTATAAGGATCAACAATATTAACGGGGCTACGAAACTCAACCTTAACTGAATCTACACCATCAAGTTTAACAAGAGGCTTCATTGATGGTAGAGGGTAACAGTTAACCTCTATTCTTGTAAGCTTCCACCTAGTATTATAAGCGATTACACCATCAATGTTCATGAAAGCCTCGAAGACAAGGTGCTTAACAGTCTCATCAAAACCTAAAATGAAGAAATACTCCCTACCACCAGTAACACCAACAATACCATCACTATCACCAGCCTTTAATCCCCCACTAGAAACATTAATTCCACTAAAAGAGGAAGATGCTTCACCATCACTTCCAGACTTAACTCTCTTCCAAAGATAAATCTGCTTACCCCTAACACGGTAACCAAGAGGAGAGCAACGAATAGGCTTGGGCTTAACTTCACTACTCTCAAAAACATACTCCAACCTTGGATTACTCTTAATCAACAAAGTCTTAACGACCTTACCAGAAAAAGAAGGCAACAAAGCATCATTCTCAGGAATAAGAAAGACACGAGCAAAATAGTATTCCTTAGGGGCAGAAAATGGGAGGACACGAGAAACATCGATAGAGGCAACAAGAACCATAATAAATAACCCACTTCATAATAACGTTAAGTAAGGGCAGTAGAAAACGCCAGCATTGCATCGGCGCTAGGTACATAAGCTCCTCGAACCTCATTAGTATTCGCCCATTTAATCCAGGTCATTACTGCGTCTATTAATAACCTCGGATTACGGGACTTAATTGCAATAGCCATATTCATGAACACCTCAGTTATAGGAGCATCCTCTTTTTGATTATAGGCTCGTAGGATACTATTGATAAGTCTCCTGAACTCGTATAGGAAATGCCCTATTTTATGGAGAAAAACTAGCTCACTCGACACATCATATCCTTTAAACATTCTTGTTACGTCAACCCCTCTTTGTCTTTCTAGGTTAAATACTGTTAATAATGGTTTTATATTATAGAGTTCCTCCAAAGCAACTATATCTAATTGTGAAAGATGTATTAGAGGAAGAGATACTTCAGGAACCTTTTTAAATATTTTTGTGCCTGTATTAGCTAACCATAATTTAAATAGGCTTATTGACCTCCTAATGGTACTAAGTATTCCTTTATTTACACTAACACCTACGGGTAATACCAGGTATATATGGCGTCTCTCCCCATCAACGTTAACTGTTAGCGTATAAAAGGCTAAACCCACCATCAATAGTAATTTTATGAGAGGTGAAGTAACACGCATAGTCTCATCAGACATACTGCTATCACGTATTTTCCTGCATTTAGAATAAACTGGATAAAGCGATGCATAAAGGGTTTCTCCTTTACTTGCCTTGTATATACCCATGTTATGAAAGCTCCAATTTCTTAATTTATCAAGACTTAGAATGCAACGCAGAAACTCTATATGAGGTAATAGCTGGGATGTACCCTCTCTTCTCCTTTTACTTTTCTTCCCTTTAATTTTTGTAAGAAGGTCGAGAATAGACTGTTTTAGTTCAGGGACTTTAGCGTAATCAAGTAGTGGTTCAATATCCTTTCTACCTATGAACCCCACATTTAAAGGGGTATTGATGGTATTTCTTAACTCATTTATGAAGTAAGTGGTATTAATTAGTATACTAAGTTCCTCTAATACCTTTTTCTTAAAAGTGTCCTCATCAAAGCGTGACTTAATGTGACAAAGAATATCTGATCCTAATGTAATATTTAATTTAATTAATGGATCGACTCTTTCACATACTTCATAGAGGCCATAAGCTAATAGCATGTCTAGATATATATCACCTACTGATGATACTATAATTTTACCCATTACGATCTTCCCTCTTCTGAGGCCATGTTATCTGATATAATGAGAGGATGTAATATGGATGAAACTATAGCTCTGAAAACTACTGAGTTAGGAGAGCCATCTAGGTAATTGAATACAGAGCCTAGAGTATAAGCTATTTCATTCCCTGATATTCTATTATATGTAACCGCTGGTATCTCTATTTTCAAATATTCTCCTAGTGCACGTATTATCTTGTCTGCATTATCGAGGAAAACTACGTCTAAGTTATGAAGTACTGAAAGGAAGTAGTCTAATGTGGGTACTCTGAGTTCTAAATACCCTTTCCATAACCAAAAAGCTTCATGATGCAGATATACTGCGGCGGTGAATACATTGACCATGGGTTCAACAAAGAAACTTAAACTCTCTTCTATTTTATTCAAAAAGTGGTTCATTAAACTGTGGTATATAATGTAGGCGGAGATTATTTCATGCCTAATCCACTTTATATACTTATTTTTCTTATAGTGCTGGTAATTTTCAGTTAGTTTACCTATATCATGATGTACTATAGAGAATATCAATGAGCTTTCTACTGCCTTTTTAAGAGAACTTATATCTTCTCGAGTTAGTGTAATGGGATCTAAAACCAGAAATCTCTTTGTTATTACATTTATATATCTCTGAACGATATCCATAAGATGTTTGTAAGTTAAGAGTGTATGTGCCACATAACATTCTGGTTTTTCACCTTTTGATGAGTCTTCATGGTAAGAACGTATTAGTGGGTATTTGCCATGACCACAAATCTTAGCTTCTTTGAATGGACAAATTTTGTAGACTTTACATTCCCACATATAGTTTCACCTTAATTGGATTAATCCTTTATCATAGTCATAAATGAACTCATAGAAGTCAGGATTAATCAGATATGTGCCTTCATATACTATGTTAGAGATTATTACCCTATAGTAGCGCTTTCGTCTTCCTTCTTCCTCCTTTAGGAATGTGGGTACAAGTTCTATTACACCGTTTACAGCTTTATGTATGAGAAAGTCTTTAGGTGCACGGGTCTTAGCATCTTTAACTGAGTATACATAGTCGACATTGAACATGGTGCGTGAAAGTTCCTCAGCATCTAGTAATAATACTGCTTTTTCTCTTCCTTCTATAGCGAATTTTTTAATTAGCTCTAGCAGCTCATTATAGGAGACTTTACTACTTTTTAAAATCTTGTATTCTCCTCTTTTTTCTTTCTTACTCTCTAACTCAGCTATGTAAATTGTCACTTTATCAGAAGGCAAAATAACCATTATACTTATGTAACCATTGGGTCTAGCCCTAAGCCTCTTAGCAGTGTCAAAATCTACAATGAACTCCCCTAACTTACCCTCGAGATAGTCTAAGAAGCTTAGTAAGTCTCTACGATGATCTTCATGAACATACTTAGGATTATAATCCTTGTAGGCCTCATTTATGAAGTCCCAAGATAGACTAAAATTTAATAGTGCATCCTTAAGCTCACCGCGTCTATCCTTATCTTTGAGGAGGTTCCACGTGTTTTCAACTAGACTCTTGGGATACGGTCTGGTATCTTTAGGTTTAACTATAACCACTATTCCATTCTTTTCTCCAATAAACCTTGAGCATCGTCCTACTCTTTGAATAAGTGAATCAGCTATCGGACATTCCGTGATTAGAAGATCAGAGGAAATATCCAAGCCTGCCTCGACAACTTGTGTTGAAATCACTATTGTTTTATCTGGGAGCCCTTTTTCCTTTGAATCTTCCTTTGCGAAGAGTAGCTTTTCACGTTCTTCACGTATTTTCCTTCTTAATCTTGAATGAATGAGAATGATGTTCCAATTTTTGAGTAGAGAGTTCTTAAGCTTTATTATTTCAGTATAAGTCTCTACAGCCGTGGAGACAGTATTACATATTACTAGTATACGTTTTTTACCTTTACTTATCCAAGACTTAAGATTGTTTGAAACATATTCAATTATGTTCTTATCGCTTTCCATAATTATCTCTTCTACTTCTCCTCTATAGGAACTTAAGGGTTCTCTAAATTCTTCAGGCTTGATAACTTCTAGAATAGTATATTCGCCTAGGTACTCTTTGACTGCACTTAATATTATGTTTGGCATTGTAGCTGTCATGATCAGATTTGGAACTCCACACTTATGGAGGCCACGTAATATCCTCGACAATACATGGTACGAGTATAGGTATTCATCTTGTATCATGTGTGCTTCGTCAAAGACTATATAGGATGTAGTTATGGTGCCAAATGGAAACTCCATATGATAGCCTGATACTTTCCTTCCATAAGCATAGACAAAGGTATCAAATGTTGTTACAGCTATATCCGCATTAAATTCTGCAGTGCTATGTGCTTCACCATGGAAAGATTTAACCTCGTATTTCTCAGGTGTTTTCTTTACATGGTTTTTTATTTTCTCCGCATGTTTATTAACTAACACTCTTGTAGGTAAAACGTATACCATCCCTCTAGAGAAATGCCAAGAACCTGTAAAGGCTTGATATAAGAAAGGACTTTCAGCTATGAGAGTTTTACCGTAACCTGTTGGTAGGAAGGCTATAAGGATTCTAGGTTTTATGGTATTCCATTCATCAAACATTGCTTTTAGTACTTCTCTTTGATACCGTCTTAGATTCTTTACTCTACCGTCTATGGTTTGCCAAAGATACTCCAATTTAGTAACTTCATTCATTCTTCAGCACCTTTACTAAGTTATTGGGTAGTATAGAGGATGAGTAATCCGAAAGTAAACATATACTAAATCCATTTCTAGCAGTAACCTTAACTTTACCAGGCTTGTACATTACTTTTCTCTCAGTAACCTCTGACCATAAAGGTAGAGTATAACTCTCATAAGCTTCAGTACTTTTTCTCCTTTGATATTCTCTTATGAATTCATCTAAGCTAATGTCAGGTTTGCTTAGAAGAAGTATAGACGGCATTTTCTCAATAACATGGGGTCCTCTTGGTTCAAGCCATTTTGATGGGGCATAAGTATCTATCTCTCCCACACTATTAAGAGTTTTGACTTCCAGTTCCCTTACTCCTTTAAGTGAGGTTAAGAACTCAGTGGCTCCAACACGTTCAGTAACCCAAAAACTTTTAATGATATCATACGACGTTACCCTTAAGCCCAATGCCTTTTCTAACTTCTTATTCAAATTCTCGATATCTATGAAATAGTAAAAGGATAATTCCGAGGTAGAGTTTATATTGTACTCTACAGCATCTTGTGCTAATTGTTCGGGTACTAACTTTTTATCTATTCTTAACTTTCGCTCAAGCCATCTAACTCTCCACATTTGATAACTTTTAATGATAGGTGATAGGGGTTTTACCGTCACATAACAAGATGTTTCCGTAACCCATGTAAGTACTACTCTACAAGGTGCATTATGCACTCTGAGTTCAGGATTTACATCTAAAATGTAACCTATACCCCTTGTTAGCAGGCTTACTACTGTTTTAGGAGGTGGAAGAGTATATGATAAAAGTACACCTAGAGCCTCAGGTATACGAACAGAAAAAAGGGGTATTTTTAAGTCTAATCTTACTATCATCTCATTACCTCACTTTAATCCTAGATACTCTATAGCCTCATTGAAAGCATCTATAGGGGTCTTAACCTTCGTAATGGCGAATTTTCCATTTTCGACCTCAGAAACATTAGTATTGTAAGTGAATATCTTGATGTCAGCATCAAATAATTTAGGTATAGTACTGTATAAGTTAACATTTTGTTCGTCATAATTGTGATATATAGGGTGTACTGGTGAGGGTAAAGCTTTACCATCTCTACTTACAATAGCCATTACTTCAAGTACCTTACTTACAGGTAATGCTCTAGCTTGGCTTGCGCCAAAGGCGCCAGTGATCATCGGGACATAAGCTAGTATTGCTAGTTTTCTCCTCTCCTTTATCTCACTGTCATCTATCGCTCTCTTATTTTCAGTAAATGAAAAACCTACCTTATCTAAGTTAAGTGTAGACACAAATCCAAATATTCCGTCAGAGTACGCCCTAGGATAAGGCATTTGCATACGTCTCAAATCTGCAGGGGCACTTGAAGGTATTTCAGGTATATTTCTTGAGTGCTGTAGTATTCTGAAAGGTGAAGGTGTTCCAAGTTTTTCTAGAGCCTCTTCAATGAGCATGGGTAATAGCCATGAGAATTTTATGAGAGCCTCTCTCCTGAGAGTTTCTTCACGTTTTGTTCTTAAAAATCCGTGGATGTCCTCACCCGCACAATGTTTTATTAAGTCACTCTCTTTACCATTGCTAAGGATGTTAGCTTCTTCCTTATCAAGCATCTTTTTACTACAATAATACTCTAATGCCTCAGGTGGTGGCACTCTCACACCTATGCCTCTCTTACAGAACCAGCAGTATCTTTCATCTCTTCTTCTATCAATTTCAACCATGTATCTCAAATGCCAATGTTTAAGCATAACTCCGCTGACAGCTACTGCTTCATCCACTATCTGATAGCTACCATCAGGTTTTTGGTATATTATAGGAACTCTTCTTATTTCCTCACTTCTCTCATTATTTAAATCATGCATATTAATTAATAATTTAACAGTTAAAGTAAAGAACATAGCTTATCACCCTATTTATTTCTACAATATGAAGTAGCTAAGGATAAAATAATAGTTATGTACTTTTTACCCCACCTCTTAAATAGCTTATTAATCTTAGCTATATCGTTCATATCTGGTATTCTCACATTATCATTTTTCATTCTTTTTCTTTCTTCTTCGTTATTAAGTAATCTTTGAATATCCTTCTGTGCTCTACTTATAATATCATTGAAGGTCTCAAGATCTCCTTCTTTTAAGTATCTAAGTTCATGATAGTATTGTGCCATATTTTGATCTATTATTAGATAATGGAATATTGATGCTAGCTTTCGCGTTGAATCATCATCTAACATATCTAAATTTGAGGTCAACGAGGTCCCTCAGTAACCATATTTTCTTATAAATTAATAAACATTTCTTACAATACAACATATAAAGTAATATATACACAATATTTGATTTATAATACACTATATTCCAAAGTTAGTGTATTATACAAGAACTTCTTCTTAATATAGTTTATGGAGTTACGTTAGAAGTCGTCCTAGTGGAGTTAACTTGTACGTTTTATTTTCTTTCCTTACCAGTCCTCTCTTTTGCAACCAGCTTAAATGGCGATGTATGGTACTTCTATCTTTACTTAGCTCTTTCGCTATTTCAACTGTTGATTTAGGTCTCTCCACTAACACCCTTAATACTTCCAATCTCTCTCTTGATACCTCAAATGAGAGTATTGATGATATATCTGGTATTCTTACTGTATAGCCTTGTCCTTCAAGATACACTTCTATCTTAGGCTTGATCTTCCAATCTACAAGTAAGTAGGCTATGTATACTGCTAGTGCAAGAGCCCTCATACCTCCACTAATAACGATAGCTGTACTCAAGTTAGAGAAGGCTTCAAAAATACCTTTTACCTGCTTAATTGCTAAGGACATGTCTGTTAAGTTAACCTCAACTCTCTGAATATTAACCTTTCTCTGCTCTAACATCATACTAAGAATTCTATTAAAATCACTCCAAGCTCTCTCAGCTCTCTCATCATGAAATGAAGGTGTAAACACAACAATTTTACCATTAACTCTAAGATTATGGGAAGCTACAGCCCTAACTAATGGTCCAGGCTCAAAACCTAACAATAAAACAAGAGCGTCAAAGAGCTCCAGAAGCTACCACCCATAAACAGACTAAAATAAACTAAGCTAAATACCCTTACCCTATAATAAGAAAGGAATAAAGAAATACACGGAGCTAGTATGATAAGAAAAAATATCAACAGACAAAGTAAAAGTAAAAGATACAACATGCAATTAAATTGAAATAATTAAAAACAGGATATAATACTCACCATCAGCATAGCATCGTAGTGTTACAAGTGTGGGATTTCTAACAATCATATAAGCTCCCCATGCATACTTAGGAAGATCATACAACTATCACCATTAGGTTGAGTAATAACAATAAGAATTGAAAGCCTTTGATAGCGTAAATTCTAAGTAAGATCATATTTCTTTGGTAATTACAATGAGAAATAATAAGTCAGTATTGCAAGTTACTGAAGGTTGTAGAGAAGGGATTAACTTAACGAATTCTAAGAGGCTTATAGCTTACGTTAATACTCTGATAGAATATTAGGAGCAAACCTGATAGCGTTAGGTGTAGCAGGATCAAGCCTACTACCAATATTCTTTAATGTGTAATGCCAGTAATCCTGGTAGATAAGAAAAGAATAGAAATATAAGTACAAAGATGAGTAAGAATATATGGTCAAGATAGGTTGTATCCTCTTAGTAGACTAAAGATGAAAACCATTTATTAATAGAGAGAAAGACTATACTTACAATAACTTTTAATGTCATTGAATGTGTTTAAGGAGTTAAAGTTTACTTGAGTAATGGCAAAATGATGAGTACTAAGCTTAATTATGGTCTTCTAGCTTTGGAATTTTGATATACTCTTTTTCAAGTCATAGAATAGTACGCCTAAACCTATACCTGACAGTACTACTCCCAGAATCTCCATTGCCATCCATCTAAGGAACTCTATTCTCTGATGGAAATCTAGGTACTCCCAATGAAGTATATCCCCCCAGTTATAGCCTGAACTACGTGATGTGAGATAAGAATTACAATAAAGCCTATAATGAACAAAGACACCCCCAAGACTAAACGAAGCACATAAATCCACCATAATCCAATATTATTCAACAGACTTATATAGCTTATACATTAACATTAAAGAACAACACTGTACCTCACACCTGTAATAGTAATTGCTCTTAACGCATTATAAGCTCACTCATCACCATAAGGTGTATCATAAATCACCATAGTAATCACCGCAGTTCAATCACTCACTAAACGGGATAATATGGTACCTAAAAACTTACCCTCTATTTCTACTGTTCCTCCTAAGCACCCCTAAGAATAATGGGAAAGTAGTAGTCTTCACTATTTATGAGGTATGAATAGGGAGAAGAAAAGAGGGAACACGATAGGGGAAGGGATTAAATTCTTAGATTAGAGTGTAATCTTTTTAAATTATCCCATGCCTCTTTGTTAAGTAACACTGGCTTACCAGTCTCGAGATAAACATATAGTAATGGTAGGTTGTAGTCTCTATCATCACTAGCTATATTTCCTTGAAGGCTTTTAAACTTCATTAACAATTATAGCCTTAATATTCAAAATGAGAATGGATAAGAGAATTAGACATTGCGATATCGTTGGGGGTATAGCTGAAGAGGATTAGTGGTTCTAAATGCTATATAAGGATGCTATTAGGCTTTAGTGGCTCTGCTATTTAGCGTGGGAGACACTAAATTTAAGTTTAAATAAGTTGAATAAGATACTGGGGAAGCTTAAACGTAAACATTGTAAGAAAGACTTATTAGTATTACTCTTAAGGTAGAATTTCGAGATGGGATAGTGATGTTAAAGAGTACTACTAAGGTTATAAAAAGGAGGGTCCCTGTAACAGCTGTAAGTATAGATGATGTCGAGAACATCTTACGTAAGCTTGGTGTATATGACATGGTTGAAAACGGTGAGGCTACATGCTATATATGTGGAAGGAAGATAACAACCGAGAATATAGGTGGTATACTCATGGTGTGTGACAGGATAGTCCTCATTTGTGATAAACCTAGTTGTATAGGGAGAGCAGCCTTACTTTCTAAGAGGATAGAAAAGTAAGTGGAAGTAGTATTTCACGAATAGGTCAACAAAATGTCAATAGATATTGACTACTTCTGGAGTACATGGGAATACTTCTGGAGCATTCTCGGACCTATATCCTTCATTTTCACTCTAATACTATTATTGTATCTTCATAATCCTGAAAAGATAGAAAAGATAACCATCCATGTCTCATGGACTTTATCATGGATAAGTAAGCAGGCTGAGAAGAAGGCAATTAGTAAAGAGGTTAAATATTTAGTATTAAGTAGTTTTAGGAAAAAACTTTGCTTTAGAGGAGGTGCCAGAGATAGTTATTGAATGGGGTGATGAGGACAAGGTAATCAGAGATATTAAGTCTGGGAGGCTTGTTATAGTTCTAAAGAGCGGCAGGAGGAATCGATATGAAAATATTGCTAGAGCACTAATATCAGTCATACCTGAATTATTAGCGCCAGAAATGAAAGCCGTTTATGGTGATGAGATTTTAAAATGATTATCAGCTCATGTAGCTAGGAGTGTTGCTAAGGCATATCAACCTGTGGTAACAGCAATAAATGAAGTGATAAGTAGTATGATAAGGGGGAGTATAAAGTTACGTAATCTATCAGAGATGCTTGTTGAGATTGATGATCAATCATTACTTTCAAGGATATTAATACCTGAAATGGTTGAAGTAGCTAAAATGCGTTATCCTCATAGTGACCCATCAATAGATGATGAGGCATACAGTCTCATAAGTTTACTCTATAAGCTATCGAAAGCCAAGCCCATCGATAAGCCTATAGTGTAGGGGAAGTATATAAGAGTGGCAATAGTCCTTATTGCACGTCCTGAAGCCCTTGAGATTATGCTTGAACCACATGAGCGTTTTGTAAACTACATCTTAAAGAGATACCGTGGCATAAGATCCATATACATTCTCGCCGCGGGAAGAAACATTGTTGCAACTAAGGTATAGAGAATATCCTAGAATGAAACTATACGTATGTAGACTAAGAATCCTATAAGTTACCTTTTAGCACAGAGTAGTAAGTATCTTAATGGTTGAAGGGATCATTTGTATAGGTAGATTAATCGGGATGATATTCTATAGAGTTAAACATATACTTATATACTGTACTATCATGCATAAATAGATACTATTTATAATCTTGTATTTCTCAAGGAAAGAAGTGTAATATGGAGTCTCTGGTTAAAAGTATATTCAGGGAAGAGTAGAAAGAATACATAATGACCAAGACGTACTAAAAGGGGAGGCCTATAATTAACATAATTCCTTATAATCTGAAGATACTTAGTATATAGGGACTTGGTTTCCGTAAACAACTATGTTAAAGTGGATGAGTGTTTTTCATACTAAGTTATAATTATGTGAGGTTACCATAGTATACTACTATATGATATCAGGAGGGCTATTAGTAATATCATTAGGGGTATGACTTTAGTTACAATAATGAAACCTATAAGAGCTAATGTTTTAAAATTTAAACATCACTGCTAGATACTACATTTAGCTACGAGAATATTATATGTAATAGGTAGCTCTAAGAGTTTGATTTATCTTAAAAGAGTAGATAATGATATAGAGTAGATGAAATATAATTAGAAATGGATAATTTGACGAGTATTCCCTTTATATACAATCTGAATGATCTGACGGATTATACGGTAATATTTATTTAGGTATTTAAGTGTACTATAAGGTTGAGGTGTTATATGTGGGTAAAGTGAGTACTATTCCCTTAAAGGTTAGGGTTGGTAGGAGATTTACAATAACTATACCTAAGGAGGTTAGGGAGAAGTTAGGTATTAAGGAGGGGGATGAGCTTGACCTTATTGTTGTAAATGATAGTATTGTTTTGAGGAAACCTATGTCTCTCTTAGAGTTTATTAACAATATTAAGCCTAGAGGTAGTGTTAAAGTATTCCTTAAAGAAAGGGTGGTGGAGGAGAAAGCTGAAGATGAGAGAGTTAAAGAGCTTACCTAGTAGTATAGCTATCGATACTGGGCCATTACTCCTACCGATTACACGGGAGCCTGGATGGGATAAGATTAGAAGACTTCTAGTTATGCATGAGAGAGGTGTAGTTACACTCCATGTTGGATTATTTAATATTAGTGAGTTATCTTATGCAATGTATAGACTAGGATTTGATGAAGATAGAGCATTAAAGTATTCTATACTAGTTTCTGAAAGATTAAACGTTATTAAAGATGTACAATACGCTACATGGATGAGTAAAATACGGATAAGGTCTTATGAACATGGATATAATATACCATGGGGTGATATTTCATCAGCTGCTGTTGCTCTCTCACTAGACATTCCAGTAGTAGCATTAGATGAAGATAAACACTTTAACTACATAGCATTGTTAGGTAGTGAACTAGGAAGAACTATCCGAATAATCCGTGTAGTAAGAGATCTTAAGGTTTAAAGAGTGGTAGACTCATTAATTCTATGGAAGCATATGGGAATATAAATATCAAATTTAATTGAATTATTTCATTATTAGCTCTATCCTGATTAAAGTTCTCTCCTTTTCACTATTCCATACCTCTTTCTAACGGTTATTTCCTTTAACTCTCTGGTCTCTCCATGTCATATCAGGTATTAATACTTATTAAGTTGATTGCCAGTTTCCATTATTGGAGATGATATTCTAAAGATGCATATTGTTCTATGGCTTGCTGGTGTACCCCTCGTTATTATTGGTGGTGTTTTGGTTCCCTACTCTCTCATTAGGAGGTTTAGGTTTATTCAGAGATGTTTCCTTTGAGGTTTTAGCTTACTAGTCTTTATCCTTATTCTTCAACCTTCACTTCAACTAATACCATTCATAATTTTAAAGGGGACTTTCAATTTAGCTAAGCTTGTAGAATCAGTTTATAGTGATGGTAGGAGTAGTCCGCTTTACCTTATAGTTTACTCTATGATCCTCGGCTTTATCGCTGGCTATTTCAAACATTCCTAAATATATTATTATTCTTAGGTCTATGAGGGCTAGTAATGTCACTTATGGGTTATGGATTTGGTGTTGCTGAGGTATCCTATGTCATAGTTTTCGGTTTACTAATAGATTTGGGGATTGCGCCTAGCCCACTAGATAAAGTTGAGTTTTCACCTATTAAGGGCGTAGTTTATGGTGGTTATGAGAGGTTTCTAGCTACAATGTTCCATACATTCTCAATAGACATGATAACTTGGGGCCAGCTTACTATTTGCAGTATCTTTCAGAATCTTCTTCTACATAGCTCTCTAATCTCCTCTGGTGTTATATTATAGAATATTTGAATCACTCTCCGGTTTCACCTTTATGCTTAAACCTTAATTTCACAATACCAGCTGGTTCTACTTCTCCTTCCCTGCCTTAACTATCCTTACGAGACTTAGGATTCCATGACCATATCGGTAATTCCGAACCATCAATACTCATAGGTAGTCCATAGAGGAGAAGACTGGGGGGCTGTAGTAGACTAGTTTATAAATTCGATAGAAACTATAGGCTAGAGGCGAAGCCCTTTATACTTTTATTTCTTCTAAGAATTTTACTCCTAATCTTTTTAGCTTAGTTAGTGCTGGTTCCATTACCTTCTCAACAGTTTTAAAGACTGGAGTAGCCTTTACGGTTTCAGCTGTTGCGTTAACGTAACAGTCTGGTAGGGCTATGTGTAGTTGCTTCTTTAGTTCACCAGCTCTAATCATTATATCCTCATTTACTTCTACTACTATAGTTTTCCTCTTAACCCATTCTATATAGTCTAGTGCCTCACTATTTGGGTTATGTACTCCAGTTGCCTCATATACTCTTGGGACTACATATAGAACCTCACTTAACGTAATAGGGCTAGTATATAATTCTACATTACCAGTTGATGCTAGGCTGAATAGTTTAACTACTTTAGGTCTATATGGGGACCTTAATATTACGTATTCTATTATAACGCTAGTGTCGAGAACCAGCCTTCTCTACCATAAAATATCCTCTCATGCTTCCTCCTTTCAAGCTCATATTCCTCTCTAAGTAGTTTCTCTACAAAACATGGATCTACATCAACCACTCTTGGCTTTAAAACCCTCATAACCAGTCTATCCTTCTCAACTTCCACAATAACCTCATCACCCTCACTTATACCAGCCTTCTCCCTTAACTTCTTAGGTAAAATGAGAATACCCTTCCTTCTAACCTTCAATACAAACCTCATGTCTTCCACAATACAAGACTAAGTAAACTAGCTATATAAGAGTTCACTCAATAATTACAAGTTAAACCATCCGTAACATAGTTTAACATATATTGGCTTACCATTCGTAGTCTAGGTGTGATTTAAATTCTAGACAAAAATGTACTACAATGAAGGAAAATCAGCATAAACATCTTCACCAATAAGCCAAATAACTAAAAATTCAAGCTGGTAAGCTCTCGGCCAAGTTCAGTACTGACTCTAAAGTGGAAGGATCATAGGAGAGAGTTTATTAGAGGGCTTAAGGAAGGCTTATGAGTATGTAATACCTTTGTAGGATAACTGGGAACTTAGTCATGTACTAGGGGAAGGAGGGAAATGAGTGTTAGAGGGGAGAGCTACCTATATAGAGCTTAAGGTTGATGATGTAGTTTACGTTCATGAGATTATTGTTTCTCTGACTGGTGGTAATGGAGGATTAGTTTCTCATGGTGTTCTTGATTTATCCCTTTATACTGCATGGTTTGAAAGCGGGGGTGATATAGTTAAGTATGCTGCTTTAGTATTCTACAATATTATTGTTGGACATCCATTCATTAATGGTAATAAAAGGACTGCTCTTATCTCTTCAGAGATTATACTCTACTGTAAAGGATTTGAGCTTGAAGCCCATGATGAAGAGCTTATTAACTTAACTCTTAAAGTGGCTAATGGCGAAGTAGATAAAGAGTACGTTACCAGCTGGTTTAAGGAGAAGAGTGGAAGGAGTATATTGTGGAAGACTAGATTACCATTAAACTCTAAGGAGAGAAGAAGTAGACTAAGAGATTTTACCTTACTTCTTTATCAGAAGAGGAAGATAGTGTACGATACTCTAGCTAAATATTAGGACTTATCCTTATAGTATTAATTTCCTATAAACAATTTATTTTACGTTTAGAATGGATTATTGGATGGGTAAAAGTTTTCTCTCACATATGCAGTATACTCTACTTGTGGTATTCATGGCTTCATATAGGAGGTCTTACGTTTTCACTCTTGGTTTTCACGAGGATTATATTGAGAGGAGGCTTCACCAGACTAGTGCAAAACCAGACGATGTTGTCGTATTGTTTACTGGTAAACCTGCTATTGGTGGCGTTAAGAGGGCATTTGAAAGTCTTCGAGCTAGAAGTCTTAGTATAGGCCTTCCAGAGCCAAAGCTAATAGAGTTAGAGTACGAGGAGCCATCAAAAGCACTATACCAGGCTAAACAAGTTATAAATGCTTTACCAGAGCCTATAATAGCTGATCTTAGTGGTGGAATGAGGGTCATCGTAATCATAGTTTATACAGCCTTACTACTTGAAGGTAAACATTTTGAACTATATATGCAACCTGAAGGTAGTATGCACATGCACTTACATATACCGAGAGGAATAATCCACTGTATTAGAAACCCCCTCTCAAAGGAGAAAATGGAAATACTCAAAATAATAATGGAGAACCCTGGGATAACAGTAAAGGAACTAGCACAAACCGTAGGGAGAAAAGAAAAGACCATAATAAACCACATGATAGAGCTCAAAAAACTAAACTTAGTAGTACAAAAGGGAAAACTAGCAGGACTATACCCAACCCAATGGACACCAACAATAATACCAGAAACCAAGAAAATACCAACAAACAAAACAAAAACAAAGAAATAAAACAGCTCAATAAACTAAAACAAATAAAACAAAGAAACAAAACCACCATTAGCATGTTGTCATGGTGCTACAAATGTGGGATATTGAATAACCATATGGGCTTCCCGAGTGAACCTGGGAACAAGAACCAATACTATTAGCAGGCTGAAATATATCACTATGATCTCTCTGATGGTTCTGCTGATACCTCAATTCTAAACTTAAAAGTAAAACTTAAAAACAAATAAAACAGACAAATAAAACGTAAAAAACAAGTAATAACAATAAGAATTGAAAG
>Ga0190367_1000604_pt1 | contig 25012 bp, 21 predicted proteins | sample 4872181011_MG_FD_171838 | JGI IMG/M metagenome (GOLD analysis project Ga0190367, IMG submission 171838) | Hydrothermal vent microbial mat bacterial communities from Southern Trench, Guaymas Basin, Mexico - 4872-18-10-11_MG | ecosystem: Environmental > Aquatic > Marine > Hydrothermal vents >...
CAGCCCTAAGAGCTATATCCAATAACCTCCTCACACCCTCTACATTAACCTCCAAGGTCTCCTCTCTTTTCTTAAAAGAAAGAGGAACGCTAGTTATACCGGCTAAATCGAAGAGTACTTCAGTATCCTTTAGAGCAACCCTTAGATCATCCTCCTTCCTAATATCTCCTAAGATGAACTCGTACTTAGCCTCTGGAGGTAGGTCGAAGAGGGAGTAGTATTTACCACTAGCCATGCTATCGAAGATCCTTATGGTATATCCTCTAAACTCGTCTACATACGGTAGTCTTCTTATCAGTAGAGAGCCTATGTATCCAGACCCTCCAGTCACGAGTACTACCATACATTACCCTCTAAGAGATTCCTCGTATTCCTTCTTCAAGAGGTTCATAGCCCTATCTGTAGAGTAGAAGTCTGTCTTCAACCTTCTCCTAGTCTCTTCACAATTCAGACTAGAGTCCCTAGGTCTCTTAGCGTACCACTTGAAATCACTCATCGAGGCTTCGCCTATCAGGCTCTTGTCGAAGCCTAAGACATTGGCTATTCTAATAGCGAACTCATATCTACTCATTCTCTCCCCCACTACATGGTATACTCCAGTCATGTTGTTCTCCACAACCTCTAGGAGAGCCTCGGCTAGTAGTGGAGCATAGCTTGGGGATGTGTACTGATCCACTAGAGCCTTGACAGGCTGACTAGAGGAGAGCTTCTCTATCAAGAACTTAGCGAAATTCTTCCTACCAGGACCAAGTCCATAGATGGAACTGGCCCTTACGATAGCCCATTTCTCAGAGGATCTAGTAGCCACTTCTCCCATTAGCTTTGTAAGCCCATAGTAGTTTACTGGATTTGGTGGATCATCCTCCCTATAACCACCCCTCTCACCATCGAAGACATAGTCTGTAGACAGGTATACAAGAAGATAGCCCAGCTTTGAGGACCATGAGGCTAGAGCATTAGTCGGTTCAACGTTTATACTCCATGCTAACCGTCTATCTTTCTCACAAGTATCCACATCACCTAGTGCAGCCATGTGAATTACAACATCAGGTCTCTCAGAGAACAGTAGCTCCTTGAACCTGTCCAATTCACGAACATCCATAGAGATCTTCCTAAGCCTTCCATGCTCTATAGGGATAGGATTCCTCCAGTGCAGGGCTACTACCTCGTGGCCTTTCCTCAGAGCCTCTAAAGTAGTCCTATAGCCGGGGAGACTACTAGCACCAGTTATCAGAATCTTCAAACTACTTCACCTATGTGGAGGGTACATCCAGTCCCAGGGCTTACCCACCCTAGGATCATCCTTCCTACCATTGATTGCTATAGGGACTACCTTAGGATCATTCCACGGTCTCCTCTCTTCATCTGGATTCTTATAGTCGTAGAGCCTGTTGACGAAGTACACGAGGAATGCCTCCCCTGGGCTCACAACCTTGAAGCCATGCCAATAGTGCCCCGGAACCCTTAGGATCTGCATTCTATCCTCACTTAGGACTACTTCCACTAGATGTCCTCTGGTCGGCGATCCCCCTCTATCATCATAGGCACAGACCTTTATAGCTCCCCTCACTACTAGAAAGTAGTCCACTTGACCACGAGTATGCCTATGCCAAGCCCTAACTATTCCAGGGTATGTGATTGAGAAGTTCGCTTGAACTATAGTATCGCCATCCAGCAACTCCTTCCAATCAGCCCTCATGATCTCAGTAAAGATACCACGATCATCTGGAAACCGCATTAGATCGACCAACTTAACACCAGGAAGTGCTAGATCCTTAACCGAACCTAGTAAAGGCATACAGGCACCATTAGTATGAGAAAATAGATATTATAAATTTTTATTATAAAGAATTTTCGTAAGAGAATAAGTCCTATGAGCTTAGGGTTAGAGGCTCAGAATACAGCTAGGCTGGTTTCAGATCTCGCGTACTTATATCTCCACCTCCGAGTAATCTCCTACATGAAGCTTAATCACATTACGCTCTCTATTCCTCCTGATCTTGGCATTCCTACCCACCAGGCTCTCCTCAAGCCTATCCACATTCTCTACAAGAGCATTCTCGAGGATCACACAGTACTCGATAGAGCTGTTAAGCACTCTAACCCCATCACCTATACTAGTATAGGGACCTATGAAGGAGTTCTCAATCAGACACCCCCTCCCTATTACAACAGGACCCCTCACAGAGCTGTCTACTATTTTAGTCCCCTCCTCTACTACAACCCTACCCTCAACCTTCGAGTTCACTATCTCACCCTTGACATCCCTCTTTATACGCTCGTCTAGGATTAGTGCATTAGCGTACAGGATGTCATCCTTCTTACCAGTATCCAACCACCATCCCTCTACAAAGTCGTAGCCAACCCTATACCCCCTATCTATCAAGAGCTGAATAGTATCCGTTATCTCCAGCTCACCCCTCCAGCTGGGCTTTAGATTCTTTATAACCTCGAACACTACAGGCTTGAAGAAGTACACACCCACTAAAGCATACTTGCTAGGAGGAATCTTAGGCTTCTCGACAAGCCCTATAAGCTTACCTTCCTCATCAAACCTAGCGACTCCAAACCTAGTGGGATCCTCAACTTCCTTGAATAGGATAAAGGCATCGTAATCGCCTTCGAGGAACCTTTGAAGGTACTGCTTTATACCGTACTGTAACAGATTATCTCCAAGGTAGACTACAAAAGCATCACTCCCCACAAACTCCCTACACAGACCCACAGCATGAGCTATGCCGAGAGGCTTACCCTGGTGAATATAGGTTATCCTGACCCCAAACCTAGATCCATCACCATAGTGCTCCTGAACCAGTTCTGGGTATATCTCGCCTAGGACTATGGCTATATCCCTTATACCAGCATCCCTGAGATCCTCTAGCACATACTGACTGACAGGCTTGTTGGCTACGGGAATTAGCTGCTTAGGACCACTAAAGGTCAAAGGTCTGAGCCTAGTACCGGCACCACCGTGTAGTATAACCCCCTTCAAAGCTCCACCCTAAAAGTTAGCTCTTAGAAAATATTAAACTTATTTAGCTAGAAGGCGTTATTAGTGCTATAGTTTTAACTTTGTCAGTAGGAGGTTCCTCTGTGAGAGCTAGAGATGAGGTCCAACAGGTAATTGTGTATTAAAGATAAAAAATTTAGAGTGGATATAAAGGGATAAGAAGAAAGTGGTAAATCTTGAGAAATGAGATAAGAGCTAGTAGTTCCTGTCTATGGCCTTAGATAATATGCGACCTCCTGAGCTCAATATTACATTCTCAGTACACTAGGGATAGGCAAGGGGTGAGAGTACTGGAACCTGGAGTTTATACGAGTTAAAAACCTTTGAAATAACATCAGGTCTAGCTTTCCCTCTTGTAGCTACTACATACCTAGCTAAATTAGCAAGAATTCTTACGGAAAGTCTCCAACGAACTATTCTCTCCCTAAAACCAGCAGAAAACAAAGACTCAAACAACCTGTAAAATAGGTTTCAAAACAACAGATTCTTCAAAACCAATATGAACAGGCAACATCTCCTCAGAAGTCTCCTTAGTACAAGGCAACAAACGAGTCCTTCAAATCAGCAGCAAGAATAACAGTATGCTCAATCATCAGAATATAAGGTTAGTTGAAGGAATACAAATAGCTTAACGTACTTTAAGTTTACGAAGGCCTAAAAACAAAGCCGCCACAAGAACTACAACTTTCCTGAAAAAGTACAACAAACGCCTAATCCACTTACTACCACCAGACCTATACCAATCATAAACCAAATAACCAATACAACAGAACAAAGTAGCCCCACTAATAAACAAGCCAAGATAGAAAAGACTTTGAGGCCAAAAATAAATTATTATAGTGAAACAACCATCACCATCCTTATCAAAAACCTTAGGATCAATATACCATGCATTTGCATATCCATTCGCAACAAAGTGCAAAGTCTCATTCACCGCAGGCCTCTTAAATAAGAATATTATATCTCCCGGAGTAAACTTGTACCAATCATGCTTAGCCTCCTCCACGCCAACTCTTGGATACACCGCTATTATTCGCTTGAATTTAATGTATCTATCTTCTATGTAAAGTTTCCACTGTGAATGATAGGCCTCAGAGAATACTAGTAAGAAGGGTCGCTTAGCGTTTTTCACTAAGACTATATACTTAGTTGGGTTAATCCTTTTAAATATTACATAGACATTAGGATTATTAGAGTAGTTCAACGAACTTAATATTGAGGTATTTTTTGAAAGTATTACAGTGTTCCCTATATTAAAGTTTCTCGACTTTACCATTTTTACTACAGCGTCTATATAGGAAATACTTTTTGCAAAAAGTACTGAACTTATCCACACCTCAAGAACGCACTTATCTTTTATCTTAGAACGTGGTATGAGGAATATTTTTATGTTATTGATGGTAATGTTTTCGTAAGACTTAAATACTAATACACTCCATTCAGTACTACTATATAAGTTCCTAGTCGAGACTTTGTTTATAGCATATAAATAACCCTTGTGAGGTAATGTACTCGAGTTGTTTGAGTTTATTTGTACTAATATTGCAGTTTTATTATTTGTTTTAAACTTAATTAAAAAGTATGGATATTTATCTGAATTTATCTTTGGTTTAGTCGAAGTACCTATGTTTAAACAAACATAGGTGCTCGTGTTTGAACAAACGTATATTACACCATTACTTGTCCTCCTTAAGGAGCCCTTTTTAATTTTCCAAGATATATCGGGCTTATAAGTACCCCATGGGTTTTCAATAGAAATGTTTCCGGGAGTAGCCAAGGATAGTATGTCTCTAGCTACATATATGTGAGGAACAAAGAAGTTATCATCGATTTCATAGATATCCAGTTTTCCAAAGGACTTTATGATTCGTATGCCTCTTTTTGATAATAATATCTGTCTAATTTTCGCTGGCGAACTAACGGCTAACAGAGGGTTCCCAAAGTGAGTCCAATCAAGGTCATTTCGTTGAAGTATGTACTTTATATTAAAGAGAGCTAAAAGTTTTACTAAACTTGTGGAATTTGACCGTAGCTCGTTATAAATTGCCTGTGCTAACCTCAATGCTATTTCATTCCTAATATACAATCCGCCGGGATATACGGTTACTAATGGCTTGTATACGAACTTATACGTTCTATCAACGCCTAAATACCAGTCATAACGTACAGTGAGGAATGGATTTTGTGGAGTAAGTAGAACTCTAAAGTCTCCCTCCTTAGAATTCAGCCACTTACTAGCTTCAAACCAGTAAGGAGGAATTTTTGCTTGATATCCTTTTAAATTTTTTAAAGCTATATCATGAAATCCTCCTTCGGGATGTATAACGTCACCAGTAATTACTGGCCATCCACCTAGTAGCATCAAAAATATCATTAAAATAATCAGCGCCCTTTGGAGAATGTTAATTAGTCTTTTATTCATAGTTAGATAGACTTCATTTATAGTAATTCCAGCTAGAATACTATAGCAGAATACGAGAAGAGGTAAGAATTTCGCTTGAGGCTCCCTAAACATCATAAAGGCGGGTAGGTATTTATAGAGTAACTCATTTATTTGTTTGAGAGGAGGATGCATACCTTTAGCTAAGAAAATAAAAATAACCGCTAAAATAGATAGAAATAATACTCTGCTATCTTTAGGTCTAAGAAGGAAGGCAAAAAATGATAAAAGTGGTGCCATAAATAGGGCAATAAATAGTAAGGGATTATTCATATATATTGCATATTGAGGATGATATAAGTAAAATTTATCATTTACATATATACCATCGCCATATGACCATTTACCAAGTATTCTAAATACATTTAGGAGACTTGACTTTCTAGACTTTTGAACTACCCACTCTAGGGATATATTCTTTGATAAGGTAAAAGTGGCATCCATACATATTGTAGTAATGAGCGGGATTATCCACCATAAATTAGTTAATACAAATAATAACAGGAAGAGCATAGCAAATTGCAAATAATTCATAAATTTAACTTTATTTCTAACAATTACATACAGAAAGAAGCAATATGATAATAACCAAAAAGTTGCATAAGATGGAGGATTCGCTATACCCGTAGAAAGTAGTAATAAGGCTAAATTGAATACTATTACATATTTAATCTTCTTGCCATTGCATGAGGACAAGTATTTAATGAAAAGCCCTAACAGAAAAGGTGTAAAAACGTATACTAAAGTAGGAGCGTCCGCCGGTATTCCTCCTGATAATCCCATATAAACATTGAATAAATAAAATAATGATGCTAAAAGTCTTGCAAGCTTAAATCTAGATTCAGGTAGAAAAATAGATGTAAAATAGTACATAGACCATACTGAGGATACATATATGCTTATAAACCATAACCTTTGAATGACCAATATACTTAGTCCAATTAACTTAAAGAAAGCCCAGAACGCTATAAATGGTACTACTTTCGTTATATCTAAGAAAGTTGGCATACCTCCGGAAATTGTAGGATCCCACAGAAATAGAATTCTCTTAATGTAAACGAATGCATCTATGGGTGGAAAGAAGTCCCCTCCAGCAATTATACGTTCATCCTCAAACCATGTAAAGTTAAATACTATAATCAGAAAGATAGATATTAAAATTAAGTATACCTTTTCATTATCCCGTCTCATATAGTATCTTTCAAATTTTCTCTGAATATTAAGTTTGTGATGCAATTTTTCTAAACATAGCTATCATTTTAGGGATGATAACTTCTTTAGAGAATCTCTTGCATATGTTCCTTACAGCTTCTATACGCATTCTAACATATTCTTTTGTGTTCCTATGTTCGTAAACATCTAACACTGCGTTAACAAAACAGTTTATATTAGTTGGTTCAATCAGATACCCAGTTTTACCATGTATAATTATATCCTTAGGACCAGGAATATTAGAGGCTACAACGGGGATACCAAAACTTTGCGCCTCTAGACATACATAAGATACAGTCTCCCACTTAGATGGTACGATAACTAAGTTACTTACTTGATAAAGCCTCTTCAAGTCTCCTTGGCTAACATAACCATAGTACTTAACATTAGAGTACTTCTTGGATAATTTCTTTATTTCTCTGCTTAGTTCGCCAGAGCCGACTATATGAAACACTATTTTATTAGCGACGGATTCTATTTTATTAACTTTATTTATTATCCTGCAGAGGGTATCAATACCTTTTTGTTCAGTTAATCTACCAACGAACAATATGTTGAAGTGGTTACTGGAAGAGGGCACTCCCTTATAAACTTCCTTTAACACTCTATCATCTATGTCAATCCAAAGTGGTATGTAGTATATTCTATCGGGCTCTAGTTTATGAGTTTTAATTAGAAACTCTCTCTGGTAAGTATTTACTGTATGAATTGCTGAGCACATTCTAAGCAAACGACTATAGAGTCTACTGGAATAAGCAGTATTATGTATTCTTGAATAAACTGAGTTTACTATGGGATAATATAGAGCGGTATGAAGCCCAGTTATGATGGGAGGAGTACTTCTATCCTTTAGAAAGTTTAGTACTATTAAGTCTAAAATTTCATTTTTTGAGTAGATAACATCGACGTAATTCAAGTATTTTTTCATTTCTCTTAAGGACTTAACTTCAAATAATTTAGATTTTCCAATATTTTCATGAATTTCTTTAATGCTCAATCTAAATTTTTCTGGAAATCTTAACCGAGGCCTTAAATATAAGACACTTAGTACGAATTCGAATTTATACTGCCAAGCTCTGTTTATTGTTACGATACTTACGTCAAATCCTCTATTTGATAATTCTCTACCTAAAGATATTAGGTACCTTTCGAAACCACCTCCATGTGCGAGATTTGGGAAGGAGTAGAGGCAGATTTTCATAACCCCTTATCCTTTAGAATCTTAATGAGTTTCTTTCTTATGAACTCTAACCTATCTTCTGTGTTAATTTTAATAATGTATGGGCTAATTATTTTGTTGTATATTCTCTGGCACTCTTTGAAGTATGTTATGGACAAATTATGTGTATGCTCAGTTCTCTTTTTGGCAGTCTCAGCACTACATATTGTATAAATGTGAATGTTAGGTTTGGGGAAGAACCTGATTAATAGTTTGAATATGTCACCGACGTATCCCTTCTGATAAAATGATACAAAAAAGTCATGAATATATCTATCAAATATATAGATATCCCTTGATAAGTATTTCGCACAAAGGACAAAGAGAAGGTTGTCTACAAATACACAGTAGGGCCATAAAAAGAATAATATTCTATTTAGTAGCTTTTGATGATAGAAATCGTGTTTAAGGAATTCTTCTCGTTTTCTCTTTGATATTTGGGATTTTAATATATACTTTAAGAGAAAGTGATTGAACATAATCACATACCTAACTCTTTCTTTGTATTTTTTTTCTAAATAGTTCATAATTATTTTACCTAATGTTGTTTTTCCAGAACCGTCTACACCGCTTAAAGCTATTAAGATCCCCATAATAAGCACTTGTATAAATTAGTTATTTTCCTTACAGTATCATGCACATCAAACTTAAGAGATGTCTTACCGGCATTATATGCTATTTTTTCACGTAATTTCCTATCATTTAAGAGTAAGCATATCTTCCTTTGAAGATCAAGTGGATCTCCCGGTTTAAATAACAAACCATTATAACCGTTTATTATTATTTCCTTATGACCTGGAATTTCTGATGCTATTATCGGCATTCCGGTTGCTAGACCTTCTAATAGAATAGCAGGATGACCGAGCGTTCCGTGAGGTTGTGTTGTAGGAATTATAAGAATGTCGCATTTTTTCATCAAGTAAGGAATGTCCTGTTCTCCCTCAAGAATAATTACGTTAGGATTTTTTAACACTGATAGGAAGTTCTTAAGAGATTTCCTGTAATTGTAAAAGACGCCATCTCTATTATAAGTTGCTACCACAAGTTTGATTTTATCATTTAACATATCACGTAAAGCCTTTGCTAAAGTTATCGCTCCTTTACGTTCTTCTAACAATCCAACATATAGTAATTTAATTTCATTATTGGTTTCTTTACAACCTTCTCTGCTGATAACCTTCCTATTTCTAAAGACATTAATATTAACTCCTATGGGAATGCAAATCTCGTTCTTATTTAATTTAACTTTTCCTAAGTAAGTGTATATTATTAAGTCTAAACGGTTCTTAATGAAATCAGGCATATTGATAGATCTTTTATGATGTGTTAAAATAGTATGTAGTAATTTACCCTTGAAAAATAGTTGATATGCTAACGTTCTTAAGAATAATATCTCATTTGAAGAATATTCATGAATTATGTCAAAATTATAGCGTCTATTCAATTTAAATACTTTTAAGAAAATCAGTATCTTACTGAGTAAAAACCAAATTTTAGCGAATCTCTTTATTGGACTATCTAATAGATGTATCTGTGCATTAGACGATCTTAAAGTTTCCTCAATTCTTTCACTCCATTTATCAACAGTAGTTAAAATATGTAACTCTATAGAGGGATCTCTTGCTAACAATTCGAACATATTTTTAACAATTTTCATTCCGGTCATTTTTGATGTGGGAGGTAGTATTCCGTCACACACAATCAGGACTTTAATTTTTTCCTTATCTTTCATCACCTTTCTTATCGTATCTAAAGTTGAGGCTTTTGTAAAATCATACCAGTCACCATAAATAGGCACTTTAGTTCTAGATGATAAAAGGTACCTAATGTAACAAAAGATGTAATATAATACGTCAAATAGCTTTAGACGCCTTGATAAGAGTCTATCGACGAAAAGCCTTATGACTTCTATTGGACTGAACAGGTAAGGAAAGCTACCGTTTGTTCTTAATTTAATGTATCGCTTGTAGAACAATTCAAAAGATCTTTTCCATCTGTATTTTTTTGTTTGTTTTAGTATTTCCAGCAAATTGACTTCATGTTCACACTTTTTGAGGTACAAGTAGTCTAAAAGTGGGATATAAAGCCTTTCGAAAAGGATATGGGCAACTGTCAGACACCATTCAACAGTTTTTGAAGGAACTGGGCACGTTATGCCTGCTATTGTAGTATACCTTCTTTCCTTCCAAAGGAACTCAGTATCTAAGAATTTAGTGCCTAGCCAATTAACATTAGCATGGAGATCGATTCTAAGTAAGCCATTTTTTATCATATCATATTGCTTCTTTTGGGAGAAGTATCTTACCTTAAATCCTTCTTTTCTGAATAATTCCATTGCATATCTTATCTTATCTGGCTTTACAAGCACATCTACATCAAGAGTTATATATGGGAGAGGCCTATCAGTCTTTATTATTAAATAATCAACATTATTTTTCCCTAATACCCTATTTATCTCTTTTAGAGTGTGCCTGAGGCGATTAATGTAAATATCTCCTTTGTTTATAATGTCCTTTATAAGTAGGTCATCTCGTTGTAAATTTAGACTCGCTAATCTCTTAGCTACTAAATAGAGAACTCTATTTGCTGATGCTCTTTTTAACAGTTTTCTTATATCAATTTTATATAAGTTATATTTTCGTAAATCGTTAGGGCCATAAATGCATTTCCACATTATTGCATCATAAACGTCATATACCATGTTCGTACCTCACTTATGTCTGGTTAAGACTTTAAATAGAGCATCCTTTATCACCTTACGACCTTTCTCCTTTCTTAGGAACTCAAAGAGAATTGCGTCGGTGAGTACCATAGCAACGATAGGTTAATACATGCATGCCAGATCTCTATTTTTAATTGTTAAATACACTCCTTTAATAAGTGCAGGAATGAAAATGTTAGCATAAATAATCCAAACAACTATCTTAAGAATGTCTCTTTTATTATTTAAATTAAAATACTTAAACTCTCTAGTTTCAATATTTGGTAGGTAAACCCTATTAATATTTCTGAGCCTTTTTCACAAGCCTATCATATAAATACCAGGACATTGTATCTTTTCATGCATTTTATAATCCAATACTAGACTTTGAGCTATACCAACTCTAGGATTTAACTCCATAACTCTTATTAGTTCTTTGAGCCATAAGCTATCTACTTCAATATCGGGGTTTAAGAAGACAATATATTTAGATTTTTTGTTAGTAAATTTTATAGCGATATTATTACCTCTAGCAAAGCCGTAATTCTTGTTAAGAGCGATTATTTTAATTATAGGGATACTACCAAACAGTCTCTTCGCATACTCAACACTATCACCTGCCGAGTTGCTATCAATAAATATTATCTCCGTTTTATCTTTAGGATAGTTAGAGTTTATGACAGACTTTATATATTTTTCAAGAAAAATCTTGGTATTGTAATTTAATATAATTACTGAAACAAAAGGTAAGTTAATATGTCCGTTATTCATTTACGTGTCGCTTTCCCTGTTTCATTTAGGATATTAAGGTACAGTGAATACACTCTTTGAGCTATACGCTCCCATTTTCTTGCTAAATATATTTTCTTCATAGCTTTTTGTAGTGAAAGCTTTAATAAAGGATCATTAAGAATTCGTTCTATTGCTTTAGCAATTTCATAGGGATCTGCGTTTACTATTAATGCAGCATTATTTATTTCTTCCTCAAAAATCTTGCCTTTTGTGGCGATTATAGGTTTCTTATGCTTAATGGCGAAAGTTAATGGTCCGCTTGATGAAATTTGATACTTATATGGAAATATTACTACCTCAGCTAACTTAAATAACGCATCGATATCTTCCTCCGTTATGAATCCAGTGATCAGAACTTTATCCTTAATACCCAATCTATGAATCATCTCCTTTATGTTATTAAAATATTTTATGTATCGGGTAGGGATACCCCCCGCTATAACCAAGATGAAATTAGGATGTTGCTTGCTAAAGTATTTAAAAGCTTTTATCAGACAACCTATTCTTTTTCGAGGACAAATATACCCAAAGTATAATATTATGCGCTTAGAGTCGAGCCTCTTTTTCCAGTAATCTAGATATCTATTCTCAATATCTTTTGATGTAGATATACCGTGTGGTATTACATACAATTTAGTACGCATATCCTTAGAGCAATTATGAAGGTAATCGCGTATATAAATCTCCTTCAGGTAATTATTGTGAACTATTATAGCATCTGAAAGCATATACGTTAATCTATAAAATATTCTGAATAGCATTTTGATAATTATAATTGGTATATATATGTCCATAAAATCTTTTGCAAATTCCTTAGTGATCATCTTAAGAGGTACCACTGCATGCACTGTTGTTACTACTCTCGCTTTTACTAATTTAGCGAGCACTATTAGCAAGTGAAAGATTGATGTAGCATAAAAAGGTCCAAACATATTAAATTCATGCTGGATATGTAGTATATTCGGCCTATCTTTTAATAATTCTTTAAATATTTGGAAAGGATATAGAGTGGATGTCCAAACCGCTTTGCCATAGGAAATGTCAGTTATCATCTCACTTTTAGATGCGTAAATTAGTAAGCTAACCTTGTTATTCAGTAACCCACTTTTTGCGAATCCTTGTAATAATTGCCTTGAGTAATGACTTTTTGGCGTTATCTTAGTTACCATAACTACTTTTATCATAACTTTGTAGAAATTAAGTATTTTATTATAGGTTGACAGCGTGCTTGATTAAAGGGATCTATGATTGATTCTAAGTATGAACAGCTGGTTTGTTGTCTTGCTTGTGTAGATGTTGCTACTGAGTACTCTGTATTTTGTGATAACTTTTGCATAAATGTTCTGATTTGAATTGTTTTTGCTGCTCTGTAGGTTAGGAATATGGTTTATGAGTGTATTGGGTTTGTAATGGTGTCTGTGAGTAGGTGTAGGAGGTAGGCTAGGGTGGCGGTCATGCAGTTATTGTGTCTGTGAGGGTTTGGAGTTATGACGTATATTATTGGAGTGTGTTCATGGCGTGGAGGAGGAATGTACATGGTTCCGTGATCTAGTAGTGTTGGCCAATTAGGAGTTTGTTTAGTTTGGTTAAGGTTTTTCATGTACTATGTGGTTGATGGCACGGTCTATGTCTAATGTCTAGCTTAGGAGAGGGGATGCTAGGGTGGCTGTGATGTTTTGAGTGGTGTAGGTTATGGCTGCTAGGAGAGTTCCTATGAGGGTGTGGTACTTAGTGTGCATATTATTTTATGGGTCTTGAGAAGTCTTTTATGTGTCCTAGTACTTTTTTGAGTCCTCTTAGGATGAATTGTATGTCTTCTAGGCTTCTTATATTTAGTACTCTGTGGGCTATATATTGGGGTGTGAAAAATAATTGGTATATCTTTCTTGCCATGAGTTCTACGTCCTCGTCGGGTAGTGGTGTCTTCATTACTGGTTTTGTCATGTCGTAGTCATCCCAGTCTAGGGTTTTTAGCCACCCATTTTTTAGCGCCTGGTAGAATAGTTTAGTGCCTGGGTAAGGTATCACTATTGTTACTTGTAGTGTCTTTGCCCATCCTTTTTGAAAGAGGTATTTTGCCAGTTTGAATGTGTTCCATGCATCTTCTCTTGTCTCCCATGGGTATCCTACCATTATGGTTATATGGGGTTCTAATCCAGCTTCTGCTGCCCATCTTGTCTCTTTTATCATTCTCTCTACTGTAACTCCTTTATTTATCATGTCTAGTGTCTTCTGACTTGCTGATTCTAGTCCAAAGAGTAGCATTCTGAAACCTGCCTTTTTCATTAATTTATAATCCTCTTTTGTTAGTACTCCATATCTCATATTACAACTGAAATAAATTCGTTCATTATAACCTCTTTCAATCATTAATTTACAGAACTTTCTTAGCCAGCTTCCTACTGGAAAGGTTCCAGTATCATCAAATATTTCCTTGATTCTATACTTTTCTATTAAAAAGCCTATCTCGTCAATCAATAATTCTGGTTTTCTTACTCTAAATATTGGGTAAAGAGTTGTCCAAGCACAGAAAGTACATCCACCGTTCTTTCTCCACCAACAATCCCTACCGACCATTGTATAAGTTCCAGGAACCTTCTTAAAGTTACCATTCTTATAGGCGTAAAGCCACCATTTTGTCAAATCTCTATTAATAAGGGGTAGTGTATTAAGGTCATGATTTAGTACAAATCTTCCACTACTTCTAACTTTATTATCTTCTCTCCAATAGATTCCAGGTTCTAATCTTTCTTTGCCTTCAACCCATCTTACTAAGTTTAGTAAGAGAAAATCATAATCCCCTCCAGTAATAACAAAGTCAACTTTAGAATTCATAAAGGACTCTAATGGCAGAGCGGTAACATGATCTCCCATTAATACAATCTTAGTATTAGGCAAGTACTCTTTTAACTCATTTATTATCTTCCAATGTCTCTTTACAACTGGTGTTTTTGTCTCAATAGCTATTATGTCAGGCTCTTCTTCGACTATATCCTTTAACCATTGCTCGTAAGTCTTTTCCTCAGCTATTCCATCGTCCCAGATTACCTCATATTCAGCTTGTTTTAATAGTGTGGCAGCATAGGCTGGTACCATTGGATATATGTATGTGGGTTCTGTGAACCATTGGAATTGTCTGTTTTGGGATAGTAGGGGTACTCCTTTTTCTGATGGTAGGGGTGGGTATGATATGCTTATCTTCATGAACAGTTTACCTCTTTAGGTCTTTTTTGAGGAGTCCTATTATAAAGAATATACCATAGGTTATATGAGTTAATATAACACCTAACCATACTAGGGGCACCAATCTTCGTTCCTTCGTTTCCGCTATACTTGCTAGGAGTGTCGTTAATAGATATATGTCTAAAATAGTCATGTAAAGGAGGTATAATATTCCACTTCTTACTGATAAGCTTAATAAGAGGCCTCCAAATAATGTTAAAGTTATTAGGGAGGGAATTAAATACGGTATTTTTAAGGAATTGCCCTTATACTTCTTTGCGAAGAGACCTCTATGAAGGGCGAACTGTTTTACTTGTTTTAGATGTTTTTTAAAGAGAGGCTTTCTATGGTGATATACGATTACATCTGGTGCTTCAAGTAGCTTGTACCCATGTCTTTTAATTGCAAGACATAGTAGAGTATCTTCTCCAGGCCAATACTTTTCGTTCCAGCCTCCAACTTCTTCTATGACTTTTCTATAGGCTATGAAATTGCATGAGTGTATGTCATCGGATTCTCGTGTTTTTTCTACTCTGAATCTTCCTATGAGGCTACTCGGAAATGATGCTGCTGCATATACATATCCGCTTGCTCTTTGCATTAGGTTATCCTTTGGAGGAGTTATTCCTGGACCTCCCACAGCTACTACTTCATCGTTTATTAGGTATTTTATTGCATTCTTCAGCCAGTCTCTAGGAGGATAGGCATCAGAGTCTATGAAGGCGCAGATCTCTCCATTTGAGTTTGTTATTCCTAGGTTCCTCTTTGCACCTGGTGTGATAGGTCCTGTGGGGATTATTTTGACGTTTCTAAGGATTTGTTTGGATTCGTAGTCTGGTAGTACTATTATCTCATAATTCGGATAGTCTAGTTCTAGACAGTACCTTATGCACTCCTTGGTATACTTGTCAATTTCTTTGCAGGGGATTATTATAGAGATTAGGGGCTGATTGGCTTTTTTCATGTCTTGTTTATTATGTGTTTTGTTTTTGTGGCCCTATTCCTATGGCGATGTAGTTTGTTTTGTCTCTGTATTGTTGGGAGTTGTGTATAGGCCGTACATAGTGCTTCGGCATATTGTTTTCCTTCACTATAGGTGGCGTCGCAACTTCTTGCTATTTCTAGCATTCTTAGTATTCGATTTTAATTAAATTCTCTATTCTGGACATGGTAATTCTTTTTTAACCATTTCGTAGCTTAATTTTAATGCTTTCCAGTAGCTTTCGGGATTGCCTATATCGAGCCATATTCCCTCACTTCCGAGCTCAACGGCGTATACTTTGAACCCCCAGTCTATTAGTCGCTGGATTCCATCTGTGAGCTCTATTTCTTCTCTCTCGCTTGGTGTGAGGTTTTCGAGTGCTTTGAAGATTATGGGGTCAAAGACGTATATTGGCATGATGGCTAGGTTACTTGGTGGTTTTTTAGGTTTTTCCACGACTTTTTCGGCTAGGAAGACTCCATTTTTGATCTCTTCTTTGGGGACTACGACTCCGTATATTGTGGGATTTTCGACTTTGGAGACTAGGAAGATAGTATCTCCGTGGAGTTGATTGTAAATTTCGATTAGTCTTTTGATGTAGTTTTCTTTGCTGCTTAGAATGAGGATATCGCCTGCATAGACTAGGAAGGGTTCGTCTTTGGCGAAGGTTTTGGCTCTGAGGACTGCGTCGCCGAAGCCTTTTGGGAAGTCTTGTTGTACCCATATGAGAGTTGAGTTTTGGATTTTTTCGTAAAAGGAGCGTAATTCTTCGGCTTTTTTGTTTTTGCCACGGTCTTCGAGCAGGCTAAGATAGCTGAAGTCAGGGGTGAAGTGATCTTCAATAGCGCGTTTGCCTCTACCTATAATGAAGCAGAATTCTCTTAAGCCTGTGTCGTATAGTATTTCGAAGATTGTTTGAAGGAGGGGTTTTATGGTCAGACTTCCGTCTTTGGACTTTGTGTATATGGGTAACATTTCTTTTGGTAGTTCCTTTGTTGAGGGTAGGAGTCGAGTTCCTAGTCCTGCTGCAGGTATGATGGCTTTTCTTATTGTCATTCTTTAATACTCTATATGTTCTATTTTTACGCCTTTGGGAGCGACTTTGGTGGTGTATGTGTCTCCGCCTGCTTTTTGTATGGCTTTTGCTACTTTTTCTATGTCTTGGGGTAGACATAGTGCTATCATGCACCCACCGCCTCCTGATCCGCTTAGTTTTGCTCCTAGTGCTCCTGCATCTAAGGCGGCTTGTATTAGTTTGTCAAGTTTGCTTGGTGATATGGGGCAGTCTCCGCTTACTTTTAGGTATTTGGCTAAGTAGTGCTGGTTTAGGTTCATGAGTTCGCCAATTTTATATAGATTCGGAGTACTCTTACTTAGCTCCCTTTTAGCTTCGAGCACTACTTCTACTATTCCCCTTAGACCCTCCATAAATAACGGCTCTCTTTTTCTGAATCTTTCTCCTAACCATGCAAGTATCCTAGGAGTATCTTTTGGTTGTCTTGTATCGCCTATGATCAGGGGCATATCGACTTTGGGACGTAAGGGCTCAACTTTTGCGGGTTCAGATCTACAGTCTATGAAGAGTATGCTTCCAAAGGATGAGGCGTACTGATCCATCTGTCCACAGTTTATTCCCAGGATCTTCCTCTCTCCAGTATAGGCTAGATCCGCATACTCTACTAGCTTTTTCTCATCGAGTTCCTCTAATTCTTCTTCCTCGTAAGGGCTATTTAACAGTAGATCTACAGCTGCAGCAGTAGCTACCGATATCGCAGCGGATGAGGAGAGCCCTTTCTTGACAGGGAGGTCTCTTAGGTCTGTATTCCCTGTTATCTGTGAAACTTCCTTAGCTCTTAGGAATCTTAGTCTTAAACTCTCATTTCCTTTTATGATTCCCCTTTGTAGCATCGCCTTTATAACAGCGGCTACGTATCTGAGGTCGGACTTATTATCTATTTCTAGCTTCTTGAGATTGTAAACTGCATAAGTGTCAAAGGGTTTATAAGAATACACCTCTACAATACCTAGTCTACTACCTAGTGTGGCCTCCATGTAACTTCTCATATCTACTGCTGCTGGTAGTACATAGTAGCCACACCAGTCCATGTGTTCACCAAAGAGGCAGGCTCTACCGGGAGCAGAGACTATGATCTTCTTCATGGGATATTTAGTCCCTTACGAGTTTCTCAAATAGTGCTCTCTTATCCTTTGAATACGCAAAGATATAGATCTTCTCTGCTCTCTCAACCATTTTAATCCTTTCTTCTATGTTCTCTGAGATCGTTATTATTGGTTCTATTCTGGACTTTGAGAGATCTAGCGCCTTCTCCAGCTCTGTTCTTATGACTTGATCATCTACTACTCCCAAGCTCTCCATCACCCTGTTCTTAAGCTCTCCTTTCATGTAAGCGAGTTCGTACTCTATGCATGCTGGACCTATGGGCTCAGGGTAGATCATTGGATGTATGCATGTAAGCTCGAATTCATAGCTCTGTCCTACTAGGAAGCTTAGTGATGGTGTGAAGAAGAAAGCTCTTTTCAAGCCTGAGTACTCTAGATAATCTTTAATCAGATCTCTCTTAAAGTCAAACCACTCCTCCAGTAGATCAACATTATCGGTCTCTAAGTACTCCTTTACCTTATCTTTGATAACGTCTAGATCGTATCCTAATTCCTTAGCTTTTTTGGAGCAGTTCTTGCAGAAGCATGAGTAGAAGTACCTACCATTCGATGGAGAGGGAAATCTTATGAAGTCTAGTATGACGTCGTATGGAATATTTTCTAGCTTCGATAGGTTTTTATCCCTAGTTTTTTCATCGGAAGGACAGCCTAGAGCACCTAACTTGCTTTTCTCACCAAATATATTCTCTATAATTCCTCCTTCGAAGGGTTTGAACTCTATAAAGACTTCGAATTCCCTCTCCGCGGTCTTTAAAATCTCCCTAGAGGTGTTAAATGGAAATATTATACTTTCAAATCCTATCCTAGCAAAAAGATCTGGATCAAAGTCTATTGCAAAGACTCCTAGCCTCATGGTTTTACCGTGAAGAGCTCTACACTCTTAGCATGGTGGATCTTGGTTAAGCTCTTCTTGCCTGGAGTGATAACATAAGTGCCAGTACTGTCTGGAGCAGGACAGTACTAGTTGCGAGGCCCATGGAGCCAAAGTATGTACCTAGGATGAGAAGGCTAGTGATACCTATGGTGAATGCACCTACATACGAGATCAGTATAGCACCTGGTCTCTCATGTGCATATAGTTCGGACATTTTCACCATTACGATTGTGAAGGGTACAAGCCCTAGGCTCATAACTTGAGCTAGTCTAATGCTTTTAGAGAAGTTCGGAAAGAGCCATGGGATGATGGTTGGGGAGAGAACAATGCATAGTATTGTGGCTATTACCGAGACTATTAGGCCTAGGACTTCTACTTCTCTCGTTCTTGTCCCTGCAGATTTCTCCGGTAGTAGGTATGAGAATAGGATGCCAGGTAAAATACTCAGAGCCATGAATATCTGGTAGGCTAGTTGATAGAGTCCTAGAGTGGCCATTCCAAAGATAGGACCTATTAGTATCTTGTCGAATGAATTAACCGCAGTCCTCGTAATATCAGTGCTAAACGCTTTTAAAGCGAAGTTCATTTTCCTTCTTATCCCCTCCATGCTTGGGTCTTTCTTGTGTAGATATCTTAGGGAGGATCCTCCGAAGATGAGTAGGGGGATTATGTATCCTAGAAGCACTCCTAGTAGGCCGAGCCAGGAGTACATCCAGACTGCGAGAAGTAGTGCTGCAAGTTTAGTTCCTATCCAAGCCCACATATAGCGTTTATACCTGCGCTTCGCTAATTCAGTAGAGAGGGCTATTGAGAACAATGAGAATCCTATAACCATCAGGCCAGCTAGAGGTTCAAGGAGTAGTGCCATAGTAGCCCCTACAAGGAGACTTGAGATTAGGACTACTAGAATAGCGTTTGCAATAAGATCTTCATCACCTTCCTTTGGATAGTATGTGACTATGGTAGTTCCTAATCCCATCAAACAGACTATAGATGCTAGAGAGGTGGTGTAGAAAAGCCAACTCACTTCACCGTATCCCGAGGGATCTAGAAGCCTGGTGACAACTAGCCAGAATACTGCACCTAGTACTGTCGCTCCAATTTGTCCTACTGCGACGTAGGAAAGCCCTGGATGACGCTTAATGATATTGAGTACTCTTCCCGCTCTAATCGACATGGTTTAGCACTAAGCGTTCATGTTTAACGGGTACGCGGTTCAGTCGAATTATCTTTGCCTAAGCAATCTATGTCTGTATGCTATCGAGAGTAGCTCTAGTGCCATGCGGAATATTTCCTTTATTCTGAATTTCGATGTGAGTACTATCGGTCTAAGTGATGGAATTTCTACTATTTTGTAGCCTAGTTGCTGTGCGACTAAGAGTAGCTCTACATCAAATGCATATCTCTTTACGTAGAGCTTTTTAGCTATTTCTAGTAGTGCATGTCTTTTAAATGCCTTCGCTCCTGTCTGGGTATCCCTTATCTTCAGTCCAGTCAATAGCTTTACCAACATATTGAATGTATAGCTCATGAATTTTCTTAAGGGCGAGGCGACGGTAATCGACCTGGGGTGCCACTTGTTTGTTATCACTATATCTGCATTTTTCCTCTCTATTATCTTTAGAAGGATACTTATTTGATAGAGGGGTATATCTAGGTCTGAGTCGAATAATACTATTCTCTCTCCCTCACTCCTCAGTGCTCCATATAGAAATGCATATCCCTTACCTTTGTTTACAGGATATCTGACTACCCTTACTCCATCTTTTGAGTTCGCTATAGCCCTCTCATACGTATTATCTGTACTCCCATCGTCTACTACTATGATCTCGTAGGGTATACCCAGCTTGTCCATATACAGAGATACCTTTTCTATGCTCTTTGCTATGTACCTCTCACCGTTATAGACTGGCATAATGATCGATACCTTGTTAAAAGTGCTCATAGAGGAGTGGACTGAGTATTATTGTAATTTTTTATCGTCTTTATGATCTCTATATAGGTTGATAAGGCGATAATCGAGAATGCTATTCCTAGAAGGGCTAATACTGCTGCACTAAGGGGAGCGGGTCTCATGACGAAATCTCCGCTGATGACTCTCAGTTGAGAAGTTAAGTGGAATAGTGGTGCTAGAGCATCAGTATCCAGTACTGCTATTGGAAGTAGGTAGTAGGGGAAGTTTTTCTGCATGTAGAGGAATGCTAGTAGGGAAAGTGCGCCTAGTCTGTGGAAGAAGAAGCGATTATTACTAGCTAGAATTGCTAGTAGAGGAGCTATCCACACAAATCTCTGTTCTGTTGGATACCTTACGCTAAGAAAGATTGTCAGTCCTATCATAGCGATTAGTAGTGTAAGATCCCTTAGGGGTTTTCCAAAGTCGGCTCTAAGGACGTAATATGTTGTGATTGATGATAGGAGAACCATAATGCCTATCGATATGGGGATAAATATCGTAGTATCTAGAGGTATGAGTAGGGATATAGACCAGTAGGTTAAGCCGAATCCAAATATATCAAAGAATACACCTGAACCTATAGAGCATATAAAACTACAAATTCTACTCCAGAGTAGGATCGACACGGGGATCAGAGCGATAAATGGTAACATGTATATTATGAAGTGCCTCATACCCTCTCTTTTGAGGAGGTATACGGATATCGGTAGTAGAGCGAGCACAGGGTACACTTTATATGCTGTAGCCGTTAGTAGGGAGAGTGATGATAGTACCAGTCTCTTCTTCAAGAGGAGATAGAGTGAGAGAACTGTAAATAGTGCGGGTATGGATTCATATTGGCCCCAGGCTGAGGATATCCATATGACCGTTGGATTTAGGTAGAATAGCGTGGCGGCTAGTATCCCCGTTTTTTCACAGTACCTCTCCGATACCAGTTTATATATTAAAACGAATAGTAGAGCATCTGACATCATCATTGGTATTTTGACTAAGATGTTGAAGAGGGGTCCTGGTATACACTTTATTCCCCACATGGGGTTGAATTCCCGAGGGAGTTCGCTTACGGGTACTGCCTTAGCCCCTGTAATCGAGGAAAGCCAGATGTATAAGGCGCCTACACATAGTAGGGTCAGGATCCAGAGAGGTCGAAGGGTTCTTATGATATCGTATGGGTTGATCCCTTGATCTAATAGTTTGTTAATATCCCTATACCAACTCCATACATCGAATGGATGTGCTGTGAATGGCATTAGCCCTATCCTTATCACTAGGCCTAGTATGAGTACCCTCGTAAGTCCAAGAGTACTTACCCTGTATACTATGGCATCTATCTTATCGATTAGGGAGTTAAGCATATCTTTCCTTTAAGTATACTTTTATGTAGTGCATTAGGATCGCTATCACTATTAGCAGTAGTCCTGATATTGTCAGTATCGCTGTAATGAGTGCTGTGCCTATGGCTATAGCTCTTGTCCTCATGAATATGTCGAGTACTCTTAGTCCAGCTATGAGACCTGCCAGTATTAACATGAATCCTGGTAGTCCGAGGTACAGTATGGGCTTTTCCTCTACAGTCCTTCTAAGGATTAGGCTCACTATTTCCATGAAGTGTAGAAGAGGGCTCCTCTTGTGTCTCGTCTCCTTATAGCTTACTGTTATGGGTATCTCAGAGGCTCTTAGTCCCTTTTTAATAGCATCTATTATCATTTGAGATTCCACGCTCATCCCTTTTTCTGTTACTTTTATTTCTTCTAATGCTCTTCTATTGAATGCTCTAAAGCCAGATTGCGTATCCGTAAGTCTGCTTCCCGCCTTCAAGTTCACTAGTGAGGTAAGTATCCTATTTCCGATCCTTCTGTAGAGGGGTATTTCGTTTGGAGTGAGGAATCTAGATCCTATTACTATGTCTGTCTCTCCTCTGAGTAATGGCTCTATGAGCTTTGGTATCTCGTCTGGATTGTGCTGTCCATCTGCATCCAATACTACTACTATGTCTGGGTCTAGCTTCTTGGCATACTCTAATCCCGTTCTGAGTGCTACACCCTTCCCCATGTTCCTCTCGTGTCTTATCACTTCCGCTCCTAGTGCTCTCGCTATCTCTCCGGTCATGTCTGTCGATCCGTCATCGCAGACTATTACCTTATCCACATACTTCTTCGTCTTCAGTACGATCTTTGCTATTGTCCTCTCTTCGTTGTATGCTGGTATTAACGCTACTATGAATGGTTGTTTCAAACAAATACACCTACTAGTGTTTTAGGTTTGGTCTAAGATTTTTATGTATAGTCTAGGGAAACAGTTCATTATTTTTCTGTGTCTTTTGTTTCATGAATCTCACCTCGTAGGGTTTAAATTCAATTCCTCCTAGGAGTACTTGGATATCGACCCTATGAAGATCGAGGGTATGAGCCTCTATGAATCCAAGTTCGCTGAGGGGAGCTACGATAAGATGACTAGACTCCCGTAGGAGGGCTTGGAGGATGCCATGGGTAATGAAACCTAGGGTGTGATACAAAAGACACACCTCAGGGGGAACTCTCAGATATTATTTCTCTTAGTAGTTCTCGATAGAGTGGTACTTGCCATGCGAAGTATTTGCCCACGCTTATCTCAGGGTCTGGGGATATCTCTATCTTGTGTACGGTTGTCATGTTTTTGTATATTATCAAGTTCCTTTCGATAAGTATTTCTTGTAGTCTACCTTTACTAGCTGATGGTTTGCTAAAGAATATATCTATATCATTAAGTACGTTCACTAAATCCTTAACTAAATCTTCTTTCCAAAGTTTCAAGACAACTGGGTGGAATAATTTCCTATAGTGCTCTTTCATCTCTTCCAAGTTCCATTCGAACTGCTTAGCTAGTTCTACTAGTTTTCCTGGATTTCCTCCAAGTAATCTCCATGTATTCTCAAGACTAACTCCTTTTTTGGGCTTCAATTCGCAGAATAGTTCTCTGAATGACTGTTTGTCTAGGTTCCAGATTAATCTAATGTGGGCATGTCTGTGTCTTGAAACTAGGTCTAGACTTTGTCCTTCTGATGTTGTCACAATGAAGTTCACTGCTCTTGGCTTGTACTCTTCCTGTAGTTTCCATAAGAGTTCGTAGAGCCATTTTACATACCATTCAATTTGGTCTAAACCTATTGCTCTCGTTACGTCATCTATAGCTACAAGTACGTAATTGTCCTCAAGTTTTCTTTTAATGAGGGCTTTTTCTAGGATTACTGATATGGCATCTGCTAGTATTCTTCCAATGCCAAAGCCTTTGTCTGTAAATTTATTGATAAACTTCTCTATGACTTCCTTAGCTATTTCTACTGTTTTTGATGTTAATAATGCTTTTTCAAGGGAAACTCTTTCTAGTGCATCAATGTATATTGCTATGGCCTTTTCTCCAAAGTACTCATTAAACTTTCTTACAAATTCCTTTAGTAGTCTTGTTTTCCCACAACCTTCTGGTCCATAGATGTAGAGTGGTACATCTCTTTGTCTTGAGCACCAATCTCTTAAAGCTTTTAACTCCTGTAGTCTATTGACGAATCTTATTTCTTCACTCATTTCTTCTCCTTATTTTGTTATTAGTGCTCTCCTTACTTTTTCCGCTATTTCTGTGGCTATTGGCTCTATGATGTTTTCCGTTGCTCTCCATATCTCTATGCCTACTATGTTATTGTCTTCGTCTAGGTCTACGAATATGTCGTCGTTTAGTGGCTGTGTGTCGTGGGCTCTCTTTTCTGGGTTTAGATCTATATACAATATATCGTGCTCTCTATCATATCGTACTTTCACTTTAATTTCACTCAACAACCTTTCTCTGTCCTACTTTCTATAAGTTTCGATAATTTAGATGCTCTAAATGCCGTTACGAACCCGTAAGTACTGTTTGTAATATCATAGATCACTACTAAGGCTGTGATATCTAATTTTCTTATTGCGATTAAATGGTTTGTGCGAGCATCAAGAAGAATTTCATCAGGCTCAATTAGTGATTTGATAATATTATCTCTGCTTAAGTTTCTCTTGGCGATCATTTCTCTAGCATGATTTGAGAATAATACCTTTATTCTCCTTTGGCATTCCATAGAGTACTTCCCTTAGTTTTGGCATTCTATAGGGAAAATACTGTATCTCAACTAATTGTATAGTAACTGTGAGGGTTTATTATCTTTTTACTTTGTACTTTCTATTATTGCTTTTACTATATTTCTTTTCTTTCTTGCTAGGTTTACTAGTGTTTTTGTTAGTCCTCTTTTTGATGCATCCCATATTTCAATGTATACTATTTCGTTTTCTTCATTTACGCCTAATACTATATCGTTATCTAGTAGTTTCTCGTCTACTATTTTTCCATCCCTTAATCTTACTACTAGTATATCTGCTTCTGGATCATAATTTATTATATCCATCTTCCACTCCTCTTTCT
>Ga0190367_1000605_pt1 | contig 24997 bp, 27 predicted proteins | sample 4872181011_MG_FD_171838 | JGI IMG/M metagenome (GOLD analysis project Ga0190367, IMG submission 171838) | Hydrothermal vent microbial mat bacterial communities from Southern Trench, Guaymas Basin, Mexico - 4872-18-10-11_MG | ecosystem: Environmental > Aquatic > Marine > Hydrothermal vents >...
GTCCAGCCTATCTTAAACCCATCCCTTAGGGGATTCAACTTTGTCCTCCCAACCCTCCTCCTGTAAAATATTGGAACCTCAACGATCCTAAATCCCTTTGCAAGTGTTTCAACAGTTAGTTCAGCCTCTACCTCAAATCCATGCTTTTTCAGATCAACTCCCTTGTAAACCTCCCTCCTCAAAGCCCTGTAACCCGATAGAATGTCTTTGAGTTCAACCCCATAAGTGAATCTGAAGAGTGCATTTAGAATCTTGTTTCCAATTAGATTCAACCTCGTAAATGCTCCCTTCTCAAAGTTTAACATCCTGTTCCCTATGACGTGATCAGCAACACCCCTCCTTATTGGTTCGAGGAGTTTCTCAACGTCATTTGGTAGGTAAGTTCCATCACCATCTATCAGAACCAACACATCACTGTTCACAATCTGAAAAGCCTCGGAGATTGCCTGTCCCTTCCCCTTTCCACTCTGAACAATAACCCTGGCACCCCTATCCTTAGCAATCTCCCTTGTTCTATCCGTGCTGTTACCATCTATCACAAGGATGTCATCGTATCCCAAAGATTTGAATCCCTCAACAACATCACCAATGCTACCCTCCTCGTTCAAAGTTGGAATGACTATTGTCACATTCATGACTTCACCCTCTTAACTACCGCCTCACTACCACATACAGGACACACGTCTCCCTCAACCTTCCTCCCACAACCCCTACAGATCTTGATCCATCTGAAGTGTCTCGATATCTTAGGTTGAACTATGTTGTCAACCTTTAAACCAATCGAAATTGCAATGTTCTGAATCGAGTAGTCATCTGTAACAATTACAACATCCTCCCCTCTATCTATCAAATCCAAAGCCTTTGCAACCAACTTTATATCCGTATCGGAGAGTCTGTGAATGTCACCAGTCTTCGTGGCAAGATCTAAAACCTTCTTAACATTTTCTACACTTGCCTCCTCAACCTTCAGATCTAAGAGTGAGAAGTAGAGCTGTGAATCTTCATCCTTTATCTCATCAACTACCTCTGGAATTGTAACCATGTTTTTGTAGCAGGCTTTCCTCATGAATATTGTGCTCGTATCGATCACGTAAACTGTCATACCTACAACTTATGTGAAAACAAAAATATATATTTTTCAGAGAGTACAGCCATCATCATTGAACAACTCAGATCCTGCCTGATTCATCACATCAAAATTTTTCTTCAATAATAGATAGATAAATCTTTCTCAATCTCCAAAACCCTTTCAAGCTTTGCCTTTGTAGTTGGTCTCTTTGGAACTGCCCTACACTTCACTGGAGTTGAAGAAGTCCCAATCCTCCTTGCAATCTCCTCAATCTCAACCTTATCAAATCCTATAAGTGGTCTGAATACTGGTAGCTTGCAAACCTCATCTATCACCATGATGTTGTCAAGTGTCTGACTTGCAACCTGTCCAAGGGAGTCTCCCGTAACTATTCCCTTTGCACTCTCCTCCCTAGCTATACTCTCAGCAACCCTAAGCATCCTCCTCTTGCAAATTACACACGTGTAACTTTCGAGTCTCTTCCTCCTCAAAAAATCCAAAACTTCCTCAAGAAAACTTCCATGCTCAACAACCTTTACTTCAATCTCAGGATCATACAACCTCAAAAAATCAACAACCTTCCTAACACTACTTTCACCAAAGGGTCTGATGTCAAAGTGTATGGGTATAACCTTACAACCCCTCTTCATCATGAGCCAAGTTGCAATCGATGAATCTATTCCACCAGACAGCAAAGAAACAACCTTCCCCTCAACACCAAGAGGTATCCCACCAACACCCTTCACAACCTCATCAAAGACGTAGCAATCTTCATCCCTTATCTCAACGTATATTACCTTATCAGGATTTTTGAGATCCACCTTGAGATTTGGAAACTTCCTCAATATAATCGATCCAAGTCTCCTTTCTACATCCTTAGATGTAAATTCATGCCTTCCAACCCTCTTAACTCTAACGGCAAAAGTCCTCACATTCAACCTACCCTCACAGAAACTCAATATAAAATCGTCAAGTTCATCAAGCTTGCAGTGAAGGCAGGGTGAAAATGAAACTATTCCAAACACCCTCTTCAGCTTATCATCAACCCTCTCATCTGTAAATATCCAAATCCTCCCCCTATCAATTTTAAATTTAAAACTAATACCAAACTTTCTAATGTTCTCCAAAAGTTTCTTCTCCCACCTCTTTCTAACGTAGTCAGATTTTAAAAATATTTCAGAATATCTTATTAAATATTGCATAAAAATAAAAAATTATTTGGCCATCTCAACAGCCAACTTTATGTCGTCCACCTTAACTGTCTTTCTACCAGCGTGCTTTGCAACTTCAACTGCCTTCTTTGCAACCGAAACAGCATAGTCCTCCAAAACTTCTCTTAACTTCTCAACAGCCTCTGCACTTACCCTCTCAGCTCCAGCCTTCCTCACCAACCTGTCAATCGGTGCCAACGGCAACTCAGCCATCTACACCACCTCCAATCATCCTTTTGTCACAAGAGGTATATAAATTTTTATCTCGTTAAGCATGGTTACCACATCTTTAGTTGAAATCGATGGAAGTCTCATGAGCATCTCCATGCCAGTTCAAGCAATTGATAATAAAACAAATAATGTCACAATCTATAAATTATTTAAACACTCTTGAAACCCAAAACATGATCCATACCGTATATTCCTGGTTTGTTCACATTCCTTATCCATTTGATAGCCTTTATGGCACCACTTGCAAATGCTTGCCTACTCCAAGCCCTGTGAGTTATCTCAATTCTCTCTCCAAAACCTATGAAGAATGTTGTATGCTCTCCAACAACATCTCCACCCCTAATTGCAAATACACCAATCTCATCTCCCCTTGGACATATACCCTCTCTACCAAATACAATTTTCCTATCACCCAAAGCTTCCTTCAGTATTTCTGCAGTCCTTAGAGCGGTTCCACTGGGTGCATCCCTCTTAAATCTATGGTGAATTTCCAGTATCTCTACATCGTAATCCTTTAAGAATTCAACTGCAAACTCAACGAGCTTCCAAAATACGTTCACACCCACACTGAAGTTTGGAGATATTACAGCAGGAACTCTCTCACAGAATTCTTCAATCTTCCTCCAATGATCATCTGTAAATCCCGTCGTCCCAACGACAAGCTTCACACCCTTCTCACTTGCAACCCTTATGTTTTCAACAGCACCTTCTGCTGTTGTAAAATCTACGAGGACATCCGCATCTAAAGTTTCCTCCATATCTCTTGCATCTTTTATTGGAACTCCCAATCTACCAATCCCCGCAATCTCTCCACAATCTCTCCCAAGCTCTCTGAGATCAAAAGCCTGCACAAGCTCAAGTTCATCATCTTCAGCAACATTCTTCACAATAACCCTACCCATCCTCCCAGCAGCTCCAGCAACTGCAACTCTCATGTCTTCACATCTTCAAGAAAAAAGATAACAATTTCTATGTTTGCACTTTGTGCTAAAATTTTATATGGACAATTGCTTAATAAGCTATTTCTTAAGTGGAAAATACTGCAACCATTACAACTTGTAAACATGCAAATCTTCGTATATTGGCCCCTTTGGTGTCAAGATGCTCCTCTTCAATTTAAAGCAATCGACAACCATCTCACCAAATTCAAAATCTCTATACTTCTCAATCGCCCTCATCAACCTCTCCCTTTCACTTTGATCAATCCTCTTAACCCTTGCAACCGTTACATGTGCAACAAACTCTTTATCCCTCCTAAATCCCAAACTCCTCATCGAATTTGAAACAGAATCAGATAACTCCTTCAACCTCTCCCTTCCTTCATCGACACCTATCCACACAACCCTAAACCTTTGAGATGGAAAGAACCCAATACCCTTAAACGATATCTTAAACTGTTCACATTTGACACCCCCAAGTTTCTCCTTAACAACTTCAACCCTCCTGTCTGGAACTTCTCCAAGAAACATCAGCGTAATGTGTAAATTCTCCCTTTCAACAGGCTTGATACCTTTAAAATCCTTGAAAACATTGAGAACATCTTCCATCTTATCCCTAACCTCATCTCCCACATCAACAGCTACAAACAGCCTCATGATACGAGGGATGAAAAACGTTTTTTAACTTTTGAGATTTGCTTTTGTATGCCCGTAATAACTCTATACTGGGATGAACTTGAGAGACTTGTTGGTGTGGATAGGGAAACAATTCTAAACAATCTCCCAATGATAGGTTGTGATGTTGAGAGGGTTTATGAGGATCATGTAGATGTTGAGTTCTTTCCAAACAGACCAGATCTTTACAGTGTTGAAGGTGTTGCAAGAGCTTTAAGGGGATTTTTAGATTTGGAGAGGGGTTACAAGGATTACAGTGTAAGGAAGGGGGATTGGAAGTTGTTTGTTGATGAGAGTGTTCTATCCGTAAGACCCTACATAAGGGGTTGTGTCGTTAGAGGTTTGAAAATGACAGATGAGGTTATAAGATCACTCATGGAGGTTCAAGAGGATTTGCATTGGACAATTGGGAGGAATAGGAGGAAGATGGCAATTGGAGTTCACGACCTCAGCAAGATAGATTTCCCATTGACATACAAGGCAGTTGACGAGAGTTTCAGATTTGTCCCACTTGATTTTGATGAGGAGATGACAGTTGAGAGAATTCTTATTGAGCATCCAAAGGGTAGGATGTTCTCATTCATATTGAAGGGTAAGCAATATCCAATGATCGTAGATTCAAATGGAGATGCAATATCCTTCCCCCCAATAATAAATGCTGAAAAGACGAGAGTAACTGAAGAGACAAAGGATCTGTTTATAGATGTTACTGGATTTGACGAATACGTTGACAGAGCTTTGAACATCCTGGCAACGATGTTGGCAGATAGGGGTGGTGTGATTGAGTCTGTCGAAATTGTCTATCCAGATAAAAGTTTTGTTTCTCCAGATTTGAGTCCAAGAAAGATGGAGATAAGGAAGGATGAGATAAGAGGTTTGTTGGGATTTTGCTTGAGTGATGATGAGATTGTGAGAGCTTTGGAGAGGATGAGGTTTGGAGCTGAGGTGGATGGGGGTATTGTGAGGGTTAAGATTCCTCCTTACAGGGCTGACATAATGCACGAGTGGGATGTTATAGAAGACATTGCAATAGGTTACAGATACGACAGAATTAAACCAGAATATCCAAAGACTGTTGGAATTGGTATTACTCATCCTTGGAACGATCTTAGGGAGATAATTAGGGAGATAATGGTTGGTTTGGGATTTTTGGAGGTTATCACCTTCACACTCACAAACGAGAAGGTTCAGTATGAATACACGAGGAGAAATTTGAGGGACTTCGTTCCACTCATGCACCCACTAACGGAGGATCACACAATCTTGAGGACCGATATACTGCCAAAGTTACTTGAGGTTTTGTCTGTAAACAAGCATCATCCAATGCCTCAAAGGATATTTGAGGTTGGAGATGTCGTTGTTGGAATGAGGAACAGGTTGAGGTTGGCATGCTGTTCGACACATTCTAGGGCAAACTTTGCAGAGATTAGGAGTGTAGTTCAGGCTGTCATGAGGGAGCTTGATGTTGAATGGGATGTTGATCATTGCAGTGATGGGATGTTTATTGAGGGTAGGTGTGCCTGTGTAATTGTTGATGGTAAGGAGGTAGGTGTTTTTGGTGAGGTTCATCCAGAGGTTCTTGAGAATTTTGAAATTCAAAATCCAGTCGTTGGATTTGAACTTGATCTAATCGAGATATTTGACTGTGGTAAACTGCTTTGACATCTCCATTAATGTTTATGCAAGTTAACACCTCTAATAATTTATGGTAAAAGCTCTTAGTAGTGATTTAGAAGTATCATCAACAGTGTTGAATCACCCAAACGTGTTAAAGCAACAACAAGCCTTACTTAAATCATCAACATTATCACAATACTACCAAGCTCTCTAACCAGATAGAACTGTCAAAATAAATGGAGAGATAATTTTATCCAACTATCAATTCTAAAATGGTCAAGAAATTGCATCATGACGGAGATGTTGAAAAACGTATTTAAGGCTTTCATGCTTTAGATTACTTTAAAAGTAGGTTTAGAAGCATTTTTCCTTTTTCAGTGAGAGAATAGACTTTACGGCGTTCAGAGATCGTGTGAGTTACAAAGCCATACTGTTCAAGTTCGAATAAGTGAACATAGATAGATGATATAGTTATATTGAGCTTTTTAGCAAGAGCATATCCATGAAGAGGCTGTTTTGATAGTTCTTCGAGGATTGCAAGTTTTGTTTTACTGATGATAGACATCAAAAGGTAAAATAATTAAACCATTTTTAGTATTTACGCCATAAAGAGCTGTAAAAGACATTTTAGTTAGTATTTTTATCATTGCTAAAAATATTTTTTATAACTTAGATTTTTCGTATCAATATTTCACCATCTTTCTCAATAAAGACTATCTTATCTCCTTCTTTAATCTTAAGCTTTTTTCGAACATCTTTTGTTAGAGTTATTTGAAATTTCCGAGTCACGACTACGATGTCAATCATTTTTTCAGAACTCATTCTACTTTTCTTACCAACTTGAAAAAATTTATATATGACCACTACTTATAGGAATTTTAGAATTTGTAGTACATTAAAGGAGGTGGTTAAGTATGAGATTGGGATTAAATTACTATATGTTACTGATTGTTGTGATATGTGTAGTTTTAGCAGGTTGTGCAGAGAAAGAAGCCCCAAAATATGCAAAACCCTCAGAAACTATTCAAAAACCGACAGTGAGTGAACGACAATTAGAGTTACTTAAAACAGTAACACATGCAAGTGTTTGGACTTTTACGAAAAACTGGGATGAAGATGCAGAGAATGACGGATTGGCAGTTTACATTTCCCTAAAGGATGAAAATGATGATACCGTTAAGTTTAAGGGTGTAAGTTTACCAGTTGAAATTGAAATTTACACTAAGGAATATTTCAAATCAGCTAAAGGTAGGTTAGTTTACAAGGGAACTGCAACACTAACAAGCTGGAAATATGGAAATCCATTTCTTAGTGCGGGTATAAGAATACCTTTTGAAGATATAAAAACTACAGAGGTAGATCCAGAATGGGGCATAATTTACGTAAAAGTTCATTTGCCTGACGGAAGAATTATTGAAGCTAAGGAGGATTTTGGTGTCAGAATCAAGCCTAGAGGGTGAAATAGATGAGAACTATTGAGATGATTTTAGGAATCTTAGGAGGAGCATTTGGTATAATTAGTGCGTTTGGAACTGCAATAATATTTGGTGGATTTTTTGAAACTTACGGCACTTCAGAAATGGTGGAAGAGGTATATTCAAGAAGTGCTGGTGGTTTATTACTAGGGATAATTGCAATTGTTGGAGCTGTAACTGTAAATAAATGGAGTAAATTTGGAAGTGGACTAATGCTGTTAAGTGCAATTGGAGGTCTTTTTGTGTTAGGCTTGCTATGGGGATTACCGTTTGTATTACTACTTACTGGAGGTTTATTAGCTCTTAGAGGCAAGTAATAACTTTTTTATTTTATTTGACTATCGATGAAATGAATGAGCAGAACAATTGAAATGCTGTTGGGGATTTCGGGAGGAACAATGGGAGTATTAGTGGGTTTATTTACTGCGTCTATAGGAGGCGTACTTGGAATACTTTTTGTTCCGGGGAGTGTGTTTTTAGTTATATTTGGTGTTGTTACAATACTATTTGGGGTAATAGGTATCATTGGTGGAGCAATTGTAAGTAAGAACAATAAGGCTGCTATTGCTTTAATGCTTCTAAGCGGGATAGGTGGGTTTATAACTGCACATGTTTTCTGGGTAGTCCCTGGAGTGCTTTTAATTGGAGGTGGAGCTCTCGCTCTAAGATCAAGCTAAAAAGGAGTTCATTAGAAAGAGCTAAATATGATAATCACTAAATAATTATTATGAAATACATTGGAAAAACAAAAGTCGAGAAGGTAAAAACGAACCCAAGCACTGTTTTAGCTATTGTAGGATTGCCAGTTGAGCTAAAGGATTTTGCTGGGAAGTGGGCACATATATGGAAGGTTGATGAATGCACGATCATGATAAAATTTAGTGATAGCAAAGAAATCGAAGAAATGCCAAGTGTTCACCTCAGTGTGCACCAAGCGATGGGTAATGATGTTGAAGAAAGGCTTAGAAGACTTGAAGATGCTGTTGAGGAGTTAAGGAGTGTAGTGTTTAGTGGAAGAATGCATGGAACCAGTAAAAATAAGAAGATAGCGCCGCCGCCAGGATTCGAACCTGGGACCATCGGCTTAACAGGCCGACGCTCTACCAGCTAAGCTACGGCGGCACATCAATGTGTAAACCTATGTGAATTTAAAACTTATCCATCAGATTCCTCAAATTCTCAATTCTCTCAAACAGATCATCTACATCTATAAAACACCTTTCAACAATCCCTGGAAGGAAATCACTCTGAAGAGCCTTTAAAAGCTCCCTTCCATAACCCCTCTCAAAGCAAATCCTGTCAATCTCCTTGTGATCAAAAATCCCCCTCTCCCTTGCAACTATTTCGGCAAACTCGTGAGCCATGATTCCCATAGTTACCTCATCATCTATCCTGTATATAACGGAGATACCATAAACGTTCTCCTTACTCCTGTAAATTATCTCTGGCTTGAAACCCAACAAACTCTCAAACTCATCAATCCTCATAGCCCATCCTGGTGAAAAAACGTGAATCTCAAAGTATGGCTTGATCAGTGAAACCTTATCCTTTACCTCATCAAAATCCTCCCTAACCCTCAAAAATATCTCCAAAACATCCATCAGTGATCCCTCAAAACCAAGTAGTCAGCCAGATGCATGAGTATAAATTTTGCATTTGAGTTGGGTAAAGAATTCAGATATCTCTTCCCCCTCTCAACAAACTCTCTTGCCATCTTGGATGCAAATTCTATTGCACCACAATCCTTCAACTTCTCAACAGCCCTCATCTTCTCCTCATAACTAGCCTTACCCCTTCCAAAAATTTCAATTTCAACACCCATCTCCTTCGCCTTCAAATAAACTATTGTCTTCTTTCCCTCAACAAGATCACTACACCAATCCTTACCAATCTTCTCACCACCAATCAAATCCAAAACGTCATCGTGTATTTGAAATCCAATACCACAGTTCAATCCAAATTTCCATAGTGGTTCAACGTATCTTTCCTCACCAAAAAGAACTGCTGGAATTGAGCAGGAACATGCAATTAGGGATGCAGTCTTCTTCTCAACCATCTCCAAGTATTCTTCAATCGTAACATCCCTAAACTCAAACTCCATATCCATATACTGCCCCTCACATATCTTTATGCAAACATCAGAGATCATCTCACTAGCTCTAATTATGTTATCCGAAGGAACTTCACACTTCATCAAGATATCAAAAGCCTTTGCAAACAAAGTGTCTCCAGCCAAAATTGCAGTCTCTTCACCAAACAACTTGTGAACAGTTGGAACTCCCCTCCTGTATTCATCCCTATCCATTATGTCATCGTGAATGAGTGTGAAGTTGTGGATTAGTTCTATTGCAACCGCTGAAGGCAAAATCTTCCTCCAATCATACCCAATTGCCTCACAACATATCAAGGTCAATACTGGTCTCAACCTCTTCCCTCCAGCCTTTATTAAATGGAGTGATGCATCATACAATCCCTTTGGCTCTTTAACCTTCAAAAAATCCTCTATAGCTCTATTTATAACTTCAGACCTCTTCTTTATCTCATCTCCTAAAGCACAACCTTGAGACATTGAAACCTCTCACCTCAAGCCAATCTTTAAACTTACCACATATAAATATCTCTACATCCCTAAGATCTTCAACTTTTCTGCAACCCGTCAAAAACATTGCAACCTTCAATCCACCTATGTAATACCTTAAAAGATCCTTAACACCCTCAACACCCTCAACAGCCTTCTTCAAGAATGGTAAGGCTGAACTCCCAGCAATAGCACCTAGAGCTAAAGCCTTGGCCAAATCCAAACCACTCCTTATCCCCCCAGTTGCTATAACTGGTAAAACATCGTAACATTCAACTACTGAGAATGCAGTAGGAATCCCCCAATCCCAGAAGTCTCTACCTATCTCAGCCTTGTAACCTTCACACCTGTAAGATTCAACAACACTGAAGCTCGTTCCACCCTTTCCACCAACATCCAAAGCTGAAACTCCCAAAGATTCCAACTTCAATGCTACAACCCTCGAAATTCCAGCACCAGTCTCCTTAACTATAACTGGAACCTTCAAATCCCTACAAACCTCTTCAATAGCCTCGTAGGCGTTTCTTGAAAACCTATCCCCTTCAGGTTGAATTGACTCTTGCAGGTAGTTTAAATGAATTGCCAAGGCATCAGCATCTATCATCTCAACAGCCTTCTCAGCATACTCAACATCCCTTAAAATCTGAGGTAATCCAATATTTGCATAAACGAACGCACTTGGAGCGAAATCCCTGACAACCGTAAAGCTCTCAACCTCTCCCCCCTCAATTCCAACCCTCTGACTACCAACACCAATCCCAATCTTAAACTCCTCTGCAACCAAAGCCAAATTCTTGTTTATCTCAAAAGCCCCCCTGTAACCACCTGTCATAGATGCAATCAAAAACGGTGCTGATAGCTCTTTACCAAAAATTTTAACACTGGTATCTATCTCATCAAAATCGATCTCAGGAATTGCTTTGTGAATTAACATTACATCCTCAAATCCACTGTAACAGGACTCAACATCTCTGCTGAGACAGATCTCAATGTGATCAATCTTCCTCCTCGAACTCACATCCCCAAATTTTATCTTCATTTTAAAAGCTTAACGAGTGTTCCAACATTCCTACACATCAGAAACTCCTTGAGATTTGAAACGTTAAATATCCTAGCCTCAACACCACTCCTCAATATCTTTTCAACCTTACTCCTCATACCACCAGTCACATCTATACCACTCGATAGACCAATCTTATCCAAATCTTTCAACGTTACAACATCAGAAAGCTTACCATTCAAGTAAACACCATCTACATCTGTTGCAAATCCAACCTTATCAGCTCTAAAGACCTTTGCTATTTCCAGTGTTATGTCGTCTCCAGATAGAACGACAAATCGATTGACATCGGAATTGAACACCATGTCACCGTGCAAAACTGGAACAAACCCCTTCCTCAAAGAACTCAATATCAATCCCCTATCAAACTTAATCCTACCCCCCTCAATTTTAAACGTTGAGAAGGGGTGGATTGGAAAAGGTCTGACTCCATGATTTATCATAGCTCTGCATACCAGTATGTTCAAATCCTTGCATGACATGTGTGCCTCAATTACGCCATCCAAATCCTCAAACTCCTTCAAACCATACCTCACAACAAAGGGATGACCAAATGATCCAGCTCCATGGATCAAGATCAACCTTGGACTTACCTCAGCAATGTCTCTTGCAATACAATCTATCACATCGATCTTTGGCTTCCTAAAAGATGATTTGTCCGTTATTGCAGATCCTCCAACCTTAACCACAATCATCAAGCGTAACCTGCCTCTTAACGTCACTCTCAAAGAGAGACCTTATCTCAAGCTCAACAAGCTTCAACCTCTGTTTTGTGTATTCTGAAACTCTGTATCTCTCACAAAGCTCCTTTGAAACTCCCAAATACTTCGTTATCGAACTGTTGTGAACTGTTAGAGTTAACCTACCTCCACACCTCACACACTTCCCAGTTAGAGATGGTCTCCTATACTTCGCATTGCAATTTACACATCTGAACTCCTGTCTTGAAAATGCCCTGAGATTTCCAATTATGTCTGGAAGGAAGTGTGATGTGAGAACCCTCTCCGCAACATCATGCTCATCGACAGCCCTAATCTTCTCAGCCAGACTCATCTGAGCTTTAACCTTATCCTGCATTGTCTTTAGAGACTTATATGAACTCTCCCTAACACCCAAACCTATATCTGTGTCGTGTGTAAACTTCAGACAACAGAATCTGTAATCCGTTTGCAGTCTGTCTCCAACCTTCTCAATCGAAACAACCTTTGGATCTGCAAACTTCATCGTAGCCTCATAAAACTCCAAAGGATACTCAGATGAGACATCCATGTTGTGAACCTCTCTGTCAACCTCCCTTGGATCCACTATTGCAGTCAAAACGAGAGGTGCATCCATCTGACCACCCCTCTTATCTGGAAGGAAATACCTTGAGAAGTTTAACAATCCATCCAACAGTAACATGACCGAATCCTCATCCCCATCACAGTTCCTCCTCTTTGCAGCGTGGAAGTAGGGATGTGCGTAGCATGCGTTGATGTCTGTAAATCCAACAATCCTACCCAAAACTCCCGCCGATGTGTGGGGTGCAATGCTTATGATTAGATGACCAACTAGATCGTCAATCCCCTTAACGTTGTAATAGGGTTCCAAGCCGTAAAACTTAACGAGTAAATCATCTATGAATCTTGCAACCCTCACCAAATACTCCGCACATCTCCTCGATATTACAACATCCTGAGGCTTCAACTCCACAATTTGATCCTCACTCACAAGTCTGTTTCCCATGTAATCGTACCTGTATCCCAACTCCCTAAGCCTTTCAACACTCACACCAATCTCCCTTGGCTTGAAGTGAGTTAGTGGCAGATCTGTCATGTCGTATCTTATAGTCCCATCCTTGAAGACAAAAACACCATGCTTTGCCCTCAAAATACCCTTTTCAATCCTCTCAGGAATCTTCCATCTTGAAGTCATCCCAATAACTCCCTTAACAACATCAAAGCTATCCCACTCATTCAAATTCTTTAAAGCACTCTCATAAATTTCTCTAACATTTATCTTCTTCCTCATGTATGGCTTTGTTTCACTCCTACAGTTTGGACAAATCTCACTCCTACTCTTCACCTTGCATCTTGGACAGTAAAACAGTTGCTCTGTGACACCTCCACAGTCACATCTCAACCAGAAGCTCTCCCTTCCACAATCCTTGCATCTCCTCAATGCAACCTCAACCTCTATCTCACCCTTAACCGAGTTGTAACTTGAAGTGTAGTTTATTGCCTCCTTTATGTTCCTCTGCTTTCCTCCAGCCAGACTCAATGGAAATAGGATGTGGGGTGGTGGACTCATTCTCCTCTCCTTTGATTTCTCTGGCCTACCCATCCTCGCACCTATCCTCGTAGGAGCTTTGGCTCTAACATCCAATCCAGACAGTTTCCTCACTATGCTCAATGTATTTCCATCAGCCTCTATATTCACCTTCCTCAAATCGAATGTCAATCCCAAGCATCTGACAAGAACCTTCCACCTCTCAATCACTATCTTCCCATCTCTAACCTTGTGCTCAACGAGAAGATCCTCCAATATCCTCTTAGCCCTGTCGTCGTAATTCAAAACCAACATCTTCCCATCTATCTTACCATTCGAAACAAATTCCCTAAGGTAGAAGTAATCTTCTGGATCTATGTCGTGCCATAAGTATGTGTAGTCTGGATGGAGGGGGATGTTGTATTCGTCACACAAATTCAACGCAGTTTCTGCATCTATCCTCCTAAAATCACCATCTAAACCTTTTTTCCTGCATTCCTGAATCCACCACTCATAGCAGAAGCTTGATGGCATTAGAGGATGATTGTTTTCAAGGAAATCTCCATAGTTTATCAGTATTTCACCGAGATCTATTATCTCATCAACCTCATCCTTCAATGTCAATGCGGTCTTGTAATCGTTTACCCTAACCAAATCTCCATTCTTCAATCTCACAGTTGGACCCTCGATGGTTGTAACTGGAACTACTCCACCAGCCTTCCCAGGTCTCTCAACCTTCAACTGTGTTCCAATTGCTATGAATCCGTTTAGTATGACCATGGTGGCTGGATTTATTCCTACAGTTGCAAATCCAGAGTTCCTTGCCCTCCCATACCTAAGCCTAAATCCCCCCTTCATTGATGGATGACTAAAAACGGGTCTTCCAGCTACTACGTCCAGTAGATACTTGTCGGCTGGCTTAACATCCCTCTCATCGTCATCTTCTTCAACCTTTGGCTTGTAATCACCGTCAGTAAACTTGACAACCTCTTCAACCCCCTTCCCAGTCAATCTATCAAGCCAATCCCATCCATCAATTTTAAGCTTTTCAACCATCTTTTTAAGTTTTGGAGCTTTTAGAGCTATCCCCTCAGCTATGACAAGACACATACCACCCCTAACTCTGTTAGTTTCAACCCTCTTCAGATCTCTGTATCCTGAGACCTCTATCTCCTCCGTAGGTTCACCGTCTATACATATCGGACAGTTCTCGACTATCAACCTTATCTCCTCATCACTTGGTAAGTATTGAAGGTTTGCAACCTTCTTATACAGAGGGATCTCCTCACAGTATCTCAGTATCTCTTCTTTCGTGGGTTTGTATCTATCCAATCCAAGCTTCCTCCTCACAAAATCCCCAATCAAAACAGAAATTACCTGTGCAGTTCCTCCAGCACTCCTAATTGGTCCCGCATAGTAAATCTTTAAAAATTCCGTTCCATCTTCGTTTTTATCAATCTTTACCTTTGCTATACCTTCGATGGGTGCTGAAACTACACCTTCAGTCTGAATTGCAACCGCAACCCTTATAGCCTTATCCAAAGCCTCCTCCCTACCAAACTCTCCAAACTTACCCTCAACTATCTCCTCAGCAATCTTGAAACATATCTCCTCCCTTTCCAAACCTTCATATTCAAGTTCAGATATCCTCTTTGCCAATCCCTCTATTCCAACAAGCTTCTCAACCCTTTCAGACAAGTTCCTTGCAACCAGTATCTCAACATCAGGATGTGGATCCAAACACTTTGATCTCGCCCTCCTTGCAAGATCGTAAGCTTTCTCAAGCTCCTTCAAGATTTTTTCATGATAATCAAAAATTTCATTGAGTAGAACTTGAATCCCATCTCCAACGGGGATGTCATTCTTTTCATCTTCAGATTTTATAAAATCAGTTAGTTTGAGTTGCATACCTGTATTACGTGGGGAGAGTTAAACGTTTTTCTATTAACATTATTCATGGTGATCACTGTAAGGGGTGTCAAACTGAGTTTGAATGGATACAGAATACTCAGGGGTGTTGACCTTAGAATAGAGGATGGTGAATTCTTCGGTATCATTGGTCAAAATGGCTCAGGTAAGACTACACTTCTCAGAGTAATAGCCAAGTTCTATCCAAAGGATGGTGTTGTGTATTTGAATGGTAGGGAGATAGATGAGATAAGTTTGAGGGAGATTGCAAGGATGATTAGTGTAGTTCCCCAGGAGTTTGAGTTGAGAGTCAACTTTAAGACTGAGGAGTTTGTTGCGTTGGGAAGGATCCCATACATAAGGATATTTGAATCTGAGAGGGATTTGGAGGTTGTATATAGGATTATGAGAGAGCTTGGATGTCCCAGGGGTAGGACAGTTAAAAGTTTAAGTGGTGGGGAGAAGCAGAAGGTTTTAATTGCCAAAGCTTTGGCTCAGGAACCAAGGATTCTACTCCTCGATGAACCAACATCCCACCTGGATTTTAGGCATCAGATTGAGATCCTGAAAATCTTAAGGGATTTGACAAGAGAGGGCTTAACGGTGATAGCCACTTTCCACGATCTAAACCTTGCTTTGAACTTCTGTGATAGAATTGCAATTATGAAAGATGGAATGATACTAAAGACATGTAAGCCAGATGAGATAGATGGGGATGTTTTGAAGAGGGCTTTTGGGATTGATCTGAAGTTGGTTGAAGTTGGAGGTTGGAAGATTGTAGTTCCCAAGAATTTTTAATCCGTCATTCAAGTTTTAGCTATGAAGGTCAAACTCTGCGTTGATGGTGTTGAGATACCTATGAACAGGTTTGTCCGTTCAGTTTTGGGAGATGTTATAGTTGCAATTGTATCAAACTTGAAGGGTGTTGAGAGATGGAGGAGAATAGAGGTGAGTGTAGAATTGTAGAAAAGCTCAGAGATATAAAGATCTATGAGTATAAATCTGGATTAAGTGTTGAGGGTGTAAAGCTATCGTCAAACGAAAATCCCTACGGTCCAACTCCAAAGGTTTATGAAGTCTTAAAGAGCTTTATAAATTTGAATATCTATCCAAAGGAGATTCCAGAGTTAAAGCAAGCCTTATCAGAATACTTGGATGTTGAGGAGGGTAGGATTGTCTTAGGTTCTGGGAGTGATGGTATCATGGACTGTATATTCAAGATGTTTGTCGAGAGAGGAGATGAGGTTGTAATTCCAATTCCCACATACTCATACTACCATACACTTGCGAGTGTTTACTCTGCAAGGGTTGTTAATGTTAAGAGGAGGGAAGATTTTGGGATAGACGTTGATGAGGTTTTGAATGCTGTGAACGAGAGGACGAAGGTTATATTTGTTTGCTCTCCAAACAATCCAACTGGAAACTCTGAAGATGTTAAGGATGTCAGGGAGATTGTTGAAAGTGTTGACTGCTTGGTCTTCATTGATGAAGCTTATGCGGAGTTCTCAGATTTTAACCTCCTGAGTCTTGCTGATTATGAGAACGTAGTGATATGTAGGACTTTTTCAAAAGCATTTGGATTGGCAAACCTCAGGATAGGTTACGCTGTCATGGATGAGAGACTTGTGAGGTATTACAAGGCTATCAGTCCACCCTTCCCAGTTTCAACGGTTGCAATGCTATGTGCATTGGCTTGTCTGAAAGATTTAGATTACATGAGGGAATGTGTTGAAAAGATAAGGATGGAGAGGGAGAGGATTTATAGAGAGGTTAAGAGGAGAGGTTTAAACGTTTATCCATCTCAGGCTAACTTCCTTTTTATGAAATCTCCAATAAGATCAAGAGATTTCGTTTTTGAGTTGATGAAGAGGGGAGTTGCTGTGAGAGATTGCTCAAACTTTCCAGGTTGTGACGATTACAGTGTTAGGGTTAGTGTTGGGAAGGTAGAGGAGAATGAGAAATTTCTTAAAGCGTTGGATGATGTTTTGGATGTTTGATTTTAGATTGATTATGGAGGAGCATGAAGATAAATATTTAAGGGATTTAGCATGTGGAGGGTTTTTAGATTTTGGATTGAGGTTGTTGTAGGGGAGTATATTTGGAGGGATGTAGAGGATAAAAGTCTGGAATCTTTTTAAATGATTTACATCATTCCACTTGTCAGACTATATTTAAACACAATCTCAAATCAGAAACGTTTTTATTCTTATTCTCTCTCAATTACTATATCGATAAAATCAGACTAATTTAGGATTGAAAGAGCTATGTTGGATTCATATTCTTCATAGCTGATGTTCTGATAAAATCAGACTAATTTAGGATTGAAAGGATTCGATTAGCGATGAATACACAGTTTACGGCATTGTCGATAAAATCAGACTAATTTAGGATTGAAAGCTCTTTCCACCTCTCCCTTTCTTTCTACACCTTTTACTGATAAAATCAGACTAATTAGATTGATGACAGATAAAGAGATATCAAATTAAACCGAAGTAACCTTGCTACCCCTAACCATTGAAACCACTCCAGTTCTCGCAACTTCCTTTATACCATACTGTCTCATCAAATCTATAAATGCATTTATCTTATCTTCATCTCCAGTTATTTCAATTACAAAGCTCTCTCTTGCAACATCAACAATTCTAGCCCTAAATATGTTCGCAATCTCAATGATTTCCCCCCTCCTGTCTGGTGGTGCATTAACCTTTATCAAAGCCAACTCTCTGTGAACACTGTTCTCACTTACATCACTCACCTTGATAACTTCTATGAGCTTGTTCAACTGCTTTGTAACCTGTTCAATTGTCCTCTCATCTCCATCAACAACTATCGTCATCCTCGATATGTCACCTCTCTCGGTAGTTCCGACCGATAGGCTTTCAATGTTAAAACCCCTCCTCCTAAAGAGAGATGAGACCCTAGCCAATACACCTGGTCTATTCTCAACTAGAACTGCAATTGTCCTCTTCACCCAATCACCTCCCTCAAAGACCTACCAGGTGGGACAAATGGAAAGACGTTCTCTTCAATCTCCACATGGAAGTCTATTACAACAGGTTTGTCAACATCACCAGCCTCTTTCAGTGCATCCTTAACCTCGCTTGGCCTTTCAACCGTTATCCCATAGGCACCAAATCCTCTTGCAACCTTCTCAAAGCTCAGCTCTGGATATCTAAGACGTGTGGCTGAGTATCTCTTATTGTAAAAGAGTTCCTGCCACTGCCTAACCATTCCTAGGTATGCGTTGTTCAAAACACAGACTACAACGTTTATCCCATAATCAACTGCCGTAGCAAGCTCTTGAATGTTCATTAGAAAGCTACCATCCCCAGCTATATCCACAACAACCCTATCTGGAAAAGCAACCTTGGCACCAATTGCAGCTGGAAATCCAAATCCCATAGTCCCCAAACCACCTGAGGTTATGAACTGTCTGGGATACTTAACCTTGAAGTATTGAGCAGCCCACATCTGACACTGACCAACTTCAGTTGTGACTATTGCATCTGGAAAGACCTCATAAACCTTGTTAACGACGAATTGAGGTTTTATCACATCCTCCTTAAAATTATACCTTAAGGGATAACTCCTTCTAAGCTCGCTGACATGCTCAAACCACTCCTTCCTAGCCTTAAACTCTACCATCTTGATGATCTCCTTCAAAACGTGCTTTGCATCACCTACAATTGGAACGTCAACCCTTACATTCTTACCTATCTCAGCGGGATCTATGTCTATGTGTATGATCTTTGCATCTGGTGCAAATTCGTCAAACCTCCCAACAGTTCGATCGCTAAATCTGCAACCTACGGCAATTATCAGATCTGAATCCATGATTGCATAGTTACCATACTTTGTTCCATGCATACCTATGAAACCCAAACAGAGAGGATGCTCTTCAGGAATTGCACCCTTACCCATGAGTGTAGTAACTACAAAGGCGGGAATCTTCTCAGCCAACTCCAAAACTTCTGGATGTGCATTTGATAGTCTGACACCTCCACCAGCCAATATTATTGGTCTTTCAGATTTCATTATTAGCTCGACAGCCCTCTTTATCTGTCTAGGATGTCCCTGAATTCTGGGCTTATATCCGACAATCTCAACTTTCTCTGGATAATTGAACTCTATGTCAGCCTGAGTTACATCCTTCGGTAGATCAATTAGAACAGGTCCAGGTCTTCCAGCTAAAGCTATGTAAAATGCCTCCTTAATTATTCTCAGCACATCCCCCTCGTTTGTTACGAGGTAGTTGTGCTTTGTCACTGGCATAGTTATACCGGTTATGTCAGCCTCTTGAAACGCATCGTTCCCAATCATAGCCCTTGGAACCTGCCCAGTAAATACTATTATGGGTGATGAATCCATGTATGCTGTAGTTATCCCTGTTACCGTGTTTGTCGCTCCTGGACCAGATGTTGCAAATGCAACTCCAACCTTTCCAGTAGCTCTTGCATAACCGTCAGCCATGTGAACAGCTCCCTGTTCATGCCTTGAAAGTATGTGGGTTATGTTTGAGTCGTATAGGGCATCGTAGACTTCCATTATAGCTCCTCCAGGGATACCAAATGCTACCTTCACACCTTCTTTCTCCAGGGCTTTGACGATTGCATCAGCAACCCTCATAGAAAACACCCAAACAAAGTGGAAACTTTACTCTACCAATACTACCAAGAGATCTACAAGAGCTGGGACGTTGAAATCATGCATTGTGCTTAGTTCATCAATCATTATAAATAGTTTTCGTTAAGTTTTCTCATGAAGACGATTGGATTGATAGGGGGGATGAGTTGGAGGTCAACACTCGAATACTACAGAATAATAAATGAACTTGTGGGTGAAAGGTTAGGTGGATACCATTCGGCTAAGATTATACTCCATTCTGTAGATTTCGATGAGATACTCAGATTTCAAGGAGATTGGAGGAGACTTGGTGAGATGTTGGCTGAGATTGCGAAGAGACTTAAGTTTTGTGGAGCGGATTTGATTCTGATATGCACGAACACAATGCACAAGGTAGCGGATTACGTGCAAGAGGCTATTGATGTCCCATTATTAAATATAATAGATGTCACAGCTGAAGAGATAAAGAAAGCTGGGTTGGAGGTCGTTGGAATCTTGGGAACGAAGTTTACAATGGAAGACGAATTTTACAGGGAAGGTTTAAGGAGATATGGAATAAAAGCTTTGATACCAGATGAGGAGGATAGGAAAACAGTTCACAGGATAATATTTGAGGAGTTATGCTTTGGTGTGTTTAAGAAATCTTCAAAGGAGAAACTGAAGGGTATTGTTGAGAGACTCAGGAAGGATGGAGCTGAGGGTGTCGTTCTCGCTTGCACGGAGCTACCATTAATTCTTAGTCAGGAGGAATTTGAAATTCCACTTTTTGATACTACAAGGATACATGCAGAATATGCCGTGAACTTTGCGTTGAAAGGTTAATTATGTGGCATTCACGATAACAATAGACAAAACTTAAATATTATTTTTTTGCTCTGTTGAAAGTCAGATGTCGCACGCTTAATTTTCAACAGAGCAATCTTTTTTCATTATCTTGTTATCTTCTCAATCTACCCTCCCCACCTCCTCAGGAAGTATAAAATTGAAATTGCTCCCAAGACATCTATTATCTCAAATCCCGGGGTTTCTTTATTCTTTATGGTTGGAACTCCCAAACCTTCAGAGCTTGGCATGTTTTGGGTTGGTGATGGAGTTTCTGGCTTCTTTTCTTCAACAAACATAGGAGGTAGAAATTCAAATTGCCTTTCCTCTTTCCATAAGTCAACATCTGATTTTACGATTTCAATTACTTTTATACCATATTCTTTTTCAAGCTTTTCTACAGCTTCCTTTTCAAATTGCTCAGGAGGTGTTAAAGCGTAATGAGCTACTTCTACTAATCTTTTCGTAACTGGAAGATTTATTTCTCGGTTAATTTTTAATTCATATATATTTGGGTAATGTTCTATAAAAATCGGAGCTTCTATACTGAAATGCACTTTTTTATCTTTTGTGCCATATCCACCAAAGAACCCTGCCATAAATATTTGATCAGGTATATTATTATCATTTGTATCTACAAATACATACCAATCTTGGCAATAAGGAGAATGTGCGTAATACAAGATGGCAATAGGATTTTCTAAATATAAATCTTTATTCTCCTTCTGAGCTCCTTCTGGCCAATATCCAAAAACATCTTTACATTTATCACTTAACTCAGAATCAAGTCTTATCATTTTTGTTTTTGATGGAATATCTGGAATTATCCAAAATATTTTTGGTTCGTATTTGTTTATATTTTGTTCTTGGACACCTACTATATAATATACTTTAAGCTCTTCAAACATAGCTTTAGGTATAGGTTTTAACTTATAATAAAGTTTTCGCTTCTCATTCATAGCTTCAAGCCATCCATTTTCAAAGGCTTTAAGTAATTCTTCATTAGGAATACCTTTGGGATTATCTTTATCCAAAAATTTATATAAAAAATTTGTTCATTTCCTTTCCTTTCCCAATACTCTGGAGTTTTCCTAAGTTCTTCCAAACTTTTTGCTTGAGCTACTTCAACAGGAACTATTGTGAATTCAGCAATTCCTACAAATGATAGGACAATAAGAGAAATAATTACCTTATAGCTACATATCATTACCATCACCAAACTTTTTTAATTAACTTGCAAGGAGATTTTATAATCTTTACTCTTTTGCAAAAAATAATTTAAAGGTAATTAGAAAAGTTAATTTGAGGAAGATGTCGTGGTATCAACTAACCATAAAGGATGTCTTTGGAATTTTAAAATCAAGTAGTATTGGTCTCACCACAGATGAAGCAAAAGCAAGGCTGGAAAAATACGGATACAACGAGCTGAAGTTTGCAAAGATAAACCCCGCAATTAGATTACTGCTACAGTTTCATAACCCCTTGATATACGTTCTGCTCGTTGCCGCTCTTGTTACAGTCTATTTTGAACACTACACGGACACCGTAGTTATTATGGGGGTTGTCATTGCAAATGCGATTATAGGATTTGTCCTTGAGGGAAAAGCCCAATCCTCTATAGAATCTTTGGAGAGGATGATGCCCCACTATTGCACGGTGCTGAGAGATGGCGAAAAGAAGTCCATATTGGCACGTGAGCTTGTTCCAGGCGACGTTGTCATACTTAAGAGCGGTGATAAGGTGCCAGCAGATTTACGCCTGTTCTATGCAAAAAACCTGTTCATCGATGAGTCAACGCTTACCGGAGAATCTATACCAGTTGAGAAGAGCGTTGAACCTATTTCAAGACAGGATTTGCCTCCTGCAGATCAGCGTTGTATGGCATTCAGCGGAACATTCGTCACACGGGGTTCTGGAAAGGGAATTGTAGTTGCAACTGGAGAGCAGACAGAGTTAGGTAAAATTGCGAAGATTGTGATGGAAACGAGGGAAATAAGCACACCACTTATGAGAGAGATGGCAGAATTCACAAAGGTTATAGTCATAGCTACACTTGCAGTTGCAATTCTCAACTTCGTATTAGGCGTTGTGTTTGGATACGATTTCCTTTATTCCTTAATGGCATCCGTAGCTTTGGCTGTAGCTGCGATACCTGAAGGTTTGCCTGCTGTATTAACCATAACCTTAGCTTTAGGCGTGACTGCTTTGGCACGTAAAAATGCACTCATAAAGAAGCTACCCTCAGTTGAAACGTTAGGCTGTACCACTGTTATATGCACGGATAAGACCGGCACTCTTACAAAAAACCAGATGACTGTAGTGAGAATATACTGTGGAGGAAAACACTACCGTGTAACTGGAGTTGGATACGAACCTAAGGGGGAGTTTATCTTAGGAGATAGGAAAATTGACCCTTTGCAGGATTTGGTTGAAACCTTAAGAGCGGGTATTCTGTGTAACGATGCAGATCTGATTGAGGATGAAGATGGATACAGAATCGTAGGCGATCCCACCGAAGGTGCTTTGGTTGTATCGGCAATGAAGGCTGGAATTGGCAAGGATTACCCAAGAATAGACGAGATACCCTTTGACTCGGAAACACAGTACATGGCAACTCTGCACAAAGGCAATGGGAAGAATATCATCTATGTGAAAGGCACGCCAGAGAGGATTTTAAGGATGTGTAAAAATCAGCTGATAAACGGTCGAATTGAATCTATAAGGTATGAAGAGCTATTGAGGATTGCACACGAAATGGCAAAAGAGGCTTTGAGGGTGCTCGGTTTTGCCTATAAGATCGTGTCTAAGGACAAGAGGAAACTTGGAGTGGAAGATTTGGAAGGTCTGACTTTTCTTGGATTTCAAGGAATGATAGACCCGCCGAGGGAGGAGGCGATAGAAGCTGTTGAAAAGTGCAAGAAAGCTGGTATAAGGGTGGTGATGGTAACTGGCGACCATGCTCAAACAGCCAAAGCAATTGCAAAACAGTTGGGAATTTGTGATGAAGAGGATAGGGTGCTGACAGGTGAAGATCTATCGAGAATGAGTGATGAAGAGTTATACGAAATCGTGGATGATGTTTACGTATATGCGAGGGTTTCTCCAGAGCACAAGTTTCGGATAGTAAAGCAGTTGCAGAAAAGAGGTCATGTCGTTGCCGTCACGGGGGATGGTGTAAACGATGCCCCAGCTCTAAAGGTGGCGGATATAGGAATAGCCATGGGAATAATGGGAACGGATGTAAGCAAGGATGCAGCTGATATGATTTTGGCTGATGATAACTTTGCCAGCATAGTTGATGCAATAGAGGAGGGTAGGTATATTTTCGAGAATATCCGTAAGATCATCCTTTATACGATTCCCACCAATGGTGGACAAGCGTTAATAATGTTGTTAGCTGTAATACTGGCACCATTCATACTCCTATTTACACTGCGCCTTCCCTTGGAGCCGATACAAATTCTCTGGATAAATCTGGCTGATGCGGTATTCTTAGCTTTGCCTCTTGCTATGGAACCTAAGGAAGAGGGACTACTTAAAAAACCTCCACGTGATCCCAAAGAGCAAATAATCAATCGTCTATTTTTCAGAAAAGTTGGACTTGTTGCTATTGTGATGGCAATTGCGGGATTCACTGTGTATTACTATTACGGGGCAAAGGCTCTCTCAAATCCAGTAGATGAACAATTGCTAACTCAAGCACAAACCGCAGCGTTTGCTACCGTAATAATGGTTCACATATTCTACCTCTTCACTGCGAGATCGATAACAGAATCCGCACTAAAATTTAGCCCGTTCTCCAATAAATGGGTGCTTATAGGTGTTGTTATAAGCATAGCAACACTGCTTATGATAATCTACATTCCCTCACTTCAAGTTCCCTTTAGAACGACAGCTATTCCATTGGAGTGGTGGATACCCATAATCTTGTTTGCATCCTTTGGGTTTATCGTAATCGAGGTAGAAAAACTTCTGATAAAGCGATTTGGAAAATGTAAATCCGCTAACAGATACAGTAACATCAACTAATAAGCTCTTAAATTCATGCTTCTTAGTAGAAACATGCTTCCAGATTTGTTAAAAGAAGGGATATTACTATTAATCTGCGGTACTGCTGTTGGAAGAGAATCAGCAAGAAGAAAATGCTATTATTCACACCATACTAATAAGTTCTGGGATGTTCTTTATAAAACAGGGTTAACAGATAAAAGGCTTTGTCCGGAGAGATACTATGAGCTACTTGAATATGGAATTGGACTTGTTGACTTAGCTAAGAAGAAGGCTGGTGTTGATAAAGAGCTTACTAAAAGCGATTTTGACATTGATAAATTTATACAAAAGATAAAACAATATCGTCCAAAAGTCGTATGCTTCAATGGTAAAACAGTTGCTAAAATTGTACTTGGTAAATTATTTAATAAAAAGAATGTTGAATATGGATTTCAGAAGGAACAAATTGGCGATACCCTTATTTTCGTTGCACCTTCCACGTCTGGAAATGCTAGTCGGTGGTTTGACATAAAGTATTGGCAAGAATTAGCAA
>Ga0190367_1000606_pt1 | contig 24967 bp, 23 predicted proteins | sample 4872181011_MG_FD_171838 | JGI IMG/M metagenome (GOLD analysis project Ga0190367, IMG submission 171838) | Hydrothermal vent microbial mat bacterial communities from Southern Trench, Guaymas Basin, Mexico - 4872-18-10-11_MG | ecosystem: Environmental > Aquatic > Marine > Hydrothermal vents >...
TCTTCGGTCTTCGCAAACTCCCTCCTTCTGAGAGTCTTAAGGACAAGGGTGCAGGCATCGTAGTACGCGAACGATCGGATGGCATCGTTGCTCTAACATGGGTAGAAGCCGGAAAACCTACTGGATTCGAAATACGCGTACGCAAGTTTGTTAAATGACCTACCGTATTCAACTGACCGTATACATTCCTCTCCCAAACCCCCTTCTGCTAAACGCAGTATTCGCTGCCATCGAACCGGAAGTTCGAGCGCTACCTGAGGTATCCAAACGATCCACTGCCTCGGTATCCATCGATGGTACACGCCTCGTTCTCCATCTAGAAGCCACCGACTTCTCCGCTATGCGTGCTGCAATGAACAGTTTTTTACGGTGGATAGCGGCTATAACGGACGCAGTAAGTGCGGTAGAGAGCATTGAGCGCAGAACCGAGTCTGCCGGGAAGTCTACAAGAGAAGCTAGCGCGTCTTCAACGTAGCCAGCAAATTATCGCCCAGCTTATTGCTCAACGACAGCGAGTTGAGGCCGAGCTACAGGAGGTTACGTCCGCAATTGAAGAGCTGGAGAAACTTCCGGACGATGCGGAGGTGTTTAAAGTAGTTGGCCCTCTTCTCATTCGTACTTCAAAGGAAGAGGCTCTCAAATCCCTTAAGGAACGAAAGGAAGAGCTTGAGCTACACCACTCCATTCTCGTAAAGCAAGAGAAGAAAGAACGCGATACAATGGCTGCCTTACAGAGGGAAATTCAGGAAGAACTGCCCCGAACAGGCTCCTAGTCCTTGGAGATAGCAGCAGAGCAAGCACGTTATTTTCGAAAAGTAGTCCTAGAGTACGGTGAATGCTGGATTGCAACGCACGTACTAGCTGACATCGATGCAGTAGCGAGCGTAGCTGCCCTCGTTCACATCCTTCAGAAGATCCACGACGCATGCGCGATTTCCCTCGTCTTTCCCGAAGGTGTAGCCGCTTCTGCGCGCGCGCTCCTCCCCCTACTACCTCAGAAGCTTATTGTGAAGGAACTTCCTACCTCTCCTCCTCTCCTCATCCTCGTTGATGTTGCTAATCCTCGGCATACTGGCTGGCTTTACGAAAGAGTTCCATGGAACGCGACTCCTTGTATCGTTATCGATCATCATCAAATGTTGCACCAACCACCAAACACCGTTCTTCCGATCGTAGTTCCAGAAGCAGCGGCTACTTCCGAAATCATCTGGCAGCTAGCTCGGCACCTCAACATTCACTTACCTGCAGACATAGTAACTGGACTGCTTGCAGGAATTCTAGTAGATTCCAAGAACTTCACCTCAGCAACGCCTTCAACGTTTAGATGCGTAGCAGACATGCTCGAGGCTGGAGGTTCTCTATCTAAGGCACGTGAGCTAACCATTTCAAGACCTGATATCTCCGAGCGAATCGCTCGGCTAAAGGCTGCGCGCAGAATTCGGCTCTTCCGTAGTAATGAGTGGCTTATCGCCGTGACACGTGTAGGGTCTCATCAGGCAAGCGCTGCGAACGCACTCATCTCCATGGGTGCGGATTTAGCAGTAGTATACGGTATTCAGAAGAAAGAGCTACGAATAAGCCTACGCTGCACTCCTCTCTTCAGAAAAAGAACAGGGATCAACCTAGCAACCGACCTAGCTAAACAGATCGCCGAGCTTTTAGGCGGTTCTGGTGGCGGTCATCCGGCTGCTGCAGCAGTCAAAGCACCGTTTCGTAAGCAGCGTATCGAGTCTGCTATCCTATCTGAAATAGAGCGCCTTCTCCCTCTAGAGGAAATTCTTGTCGAGTGAGCTTGCTATCCTCGCTCACCACCTAACCGTTCAGTATCCTGAGTCCCCTCATCCCGTCTTCCAAAACCTATCTCTAGAAGTGAGCCTTGGAGAATTCGTTGTCCTCCATGGTCCAACTGGTTGCGGTAAAACAACGCTTCTATACTGCATAGCTGGTATAATACCGAAGATAGTGCCTGCTCGAATCGAGGGAACGCTACAGGTTTTAGGAAACGATGTACGCAGCTTTCCACCGTCTAGTTCCCCTATCGCATTCATCCCTCAACGCATAGATGCTGCACTTCCACTAACCTCAACTACAGCCAACCTCTGTCTACTATCAGGAGCTAGCCTCTCTGAGGTTGACCAGATTTTGAAGCAACTGGGTCTGGGCGCATCAGCCGCTCTTGAAGTATGGAAGTTATCGAGAGGAAAGCAGACTCTCGTTGCCTTAGCTGCTGCACTTCTGCGGAAACCGCGTTTACTACTGATAGATGAAGCCTTCAGCAACCTCGACTTACAGAGCGGCAGGCTCGCTCTACAGCTCATTGAGCAAGCGCGTAGGCAGAACACGCTCACGGTCCTTGCTGTAGAACACTGGTTTCCAAAACAACTCACTAACATGATATCGCGAACCCTAGACTTTCGCAGCCTGGTTCGTAGTTGATTGAAGCACAATCTGTTTGGTTTTCCTACGCTGGAGGACCTACTGTTATACGTGGGGTCTCCTTATCTGTGTCACCAAGCGAACTGGTGTACATAGAGGGACCGAACGCATCAGGTAAAACTACCCTCTTGAAGCTTTTGGCAGGTGTTTACAAACCCCTTCGCGGCAGAGTACTTGTCGATGGCTTAGATACGCGAAAAACCCCGCCGCACATTCTTGCACGACATGTCGTCATGGTATTTCAAGACCCTGGTACACAGCTAGTAGGTCGTACTCTTGAAGAAGAGGCTGTCTTTGGAGTAACAATCATCGGGCTAGACGAAGGCTCCGTTCGAAAGCGGTTCGTAAAGTACTTACGTACATTTGGTGTACTCCACCCGCTCTCTACCCCTCCTCGCCGTCTTAGTCTTGGAGAGCAACGGCTTGTAGTGCTCGCAGCCTGCTTAGCGCGTCAACCACGTTTTATCCTCTTGGATGAGCCGTTTTTCGGACTTGATGCAGAGACGCTAACTTCTGTAGTTCAGGTACTGTCCTCCCAAGGCTATGGTATCGTTATTGCTTCCTGCCACTATCCTCCCTTCTCGCCAAACAAGCACCTACACCTCACCGATGGCAAGCTTCAGTAAAACCTGGCTCTTACGCGTCTCCTGCGCTTTCTTGGAACTTGTTCTTGGAGTCATATACAGCGCTGTGCTTGTTTGGATTTCCAACCTGTGGGGGTTATTTGCGTCCGCGCTACCTTGGGTAATCTTACTCGCCACCCGGCGGCGCATCGAGCGATACTTACGAAGCCTTCTCCTCATATTCGTGGGGCTACTTCCAATCATGCTGATAGCTAGCCTACTGTTCCACACAACTACCTTCTTTTACCTCATCCCTATTCGAGCAGCGGTTTTCGCAGTAATTGCTGCCTCTACAATTCGAACCGAGGCCCTCGAAGGACTCATCCTTGCAACACGGGGAAGGGCTCGTGCGCTAGCCACTAGCATTGCTTTTGCTATGCGACTCTTAGCTTCATCAGAGAGAGAGGTGCGTGAAACCGTTGAAGCGCTACGTGCACGAGGAATAGCCCTCGATCGGCATGCATGGCGTCATCTACCTACTGTTTTGACAGGAGTACTCGTACCTTGCTTTTCAACTTCTGTCTCCTACGCGATCGATTCCGTAACGACAGTACAACATCTCTCCGCAAAGCAACTCAGAGCACACATTCTCGTTTCCAAACGCTGCGCTATTCGCATGATCGCGCTTGCGCTCCCCCTACTCCTAGCGATATGTTTTGAATTAAACCTAATATAGGGTATTCGCCGCCTTCAGGCGCTATGTCATCACGAATCAAGAAAGTTAGCGAGGTCGTGCGTATCGTGCGCGATAAATCTCTAATCCGAAAGGGTCGCTAAAAGCGACCCCGGAAAATATAGGGATTATCGCGCACGTAGACCACGGTAAGACTACACTCACCGACTCTCTTCTCATGGCAGCGGGACTTCTCTCCCCCACAATGGCGGGGCGCGCACTAGCCCTCGACTATTTGCCTGAAGAGCAGGAGCGGCAGATGACCATCAAGGCAGCAAACATTAGCCTCTACTTCGAGTGGGAGAACAAGCCCTACATCATCAACCTAATTGACACTCCAGGGCACGTAGACTTCACAGGCAAAGTAACCCGCTCCCTCCGCGCCATCGACGGCGCTATCGTCGTAGTGGATGCAGTTGAGGGCGTTATGGTTCAAACAGAGACAGTTACGCGTCAAGCATTAGAGGAGCGCGTACGCCCCCTCCTCTACATCAACAAAATCGACCGACTAATCAAAGAGCTATGTCTCACACCAGATAAAATGCAGAAGCGCCTCGCTTCCATAATCAACGACTTCAACAACCTCATTGAAATGTATGCAGAGCCTGAGTTCCGAAACAAGTGGAAGGTTTCTGTAGAGACAGATACAGTTGCCTTTGGGTCCGCTAAGGATAAGTGGGGCTTCACCGTGTCAATCGCGCGCGAGCGTGGGATAGGGTTCAAACATGTTTATGAAGCATACGAAACTGGAAATGTCGGATTCCTACAGAAGAAGGTTCCCCTATACGAAGCAATCTTACGGATGGTCGTTAAACACATCCCTCCACCAAATGTAGCGCAGCAGTATCGTGTTCCCATCATATGGAAGGGCGATCTAGATAGCGAGGTTGGTCGCGCAATGCTCGCATGCAAAGATGACGGTCCCGCTGTAATGTGTGTAACCAGCGTTAAGGTTGATCCTCAGGCTGGCGTTGTGGCTACTGGCCGCTTGTTCTCAGGGGTGCTTAAGAAAGGCATGGAGGTCTATTTGATCAACGCTAAGAGGAAGGCACGTATCCAGCAAGTCTGTATTTACATGGGTCCTCATCGGGAGATCGTTGAAGAAATCACTGCAGGAAACATTCCTGCTCTCCTTGGAATAAGCGATGCTCGTGCAGGTGAAACGCTCGCGACCGTTCCAGATGTAGCGCCCTTCGAGAGTCTAAAGTATGTAACAGAGCCTGTTATCACCATCTCTATAGAGCCGAAGTATAGCCGCGACCTACCGAAGCTGGTCAGCATACTCAGAGATATGTCCATCGAGGACCCCAATCTCGTTGTTACCATAAACGAAGAAACTGGTGAGTACCTGATATCGGGACTCGGTCACGTCCACCTCGAGATTGCGATTGGAGAGATCCAAAAACGTGGTATAGAGATCGTCACCTCAAGACCAATAGTTGTATACAGAGAAACCGTGAAAACCTCGTCCCCCGTTTTTGAAGGCAAATCGCCTAACAAACACAACAAACTGTACATCTCCGTTGAACCTCTTGAAGAAGAAATTGTAGAAATGATTCGACGAGGCGAGCTTCACGACCAGATGGACCGACACGCAGTTGCTCGCCTTCTTCGCCAACGAGGGTGGGATAGCGATGAAGCTCGAGGAGTATGGGCGATAAACGAGTACGGCAACATCTTCGTCAGCGTAGCGAAAGGTGTTGCTTATCTTGATGAAATCCGTGATACGATCATAACGGCTTTCAACTGGGCGGTAAGCGAAGGACCACTCGCTGGAGAAATCGTCCGTGGCGTAAAGGTCGTTCTTCACGACGCCAAGGTACACGAGGACCCAGTTCACCGCGGACCTGCTCAGATCATGCCTGCAACACGCCACGCTATGTTCGCTGCTATACTGTCTGCAGAGCCCCTACTGCTCGAGCCGATGCTTCGCCTTGAAGTCAAGGTCCCTGCAGAGCTTGTAGGTAGTGTTACGAAGATCATTAGTCATAAGCGGGGAAGAGTGTTGAACATCCAACATGCTGAATACGTGACTGTTGTAACAGGAGAGATACCTGCAGCTGAGTCCTTTGACCTTGCCGACGTACTTCGCAGCGCAACTTCCGGACGAGCATTCTGGGGAACTTCCTTCTCAAGGTGGCAACCTGTGCCCAAGAACATGCAGGAGCAGATCATAGCCCAAATCAGAAAGCGTAAAGGACTCCCCCCTGAGCCACCGAAGCCTGAAGACTTCCTAGGTCCTTAGAAGCGCAGTAAAGCATAAAAACCTATCAGGTCGTGTTTCAGATAAAGCGCCGGTCGTCTAGCCTGGTCTAGGACCCCGGCCCCCCGCGCCGGTGATCGCGGGTTCGAATCCCGCCCGGCGCACCACTAAACACTTAACTGGAAAACTTAGAGAGTTTACAGGGCGATGAGGACAGGACCCGGTCAGAAAGAGTGACGACGATCTTGAGTGCCGAGCCCCTACTGTAACATCCTTCTTGCTATACTCTGATACGCATCGATACGCGTGAGAACCTCGGTAATGTAGCTCCACCTGAGTGGGTGAGAGTATATGGATGGCTGCTCTAAGTGTGCGGTTGCTGCTGCAATACCAACGATAACAGCTTCCGCTAACTCCAACCCCCTCGATCGCGCAGCGTGAAATCCCGCTCGAAAGCTGTCCCCTGCTCCGATCGTATTTACGATCTGCTTCGGAGGTATAGCACAGGCATCAATTTTCTTCGAATCTGCGATGATATGCACGCCTTTTGATCCTCTTGTAACTATGATAGCTTCAAGAAAATCTGTGAGATGTTCTATGTTTTTACCTAAAAGATTCTCGATTCTTCGCGCTTCTACCTCGTTGCAGAAAAGCAGGTTTCCTAGGGTCAGTAGCTCTTTCAACGCCTCTGCTGTATAGCTGCGAATCTCCTGACCAGGGTCCAGCACTACGTACCTTCTCCGACGCTGCGCCTCCCTTGCAATCCATAGGTGAAAAGAAGGCTTTCCTGCTGCTAGATGTACTACAGTACTGTACTCTAAGGCTGTGGCTATCATGTTCTTGAGAGACTTGAAGGGAGAAGCTTCATAAAGCATGCTAACCCCTTCCTCAACAAGATACCTTGTTCCAGTAGGATCGTGAATCGCATATACTCTCGTTGTAGGCAGGTTCTCATGAACGACTAAAAACGACCTTACGTTCCATCGGCTGAGTATACTCTTACACTCCTCCTCATAATCCCTTCCCACCAACGATAGGATCCCGCAGTCTACACCCAGCTGTGCTGCTGCTACACCTATGTTAAGCGCGTTTCCACCAGGTCTTTCCTCTCTCTGTACAATCTCTGTACTAGTTTCTGGATCTGGTAGTTTGTCAACAACAATAACTATGTCGATACATGTATGTCCTGCGACGAGGAGCTTATACGCCACCAGTACTTTCGGGAACCTCTCTCATAATACATTATTTGTGGTAGGTAGGAATACTTATTACATAACCGAAAGTGATCATGTGGGTTACATCTTGAAAAACGCAGAGTGCTTCAAAGTCAACTATCTTCCCCATCGCTTCATACGAAGAGAAAGCGTTCAACGTGCCTTCTTTCAATTGTTTGAACGCGAACTCCGTAAATCTGGCGCTGGATACGTTATCGCCTTAGTTGAAGGACCTGTTGGAACAGGGAAAACAACGCTTGTTCGTTTATTCGAAAATAAGTTCGATGGAAGGAGCCTAGAGGATGGTCGTACACTTCGTGCAATATATATTAACTGCGGCGTTGCTCGGAGATTCTACGCTGCTGTTTTAGAAGCAGTACAGCAACTTATCCCTCAGCTACCTCGTCGTGGTTTATCGATCGACGAACTTCTAGGCATTCTTGTCGATCAGTTAAAGGAGAGAAACTATCATGCTGTTCTCCTCTTCGACGACTTCGACTACTTACAAGAAGTTACCGAGGAGAAGAGACGCCCCACCGGTTATCTATCCTCCCTTCTTCACTCACTACTACGCCTGTCTGAACACGCGGGAGAGCCCTATCTTTCCCTCGCTTTTACCGCTAAAGACTTCACTTCCCTTCTTCGGTTATTAGCAGGGAGTATCATCAGCACGCTTACTGCAGCTCGACGTTTCAGGCTCAAACCTTATACTGCAGATGAGTTATGCGATATCCTCCGCGATAGAGCCGAACAAGGCTTCTTCCCTGGTACCTGGAGTGATGAGATAATACGCCTAGTTGCTGACATCGGTGAGCAGGAAGGTGGTGACGCACGCTGTGCGATATCCATTCTGTACTACGCTGCTCAGATAGCTGAGAGCAAAGGAGCTACTGAGATCCTTCCTGATCACATACGGGAAGCTGCAGGTAGCGTTCTACCGAGTGACTTGGAAAACGCCATTTACTCAATGACACGACACGAAATTCTCGTTCTTCTCTCAATCGCGCGCCTCTTCGATCTTAAACCCGATGCCGCATACATCACGATGGGCGAACTCGAACGCGAGTATCAAGCAACCTGTGAAGAATTCGATGAACGCCCTCGGGCACACACACAGTTATGGCACATCGTTCGAAGGCTTTCTGCTCTTCACGTAATACATGCTGTAGTATCATCACACGGTCAGCGTGGAAGAACTACAAACATACGGCTAGCCCTTCACAAACCCTCTGCTGCTCGTTTACGGGAAGTACTGGAACGAGAGTTAGCGGAGGAGATGGATAACTATGCCTAGGCGAAAATTACCCGAACCAAAACGTCTCCCGCTTGAGCGTTTGCTATCCTCTGCTGGTAAAACTCGTCTGCTACTTAGCATAGCGCAATACCGAGAAATAACGATCTCCAAGCTGATCCGCCTCTCCAGAATGAACTTCCGAGAGGCGAGTCGGTTTATCGATTTCCTTAAACGCATTGGTCTTGTTGAGGAACGACGATACGGCAGAGTGCGAATAATATCAATAAAACAGCGTCTTTTCTTCGATAAATTAAACGAACTCTCAGAGATCTGGGAGTCCTTACAGAAAACTTGAGCATAGTGGATATCTCTAAGAAATCACCTACTTACAGACGGTGTATAGCTGAAGGCTTTCTGAAATTAAAACCATCAACGCTTGATGCTATCAAACGCCGTACCCTCCCTAAGGGAGACCCTATAGCAACCGCTCAAACAGCAGCCCTGCTGGCAATCAAGAAGACGCCGACGCTGATACCGCACTGCCATCCTCTTCGAATAACCTACGCCAGCGTGAGAATAGAGCCTGAAGCCAATGGAGTGAGAGTATTGACCGAAGTCGCTGCTGAAGAAAAAACAGGTGTTGAGATAGAAGCACTTGTAGGTACAGCCATTGCACTAGTTACATTATGGGACCTAGTTAAGTCGCTTGAAAAGGACGAAAGGGGTCAGTACCCGACTACAGCAATAACTGAGATAAAAGTGATCACGAAGGAGAAGGTCGATGTCGCATCTGGAGCACAAGGAACACGCCGTAGCAGTCAAAGCTCGGGTCCAGATCGTAACAGTCAGTAGCTCGCGATATAAGCAAGTTCTATCAGGAGCAACCGCTGAAGACCCTTCAGGCAAGCTGGCAAAGGAACGGCTCACGGCATTTGGGCACAAGGTTGAACGCTACCTTGTAATTCCTGATAACATCGGTCAAGTCGTGCGTGTGTTACTAGAGGGACTCAAGCTAGGGCTTGATGCAACGGTACTGATAGGGGGCACCGGAGTAAGCCCCACCGACATCACCGTAGATGCTTTTCAACGCCTTGCAACGCGCCTCTTACCAGGCTTCTCGGACAGATTTCATGCTCTTTCCTCAGAGCGCGTGGGTACTGCCTCTATAGTAAGCCGTGCATGTGCAGGATTCGTAGGCGACCACCTCGTCATATGTCTTCCTGGATCAAAAGACGCTGTAGAAGTTGGGCTATTCATCATACTTCCTGAACTTTCTCACCTAATTCATCACGCAAAGGAAGCGTGCTCGTAGACCCCTTCGGCCGTATAGTTGACTCTATTCGCATACAAGTCACAACAAAATGCAACCTACGCTGCTTCTACTGCCATAAAGAGGGCTGCCTTCGTGATACTCCTGACGCATTAACCCCAAATGACGTTGACCGCCTCATCACGGTTGCTAAACAGCTAGGCATTCATCGCGTTAAGTTCACAGGAGGAGAGCCGCTACTACGCCCCGATATCGATCAACTTGTTACGTCCGCCAGTAAACCAGGTGTTGAAGTATCGATGACTACAAACGGAGTCTTTCTCTCAAAGTGGGCTCGTGTCCTTCAGGAGTCTGGATTAGCTAGAGTAAACATCAGTTTACCCTCCTTAGACCCCAGTAAGTACCAATCTGTAACTGGCTTCCCCATAGATCCTGTGCTCGATGGGATACGCATGGCTATTGATCAAGGCTTATCGGTAAAAATCAACGTTGTCGTCCTTCGTGGTATAAATGACGACGAGCTAGAGAAATTCGTAGACTTCGCAAGGCAGCTTCAAGTCAGAGTCCAGTTTATCGAATTAGAACCAGTAGTAATACCACGTGCAGTATTCCAAAAGTACTACTACCCTGCAGAACGCATCCATCGGTGGTTACGCGAACGCGCGCATAGCGTGAGTCGACGGAAGCTTCATGCCCGGCTTGTGTACGACTTAGGTGGGGTTATGGTTGAGGTAGTTGGTCCAATAAACAGACCCGAGTTTTGCATGAACTGTCGTCGGATTCGGGTTACTGCTGATGGCTATCTTCGCCCCTGCTTACGCACCACGGCCGGGCAGGTTCCTGTACTCCCTGCCCTTCGGAGTAACGAGTGGAGGGAAAAGGTAGCTCTTGCGATAAAAACGGTTGTTAAGAATAGGCGCCCCTTTATATCGAATACATGAGGCGCCTTTGCTTAGCTGTAGCCTACCTAGGAGATCAATACTACGGATACCAGCGACAACCAGGTGTGCCTACAGTAGAGGGGCTGCTGATAAACGCTGTAGAACGCGCAGGTTTGACGGAGGGCATTACTGCACCGCTTTATGCATCTGCTTCACGTACGGATCGTGGTGTATCTGCTGCTCAGAACATATTCTCTCTACTAACAACCGCTGAAACTCCTGATATTGATGAAATCAACGCACATCTTCCTCAAGACATCTGCGTATGGGCTTGGCGCTTCGCTAACAAGAATTTTCATCCTCGCCGGGATGCCCTCCATAGAACATACCTATACGTAGCTCCCCTACATGCAGAAGACCCTGACATCATCCGAGCTGCTTGCCGTACAATCGTCGGTGAGCACGACTTTAGTGTGTTTGCAAAAGGAGGCGTACCTGAGTGGAGATCTCCAGTCTGTGTAGTATATCGGTGTGAGCCTGTCTTCAAAAATGGTGTACTGCTACTATACATCACAGCAAATCGCTTCTTACGGCAAATGGTTCGACGCCTCGTGAATGTCATATTGCGGATAGGGCGAGGAGAACTCAGGCTGTCAGATCTACACCAAATGCTTCAAGGCCACCGTGTAGCACGAATCCAGTCGGAACTTGCTAACCGCCTGATTTTGATCGAGGTAAGACTTCCATTTGATTTGATAATTCACGAACCTGCTATACCTCGCGTCAAATCTATGTTTTTGAGAAAGATGGTTGAAAGCCGCGCCTCCTACTTTCTTATGCGCGAGACCCTCTTCTCCTTGCCCTTCTTCTAACGCGTTTTGCGGGTCTTTTCTCCTCTACTTCCCTAGTCTTTCCTATAAGGAAATCCATCTCTTTATCGGTTAACTGGAGGGCTTGGGCTAAACTATTACGAGCCTTGGGGTCATTGCTGCATATTACTCGCAGATAGGGCAAATACCGGGTTAGAAAGCGGCGTGTGGAAACGTGAAAGACGGGTTTGGCTCGAAGCGCTATCTCCCGTAGCTTCTCTCGCTCTCTCTTCGTTTTTGCGAGAATGCGTATACGCTCTGGAAAGTGCATCGGTACGAACCCTGGCGGTTTGCTATAGCGAAAAGCTGCTGCAACACCTCCCATCATAAGGTCAATCACGTACTTAAGCAAGGTCCAATACTGACGCTGCTTCATCTCAGCTCTTAGAATATCTGCTTCAGACAATGCCCACATAGCTCTCACTAGGTCTCTAGGATCTGTAAGCACTTGTGGAATGTTCTCGTAGATCCATTCGAAGAGCATGTCGGGATCGACAGGACTCGACGATATCAAAGCACGTGCTTTCTTTATACTTTTTGCATAAAAAATTCTGCGTAAGTACTCAAAGATCTCGTATTCTCTAACGCGCTGCCCCATGCGCTCAATATCCTCCGCGGTTATATGACGACCAAGTGCAGCAAGAGCCTGTAGATCGTTAATCGCCGATCGAAGATCTCCCTCCTCCTTCTTAATCAGAGCTTTTAGCGCGTTCTTATCGATGCTTACCTTCTCCTTGCGCGCTATTTCCTCCAAGATCCGTATAAGCGCTCTCTCTGAACGCCGTTCGAACTTAATCAACTCACAGAGCTGTAGAAGGGGTCTCATTCCACTACGCGACCATGGATCGTTTGCTGTCATTACGATAGGCACACGCGACTTGGGGATCGCCTTAACTAGTGCCCCGTAAAGACCACGATCCTCCCTGGGGCTAATTCCATCTACCTCATCGATTAGAAGTACCCGCCCCGCTCCTGTCAATGTTCGACTTGCAGACGATTCTTCAACCACGCGCATAATTCGCTCTCCACTACGCTGATCACTAGCATTAACTTCGAATATAACAAGCCCGTGCTCGCGTGCAAATGCGTGAACTAAGCTCGTCTTACCGGTACCAGGAGGTCCGTAAAGTAGCGCAGCACGCTTAGTTGGAGGAGTTCCAGCCAGCCACTGTTTCATCCAACTAACAAACTTCTGAAGAGCCTCCTGGTTCTTCTTCCTGTAGTAAATGAGGTCTGATACCCTCTTCGGTCTGTACTTCTCCGCCCAGACTTCCGCACGCACAGGCATTAGCTCTGTTTTACTGCAGCAAGAACTGCTAACAAGTAGCTAAGCTGTACCTCATCGTTTGCACCCATTACAAGTCTGTAGTCGATTTCTCCGATGGTTCGTATAATCTCTAACTTCTGCTGATCATCAAGCTCTCCCATATCTAAGATAACGCTATGAATTTGTCTAATTACATCGGTCGGCGATACCCCGTACTGGTAGAGCAGGCGCCTAATTGTACGACGTGCCTCGATGAAATCGCCTTGCATAGCAAGCTGAAGCGCTTGCTTGAGATCCTCCCTCGGTACAAGACCTGCGATACGAAGAACAACATCACGTGTAACCTCTTTTCCAAATGATGCAGCAGCCTGAAGGAGGTTGATCGCTTGTCGGAGATCTCCGCCACTTATCTGTACGATTTCGATTATGGCATTCTTAGTGGTCTTAACGCGCTCCTGTTTAGCTATCCATTCAATCCGCTGCTTAATCTTCTCTGGTGGAAGCGGTCCGAAACGGAAGATAGCACACCTTGATTGAATGGGTTCTATGATCCGACCGAGGTAGTTACATATCAGTATGAAGCGGCAGGTTCGCGTAAACATCTCCATAGTTCGCCGTAAGGCTTGCTGTGCGTCGCTCGTCAAATTATCCGCTTCGTCCATTATAATCATCCGGTATGGAATCTCCCCTACTAGATAGGTACGCGCGAATTCTTTGATGCGTGTTCTAATGACATCGATACCTCGCTCGTCGCTCGCGTTTAGCTCGAGAATTGCGCGTCGATAGTCTTCACCATACAGCTCTCGTGCGAGACAGAGCGCTGCAGTGGTCTTACCTGTTCCTGGTGGTCCCGTAAACAGGCAGTGTGGCATACTTTTAGTCTTCACGAAGTACTTAAGCCGCGCTACATTGTCTTCCTGATCAACGATTTCGTCAAGCACCTTCGGCCTATACTTCTCAACCCAGACTTCGAGCGACAAGCCGCTATCACCGCACAGCTCCCCAAAAAGCTTTCCCTTATTCATCTGATAGCAAGTGTTTTAATGCGCTTAGAGCGGGCGTGTGCCTTGTCGGAGGTAGTGGTTTCAGGCGAGGGTAAGGTCCTCAAGGAAGTAAACCGTGAAATCCGTGACGCTGTTGCAGCTGGCAAGAAGGTCGTTGTCGAGAAGGTGAATCGTATTCATGGAGTTGCGGCAGGTCTCCGTACTGGAGAAGTTGAAGTGAAGGGCGATGTAGGCGACTATGCCTTCTTCCTAATGACCGGAGGCAAGGTGCTTGTGCGTGGAAACGCTGGTCGATTTGTATGCGATAACATGACGGGCGGTGAGGTAGTTATCGAGGGCAATGCTGGCTACGGTGCGGGTATGGGCATGTATGGCGGTACATTAGTCATCAAGGGCAACTCCGGTGATTACACAGGTGTTATCAACAAGAATGGAACGATAATTGTTGGAGGAAATGTTGGCAGTTATGTTGGTGTGTACATGGTTGGTGGTAACATCGTGATTCTCGGCAACGCTGGTAAAGCGCTTGGCGACTGGATCATTCGCGGAAACATCTTCATTCGCGGAAACTACGAGAGCTTAGGGCACAATGCTAAGGTCGTTGAGCTAACTGATGAAGACAAGAACTGGCTTCATGAGACCTTGTCCAAGTATGGCTTTGATGCCAGTCCTGACGAGTTCAAGAAGGTAGTGCCGGAGAGCATACGCCCATTCTATAAGAAGCCTACGTAGGGGTGGGAGCCATGGTCCTCGAAGGAGGGTATTGGGTTTGGATCGATCGGGAGCGGTGCATTAAGTGTCAAACCTGTGTTCGCGAGTGTCCTCGTGGCGTTCTTGCCTTCGATGAGAAGGCCGGCGTCGTTTACGTAAAAGACGAGCTGCGCTGTGTTGGATGCCGCATCTGTATGGAGAAGTGCCCAGTCAAGTGTATCTACGTCCGAAACACGCAGCCTGAACGCCTCATTCGTGGTGTGTGGACTGTTGATGTCGTAGAGGACATTCACCACAAGGCGTTAACTGGAAAGTACACTCTCCGCGGCTACGGAACCGCCCGACAATTACCCAACTTCGACGATCTCGTTGTCGTTCCTGCCCAACTAGCGCCTCCAGCTCCACTCGACAAGTACCGAGAGGCCTGTGATGTAACCGTTGTAATCGGAGAAGGTCGTGTGTCAAAGCCACTACGCCTACAGACACCCATCATGATCGCAGCAATGAGCTTTGGCGCTACAAGCCGCGAATTCAAGCTCGCATGTGCAAAAGCCGCTAACCTCGTCGGAACCGCGCACAACTCTGGCGAGGGTGGTGCGATCCCCGAAGAATATGAGTACGTGAAGCCCAATGGCTACTACATCGTTCAGTTTGCCTCCGGACGCTGGGGCGTTAACTTAGACTACCTTGTGAAGGCGGACGGGATCGAGGTCAAGATCGGGCAAGGTGCAAAGCCCGGAATGGGTGGTCACCTACTGGGTGAGAAAGTCACTGAGGCTATCTCAAAGGTTCGTGGCCTCCCTGTGGGAACCGATGCCCTAAGCCCCGCGCGATTCTACGACGCTCTAGATAAGGACGACCTTAAGAAGATCGTCCAGATCCTCAGGGACGTTGTGGACTATGAGAAGCCGATAATCATCAAGCTAGGACCTGGTCGTATCTACAAGGATGTCAAGATCGCAGCTGAGGCGGATGTTGACGCTATCGCGATTGACGGTATGGAGGGTGGTACTGGCTGCTCGCCAGAGATCGCGATCCAGCACGCAGGAATTCCCACGATCGGTGTTCTACCTCCTGCAGTAAAGGCCCTCAAGGATGCTGGAGTGTACGGTGACATCAAGCTCATCCTCCTCGGCGGTATCCGCAACGGAGCCGATGTCTACAAAGCACTCGCTCTCGGTGCAGATGCCGTAGCGGTAGCCTCCGCTATCGAAGTAGCTGCGGGTAGCCGTGCATGCTTCCAGTGCTACACAGGGCGCTGTCCATACGGAATTACTAGCCAAGACCCCGCTCTCCGCAAGCGCCTCAACGTAGACAAGACCGCCGAACGCATTGCTAACTGGATACATGCAGCTACCGAAGAAGTCAAGATTCTGACCATGCTTAGCGGTCATACAAGCATCAAAGAGCTGAGTCGCGAGGACCTACGTGCGATTACTGTAGATGCTGCTGCGATTACTGGTGTTAAACTCATAGGCATCGAGGACTACGTACTCCCTCAGTGGGAACGCTACTTCGGCTAGTCGCTCAACTTTCGTTTTTCTGACTAGCTAGTGTAATCCACACCGCAACAAACCTTAATCCCCTCCACGCTCAAGGGAACGCTTGCTCTACGAAAAGCTTCACGACCTACTGTTGCTGTACGAAGAGCGTCCAGTAACAGTGGAGGCAACTGCTCCACTAGCAACACCTATACAACTAACTGGGCTTACAATACCCGCTCTCGAGCGAGGGGAGGAGGTTGATTTACCCCTCTGGGTTGCAATCCTTCTATCCCGCTTCGGAGTGGTTCGGTTTAAGGAAGATCCCTTTATCTCACAGAACCAAATATTTAAGGTGAGAACGCGGGAGCGATTTGGAGCTCCTCTTTCTTCTCTAGATCCTGATTTTCACACACGCCTCGCTGTAGCGTTGCGATATCACGAACTAAGCGCGCTCTCTGATCAACGACTTCGTCGAATCGCGAAGCAAATCATCATGTCGTTTCGCCTGCAGAAGATCTGCCATAGCATAACCTTGCCTATAGACGAGGAGCAGCTATCTGCTATGGAGGCTGAGCTTGTAAAACAACTTCGAGACACTGTCGCAAGCTGGCACAAGTTTTGGGACGAAATGTTTCAAGTAGGTGAGCAATGAGCGAAACCGAGAGCTTCGAGGACCTCTTCTACGAATTTCTACGGTCATATACGGTAGAAGGAGTATGTATCTACCACGACGCTCTTAACCAGCTCGCTGCAAAGGCGAAAACTACCACTTCTCTACACATCGACTTCAATCATCTACTACATTTTGACGAAAGGTTAGCAGATTTTCTCCTCGACAACCCCCGCGCAGCTCTTGCCAAAATGACTGCAACTGCGATACGATACCTCCGTGAAAACATCAACTTTTCATATACAGTTAACCTACGTGATTTCACTGTTCGTGTATACAATATTCCTATGGAAATTTCTATACGTGATGTCAGCACCGAACACGTAAACAAAATTGTCGCAGTTCGCTGCGTTGTCGCGCGCGTCGCCGCTCCTCAACCTTGGCCAGAGCGCTTAGTGCTCCGTTGCACAAATTGCGGTCAAGTTGCTGAGATCGTTCCTGAGGGTACTACGGTAGCTCTTCCCACTCGCTGTCCAAAATGCAAGAGACGCGTATCTCTACAGATCGATGAAGCTAGCTCCGAGTTTCGGGACGTGCAAATTGTGTGGCTGGAGGAAGAACCTGAACGGCTCGAAGCTGGGCAGATACCGCGTATAATCGAAGCTCGCGTAGCCGGTGATCTCGTTGGCAAGATTCATCCCGGGCATCGTGTAAAAGTGGTTGGCATAATCGGGGTTCAGTTTCGTCGTACCCGAGGACGGGGACCAGCTGGCCCTCAGTTCTTTATGGAAATTGTCTATGTCGAGCAGATAGCAAAACCTCTCGGTGAAGTTGAAGTTACTGAGGAAGATATTCGAAAGTTCCAAGAGGAGGTTAGTAAAGGAGACGCCTTCCTACGCAATCTGATTGAGTCGATTGCACCCCAGCTGTATGGTCTAGAGGACCTTAAGGAAGCGATTCTCTACCAGCTTGTCGGCGCCGCCCCCTATGGAGAAATAGTGCCCTTCGAAGAACAAACTGCAGTAATCCGCGAGCGACCCGATATTCACATTCTGATAATCGGTGACCCTGCAACCGGAAAAACCGAACTGCTACGATTCGTCTCCCACCTCGTCCCTCGTGGTATATACGCTACTGGGCGTGCAGCAACCGCTGCCGGATTAACAGCAGCCGTGGTTCGCGATCCTCTTGTTGGGTGGATGCTCGAAGTTGGCGCCCTCGTTCTCGCCGATCAAGGTGTTGTATGCATAGATGAGATCGACAAGATGCGGAAGGAAGACGCTGTCATTCTGCACGAAGCTATGGAGAAGCAAACCATCACCATCCATAAAGCCGGGATCGACGCCACCCTCTCTGCACGGTGCCCTATCCTTGCTGCTGCTAACCCAAAGGCAGGACGCTACGATCCCAACCTACCCTTCCGTGCGAACATAAACCTCCCCCCAACGCTTCTCGAGCGCTTTGACCTATTCTTCGTACTTCGCGACATACCTCATAGAGAAACTGATGTCAAAATCGCCGAGAAGATACTCAAACGAAGCATAAAGGGAATGCCTCCAACACCATACTCCCTTGACTTTATGCGTAAGTTCATCTCCTACGTCCGTAGCCTACCACCTCCAAAATTTACCGAGAAAGCGATTCGCCGCTTGATAGAAGGCTACCTAGAGCTTAGAACACCGCCTGATATCGACTATGAAAAATCGCACCTTATCTCAGTTACCCATAGGCAGCTTGCCGCCCTCAAGCGGTTAGCGATGGCACGTGCACGGCTATTCCTCCGAAGCGAAGTTCGGGAAGAGGACGCAGAAGCTGCGCTTAACCTGCTACGTCGATCTCTAGAGCGAGTTGCCTCTATTCAAATAGGCGAGACTTCCCTCATCGACATAGACCGCGTACAGGCTCCCATGGATTCACAGCGCCGTACAAGATTTAGTCTGCTTATCCGCCGCATACTAGAGATTGTACAGGAGTACGAAGACCGAGGCGAGGCAGCACCAGATAAAGAAGTCATAGACAGACTGAAGTCAGAGTTCAAAGAAGATGAAATCCGGCGTGCGATCGGAGAACTTCTTCGAAGCGGGGAGCTGTGGGAACCCGAGCCTGGCAAGCTCCGGCGACTGCGGTATTAGCGTTCTTGTTAAATTAGGGTAGTTTAAGCTCTCTGCGTGCCCGCTAACCTACCCGCTGAAGCGCGGGCGCTTTGGGAAAAAGCTGCTCGTGCAAAAACGAAGGAAGAGAAACTACGTGCACTACAGGAGTTCCTATCGGCGGTACCCAAACATAAGGGAACAGAAAAGCTTCGTCGCCACGTCAAATCCCGAATCGCGCAGCTCCGCAAAGAGCTAGCACTTGAACGTCAAAAGAAGGCTGGACGACGCGGGTTCAGCCTCTTCGTACCAAAAGAGCGAGGTACGCCTCAAGTCGCCCTCGTAGGCGTACCCAACTCTGGGAAGAGCCGCTTACTCCGTCAACTTACTGGCGCATCGGTCGAAGAATCTCCCGTACCCTTCTCAACTCGAGCGCCTACTCCAGGTATGCTCGTCGCTGATGGAGTGTACATACAGCTTGTCGAAGTACCCTCGATAATCGAAGGCGCATCAGAGGGGCGTGCTGATGGCACTATCGCACTTGCTGCAGCCCGTAACGCTGACGCAATTGCCCTCGCCATAGACCTGTCCCAAGACCCGATAGTACAGTTTCAAGTACTGGCATCAGAGCTTTTCGAGGGCGGCATCGATATTCTCCAAGGTCCTGAACTATTGATTCAGCGCCGTCACCCAGGATACGGACTACATCTCCGTGTAGAGGGTAGGCTCGTAGACTGCTGCGAAGACGACGTACGTCGAATTCTCACCGATTATGGAGTACGCAACGCTGATGTCATTATACGCGGAGAAGCCTCCTTGGATCAGATCGAGGAGCGAATTCTCCATCCTGTGGTCAGGAAACCTGCCATCGTACTCGCTACAAAGGCAGATTTAGATCCGGAGGGGGTACAGTTTGGCCGACTTACCAGCGCGATAGCAGGACATCTACCTCTACTTCTAATCAGGGGGGATCCAGAGGTCCTACGAAAAGAAGTCGCACACGCTCTTCTTCGAGTCATGGATCTGATCAGAGTGTACGCAAAGGAGCCTTCCCGTAGTAAACCCTCCGACAGACCCATTCTAGTTCCTCGTGGTACTCGCGTAATTGAGGTTGCAGCACTCCTACACTCCCGTCTTTCCCGTGGATTCAAATACGCTAGAGTCTGGGGTCGTTCCGTTCGATTTCCGGGTGAGCGCGTAGGCGCTCATCACGTCTTAGAAGATGGTGATGTTGTTGAAATACGTGCCTCTTGAAGATCGAGGACCTTACTCCAATAGACCGCACGCCCCTTCCTTCAGAACTACGTGAGATCTTAAGCCAAGAGGGCATCACACATCTCTTCCCTACACAGGTCGCCGCTCTTCAGAAAGGTCTGCTTGAGGGTCGGAATATTGTCGTAGCAACGCCGTCTGCTAGTGGTAAAACTCTTGTTGCAAAAATTGGGATTCTCAACACCGTATTACAGAAGGGGAAGCGCGCCATTTATCTAACTCCCCTTAAAGCCTTGGCAAGCGAAAAGTACCGAGATTTTGTACTCAGGTATGCGCACCTTCGCAAACCTGATGGACGCCGACTGCGCATAGGCATATCTGTAGGCGACCCCCACGTAACCACCGGGAACCCGCTACGTAACGATATCCTCATCGCTACCTACGAGAAACTAGACAGTCTGCTACGTCGCCGATCCTCCCACCTACAGGAAATCGGGCTGGTTGTGTTCGACGAAGCACACATACTAGGTGATTTAGACCGTGGAGCTACTGCTGAATTCCTCCTTTGCCAGTTCCTCCACCGCTTCCCTCACGTACAGGTCCTCCTGTTAAGCGCTACAGTTGGAAACGCTGCAGAACTTGCTGAATGGCTTAATGCAGAGCTAGTGGTTTCCAACTGGCGCCCGGTTCCTCTTCGCGAAGGAGTCTTGTGGAAAAACTCCATCTTGTTCTCAGATGGAAGTAGAGAGCACTTCGAAAAACGCACAGGCTCAGCACTCGCAGATGCAGTCATACACTACGTTCTTCGCGGCGAACCCGTTCTAGTCTTCGCAGATACACGGCGAAGGGCTGTACAAACCGCTAGTACGCTTGCGGACACCTTCGACTTCAGGACCTTCACGAAGCAGAAGAACCGAGAAACGCTTCTTACTAAAGTCGTGGAGCGTCTTCGCCGAAGCGAAAACTACTCTGAGCTAACGGAGCGGCTTATTCGGGTCATAAAGAGAGGCGTTGCCTTTCATCACGCGGGACTGGGTCCTGAGGAGCGCGCTCTTGTAGAAGATGCCTTTCGAATGGAAGCGCTCGCCGCGCTTGTATCAACAACGACACTAGCAGCTGGGGTTAACTTACCCGCGCATACAGTTGTAATCACAACCACCTATCGCTATGAATCAGGTTCCTTCCGACGAATACCCGTTTCAGAGATCAAGCAGATGCTCGGCCGTGCTGGTCGCCCTCTCTATGATAAGGAAGGGCACGGTCTTCTCTTAGCACGTACCGTTGAAGACGTAGAGTTCTTCTGGGATCTGCTCGGTCAGGAGCCTGAACCTGTCTACTCCCAGCTAGATCACAGCCTTCGCTTTCCGTTTCACGTACTCGCAGCTGCAGTAACTGGTATTGCTCGAAGCTACGACGAAATGCTTTGCTTCTTCGAGAAATCGCTGCTTGCAAAACAGCGCCGCCGCTACCTTCCTCGCATTCTCAAAAAAGCTCTCCGGGAACTCATTGAAGAAGGCTTTCTCAAAGGGTCACTGGAGCAGTTCGCTCCAACGCAATTCGGACGCTTAACCGCTGAGCTGTACCTCTACCCTTGTACTGCCTCACTCTTCCGTGCAACCCTAGAGCGCAAGGAGGAACTCAAAACCACCCTATCCTATCTGTTAATCCTCGTTGCAAGCCCTCAAGCGAGCGTGGCTCCTTACAGCATCCCACGAAAAACATTGGAGCGAATCGCCGTAACCCGTCGAGATGAGATACCTGAAGTTCTGTACGAGTACCTTCAAGACCCCTATCACGTTCTTCGCGCACTACTCGTAGCACTCGTGTTAGAAGCGTGGATCGATGAACAAAAACCTAGCGACATCCATCAAAACTGGCGTGTAGAACCAGGCGACCTTCACCGTTTCGTTGATAGTACCGTGTGGATTGCTGCATCGTGGGCTCGGCTAGCGAATGCACTAGGCTTCGAGAAAGAAGCGCAGATTCTAGACACGCTCTCAGTACGTATACGGAAAGGTGTTCGAAACGAACTGGTTCCTCTCGCCTGCATCGAGCAGATCGGTCGTGCTCGCGCTCGAAAGCTCTACAATAGCGGTATACGGACGGTTGAAGATCTGGTTAGCACGGACATCGAGCGCTTGCGTTCAATAATGACAGATGCTCTAGGCCGAAAACCGCCTCGCCGTATTGTAGAGGAGATTGTTCGGGCTGCCAAACGCCTACTGCGGAAAGGTCCGCCATCTACACCCGTTACCCCTCCGAGGAAAACGCGCCGACCTCGAACGCTGCTGGACTACTCCTCTGAAGAGGGGTAGCCTCGCTTATCTCTGATGTAGGAGAGAAGTCTATCTATTTGCTGCTGCGTAGTTCCCAGATACGAAACCGGGTCCAGCAGCATGTCTAGTTCGTCAGGCTGTATGTACTTGGTTATCTGAGGATCTTCCTTTACAACATCGCTAAACCTGCGTTTGCTTGCGTATGCACGCATAGCAGCTTTCCGTACCAGCTCATGAGCCTCCTGACGTCCTACCCCTCGTTTCACAAGCTCAACTACTAGCCGCTCGCTGAGAATAGCTCCTCCAGTTAGGTATAGGTTGCGTCGAATAGCTTCTTCGTTTACCTCAAGCCCCGACAGCACTTGCTCCATTAATGACACCATGTAGTCAACAAGGATTAGTGCCTCAGGCAGCAGAAAACGCTCAGCGCTGGAGTTTGCTAAATCCCTCTCATGCCAACTCACCACGTTCTCTAAAGCGGGGGAAACAAGACCTCTTACCACACGAGCAAGCCCCGATACACGCTCGCACCTTATCGGATTGCGCTTGTGGGGCATTGCCGTGCTTCCTACTTGTCGGCTTACATCGAACGCTTCTCGAATCTCGTCGATCTCTGTTCGCTGTAAGTTTCGAATCTCCGTAGCAAACTTGTCCAAGCTCGATGCAAGTATGGCGAGCAAACACACTAGCTCTGCGTAACGATCTCGTTGCAGAATCTGTGTCGTAACAAGCGGCTCGCCCAACTCAAGCTCTCGAAGAACCAGTCGCTGTAGCTCCAGACCTCTTTCCCCAAACGCTGCTTGCGTACCGACCGCTCCCGTCATCTTACCCACTACTACACGATCTCGAACCTGGTCTAAACGATCGATGTGACGGTCTACCTCCGCTAGCCATACTGCAAACTTCAGCCCGAGTGTGATAGGAAGTGCGTGCTGTCCGTGGGTTCTCCCAACCATCACCGTGTTTCGGTACCGCTGGACAAGGCGGATCAGAGTGCGCTCTAAGCTAAGCAGCCTGCTACGCAGTATCTCAAGCGCTCGCTTCAGAATCAGCCCCCAGGCTGTGTCTACAATATCATAGCTGGTCGCTCCATAGTGTACATAGCCTCCGTACTCTCCACACGCCTCACTAAGCGCCAGAACCATAGCCATAACGTCATGTCGAATCTGCTGTTCGATCTTCTTGACACGTTCTAGCGATACGTACTTTAGAGAAGCTCGTTCAGTGATTACGCGTGCAGCTTCTTCAGGAATCATACCTAGCGCCGCTTGCGCTTTTGCTAGCGCTGCCTCCACCTCTAGCATAGCTTCTAACCGCGCTTCCTCGGTGAATAACCGCACCATGTCCGGATTACCGTATCGACCCGCATCGATCGGAAGTATGGGCAACGCCTAACACTAGCCTAACACAGTAATAGCGTTGCTCGCACTTTCCAGCCCTACCGCTGTAGAGCGGTTAACCGCGAAGCTAGCACTCGTGCTTGGTCCCCTGCACTACCTATACAAAGACAGCACCGTTGCTGTTGCAACCTTCTCAAACCTCGTGAAGTGGACCCAGGTAACTTCCACCAAGAAACTCTGTACGATAACCTTAGGTCTGACTCCCAGTACTGCACACACGTCATCTCTAAGCAGCTGGTCGTCGCTACAACTTCAACTACACGAGAGCTTCATCTCTGTCCGCACCACGCTGCCTTACCCCCTGTACACTACCCATTCCCTACCTCTCGTCCCAACTCCCTGGCTTATATCAGGCACACGGATACTTGCCCCTCAACGAACCTTCTGCCTCCGCAACTCTAAGTGGGTAGAACTCGCACGTCTTACCTACCCTCCCCTATCCTTAGAAGAAGCACTTCGCCTGTCCCTGCAGCTACTTCCCCGTAACACAGCTGTGAGCTTCTCAGGTGGGTTGGATAGTGGTCTTCTCACTCACCTAATCGCACGTGAATGGGGTAGCGTTATGGCGGTAGCAGTCGGTCTTCCCGGTAGTCCTGGGCTTCAGCAAGCACGTCAAGCAGCTCACTTTATCGACGGAATCGATCTGATAGAGTACGAAGTAGCAGAACGCGAGATCGTAGAAGCAGCCTCCCTCCTTCTACTTGCGCTCCCCCCACATCCCCTAACTCTATCTGTTGCAGTATCGTTGTACCTTGCTGCCAAGGCGGCAAATCGTGCAGGAGCGCAAGTACTTGTTACGGGGCAAGGTGCTGACGAACTCTTTTGCGGATACGCACAGCACCAACGGCTCCTTACAGAGGAAGGTGTTATCGCTGCACAACGGAGGCGTTGGCGCGATCTCGAAGCCCTCCTCACAGAAGGTGTTGTACGAGACTGGCTTGCTGTAGCAGCAGCAAGACTGCTGCACTACTCACCCTATCTAAGCCCGCCTGTTATTGCTGCAGCTCTCCAAGAGTTCATCGGAAGACATCTTACTCCAAATGAGAGAAAACGCCTACTTCGGCAAATCGCTGTAAAACTAGGACTACACCGCGACATCGCTCTTGCCCCCAAGAAGGCCATTCAGTACGCTACTCGCATTCATAAAGTGGTTCTCAAGGCGCTAAGAGGCACGAGAACGCCTTCCCCGTGAAGAAGCTCTGATCGAAAGCCTTATTAAACGGGTTAGCGCTCTAGTGAACGGCGGGCGGGGTGGCGGAGGGGTACACGCGGCCGGCTGCAGACCGGCTCTACGTGGGTTCGAATCCCACCCCCGCCTCCACGATGCGCTACCGAATCTCCAAATAGGACATCATCACACTACGTGATTGGGCTGGACGTGTCCTGTATGTGATCGTCGAACCCTTACGATCCGTGCAGTTGGGTTAGGATTTCTGGTCTACTGCGAACGGTGCGGCTTTCGCTTCCACACTACAGAAGCCTCTGACTACGAGGAGGCCTATGCAAAGGC
>Ga0190367_1000607_pt1 | contig 24878 bp, 28 predicted proteins | sample 4872181011_MG_FD_171838 | JGI IMG/M metagenome (GOLD analysis project Ga0190367, IMG submission 171838) | Hydrothermal vent microbial mat bacterial communities from Southern Trench, Guaymas Basin, Mexico - 4872-18-10-11_MG | ecosystem: Environmental > Aquatic > Marine > Hydrothermal vents >...
GCTTAGCCTAAAGCTGAAAAACGTTATCTTCGATGAGTATGGGGCTGTGATAATAGTCCATGGGAAGACAGGCTACAGGAGGGTTAGGCTGGTCGCCTCCGTCCCCCATCTGGCGGCATGGGTAAGCTACCATCCTAGGCAGGATGAGCCAGAGGCACCGCTATGGGTTAGCATTGGCACGATGAACCATGGTAAGAGGCTTGACTACTCAGCCGCTAGAAAGATCTTAAGGGACACTGCAAGAAGGGCTGGGGTAAGGAAGAGGGTTAACCCTCATGCCCTCAGGCATGCAAGGGCTACGCACCTGGCCAGTAAGCTAACCGAGGCTCAGATGTGCGAGTTCTTCGGCTGGACCCAAGGAAGCGATATGCCCGCAACCTACGTGCACTTAAGCGGTAGGGACGTTGATAAGGCCATACTAAGCATCTATGGGAAGGTTGTCGATGAGAGGGAGGGGGAGGAAGTGAGGGTTAAGACATGTCCGAGATGTGGAAAGGAGAATCCTCCGGATGCTGAGTACTGCATGAGGTGTAGGATGGTGCTGGATGAGAGGGCAGCTGTGGAGGCTGAGAGAAGGGAGAGGGAGCTTCTAGAGTTGATAACGGAAGACATCCTAGAAAGGTTGATAGAGGAGAAGATAAAGCATGTATTAAAAGAATGTTGTTTGAACGTAACTCAGTAGCTTTGAGGCTTGGGAATTATGTATGACCTTGTAAAGGATATAAAAGAAATTCCTATCGCTAACAGTATTTCTGAGGATGAATTTAATGGGAAAAAGTTTGCTAAGTTAATTAAGTCGTCTCTTTTAGAGAGAAATAAAAACCTACGAATCGAGGTAAACTTAAATCCTTGGGATTTAGCAAAAGCTATTCATAGAAATGAGTGGGAAATTATAGACGAATATGGTGTCCTCCAACCTGATATAGATATCCTATGCTGTGAGAAAGGGAATACTTTTCAACTAACTGGTGTAGAGATCAAAGTATTCAGATTGAGGTACAGGAGAACAAGAGATATTAGGAAAAGCCTGTTACTACCTAGAGCCGAGGGAAAAGGGTACTACGCGGGATTAGAGCAGGCCCTCGCTCTCTTGGCTTACGGCTTGGACATGGCCTATTTATGGCACGTGTTCTTAATCCCCTACGAGGCCCTCAAGGACTATGACAAGCCTAAACTCTTTGATATCTTTGCAAATAATGTAGGGAGATACTCCGATACTATTTTGAAGATCATCGAACACCTAAACCTACCTATAGGGTACCTCAGCTCGGGCATAATAATAGATAATGTAGGTAAACGCATTAGACATATATTTTTAGAGGAAAAATCCAGAAAAGCTAAGCACAATAAGCACAACCCATTCCTGCAATTTGGGTTAGCATGGAAAAGAAGAAACCTAATAGTAAAGAAAATTAGCGGTAGCCAAAAGTCATGAGGAACGTATTACTCTCTTGGTTTTTAATCTTTTCAATGCCTCTCTTTCGACGTATTCCATCAACTCCTCTATGCTTCTGAACTTTTTAGCTTGCGAGCTCATAGACCCTCCACCTCTTATCTCCTAAGAATTTCACAAACCCCACCTTACTAGAAGATTGATGTTTTCAAACTTATCTACGATTTAAAAAGTAAACTCTTAAAACCATAGGTTAATGGTTATGAGGTTTAAAGAGTTAAAAGCAGAGAAGCTTGCTGAGGCAATAGCTATAGCTGAGGAGTTCGCATCGAAGTTTAAGCAGAGGGGTGTAGTTGGAATTGTGTTTTTAGGTGCGATTGCTAGAGGTTACTTTGATAGATTTTCAGACATAGATATCGTTATTTTTAAAAGAAGGGAAGCAAGGTTAGGAGTAAAGCGTGAGGGAGAGGTCGAGTATAAAGGATATGTAATCGATTACGAGGTCGTAAACTATGAGGATTCTCTAGAGTTAGAGTGGAACATGGAGAGGAGATGGGCGTTTTCTACGGCAAGGATATTCTATGACCCAGAGGGGAAGGTTAAGGCTTTAATCGATAAGAAGGTCTGTCTTAAGAGAGAGGAGAGAAGGTGGATGATAATAGAGGGTATGACTCAGGCTGAGTGGTATTGTAATGATGTTTCGGAGTCATGGGTCTATAGGGGCGATATAGTGAGCGCTCATTATTCCATCAATTCTGCCCTAGAACATCTAATGAAGGCTCTTTTTGGGCTAAACGGTGAGCTGTTTCCCAGTGAGAAATGGGTAGCGTATTTGGTGCATAAGTTAGAGTGGTTACCACAGAGGTTTAACGAAAAACTGAGGGAAGTAATATTGCTTAAAGAGTTTTCCGTTGAAGAATTACAAAGGCGTAGGAATGCACTAAGTTATCTCTGGAAACAAATGCTGCCAAGAGCTGAAAAGGAGGTAGGCATGAAATTTGAGGAATTTAAAAAGTTAGTGTAAGTACTGATACTCATATAGTTGTTCACAAGATTTGTGCTTCGGGAAATTAAGCATACATTTATTTTGTATTAAGTTTAAAGATTTACATATGGAGGTTGAAATTAGAGAGGCAGGTCTCAAGGATTATGAGGGTGTTTCACGTTTGATGAAGGTCCTAGTGGGGGAATCTGTTAGGGAGCGGAAGGAGGCATGGAAAAAGGCGTTAAGAATGGGGAACTATATTGCTTTTGTTGCTGAGGTAAAGGGAAGGGTAGTGGGTTTTATAGATCTTTTCTACTTTCCTGACGTCGGACATGGAGCCTTACTTGGGTATGTTCAAAACCTGATCGTGGACGAGAGCTACAGAGGCTATGGAATAGGACTACGTCTTGTTAGGAGAGCCCTTGAATATGCAAGGGAAAAAGGATTGCACGAGGTTCACGTTATCACGGATTTCGACAATAAGGTAGCAATAAGAGTATATGATAAGGCCGGTTTCAAAGGGAGATATTTATGTTTAGAGGCTGAACTATAGTTCAACCCTTATGTAAGCTGTCTCCTTACGCTAAACTACTTAACCTCTATCTTCAGGCTTTGGCATATCTTTCCGTTAACCACAAGGAGTATAAGTCCTTTGCCTGTCTTAGGTGAAGGTATCCAGAGTACCCAATCTTCCCTCCTTTCCCTTAAGACTACTCCTCCAGGCCCAGCCGCGTAAAGCCAGCCAGTCTGTCCTATACCAGCTACCAGGTTGAAGAGCCTGACCGTGTAGCCTGTCGGCGTCCATGAGTAGGTATGGTAAACGCTCATCTCAACGTTGCCTGCTAGCCAACCTTTACGTACCCAGCCGTATGTGGTTCTAGAGGGGGGAGGCCACCCGTTAAGGACCCTCTCCTTGCTCTGTCCAGGCCAAACGACGAGTATCTGGACGAAGGCTCCTACTTCATGCTGACTGAAACAGCAGTTGATCTTCTCCTCTTTAAACTTCCCCTTTCCTATCTGATGCCTTATAGTGTACCATACGGGTCCGTCCTTCTTAACAGCTCTAGCAGCCACCCAGCCATCCTTGGGGACCTGGATGATCTCCCTGCCCTGCTTCCTTGCCTTCTTTATCCGCCTTAGAAAGGGCTCACTCAGAGGTTCTCCGCCCTTAAGGGCGTGAGGTGATATACGCTTAAAGAGAGGCTTATACTTCCTGAGCACCTTGTCCTCTGGAAGGCTTGAGCCTACGAACACCTCGAGCTCAAAGCAGTCGCATGGGCCACACTTACCACATTGCTTAAGCATGCTTTCCAGATCCTTAACCTGTTCAGCTAAGCTCTTCACTTCTTCTGCGAACCTTCTCGTCACGCTTTCGATTAGGTCCTTTTTCCTACCCGCCCTCATCCTCATTACGTTAGCCTTAAAGTCTCTCCAGTAGCATCCCTGAAACGCCTTCCTAACCTCCTTCCCAAATATCCTCTCTATCTCATCCAGGGTCTTATCCCACTCCTCCGGTCCAAGCTCCTTCTTTCCTAGCTTCAGGACCAGGCTCACGCCCTTCGCTACAGCACCGCTCTCCATGGCTTCCTTTATCCTTTTTATTTCCTTTCTTATAGCCTCGATAGCCTTCCTTAGATCATCAGCGACAACCGGTTTGCACTTAGATTTATTTGGAAACTCTACAACCGGCTTAGCTTCTTCTGTTTTCTCAACAATAGGAGCGACTTCCCATGGAGCTTCTTTCTCGCCTCTAGGCTCTATAGGCACTATCTCCTGGCCTAGTAGGGATGAGCTTATGCTTAGTACAAGCAGTAATAGGATACAAAACCTATTTATGTAACTCAAACTTATAACCAGGATAAAAAGGTAGATATTACTTAATAAGCATTACTAACTGATGAACAATAAATAATAAACATCGTGAGCATTAAACATAGTGTGATCGGATACAGGCCTATAGGGGTAGTTCATTCTCCATTTAAAAGACCTGAGGGGACCCCTATTCAACCTACCGCTGCTAGGGGCGTTCCAGGGGTTGTGGAGGTCTTTCCGGAGTATGTCGAGGGATTAAGGGACCTTGAGGGCTTCTCCCATATAATTTTGATATATCACTTTCATCTATGTAAGCGCTGTAGCCTAACGGTAAGGCCCTACATGGATGATAAACATCACGGGGTTTTCGCTACTAGAGCGCCGTGTAGGCCGAACCCGATAGGAATTTCGGTTGTACGGCTCATTAAAGTTAATGGAAATCTGCTTCATGTTCAGGACTTGGACATCGTGGATGGGACTCCACTTCTAGATATAAAACCGTATGTTCCCGAGTTTGATGTGAGAGAGGTTGAGAGGATCGGATGGCTTGAAAAGAACGTACATAAGCTCTTGACATCAAAGGATGATGGGAGATTCACAAGGTGAGGGGCTTTTCCGTTAGTTTCCTTAACTGTCTTAATAGGCTTCAGCTAGATTAATCTTTTTAAGTTTTAATGTTCTGGCTTAAATACTGCTTACTATAGAAATAAGTAATGTAAAACTTTCAGTTTTATATGGAGAAAACAGCTATATATATTAGTTGAAGTCAAGCACATGGGCTATTATGGGGCTGTTTAGATTTTCCCAATTTAGATTGGGGATTCGCGCCGGTAGCATTATTACAATAGCGATATTAACGTTAGCATTGTCTTATATACCAATTGAGGCAGAAGGTCTTCCAGCGGAGAAGCTTACTGCGTGTTTTATCTACATAGGCCCTGTTATGGACTACGGTTGGAGCTATGGGCATGACAGGGGGCGCCAATATGTCGATAATAAATTCCCGTGGTTAGAGACTATAGCTGTCGAGCAGGTACCTGAGGGGGAGTGCTTGAGGTACATAGATAGGTTAGTGGAGGAGGGCTGTAAGGTAATATTTACAACAAGCTTCGGATATATGGACCCTACGATAGAGGCTGCCAAAAAGTATCCAGATGTCATATTTTTCCACTGTTCTGGGTATAAGAGGGCAAAGAACGTCGGCACGTATTTCGCCGAGTTTTATCAGCTTTACTATTTGAACGGGCTAATGGCAGGTGCTCTCACAAAAACAAACAAGGTTGGATACGTGGGAGCACATCCGATACCCGAGGTGATAAGGCATATAAACGCGTTCGCCTTAGGCGTCAAGGAAGTTAACCCTAACGCTAAGGTCTATGTAAAGTGGATATATGCATGGTATGACCCCACGAAAGCTAAGGAAGCCGCTGAAGCCTTGATAGCTGAGGGATGTGACGTTATAGCTTTCACAGAGGACTCACCTACCGTAATAGAGGTATGTCAGGATCATTACAGGAAAGGGGAGCCTATTTACACGTTTAGTCATTACAGCCCTATGTTAAACTATGGCCCTGATGTGGTCGTGAGCGGTCAGCTGGTGCACTGGGAGAAGATATATGAGGATATCTTAGCTAAAGTTTACCTAGGGATTTATAACACAACCAACCTTGAGAACGTGGATTATTGGTGGATGCTAAGGGAGGGAGCCGTAGAGCTGGGAGCGGACTATGGCCTGCCGGTAAACCCGAAGTTTATACGAGTACTAAACTCAACATTCGTTGAGGATCCATTGCTTGGTAGGGTATCCGTGTATCAGCTCATATTTATCCGATTAAAGCAGATGAGTGAGGAAGTACCCACGTTCGATCCCTTCACGGGACCTATCTATGACCAGGAAGGTAGCTTAAGAGTCAGACCCGGTGAGAGATTAGGGCATGATCCCTTGTGGACAATGGACTGGTTCGTTGATAACGTTGTAGGATCACCTAAAGGATAAGAAGTTAACCAGTAGTTAGCCATGAAAAATCAAAATTTTTCTTCTTTTTTAACTAACTCAAAAAGTAACATATCCGATGTAGCCATATTAATGAAGAATATATCTAAAAGGTTCCCAAACGTGATAGCTAACGATAACGTAACATTTGAAGCACGCACAGGAGAGATTCATGCGTTATTGGGTGAGAACGGAGCAGGTAAAACTACCCTAATGAATATACTATATGGGATGTATCAACCTGATAAAGGTGAGATATACCTATGGGGTAGAAAAGTTAAGATAAGATCGCCTCGTGATGCTATCAGACTAGGTATAGGAATGGTTCATCAGCACTTTAAACTGATCGCATCGTTAAGCGTTGCAGAGAACCTAGCTTTAGGGTTGAGGAATATAGGGATATTACTACCTGTCTATAAGGTTAAGAGATTCGTAGAGAATTTTTCAAGAAAGTATGAGCTGGAGATCTATCCTGATGCGAAAATATGGCAACTTTCAGCCGGAGAGAGACAGCGTGTAGAGATACTGAAGGCATTAGTGCATGGGGCCAGAATCCTTATACTTGATGAACCAACCACCGTGTTAACGCCCTTAGAGAGGGATAAATTATTTACTATGTTGAGAAGAATGCGAAACGATGGGTGTTCCATAATATTTATCACTCATAAGCTTAAGGAGGTCTTTCTCATAAGTGACCGTGTAACTATATTAAGGAAAGGTAAAGTTGTAGCTACCTTGGATACTCGGAGCACTAACCCAGAAGAGCTAGCAAAGCTCATGATCGGGCAGGCTTTGCCTCGATTAAATAACATTAGTGACACAAAGAGCTATGAACGTAGGGAAGTACTTAGAGTGAAGGATCTTTACGTGTTAAATGATAGAGGTCTTTTGGCAGTTAAAGGTGTTAGCTTTTCCATACATTCTGGTGAGATATTTGGTGTAGCTGGGATATCCGGTAATGGGCAGAGAGAGCTAGCTGAGGCAATCGTAGGGCTTAGAGCTGTTAAAAGCGGGCAAATAGTGATAGAGGGGGAGGATGTAACTAACTTCCCTCCAAGGAAGATCTTGAGAAAAGGAGTGGCTTACATCCCTGAGGATCGTATAAAGGTGGGAATAGTTCCGGATATGAGTATTGAAGAAAATGTTATATTAAGGAGCTATTGGCAAAGACCTTTCTCCGGGAGAGTTTTTCTTAATTTTTCTTTTCTCAATGAATGGACTACTAAATTGATACAGGAATATAACGTTATGACTCCTAATACTAAGATCCCAGTTAAGCTGCTCTCAGGAGGTAATATGCAAAAGGTCATACTCGCGAGAGAACTCTCACTACATCCACGTTTACTAATTGCCGTATATCCTACATACGGGCTTGATGTATCGGCTACTCAATATGTACATTCCCTATTCCTAAAGCATAAGGAACAAGGCAACGCTATTCTTATAGTATCTGAGGATCCCGAGGAAATATTAGCACTCTGTGATAGAGTAGCAGTTATGTTTAACGGTTCCTTTCTTGACATCAAATCAGCTAAGAACCTCTCTGTTAAGGAATTACAGCTAATGATGGCCGGAATTAAGATATGAGGATATTTAACTATTATATTAAGATAGAGAGGCGCTCCGTTACTACTCCGCAGTTAAATGCCCTTATACCCTTCGTCTCGGTCTTGATATCGTTGCTTATAGCCGCAGCAGTTTTCGCTTTCCAAGGTATAGATCCGTTAACGGCATATAAAGCCATATTCATAAAGTCGTTTGGTACAATTAAAGGGATTACACACATAATCTCTAAGCTAATACCTTTACTTCTCTGTGGTGTAGGGCTTATAATATCCTTCAGGTCTAACTTATCCAACATAGGTGCTGAGGGACAGATAATCATAGGTGCTCTTGCCGCAACATGGATTGCTCTCTATGCTCTACCCTCTGTAAGTCCCTCCATAGTCATCCCCTGCATGTTTTTCCTGGGGTTCCTGGCGGGAGGGGCCTGGGCTACAATACCTGCGATACTTAGGATCAAGTTTAACGTTAACGAGGTAATATCCACCTTAATGATGAACTATATAGCGTTTAAGATAACGGAATACTTAATCTATGGGCCGTGGAAAGGGGAAAGCACGTGGGGCTTCCCTCAAACCGATCTTTTCCCTGAATCGGTATGGCTTCCCATGATACCTGGGACTTATATACATTATCCTACCTTAGTTTTAGCTTTGTCAGCCGCCGTGCTTTCTGAGGTTCTAATTTCTAGAACAAAACTCGGGTACGAGTTAAGGGTCTTTGGACTAAGTCCGGACGCCGCTAAGTACGCTGGGATAAGCTTCTTAAAAGTCTCCGTTATCGCTATGTTCCTTAGCGGTGGACTAGCTGGTCTGGCTGGAGTTGGCGAGATAGCAGGTATTCACCATAGGCTGAGGTATCCCTGGGCTATCTCCTCCGGCTATGGATACACCGCTATAATAGTAGCTTGGCTTTCCAGGCTTAACTGTTTAGCGGCTATACCAGCTTCTTTCATGCTAGCTGGACTTTTAGTGGGTGGCGACGCTATACAGGTAACGCTCAGATTACCCGTTAATGTCGTCTATATTTTCAACGGACTGATACTCTTGTGTGTAACTGGAGGAGAGATACTGACCAAGTATAGGGTGAGGATCTTAAGGAAAGTGAGCTGAAGATGAGCGAGTTAATGGTTATTCCCTTGTTAAAAGTAGCTGTGCGTGCTAGCACTTCTCTGATCTTTACAGCTTTAGGTGAGGTCTATGCTGAGAGATCAGGTATCCTTAACCTGGGTTTAGAAGGTATAATGCTGGTTGGAGCTGTGACAGGCTTCATAACGGCATTAACGACAGGGAATCCGTGGCTAGGCATAGTGCTAGGTGGCTTAGCCGGAGGGTTACTAGCCTTAATTCACGCAGTGGTAAGCATCTCGTTGAGGGGTAACCAGATAATCTCAGGTTTAGCGTTGACAATGCTCGGTATAGGGGTTAGCGGGCTTGTAGGAAGAAAATACATAGGAATATCTCTTAAACACAGACTTCCTGTAACTCCGATACCTTTGTTGAAAGATGTACCCATATTAGGCCCTCTGTTCTTTGACCATGACCTAATGGTCTACTTCTCGTACATAGCTTCGGCGTTACTATGGTTTATACTCTACATGACTAAGATAGGTATCTACATAAGGGCTGTGGGGGAAGACCCCTCTGCTGCGGATGCTGCAGGTGTTAACGTGTTCTTAGTTAGGTATGCTTGTACGATATTTGGAGGTTTCATGGCGGGTATTGGAGGGGCTTACCTATCGGTAGTGTACATACCCATGTGGATAGAGAACATGACAGCGGGTAGAGGATGGATAGCGCTTGCAATAGTTATCTTTGCCTTATGGGATCCTCTACGTGTGTTGGCATGTTCATACATATTTGGGATTCTAGAGGCACTTCAGTACTGGCTACAACGCTATGGCATAAACCCTTACTTACTTGGAGCATTACCTTACTTAATAACGATAGTCGTTCTATCGATAGTAGGCGCTAGTGAAAGGTTAAGGAGAAAAATGTCAGCTCCTTCATCGCTAGGTAAACCTTATTCACGTGAGGAGCGTAGCGTTTAGCTACTTCTCCTCATAAATCACTTTACCCTCACCTATCACCATAACAGGGTAGGAGTCTAGGCTGAATGGATCATCGCTCCATAACACCATTGAAGGCCACTTACCCCTCTCAAGGCTGCCCAGCCTGTTCTCCACGCCGAGTATCTTAGCATTATTGTAACTTAGTAACGATATACATTCAGACTTATTCATACCGAATCTTCTAAAGAAGCGTAATTGCAAAAAGATGTTTCTCTGAAGGATAACAGGGTGATCAGACATGAGACCAAAGAGGGGTTTCACGTCGACCAAATGTCTAATGTTTCTCCAGTATTCATGTTTAAGTTCTGTCTTATAAGCAAAGGCATCTACCGGTCCGTAAACTATTGGAACATTCTCCCTTTTTAGTTTCTCAAAAGTTATCTTATTGTCGACGTCGCATAGGTGCTCAACAGTCAGCTCTAGTCCGAATTCCCTCTTTAAGAGAAGAAGCCCAGCTACGTCGTCAGCCTTATGTACATGAACTCTTAGTACTTCCTTACCTTCAATTATAGGGAATAAGTACCTAAGTTCAGGCTCTATTTCCTCAAACTCCTTCTTACCCTTTTCAATTAGCTTTAGGGAATCCTTAGCTTTCTCGAGCCACTTCCTTAAGATAGCTATTGCTCCCATTCTGGTGTAAGGTCTTGTACCCTTCCAATCCACGGTACTCCTAGGATTATACCCTAATGCCGCCTTTACTCCCGTATATTTAATGAATGCCTCCTCTACATCCCTGCCGTAATTCCTTATGAGGACTGCTCTCCCCCCTATGATGTTTCCGCTTCCAGGTAGGATACAGGAGTATAAAACACCATGTTCTATGGACTCTTTAAATGCTTTGTCATCTAGGTATATAGAGTAAAGAGCGTCTGCGTGCGGAACTATGGTCTCGAATTTCTCGTTAGCCTCTCTCTCATCAGAGGGCTCTCCATGCCTATATGACTATGAGCATCGATCAACGCAGGAGTTACTACTTTAGCCTCTATAACTTCAACATCCTTAGGCTTTTCCTTACTGACGTCCAGTATTCTTCTCTCGTCAAATATAACGTAGACGTCATTAAGAACTTCTCCTGGCTTACCAGTATAAAGAATTTTAGCCCTAACGGCTTTCATCCCCGGTCCCCTATAAGAAAGTGAAGGTAAGATAAAAAGGTAGAAGATAGCTATTCCTTAAGAATCAAAACCTTCTCCTGGTCAAAACCTAGTTTCACCTTAATCCCTTTCTTAAGACGATCCCTCGTTATGAACTCTATGTTCCCATAGCTAGTTGCCGCTTTAACCCTGTAAAATAACTTGGAGTAACTAACGACTATCACCTTACCTTCTAGATAGGGGGGAGTAGGGTTATCAGCAAGTACGAGATCCTCAGGCCTTATAGCTAGTAATCCCCTCTTGTTCTTTACAATTACGTTGTTCTCGTTACTCGATAACTTATATAGCCAAAGTCTTCCCCGTTTCTCATAGGGCACTTTAAGTATGTTGAAACCAAGAAAAGACGCGACAAAACTGTTTAAGGGATTAGAGTATATCTCCTCGGGATTACCTTGCTGAACTATGTTTCCCTCATGCATTATGAGTATTTTATCAGCTAACTGAAAGGCTTCTTGTTGATCGTGGGTAACGTATATCGTGGTTATATCTAGTTCCGCTTGAAGCCTTTTTATCTCCCAGAGAAGCTCTTCCTTGAGGTTCGCATCTAGATTCCTCAAAGGTTCATCTAACAGAAGTAACCTAGGATTAGGGGCTATAGCTCTAGCCAACGCTACTCTCTGCTGCTGACCCCCACTTAACTCCCGTGGCAGCCTTTTCTCTAACCCATTGAGGTGAAAGAGGTCTACCAGTTCTTTAACTCTTCTCCTTATTTCATCACTATTCCACCTTCTAGCTTTTAACCCGTAAGCAATGTTTTCCTCTACTGTCAGGTGGGGAAATAATGCAAGGGTTTGGAACACCATACCAACATTTCTTGTTCTGGGTGAAATATAGGTGACATCTCTTGAGTCGAAGTACACCCTGCCTTTATCAGGCTTAAGTAACCCAGCTATTATTTTCAGAGTAGTTGTTTTCCCACATCCAGAGGGGCCTAAGAGAACAGCTAAGGAGCCGTTCTCTACCCGCACGTTAACTCCTTTAAGCACTTGAGTTCCATCAAATGACTTCCATACATCTTTGAGTTCTAGAAGGACCATACGTCCATCCCTTTAAGCTTGTGACTCAAATAGAAGATAAGACTGCTAATGATAAGTAACAGAGAGCCCATAGCTGAGGCTTCCTGGAATCTCCTGGAGGACATGAACCTGTACATTGCTACTGTCATAGTAGTGTACTCGGGCTTGGCTAAGAATAAGGTGGCAGCGAACTCGCTCATCCCTATAGCTAAGGATAGTAAAAAGGCTGAGAAAACACCCTCCATTGCAAGAGGGATCTTTATTCTAACTATTAGATCTGTTTCATCGCTTCCTAGAGTTTCTGCTGCATCTAATATCTCCTTAGGAATCCTGCTGAGAGATGTTCTTATTATCCTGTATGTCAACGGTAAGGACATTACAGTGTATGAGAGAGCTATTAAGACCCATGAACTAGAATACATTGCCTCGTACAACCCATAGGTTCTGTACAAGCTTAGTGCCAGTGTTATCGATGACACCATTAATGGTATGTTAAATAAAACTGAATATACTCCAGTAGCTTTTTCGTTGATAACTCCGAGAAACGAAATCAACACCGACAATAAGCTAGCTATCCCGGAAAAGAGAAGGGTATTGAATATAGAGCTTAAAGGTGAGGTTCCAAGGTAAGGATTGTACTCAGGTGATACTACATTGAGAAATGGTGAAAAACTAATTTCACCGGTGTATAGATCTATTAAAGAGTAAGCTATCACGGAAAATGTTGGGGAAAACAGGTAAATTGAGAGAACTATTACATATCCTAATATGAGTAACTTTGTATATGGAGATATCTCCTTTATACTAAGCTCTTTCGTTCTCTCTCCTGATCCTGGCTCTATTTTTTCTGTTTTTAATATTACATACTTAATGTATAGTATTGAAATGAGAAGCAACATAGTAAGCTGTGTAATGGATAAGACTGCTGCACCATTATAGTCAAAAAATATTTTATAAGAGGAATATATTTCCACCTCTAAGGTTCTAAATTTCACACCTCCTAGTATCAATGGTATTGTAAAACTTGAAAAACAATACAGAAATACCAGTAAGGAGGCGCTTAGTACTCCAGGTAAGGTTTGTGGAAGAAATATCTTCAGAAATTTCAACAGAGATGAGGCACCTAGCACATCAGAAGCTTCCTCTACTTCAGGACCAATTCTGGAGAGGGAGGCTGAGACGTAGTATGCCACTAAGGGTACGTTATAAAATACGTGCGCGGCTATTATTGCATAAAACCCTTCACTTAGCATCCTCAGCTGGGGTATTATAGAGGAGAATAGCCCCTTTGGGCCATACAATAATATGAAGCCGAGAACAACCGTTGTAGAGGGCATCATGAAGGGGAGCAACAATAGGCTTCTTAGAACATTTCTACCAGGGAACCTATACCTTGAAATAATAAATCCTAGAGGGTAACCTATAAGCGATGAGATGAACGCGCTCAAAGAGGCTTGGAGGAAGGTAAATGTGATTGCTTTTTTGATTAAGGGATCAAACAGGATCCTAGGGAAATTACCTAGAGTGAATACATTATCTTTATAAAAAGCGTCTATCAGTATTCTAGAAATAGGATAAAAGAGGGAGAAAATTAGGAAAAAAAGTGGTATTAAGCCTATTATCCTGCCACGACCTCCTTCCACTCTCCTATCCACCTATTCAGGTTAGCCTCTATGTACTCGCTTGAGACCATTGTGTTAAGCAGTTTAACTTTATATGGATTAATGGCTACCTCGTATACCTTAGGTAGCTTAACTAGCTTATTAGCTGGGTACATCCATTGATTAAGGGGCATGTATCTTTGAACATCCTTGCTGAGGAACCACTCAACAAACTTTTCAGCTAGATCTTTATTCTGGGAACCTTTCAGTATTCCTATACCTTCTATCTGAAGCCATGCATACCCTTTGAACCTTAGACCTCGATGGGCAAGCGAGGCTGCATATCTTGTCGAGTTGTAAAAGTACAGAGAGTATGCAGGGTCTGTGCCATAGCTTACTACTATGTGACGGCCGGCAGCCTCGTTAAGGAAAATGTCGTATGCGTCTCCCCAGGAGGGAACGACTTTCACATGGTCTCTAACGTTAACCCACCACTCTTTCCAGTCTCTACCTAACACCTTTTCATAGAACAGTATTTGCCATATTAGGAAGTTGAGCCCGGTACTGCTTAAAGTGGGGTCCTCAATTATCAGTGTACTAGCCAGCTCAGGATCGTAGAAATCTGTGAAGGAGAGGTTTCTGGGGGTCACGTATTTCGTGTCGTACACAAAAGCTATCACGCTGAAATCATAGGGGATAACGTAGTGCTCCGGGTCTAAGGAGGCCACGAGTCTCTCGTCTAATTCATCTATGTTAGAGGGTGTGTAAGGTGAGAAGAGTTCTTCCCTTTTAACCTCGAAAACCATTATGTTATCGATTCCTATGGCTACATCCGCGCGTGTGCTCTTGAGAGTTCTTAACTCCTCGATGAGAGCTAGTAGCATCTCTCTAGCTCCGGGAAAAGTTCTGACCTTAACTTCGCAGCCATATCTCTTGCCAAATTCTGTGAAGACGCTCTCCCAGACCTTCTCAGGTTCTTTGCCCCATTTTAACAGCGAATCATATGTATAGATTACAAGCGTTCTTCGAGAGTATAACGTGGGAGTTGATAGGTGGAGAAACGCTAAGATTATAGTTAAGACTAGGGTAAATTGTTTCCTCATGGCTCTTCAAGTAAACATGTTAATTAACATGTTTTTATAGTTTTATTTAGAGAAGATGAGACCGCCTTGTGAGTCTGTGGTTAGGGAGTTTTTACCTAAGATAAGGGCATATGTTGTTAAGATCTTAGTGGAAGAGCAGGGATTAAGTATAACAGAGGCTGCTAAGCTCCTTAACTTCTCGACAGTGTCCGCTTCAAAGTACAGAAGGATAATCTCTCAGCCAAGTACGTTAGAGGAAGAGGTCCTAAGAAACATCGCTGACGGAATAGCTAGTGTTATACGTAAGGAAATGGGGAATCCTGAGAGAGTTATACAAGCAATATGTGATTTTTGCAGAGATCTGAGAGCCTCAGGAGGTTTATGCTTACTTCACAGACACCACTTTAGTGACCTAAACTATTGCAGTGTTTGTCTCAGAAACAGTTACTGGAGAGTTACAAAGATCTCCGAGCGAGAAAAGGTTTTAGAAAATCTCTCTGAGGCGTTCAAGATACTAGCTTCCATACCCTCCTTCATACATTTAGTACCTGAGGTCAGGACCAACATAGCTATGGCTCTTAAAGGAGCAAGAACAATATATGATGTTGCAGCTTTCCCAGGAAGGATAACGGTAGTTAATAATCGTCTCTTTGCTGCCTCAAAACCAGCTTTCGGAGCATCAAGGTTCCTTTCAAGAATTCTTCTCAATACTTTAAAGGTGGATTCCTCAAAGAGAGGAATAATATGTATTAAATATAGCAAAGGGATAGAGGAGGCGTTAAGGAGGTTGAAGTTAAAAATTTCATATGTAAAGCAAGGTGGGAATAACGTTGCTAAGCTCTCTTCAGTGTTTAAAGAGGACTACATACCTGATGTAATAGCGGATCTTGGGGGCTATGGCGTAGAGCCAGTAATCTACTTATTCGCTGAGGACGCTGTTAAAGCAGCTCAACTGGTTAGTAATATCTTAGATATTATTTAATAAAACATAAGAATGTTGAAGTAACATATAAAACGTAGTCAGGGATTACAGCGAAGGAGGATATCTATGGCTAGGAGTGTGTTACTTAGGGAGTATGTGGAGGTACCTGAGGACATAGAGGTACATGTAGAGGATAGAAGGGTTAGGGTTAAAGGGCCTCTGGGTGAGATAAGCAGGGATTTTTCTCATGTACATAACTTGATGATTAAGAAGGAAGATGGAAGGATTCATCTAGAGATATGGTTCCCTAACAAGAAAAGGGAGGCGGTTATAGGGACCATTGCTTCCCATATAAGGAACATGATAGTGGGTGTTCAGCACGGTTTTAGATACAAGATGAAGATAGTGTACGCTCATTTCCCTATGAGCGTTAAGGTTGATGAGAAAAAGGGTCTAGTAGTTATAGAGAACTTTCTCGGAAGTAAGGATAGGAGGTACGCAAAGATCATGCCAGGCGTTAAGGTGAAGGTGACCAAAGACGATGTTATAGTAGAGGGTATAGATATCGATGCTGTGGGACAGACAGCCGCAAACATACACCTAGCTACGCATCTTAAGGGTAAAAGAAAGATGAGCCCCCATGGGAGGGAAGGAGGACCAGGGATATTAGATGGGATATATCTTTACGCTAAAGAACACATAAAGTAGTTACTTCTTATATCTCTTAGGCCTTAGATCCCTGCTTTTACATCTTCTGCAGCGTTCAGCATCCCAGGGGTTTCTGGCTCCACATCTCCTACATATCTTGATCCTAAAACTATGCTCGAGCGCTAGCTGCAACTTAAAAGGGTCTCTTATCGGAATATCTATCACCTCATTTTCTTTTTAGACAACAGCTTTTAAACCTATCTTCTATGATCTTTATCTTATTCTCAACCTCTCTTGGAGATAAACACCTGACTTATAATTATACCTGGTTAAAAATAATAACCCGATCATTTATTAATTTCTGGTAAATTATCCTGAGTCATGAGAGCATACTTCTTTAATATTCGGGAAAGGAGTCTGCTAAGATCGTCATCTTCAGATACCTGTATAAAATGCTTCATATTAACTGCGAATATCTTTCTTTTTTCCTCCCCCACTTGAGAAACCTTGCTCACGGGTATCCAGAACCAGGTCTTAAATCCGTATCCTTCGTTAGAGATAACAAACCATACAGGGACCCTAGTCAGCATTTCGAGTTTAACATATTTCCAGACCTCCTCTTGATTTAAGCCGAAGGAATCGGGAATCCATTTAAGCTTATCAGTGTTCTTGACGTCAACCATTAGGAAGCCAAAGTGAGGTATCAATATCATGAAATCAGGCCTCTTAACAAAGAGATCTCTTAAGGCCCGAGAGAAAGATTCTAAGTCTTGTCTGACAATCCAGTAGGGAATTTTATGAAGGTCAAGCCACTCTTTAAACCTCCTCTCAGCCTCTCTACCTCTTTCTCGATGGCTCAACCTCTCACTCGATTTATAAGAGATAAATACAGATATTTACTAGTTTCGTCATATTATGGAAAGATCTACCATCAAAGACCTCATTTTATCTATGCTCTTTTTATCGTCTTCATGACTTCCCTATTGTTCAGGCTTAGGAGGTCCTGGGGATGAGATTAAAGGAGAGGAGGAGAATTAGTAATGAAACTTTCAGGTCGGGCGTTATGAGAGATCGATCAACGCTACTCAATGGACGTGTACATCTCTATTCCAAGTGCCTCGGCCGTCTCCCTGGCCTTCTCGTCAACGTAGGGGGAAGACTATGACTAGCCTGGGCTTGACCCCCTTAACCTTCTCGTAGAGCTCGCCTACTCTCTTGAGCTCTGTCACATCGCTCTTCCTAACACTTGACTTAACCTCGATCAATATGTGCTCCTTATCCTTTATCACAAGGTCCGCATCCACGGTGCTCGGATGACCGTATACGAACCCCTCCCTGTCATAGTAGATCCACCTCTCAACCCTAGTCCCAAAGTGCCTCTCCAAGATACCCCTCATAGAGTTCCTGAAAGCCGCCTCGCTCAGGATACCCCACCTAGCTCCCAATGCGTCTAACCTCCTCGAGAATTGCTCCATGATCCTCGTAAGGCTTAGGACTTGCTCCTGAAGCGACCTGATGGCTCTCGTGTTGTCAGCCACCTGCTCCTGCAGCACCCTTATAGCCTTAGTGTTCTCAGCAACCTGCTCCTGAAGCGACCTGATGGCTCTCGTGTTGTCAGCCACCTGCTCCTGCAGCACCCTTATAGCCTTAGTGTTCTCAGCAACCTGCTCCTGAAGCGAATCTAGGGACCTAAGTATCTCACTGAGTCCTATGAGGCCTGCGACCGCGTAGCGAAACTCCCTATCCTCCTCTAACAGGGTTAGTATCTCCTCCTTCAGTCTTCCGATGTTTCTGCTCATTTCCAGGTATTTTACAGTTAGTGACTGTTAATAAGAGTTCTTATTAGACGTTCTCCCACGCTAGCATTAAACGGGTAATCGTTTACATGCGTATGTAATACTTAGTATTGTACGCCGTCTAAGACTATAACTTATCGCTTGAAGCTATATAGCGCTCTTCATACTTGAAAAATACTTTAAAGTAAGGTTTAGTATTGTGAAGCGTAGACTTTTACTGGAGGCCTTTTCTTTTTAGGAGTATTGAGGCGTGAAATCCTAGGTTCCATGTTCCGTGTTTATTGTGTAACGTGTATTTCTCCTTTGAGAGGTTCCTGAGGAAGCTTATTATCTTCTCCTCTACGCCTCCTCTCTCGTATAGTACCTGGTAGCCTAGGGCAAGGCCTGAGAGGAAGCTACCAGGTACTAAGTTCTCCTGGAAACCCTGAACATCGAGTACGTGCACATCGAACGTCACCCCTTTAAAGGTCCTTCTAAGCTTGGAGGCTATGAGTTCCTCAAGCCTCATCTTCTCCTTTAACTCTAACTCATCACTCAAGATTACTAAGAGGTCCACGTCATTTCCCTCGCCCATGTAGACCATGCTACCAAAAACTACCACCCCCAGGACCTTAACGTCAAGAAAATCCAGTATTAAGTTGAGTATCTTACTGTAGAATTCCTCTCTCCCTAAGGTTCTTCTCTGCAATCTCCAGCACCTTTAACGCCTTCTCCAATCCTTCCTCGGCAGTATCCTTATCTATAAACTCTCCAGGGGACGTTACTCTTCCCTTAAGCATGAAGGGATACCTACTCCTCGTATAATACTCTGTGAACCAGCCTAAAATATCTATTACTTCGTCGTACTCGTCACGCCACTTATCCTCGAAGACCCTAGCGAAGATCGATGCTAATCTAGGACCATAATTATATACATATTCCCTCTCTGCCTCTATCATCGCCTTAACTGCCTTCTCCACGCACTGTTGTGCGTGAAAAATTGCATCGGGATAGTCTCTTTCAGCAAACGACCTGCGTGCTCTTTCAAGGTCTCTCCTAGCCTCCTCGTAAAACCTCCTGGCAAACTCCTCATAAAAACCCATACAATCCCCAAATTGATGGTGATGCATGTTTTAGAGCTATGGCTAACTAAGTTAGCCGTAGCCGTATGCTTCGTTCCATTTCTCATATTTCTCTACATCTCTCCTAGTTAGAGGTGATTTTATCTTTTTAAATGCCTCATAGAAATCTTCCATAGCCAGAGGCCTTATCCTAAGTCTCATACTCCTTAGCTTATCGTAGGGTAGCTCAGCAAGCTTATAGAGGTATCTGTTCTCATCCCTTATCATGTTCCATATGGCTTGCTGACATAGGTTTGAGATGTCTCTACCTGAGTAAAGGTTCTCAACACATCTACTCGCTAGCTCCTCCAGGTCCAGCCTTGATATGTCAAGCCCCCTCGTACATATCCTTATTATCTCCTTTGAAGCCCTCCTATCGGGTAGGGGAACATATATTCTCTGGGGAAACCTGCTGAGAATAGCCTTATCAAGGTCCCAAGGAGCGTTGGTAGCAGCTATCGTTAGGACTAGCGGCTCGTCACCCCCTATCTTAAGCCCATCAAGCTGAACGAGGAGAGATGAGAGCGTTCTTCTCAGGGCATCGCTGGTCTCCCTTCTCCTGGAGAGGCTTAACGCGTCTATCTCGTCCAGGAAGACTATGGAGGGGGCCTTCTCCCTCGCGAGCGAGTAGAGGGCTGAGATGAGCTTCGATGACTCTCCGAAGTACTTAGAGAGTACCCTATCTATGCTGACGTTGAAGAACGTCGCGTTAAGGCTGCCTGCGGCGGCGCTAGCGAGTAAGGTCTTACCTGTGCCTGGAGGGCCAAAGAGGAGTATACCTTTCCATGGTTTGACGCTCTCCGGTCTCTTGAGCCCCGCTATGACCACGGTCTCCATTATAACTCTCTTAGCCTCCCAGAGCCCACCTATGTCACTCCACTTAACGTTGGTCTTAACTATGAGGTCCTTAAGGCTGGCTTTAAGCTCATCCTCCTTCCTAGTTGTTACGATCTCAGGCTTAGCCAGCTCATCCCCCTTTATACTTCTGGCTACCTTAATCCACTTGCTCGCCTTCTCCAGATAAAGGTCTCTGAGACCTGGGGAGTTCTCAGCTAACAACCTCAGTATCTTAGCGCACTCAAGCGCCTTCTTCCTAGCTAGGTCCAGATCCCCGCTCCTCCTAGCCTTCAAGTACTCCAGCTTCGCTCTCTCGAACATCAATATAAGGGGGCCTGAGAGGTCAACCCTCGACATCCAGCTCTTCCTCCCTCTTCTCTCTCTCCTTCATAAGGACCTTACCGGCCTCCTCAGGCTCGAGCTGCCCCTCCTTAACGGCCCTTATAGCTCTCAGCACGTCCTTGACATCCTCCTCACCCATCTCCATCTCCCATATCCTCGAGCTCAGGTCTACAAGCTCATTAACGAGCTTCTCCCTGTCCTCCGCCTCAACCCTCTTCTCAGCTAGGTACCTTGTGAGCAGCTCAGGTCTAACACCCTTAAGCCTGCTCCAAACACCTACCTCCTTCAGAAGGGCCTCGTGCTGCTTTATTATCAGCAGGTTTGAGACAAGCATGAGCTCCCTCTGTATGCTCGAGTAGGTCTGCCTCAGCATGTTAAGTTCCTGCGTTAAGGTCTTTATCCTCCTAGCTAGGAACACCTCCTCCGAGTGGGACTTAGCCTCCTTCGCCTTCTCAAACAGCTTCTTAACCTCCTCCTCTATCTCCTCCATCCTCCTCGATAGCTCGTCCATCCTTACCTCGAGCTTAACCTTCATCCCCCTAAGCTCGTTAAGGCTTAACGACTCTAAGGGGTTCTTACCTTTGAAGAGCCTGGAGAGTATGCCCATCTACTCTCACCCCTTACCCTCATCCTCCTTCAGCTCCTTAAGGGCTATTGTCCTCTCAGCCTCCTCAGGGCTCATCAGCCCCGCCTCAACCCTACTCCAGGCCTCTATTATCCTGCGCTCAGCCTCGCTCTCAGGAGTCTCCTCCTCAACGATCCTGGAGATTGTGTCAAGCTCCTCACCAACCTTATCCTCCTTCACCAGGGACCTAGCTAGCTCCCTTTCAAGCCTCTCACCCACCTTCTCAGATCCCAGCAACTTGTCCACTTTCTCAAGCTCCTTCCTCAGAGATTGATGGTCCTTAAGGCTTAGATAGCTCTTGATTAAGGCGTACCTGACCTGAGCAGCCTTAAGGTCCCTCAACTTAATCCTCTGCCTAACCTCGATGCTAACTATCTCGCTAGCCAACATCCTCTTTTTTAGCATGCTCGACCCTATCCCCTCCTTAAATATCCTCCTCTTCTTCTCCTCCAGCTCCTCTATCTCCCTCTTAAGTCTGCTTATCCTGTTGCTAAGCATCACCCCCATTACCCTCAGCTCCTTAAGGCTCCTCCTCTTAAACGGAGGCATCCCCTCACTCACCCTCCTTACCCTTAAGGACTTCCCTGAAAAGCCTCTCCTCCTCACCCTCCTTCAGCTCAACCTCTTCACTCCTAGCCTCCTCCTCCATGAGCCTCATTAGTTCGCTCAGCTCCTTCTCGCCCAAAGCCTTAGAGGTCAGTATACCCTCACTGGTCAAGTCAAGTACTGTGTTTAAAGCCTCCTCAACACTCTCAGCCTTAGCAAGGGCCTCCTCCAGCCTCATCTGGGTCCTAACTATCTCCGAGGCACTGGGCCCCTCAGCTATAGAGCTCACTATGTCCTTGCTGAACTCTATGAACCTAGATGAGGCCTTGACGAGCTCTCTCTGAAGCTCAGCCTCCTCCATCAACAGTAGAAGTCTCTTCGTCTGCCTAATCCTCTGGTTCACTATGAAGTACTTCCTCGCCTGCCTCCTAAGCAGCTCCCTGTCCCCCAGCCTAGCAGCCTCCTTACCCTGCTCCATGATCTTCCTAGAGAGAGCCTCAAGACTCTCTATGTACCTCTGAAGAGCAGCCTTAGCCCTGTTGATCCTTATCTTCCTCTCAATCTCCTTCTCCTCCCTAGACTTCCAAAGCCTAACCATAAACGCTGCCTCTACTAAAACCGAGACACCAACCCTAATATACCTAACCTCTTAAACCTTAAACATGCAAAATAACAAACCTCCTACTCTTAGGTTATAATGAGGAATATAAGGAGTAAAAAAGATATAATATACTTTATCTGATTAAAGAATTATGACATGTTGTGAGAATCTTGCTAAGGAAGTACATCATGTAATTAAAAAGGTACTTATAAGTGGTTTAATAGAAATTACCTTTTTCTTTTTTTACTTTTTTACTTTTTTCTTTTTCTTTTCCTCTTATAGTGAGTCCCCCCCCTTTCTGATAAAGAATTAATAACAGCTCTCGTGTCTTTCTTACCAGGCTTACTAGGAGCTGCTTTTCTAGGAGCTGCTTTTCTCTCAAAGCTCTCAGGAGAGAAAAGAAAAGAAGAGAGGAAGAGAATTATCATAGGAAAAAATATTTCATTTCTTCTCCTTTGTCATTCACTTTTATCATCATTTTTATCATTTTTACTTTATTTTACCATTTATCCTTACATTATTTTATCCTTTTTCTTATTTTATCCTTTTTACATTATTTTATTACTTTCTCCTTATATTATCAGTTTCTTGTTTTCATTGATTCTACTTTTAATAAAAAATCTTAGAGAGCAAAATCTTAGAGAGGAATGGCATAAGGTTTTCGCGGTTTTTGATGGAAAGATGAGGTCTAGTTTGGATAGTATGGATAAGGTGTTTGAGGAACTAAGGAGCGTTTTGTCGGATTATGAGAGGATTAAAGGACATTTAGAGGCTTATAGGGATAAAGTTGCGTCTTTGATTAATAAGGCTCATGAAATGGGCAAGTATGTACCTATTAAATTAGTTGGTAGGTGTCGTAAGCTTTATGAGATTAATAAAGAGGTAAAAAAGATCGTTAAAGACTTTCTAGGATTTAAGCTTGGTGAGGATATTACGTTAAGTGAGGTTGTTGACTGTGTAAGGTGGGTTAAGGAGTTAGAAATTGTGGGTGAGGGTCAGGCTGTGAGCCTTGATGTGCTGCTCACAGTGTCTAAGATGAAGAGGTTTCATGACAGGCTTAAAGATATAAAAGAGGAGGTTGAGGTTTTGGAGAGAAGAGTTAAGGAGAGGATTAACTACCTGAGCATAATTAGGGAGAGATATGAGTCTGTTTTAAGGAAGGAAACTTTACATAAGAAGGTTAAAGAAAGGGTAAAAGCTATCGAGAACACACTGAGCCTGCTAAGACCTATAGAGGATGAGTTAGGGGAGATTAAAGGTAAGATTGATGAGACTGAAGAGGAGATCAAGGGGATGGTTAATGTTTACGTCACAGACTTCTTAGCAGGGTTTGAAAGAGAGGATGAGGAAGTCCTTAATAAGGTAAGAGAGAAGTATGAGTCTGTTAACGAGCTTGTCACTGATAGGCTCAGAGCCATAGAGAAAAACCTAGCTTCAATTGAAAAGAGCGTATCCTCTATTGAGGAAACGATCCCATATGAGGAAACAGTACCATATGGAGATGAAGAAACAACCCAACGCTAGCTTTAGTTTTTCTCATTCACCTTGTTTCCCATGATCATGGTTCAGAATCTCTATTTCTGGTTTTACGCATCTTCCATTAAAGATAACTTGGAGGGATTGTAGCAAAGAGCAATGATGTCTCCATCCTTTATCGTTTTTTCTGGCTTTGTAACCTTCACAGAGTTCTGAATACGATTAGTTTTGAACCTCTGGCTAGAAAATCAAATGATCATTCGCTACTGTTACCAACGTTAGTCCGTTCCTAGCGGCAAACGTCGTATATCGTTAAACTCTCCTTACATGCTATTTTGTAAACTTCCGCTTCGAGGCCCCTAATGCTAATGCTCGCTACCTTGATTACCTCGAAAACCTTAGAGAGTATGTGTGCATACTCCAATGCTACTTCCTTGTCTATCCTTTTTAGCAGTGTATGCTCCTTCCATACAGCGTTTAATGACTCGTATAGCGCTAGTTCAATGGTCATCCCTTTTTCGAACACTCTGAAAAAGGTTCACTATAGAGCTAGCGTCGAAGAGGTATTCATTACCTTGCATCTCTATCCTCCCTTATGATCCTAGCTACCTCCTCGTCGGGTATATGAGCTACTTTTCTGCTCAGCTTCTTAGCTCTCCTCTCAGCCTCCTCGAGTATCTTCCTCCTCACCTCTCTCTCCAAGGCCTGTCTTATAACCGGACCCAGCTTGATGCCGTACTTATCCAGCATTTCCTTTAGCTTGCGAGGCACCTTTGCAGATACAGTGACGTAACCCACTGAAGCCACTGTGAGGTTCTAATGTTACCACATATATAAGGTTTACCAATAATAAGAGCTTGTAGAACATTAATATAGCTTTGTTAGCTATTTTAGGCTGAGCCCTTTCAGCTTCCAGGCCCAGCCTTGAGGCTAGGGGCATAGGGAGGCTTTACCTGGCATAAGCCGTTAACGCCTGAATCTGAGGCTTCCCTATCCCCTCAGCTTCGATCACCTTTAACACGTACGCATTGTGTAACAGCACCCTAGCGTATACGAGGGACGATGCTCCCCCAATGCTCCTAGCCCTGACCCAGTCATCGTGCTTAACTATGAGGCTTGAGAACGCGTGCTCCTCTGGGAAGCGTTTAGCGTAACCCGTTTCCTTAGCCCACGCTCTGTAGCCTAGCTCCAGATAGCGTCTGACAAGCCTCCTGTAGGCAGGACAGCCCTTAGCCCTGGGGGTAGCGTTCCTCTTGGGCCTTATGACGGGGGGTCATCCCGAGGGAGGCTAGCAGCTCCACGTTCCTCCTTGAGA